>Ga0075425_100001132_pt1 | contig 25835 bp, 33 predicted proteins | sample SoiMethybrSBSTD4_FD_75300 | JGI IMG/M metagenome (GOLD analysis project Ga0075425, IMG submission 75300) | Bulk soil microbial communities from a Populus tree surrounding site in Tennessee, USA - Soil MetaG P. TD hybrid SBSTD4 | ecosystem: Environmental > Terrestrial > Soil > Tree plantation...
GCGACCGACGGCCGCGACCGGGTCGCCAAGCACCGCCACGCGTTCAGCGGCAAGACTGCGGTGGAACCCGCAAGGAGACCGTGATGAGGCAAAACCGATGGATGTTGATGAGTGGCGCGATCGCCGTGGCGCTCGCGGCGGGCGGCTGCGTGAGCAAAGGCGATTACGAGAAACTCCAGGCCGAGCGCGACGGGCTGCAGCAGAAGGTGAACGAGCTCGAGACGCAGCGCTCCGGGCTCGAGAACCAGCAGACCGCGCTGCGCTCGGAAGTCGTGACGCTGGAGAAGCAGCGGGCCACGCTCGAGGCGCAGAACCGGCAGAACAAGGCGCAGTACGACTCGCTCGCGCGCAACCTCAACGATGAGGTGCAGAAGGGCCAGGTCCAGGTGCGCCAGTACAAGGACATGCTGACGGTCGAGGTGGCGGAGCAGATTTTCTTCGACTCCGGGCGCGCGAACCTCAGCGAGTCGGGCAAGGCAGTGCTGAAGAAGGTCGGCGAGGCGCTGAAGGGCTACGAGGACAAGATCGTCCGCGTGGTCGGGCACACCGACAACGTGCCGATCGGCAAGTCGATGCAGTCGCAGTTCGCGTCGAACTGGGAGCTCTCTTCGGCGCGCGCGACCACGGTGGTGCGCTTCCTCGAGGCTGCCGGCGTGCCGCCCGATCGCCTGGCGGCGTCGGGCCGAGCCGAATTCTCGCCGGTAGCGTCGAACGACGATCCCGATGGTCGCCGCAAGAACCGGCGCATCGAGATCACGCTGATCGACAAGAGCCTGGCGCAGGAGCTGCAGACCAGTCCGAAATGAGCCGAAATGACTGAAGTTACTTGCCGCGGAAGACGGGCTTGCGCTTCTCGTTGAAGGCGCGCACGCCCTCGCGGCGGTCCTCGGTGTCGACGAGGCGGTTATAGGCCTCGATCTCGAACCGATAGCCGGTCAGCAGATCGGTCTGCAGGCCGTAGCGGATCGATTTCTTGGCCTGGCGGACCGAGAGCGGCGCGTTCTCCGCGATCGTGCCGGCGGCCGCGAGCGCGTCGGCGGGCGGATTGTCGCAGGCGTGGTTGAAGATGCCCCAGGCGACGCCTTCCTCCGCGCTGAACTGCCGGCCCGACAGGACGAGCTCCTTGGCGCGCCGCTCGCCGGCGGCGCGCGCGAGGTTCTGCGTGCCGCCGCCGCCGGGCATGATGCCCAGGCGCACCTCCGGCAGCGCGAAGCGCGCGGCGCGCGAGGCGTAGATGAAGTCGCAGCACAGCGCCATCTCGAGGCCGCCGCCGAAGGCGTGGCCGTTCACCGCGGCGATGACCGGAAGCGGAAACTCCATCAGCGCCATGAAGCCGCGCTCGAAAAGCTCGTGCTGCGCCTGCCAGTCGCCCTGCGCCATGCCGTCGCGCTCCTTGAGGTCGGCGCCGGCGCAGAAGGCGCGCTCGCCGGAGCCGGTGAGCACCACGCACCGGACCTCGCCCGGCTCGGCGGTAAGCCGGGTCCAGAGCTCGTGGAGCTCGCGTCCCATCTGCGTGTTGAGGGCGTTGAGCGCCTTGGGGCGGTTCAGGGTGACGAGCAGCACATGAGCCTGGCGCGCCTCGACGGCAAGTGTCTGGTAGTTCATGGGATGTCAACCGGTGTCAACCTGTTTGTCGCATGCATGATACGGGGCATCGGCCCTGGCAGCGAAGAGCCGGCCGAACGTGCTAAGTTTTCGCCTGTTTGGGGGACTTGACCAAGAGGAAAAGGACGATGACCAAGTCAGGAATCAAGCTTGTGGGTGCCCTCATTGCCGCGGCGCTTGCCGCGGGCGGTTGCGTCAGCAAGGGCGAGTTCGAGAAGCTGCAGGCGGACAAGAACCAGGAGATCGACGGGCTGCAGAAGCAGCGCGACGCGCTGGACCAGCAGACCAAGCAGCTCCAGTCGCAGCGCGCGGCGCTCGAAAAGCAGCAAGCCGACCTTCGCGCCGAGGTCGAGAACCTGCAGCGGCAGAAGTCGCAGCTCGAAACGGCGAACGTGCAGACCAAGTCGCAGTATGACGGCCTGATCCAGAATCTCAATGCGGAAGTGCAGAAAGGCCAGCTCCAGGTGCGCCAGTACAAGGACATGCTGACCGTCGAAGTCGCCGAGCAGCTTTTCTTCGATTCGGGCAAGGCGACGCTCAAGGACACCGGCAAGGAAGTCCTGAAGAAGGTCGGCGAGGCGCTGAAGGGCTACGACGACAAGATGGTGCGCGTCGTCGGGCATACCGACAACGTGCCGATCGCGACAGCGCAGTTTCCCTCCAACTGGGAGCTCTCGGCGGCGCGCGCCACCACCGTGGTGCGCTTCCTGCAGGCCAACGGCGTGCCGCCCGAGCGGCTGACCGCGTCGGGGCGCGGCGAATTCTCGCCGATCGCGCCGAACGACGACGCCGAAGGCCGGCGCAAGAACCGCCGCATCGAGATCACGCTTATCGACAAGAACCTGGCGCAGGAAGTCCAGGAGAAGCGCTGACGCCGGTGCCCGGACGCGAGGCCTCGGTTGCAACGCCGACGCGGCCTCGCCAGTCCGCCGCCATCCGGCGAACGCTCGAGCAGAGCGTTTATTTCCGCAACGTCGCGGCGAGGGACCTGGATCGCCTTGCGCAGCTCGCGCGCCCCAAGCGGCTGCACAACCGCGAACGGATCGAGAACGCCGGCAGCTATGACGGCCATCTGTGGGTCATCGTGAGCGGCGCGGTGCGCATCAGCACGGCGACCGATGCCGGCGATCACGTGTACGCGGTGCTGGGGCCGGGCAACTACTTCGGCCTCGCCGCGGTCGTCGGCAAAGGCGTTGGAACCCTCGACGCGGAGGCCTTCGGCGCCACGGAGGTCGCATGGATCGACGGCGCTGCGCTGATGCAATTGCTCGACGACCGGCCGCCGCTGTGGCGCCATTTCGCCGGGCTGCTGTCGCAGCGGCTCGTGGTCGCGCTCAAGCTGCTGCGCGACAACACCGTGGCCGCGCTGCGCGAGCGGCTGGTACGGCGCCTGCTGGTCCTTCACCCGGCCATCGAACCCGGCTCCGGCGAGGCGGTGCTGCCGATGACGCAGGCCGATCTCGCGCGCATGCTGGGCACGAGCCGCTCTCGCGCCAACGCGGAGCTGCGCCGCCTGGAGTCCGAAGGCCTCGTCCGCAGCGGCTACCGCGGCATCACGCTGCTCGACGTGCCGCGCCTGCGCGAGCTCGCCGGCAATGACCTGAAAAGCTTCTGACCGATTTTTTCGCCCCCGACGCCGAAATTCCCCGCATCGTAAATAATGGCGCCCATGGGGATGCCGCTCGAGCTTTTCCGCAGCTTCGATCCGCCCTATGAGGGCTTCGACAACAGCATGCTCGGGCCCGAGTTTGCCGCCGAGCTCGATCTGGTCAGCCGGCTGTGGTTCCGCTGCGGTTACCGACCGGGTATCGCCGCCTACCTCAATTTCTTCCTGCTGAAGGAATTCATCAGGACGCACGACACCAACTTCCCGCCGCGCTTCCGCACGTTGCGCAGCATGGCGGATTCCTTCTACCAGACCGATCTCTTCATCCGCGAGGTGACCGACTCCGGGGCCGTGCCGAGCGGTGGTATCTCCAGCCCCAAGGTGCGCGAGCTTCTCCGGCGCATCCAGGAGCGCCACGCCAAGGTGCGCATCCCGCCGTGGATGCAGACCTATTTTGGCTTCAGCCTGCTTGAGAACGTCGAAAAGCAGTGCGCGCCGCTGACCGCGGAGGAGAAGCGGCTCCACCTCGCGTATATGTCGAAGGCATACCGCATCATGGGCATCCGCTTTTCCGCCGAGCGCGCCGCTCTGGAGCAATTCGCGCGTGCGGTCGAGGCCGAGCAGGCGGCGGTCACGGAAAACGTCGCCAGGCATTCGCGCCACATCCTGCGGATCGGCGAGATGATCGGCGTGCCCTCGGCGCCCGGCGCCATCCTCCCCATGCTGCCGGAGCCTACCCGCGCGATATTCGAGCCGCTCTACCCGAAATTGCGCCCGGGGCCGCTCGCGCGTGCGTACTTCCGGCTCCTCGGACGCGCGCTCCTGCCCAAGGCGGTGGGCGCGCCGCGGCCGGCGGTTCCGTTCAAGGCCTGAAAGCCTGAGCCTTCCGGCTCATTGCGCCAGGCTTTTCAGCCACTGCGCTGTCTTCTCGGCGACCAGGTCCTCGTTGCCGACGAAGTTGTGCGCCTGAAGCGGGGAACTTCCGGGTCGCGACGGAATGACGAGAACATCGGCCCGCGGCGACGCAATGGCGCTGGCCTTGATCTGTCCCGCGAGCGTCTCGCGCTTCGTGAGGCCGCCCTTGCCCTGGATGTTGTCGGCCGGGTCGTACACGATGAGCATCGGCACCCTGATGCGGCGGATGGCGCCTTCGACCGCCGCCTTGCTCGTCTCAGTGTCGCGGTAGCTGAGGAAGGTCTTCGCGGACGTGATGATGAAGCGATCCTCGCGGTAAGGCAGCAGCTTGATGTCCGAGCCCCTTCCCTTGGCCACGAGCTCGCGGCACTCGGCGCGGAACTTCTCGTAGAGCTCCGGGCCGAGCAGAGAGTCGCGGGTGATCGCCGGGATGTTGATGTGCGGGCCGTAAAGGGCGATGGCACTGACCGCCGCGTCGGGCTCGCTGCCCTGGTAGTGCTGGACGATGGGTGTGCCGAGGCTGTGGCCCATGACGACGATGGTGCGGTAGCCGCGGCCCTTCATGTAGGTGACGGCCGCGCCGACTTCCTTCACGGCCGTCTCGAACTCCGAGGTGCGGAAGCTCTCGCCGGAATGGGCGCCGTTATAGGCGAGCGCCGCATAGCCGCGATGCGCCAGTCCGCCGCCGAGGAACATCGGCGGGCCCTGGTACCAGTAGGACTCGACACCGTGGACCAGCACGACGCCGATATCGTTGCTAGCCCGCCCCGCCGCCGGCGCGAAGAAGCCGCCCTGCAGCGTGCGGCCGTCGGCGGAGAACTCGACCAGCTCGAAGCGCACATCCTTGGGCGGCAGGTAGCCGAATGCGCTCGTCGCGGCGAGGAGCAGACAGGCGAGGAGGGTCCGCATCGTTCAACCTTTCAAGTTGGGTGTCCAGGGCTTGTCCGCCCACGCCACGCCCATGCGCGCGACCTGCGCGTCGATGAGATAGGGCTTGCCCTCGACCGTCGCCTTCCTCGCGCGCCCGAGCGCGGCCTTGAGCTGCGCCGGCGATTCCACGACTTCGCCTTCGACGCCGAACCCCTTGGCGATCCACGCCATGTTCATGTCCGGGTTGCCGAGGTAGTCGTGGAAGAAGTGGCCGGTTTGAACCATGCGTCCGCCCGGCACCTTCTCGATCACGCGGCTGTGCGGCCCGCTGTACGCGTGGTTGTTGTAGACCACGGTGATGACCGGGAGCTCGAGGCGCGCCATGTTCCAGAGCGCGGTCGGACCGAACACGAACGAGCCGTCGCCGACCAGGCAGATCACCTGCCGGTTCGGCCGCGCCAGCTTGACGCCGGCCGCGGTGCCCACGCCCGAGCCGAGATGGGCGCCGTAGTAGTAGAACAGCTCGCGCCCGCGCTCGGGGTCGAAATTGAAGCCGTGCAGGTTCACCGAGCCTGCCTCGTGCACGATGATCGCGTCGGGATCCGCGAACTGCGCGACTTCCCAGGTGACGCGGTCGGCGATCATCGGCGCGCGATCCCAGTCCGGGCTCTTCGTAACCAGCGCGCGCAGCGCCTTGGCTTTTTCCGAGAACTTCCTCGCCTCCTGCGCCCTCGCCGCGGCCTTCTCTTTGAAGGATGGGGTGATTATTTGCTCGACCGCGGCGGTCAGGTCGTCCAGCCCGTAACCCACATCGGCGACCAGCGGCACCTCGGTGCTCATCACGTTGCCCATGCTCCAGCTGTCGATGCGCATGTCGATGAACTTCGGGCCGCGGCCGATCATCGGCGTCGGGCTGTTGTGCTGCAGCTTGTTGCCGACGTTGATGATGACGTCGGCGTCCTTCGGATAATCGAGGCTCGCGACGCGGCCGACCGGCAGCGCGCCGACCCATAGCGGGTGCGCTTCCGGGAAGCTCGCGTAGATCTGGCGCGCCTGCGTCACCGGCATGCCGAGGAGCTCGGCGAGCTTCGCCGCCTTCGCGACCGCTTTCGCGCTGTAGACCTCGTCTCCTACGATCATGAGCGGCATGCGCGCTTCGAGGAGAAGCTTCGCCGCCCGCTCGACCTCGGCGGGGTTCGGCCGAACGCGCATGCGCGGATCGAACTTCTCGCGCAGGACGACCTCGGTGCGCACGCGCTCGTCGTTCAGGTCCGAATGCCAGGAGGCGTAGGTGGGGCCGTAGGGCGGCGTCCACGCCGCCTTGAACGCGCGGCGCACGGTCTCGGGAATCATGTCGGCGCGGCGCGCGAGCCACGAGTACTTGGCGAGCGGCGCGACGATGCCTTCCTGGTTCGCCACCTCCTCGAAGCCGTCGCGGCCGGCGCGGCCGGTCTGGTCGGTGCGGTAGCTGTAGAACACGAGCGGCGTCTGCTCCTTGAACGCGTTGAACATCTGTCCCATCGCGTTCACCAGCCCGACCACCGCGGCCTGCATCACGATGGTCGGCTCGCCCGAGGCCTTGACGTAGCCCGCGGCCATCGCCGCGCCCGGGCCTTCGTGCGGCGTGAGGATGTACTTGAGCTGCGGCCGGTCGACCAGCGCCTCGTAGAACTGCGCGTCCTCGCTCGCGGAATTGCCGAACACGTATTTCACGCCCGAGGCGATGAGCTGCTCGGCGAAGCAAAGCGCGCCGCTTCCCTCGACCACCTTGACGGCTTCGGGCGCGACGCGCGCCGCTTCCTGCGCCTGCACCGCCGGCACGAGCGAATCGAGCACGCTTCGTGCGGCGCTCGCCGACAGGCCGGCTCCCGCCAATCCCCTCAGAAACGTCCGCCGCGAAATCGAGCGCGACAGGTAACGCGCGACCAGCTCCCTCATTGGGCTTTCCTCCCGTAGACGGCGGCGAGGTAATCGGCCATCGCCTTGATGTCTTCCTCGCTCCACAGCGCGCCGCGGCCGACCATGCGGTAGAGCGTTCCTTCCCAGCCCTTGCGGTCCTGCCGGTGATCCATCCACATGCCCGGCCCGTGGCACTGGAAGCATTTCCCGAGCAGCGTCTCTTTTCCAGGGGCGTCGGGAAACCCCGCTGGCTTCGGCTTTTGCTGTGCCAGCGCAGTCGAAGAAATAAGAAGAAGACCAATCAGCAGCAGGTGCGTGGGCAAGCGAGTCACGATTTTTAATTTTCTCCCGTTGTTCTCAGTCGGCACGGATGCCGGCTTCCTTCACCACTTTCGCCACCTTGGCAATTTCGCGCTCGATCTTGGCGCCAAACTCCTGCGGCGTGCCCGGCGAGACCTCGAAGCCGAGCGCGACGAGCTTGTCACGGACATCGGGCATGCCCAGTACTTTTCTTAAATCGCTGTTCACTGTGTCGATTATGAGAGGCGAGACGCCGGCAGGCGCGAGGAAGCCGGCCCAGGCGGCGTAGTCGAAGCCGGCGACGCCGGCCTCCTGCATGGTCGGCACATCGGGCATGGCGCCGGAGCGCTTCGCGCTGCCGATGGCGAGCGCGCGGATGCGGCCGCTCTTCAAGTGCGGGAAGACGTTCGACATGCCGGCGAACATCACCGGAATCTGGCCCCCTACGACGTCGTTGAACGCGGGTCCGAGCCCCTTGTAAGGAACGTGGACGAGGTCGATGCCCGAGGTGAGCTTGAACATCTCCATCGGCAGGTGCTGCGCGCTGCCGTTCCCGCCCGAGGCGTAGTGGATCTTGCCGGGATTCGCCTTCGCCTGGCTCACGAGCTCCTTTACGGACGACGCGGGAAAGGAGGCGTTCACCACGAGAACGACCGGGATCGATGCCGCGAGCGCGATGGGAGCGAAGTCGCGCAGGGGGTCGTACGGCAGCTTGGGATAGAGCGCGGGGCTCGTCGCGAGCCCGGCGTCGTTGGCGAGCACCAGCGTGTAGCCGTCGGCCGGCGCCTTCGCCGCCGCTTCGGTGCCGATGATGCCGTTCGCACCCACGCGGTTGTCGACCACGACCTGATGGCCCCACAGCTCCGAGAGCTTCTGCGCCGGGATGCGGGCAAGCGTGTCGACCGCGCTGCCCGCGGAGAACGGCACGATGAGTCGGACGGGTTTCTCGGGATAGGTTTGCCCGAAAGCTTGCGCGACCCAAAGAAAAAGACTTAGAACGACCCCGATGCGCATAGCGATCCCGGACGATTATCAGGATATTGTGCACCGGCTGAAGTGCTTCGAGCTGCTGCGCGACCACGAAGTGCAGCGGTTTCGCGAACCTGCGCGCGACGAGGCCGAGCTCGCCGAGAGACTGGCCGACGCTCAGGTAGTCGTCGCCATCCGCGAGCGGGTCGCTTTTCCCCGCTCGCTGCTCGAGCGGCTGCCGAAGCTCGAGCTGCTCGCGCTGGTCGGCCGCCATTCCAAGGTGATCGACTTCGCTGCCTGCAAGGACCTCGGCATCGACACGGTCCATGGCTCGAACGCGTCGCCGGCCTCGCCCGCCGAGCTCACTCTCGCGCTGATCCTCGCCTCGCGCCGCAACATCGCCACCGAGGCGGAGCGCATGAAGCGCGGCGAGTTGCCCCGGCTGCTCTCGCACCGCTTGCGCGGCAGCACGCTGGGCGTCTTCGGGCTGGGCACGATCGGGTCGCTGGTGGCCGAGGGCGGCGCCGGTTTCGGTATGAAGATTTTGATCTTCGGCCGAACCGCCTCCCACGAGAAAGCCAGGAGGCTTGGCTATGCCACGGCGAAAAGCAAGGCCCAGCTCTTCGAGGAGTCGGACGTCCTCACGCTCCAGGTGCGGCTCACGCCCGAGACGCGCGGCAGCGTGACGCGCGAGGACTTCGCTCGCATGAAGCCGAGCGCGCTCTTCGTCAACACCGCCCGCGCGGAGCTCGTCCAGTCCGGCGCGCTCCTCGAAGCGTTGAGAAACGGGCGTCCGGGCTATGCTGCGCTCGACGTCTACGAGGAAGAGCCGGTGCCGCCGGGCCATCCGCTGCTTGCGATGCCCAACGTACTTTGCACGCCGCACCTCGGCTGGGCCGAGTTCGACAATTTCGAGCTGTATTTCGGCGAGTGCTTCGAGCAGATCGCCGCCTACGCAGCCTCGCAGCGAGATTGAAGTCGTCATACGGCTTGACACTCTGAATCGCAGAGTCGTAAACTCTGCGCTACAGAGTATTCATCGCCCGGAGGCCGAGCCATGTCGACGGTCGCAGCCCAGCTTGAGTCGATCCACAGCATGCTCGCGGCGGGACACCGCAGCATCCGCCTGCCGCGCCATAGCCTGCTCCTCTGGGGCATCACCGGCGCCATCCTGTGCCTCGGCACCGAGCACGTCATCACGCTGGAGCGGTTTCCGGGGCATCTGGAGCGCGCCGTGGCGCTGCTGCTTTTCCTCGGCATCGTGCTCTCCGGTGTGGCCGTCGCCGACTACTGCTATACGCGATACCGCATCGAGGCGCGCGAGGAATCGCTGCCGTTCGTGCAGGGGCAGTTGGCCAAGGTCTGGTGGCTGCTCATCGGCATGGGGGTGTTGTTCACCTTTGCCACCGCTTTCTTCGGCGGCGGTCAGATGACGTTCGTGATCTGGCTGGTGCTGTTCGGTCTCGGGATCTATGTCCACGGCCTGTTTTCGGAGCAGATCCTGGAGTGGGCAGGGGTGATGATGATCCTGCTCGGCATCGGCGCGCTCGCGTTGCCGACGTCCTACGTGGCGACGCAATGGCTCGCGGCGTCGGCGTTCGGACTCGGCATGCCGCTGCTTGCCGCCATGCTCGATCGCGGCGAATCGAAGTCGGCCTGGACCCGCGCCGGCCAGTCGGCGCTGTGGCTCGCGCTCGTCCTGACACCGGTCGTACTCGCCTACCAATGGCGGGACTCGCGGCGCGCGCCGGATGCGCCCAAGATGAGCCTGGAATCGTTCCTGCGCCAGGCACCGCCGCAGGGAAGCGTGATCGTCGCCATTCCCGCAGGTACCGCGATTCCGCTCAAAGTCCGTATCGATGGGGACATCGTGCAAGACGACGGCGGCCCTACCGTGCCGCTCACCCTGGCGCGTCCGATCGAGGTCGTGGTCGTCGACGGCAAGCCCAACGGCATGTTCCGCGTCGCGGACGGCGCGTGGAAGCAGCGCGCCAACAGCCTGTGGATCCGCGATGTGCAGCTCCGCGCCACCATCGCGCCGTCCGCCGGGCCGGCTGCTTCGATGAGCGTGACACTCGCCGTCGACACTCGCAGCCGGTAACGGAGGAGCGCAATGGCCAAACCGAAATCCCAGCCCGAACCCGGCCTCGACGCGGTGCTGCACCAGCCGGTGCGCACCCAGATTGTGGCCTACCTGATCGGGCGCGAGGAGGCGACCTTCAGCGAGTTCAAGCGCGTGCTGCGCGTCTCCGACGGCAATCTGGAGTCGCACATGAAGAAGCTGATCGCCGCCGACTACATCACCACGCGCAAGGACGCGAGCAGCGCGCGACAGCAAACGGTCTACTCGCTTACCTCGAGCGGACGTGCGGCGCTGCGCCAATACATGGAGAACCTGCAGCAGATGCTCGGTTTCGCTACTACGGCGAAGGGGCGCGCCAGGTCCGCGCCGGCGTGGCCTTCGACGGTTCTATCGGAGAAATGACGATGAAAATTGTTCGAGCCCTCAGCGTCTCTGCACTGCTCGTCGCGGCGGGATGTGCCAGTCAGCCGCCTTCTGCCGACCAGCTGAGCGCGCTCCCGGTAGTGCAGTTCGGCCAGCCGGTCCCCGCCGGCAGCGACTACGTCCTGTTCTTCCCGGCCGACAAGCCCATCCCCGTGAACGTGGCGGTCAAGGGCAGCCTTTTCGCGAGGGAGGCGGAGCAGCGCCTCGACGTAACGCTGCGGAAGGGCATCTATTCCTACAAGAACTGGGTCAGCTACGACCGCCTCACCTGGCGCAACAGCCAGGACGTGATCAAGTCCGATTTCCAGATCATGCTGCCGAGCTATCGGCATCCGGAGCCCGGCGTGATCCGGATCCAGATGGACGAGCGGAGCTGAGCGCCAACGCGCGGCGGGCATAAAAAAAGGGCCGCTGGCGCGGCCCCTTCAGTGCCCGAGGGGATCCCTCAGGCTTTCAACGCCTCCAGGACACGCGCCGGTGTCGCCGGCATGTGCTCCAGCCGCTTGGCCGGTGAGGCGGTGAAATCTGTGACCATAGCCTCCTCGCTCCTGGGACCCGGAATCTTGCGCCGGGTCCGGCTGACATGCAAGCCTCCGACCCGATTTCTTTGCGTCGCAGCAACAGCAACGCTCGCGGGCGCGGGCGTAGAGTGCTACACCGCCGGCGTGGCGGCTTTGCCCGAGAGAGGAGCTCGATGAAATCCATCGTGCGCGTGCTTTCGACCGCGACCGTCGCTGTCGCTCCGGCGCTGTGCCTGGCTCAAATCGTGAGGGTGGAGGTCTATCCGATCGAGTCGGTGACGATGAGCGACCAGGACTTCCTGAACGGCCGCAAGGACGCCAAGCCGGTCACGCTAGCCGGTCAACTGAAGATTCCGCGCGCCGGCAACGAGCGGCTGCCCGCCGTCGTGCTGCTGCACGGCTCGGGCGGCGTCGGCGGCAATCTCCTCGACTGGGAAAACGATCTCAACCAGATGGGCATCGCCACGTTCGTGCTGGACGCCTTCACCGGCCGGGGCATCACCTCCACGAGCGTCAACCAGGCGCTGCTCGGCAGGCTGGCGATGACCTATGACGCCTACCGCGCGCTCGAGATTCTCGAGAAGCATCCGCGCATCGACTCGCGGCGGATCGCGCTGATGGGCTTCTCGCGCGGCGGCCAGGCGGCGCTCTACGCAGCCGCGAAGCGCTTCCAGCACATGCACGGACCGGCATCGGGCCTTGACTTCGCGGCGTACGTTCCCTTCTACGCCTCGTGCGGCACCCGGTTCGTCGACGACGAAAGCTTCTCGCCCAAACCCGTTCGCATGTTCCATGGCGCCGCGGACAACTACGTGCCGGTGGCGCCGTGCCGCGAGTACGTGCAAAGGCTGAAGGCGAAGGGCGCGGATGTCGCGCTCACCGAGTATCCCGGTGCGCACCATGTGTTCGACGGGCGCCTCTTCAAGACGCCGGTCGTGGCCGAAAAGTCGCAATCGACACGCGGCTGCCAGCTCGCCGAGCGGCAGAACGGCGTGATCGTCAACGTGAAGACCGCACAGCCCTTCACCTACGCCGATCCCTGCGTGGAGCTCGGCCCGACCATCGCGTACGACGAGAAGGCCCACGCCGCGGCGCAGAAGGCGGTGAAGGAATTTTTCGCCGCTACGCTGCTCGCGCCATAGACGGACTCGGCCCCCCGGCGCCAGGACGCCGAGGCATATGCCCTCGCGCGACGCCGCCCGCGGCTGATACCGTCACGCTCACATGAAGCCGCGCATCTTCAGCATCCTCTGGACGGACTGGCCGGCGCTGCTGTGCCTCATGTGCTTCCCCGTGATCTGGCTCATCAGCGGGCAGCTCGTGCTCTTCCGCCGCGACGGCGGTTTCACGGGCGCCGACGCGCTCATGCTCGCGATTCCGCTCTCGCTTGTCGCCTCCGGTCTTCTCGCCTGGCGCATCGTGCGGATCCATCGCCTGTTCTCGCGCGGCCAGCTCGTGCGCGCGCAGATCACGCGGCTCGACGCCGTCTGGGACCGGGGGCGGCTCGAGTTTTCCTACGACTTCGGCGGCCACCGCGTCAGCTCCTGGACGACGGTCTACAAGAACAAGCAGGTGCGGGCCCTGGCTGTGAACCAGGAAGTCGAGGTCCTGGTCGACGTGGCCAATCCCGTCAACGCCATCGTGCGCCAGCTTTACTTGTAACTTGTTTGTCAAGGCCGCGCCCCGCTCAGGGCCGGAAGAAGCATGGCGAGGGGCTTGCGCGACGCGATCGCGTTACTAGAATCGTCTTTTCCGCAAGACTCTTTGGTGAGGCACCATGCTGAAGAAAGACATCAAGATCCGCTCGAGCGAAGGTCCGCAGTTCGATTGCTACGTGGTGACGCCCGAAGGCGGGCCGAAGGTGCCGGCCATCGTGCTCGCGTCCGCAATCCACGGCGTCGACGCGGACCTGCGCGGCATCGCCGACGAGTTCGCTGCTCGCGGCTACATCGCGGCGGCGCCCGACCTCTTCTGGCGCAGTGTGCCCGGGCCGCTCGCGCGCGACGACCAGCGCGCCGCGCCGCGCGGCCAGCCGCGCCTCGACAAGATCAGGACCGGCGAGCGCGACCTCGCCGACGCGCTGGCGGTGGTGCGTCGCGAGCCGCTTTTCAACGGCCGCGCCGCGGTGATCGGCTTCTGCTACGGCGGCCCCTACGCGATCCTCGGGCCCAAGCGCCTGGGCTACGACGCCGGCATCTCCTGCCATGGCACGCAGCTCCTCGACTACATCGGCGAGCTCGAGGGCGTGCGCGCGCCGGTGTGCATCATCTGGGGCGATCAGGATCACGCCGCGCCGGCTCCCGTCCTCGAAGCGTATCGCGGCGTGCCGGCGCGCATGAAGAACGTGCAGGTGCACATCTTCCCCGGCATCCAGCACGGCTACATGATGCGCGGCAACCCAAAAGCCTTCGACACGGCGACGTACGACTTCTCCATGGCGCGCGCGCTTGCGCTCCTGGAAAGCCTGCGGACTGCCAGGACTTCGGCGGAGCTCTAGTCGCCCACGGGCGCGCTACTGCGCCACGATCAGGCTGGTGAGCTTCTGCGGGTCGTTGAGGAGCCCCGCGCTCGGGCCGTAGTGAGTGACGCGGCCGCGGCTCAGGACGAGCGCGGTCTCGGTCACCGAGAGCGCCACCTTGGCGTGCTGCTCGACCAGGACGATCGCGAGCGAATCCTCCGCAATCAATTTCTTCAGTGAGATCAGAAGCATCTCCACGATGATGGGCGCGAGGCCCTCGAGCGGCTCGTCGAGGAGAAGGAGCGACGGATTGCCCATCAGCGCGCGGCCGATGGCGAGCATCTGCTGCTCGCCGCCGGAGAGCTGGTTCCCCATGGCGGCGCGGCGCTCCTTCAGGCGCGGAAAGAGCTCGTAGACGCGCTCGACGCTCCAGCGCCCGCGGCGCGCGGCCACGGTGAGGTTCTCGTGCACGCTGAGGGAAGGGAAGATGAGTCGTTCCTGGGGCACGAAGCCGATGCCCAAGCGCGAGCGCTCGTACACCGGCAGCCCATGAATGGGTCTGCGATTGAAAAGAATTTCACCGGAGTGGAACGTCGTGTGCCCCATCACGGTGGAAAGGAGCGTGGTCTTGCCGACGCCGTTCCTGCCGAGGACGGCGAGCGAGCCGCGCTCGGGCAACGACAGCTCGACGTCCTCGAGCACCACGGTCTCGCCGTAGCCCGAGCTCAGCCGCCGGATCTGCAGGGCGTCAGGCATGGCGCTGCTCGCCGAGATACACCTGGTGCACGCGGCGGTCGTGCGCGATCTCGCTCGGCGGCCCCTCGACGAGCACTTCGCCCTGCACCAGCACGGTGATGCTCTTCGCGAAGCGGAACACGAGGTCCATGTCGTGCTCGATGATCAGGATCGCGATCTCGGGCGGCAGCCGGTCGAGGACCTGGAGGATGCGCGCCGACTCCTGCGACGGCACGCCGGCGGCCGGCTCGTCGAGCAGCAGCACCTTCGGCCTCAGGCCGAGCGCGATGGCGATCTCGATCAGGCGCTGCTTGCCGTAGGGCAGGTCCTGTGCCGGAGTACCGGCGTCCTCGGCAAGCCCGAGCGTGGCGAGCAGGGCCATCGCCTCGTCCTTGATCTCCTTGTGCCGCCCGGCGGCCTTCCACATGCGCTTCGCGACGCCTTCGCGCTCGGCCACGGCGAGCGCGACGTTGTCCAGGACCGGCAGGCGGCGGAAGAGCGTGGTGATCTGGAAAGTGCGGCCGAGACCGAGCTTGACGCGCGCCGCCTGCTTGGTCTTCGTGATCTCGCCGCCGTTCATCAGGATGCGGCCGGAGGAGGGCGCGAGCGCCCCGGTCAGCATGTTGACGAAGGTGGTCTTGCCGGCGCCGTTCGGGCCGATCAGGGCGTGGCGCGCCCCCGCCTCGAGGCGGAAGTCGATGTTCTGCGCGACCGTCAGCGCGCCGAAGCTTTTGCAGAGCTTTTCTGTCTCAAGAGCTGCAGGCATTTGTCCGCCAGGCCCAGGATGCCCCCGGGCGCGAAAAGCACGACCGTGATGAGCAGGGCGCCGACGCCGAAGTACCAGTACTCGGGGTACTGCTTGGCGAGCCAGTCCTGCACCACGAGGTAGATGACCGGGCCGACGAAGGCGCCGTACAGGCGGCCGACGCCGCCGAGGATCAGCATCACGAGCAGATCGCCGGAAGGCTCCAGGCCGAGCACGTTCAGCCCGACGAACTGGTTCACCTGGGTGAGCAGCGCGCCGGCGATGCCGGCCATCGTTCCGGAGATGGTGTAGATCAGGACCATGCGCCAGTACACCGGCGCGCCGACGGCATGCATGCGGGCGCGGTTCTCGCGGATGCCGGTGAGCATGGCGCCAAAGGGCGAATAGATGATCCTGCGCACCGCCCACCAGCCGATGAAGAGCGCCACCAGGCAGTAGAGGAAGGCGGTGTGGCCGAAGATGTCGAATTTGAAGAGGCCGAGAATCGGGCTCACCACTACGCCCTGCAAGCCGTCGGCGCCGCCGGTCAGCGAGCTCATCTTGTTCGCTACCTCGAGCAGGATCGCGGTGATCGCGAGCGTCAGCATGAGGAGCGTGAGCGCGCGCGTGCGCAGGATGATTGCGCCGGTGGCGACGCCGAGAATTGCAGCTGCAATTGCTGAACAAGATAATTGAATGAACGGATCGGTCACGCCGAGCTTGGCGCTGAGGATGCCCGCGGTGTACGCACCGAGGCCGAAGAACGCGCTGTGGCCGAGGGTGACGATGCCGGCGTAGCCGAGGATCAGGTCGAGCGACAGCGCGAACAGGATGAAGATCAGGATGCGCGAGCCGAGCGCGAGGTACTCGGGCAGCAGGAAGAAGCCGGCGAGCGCGACGACGAACGGAATCCACTCGGTCCAGCGGATGCGCGCATCGACGGTATAGCCGCTCACGCGCGGGTTCCGAACAGGCCCATCGGCCGCCACAGCAGGAGCGCGATGGTCGCGGCGTAGACGAGGAACGCGCCGAACTCGGGGATCCAGTACTTGCACGCGGTGTCGGCGATGCCGATCAGCAGCGCGGCGACGAAGGGCCCGCGCAGCGTGCCGAGGCCGCCGACCGCCACCACGATCAGGAAGTAGACCAGGTGCTCAAACGGATACGCCCACTGCACCGGCAGGATGTCGGCGCCGAGCGCGCCGCCCAGGCCGGCGAGGCCGCTGCCGAGCGCGAAGGTCAGCATGAAGAGCAGCCGCGTGTTGATGCCGACGGACTGCGCCATGCCGCGGTTGTCGACCGCGGCGCGCACCATCGCGCCCCAGCGGGTGCGCTCGACTCCGAACCACAACGTGAAAATAATGACCAGGCTGAAAAAAATGATGAACACTCGGTAGGTCGGGAAATCGCGGCCGACGAAGTGCACCTGGCCGCGCAGGTAGTCGGGCAGGAGGACGCGCGCCGCCTGGTCGCCGAAGAGGAGCCGCGCGCTCGCCATCGATACCAGGATCAGGCCGATCGAGAACAGCACCTGCGCCAGCTCGCCCGAGCCATAGAGGCGCGAGTAGAGCAGGCGCTCGAGAACGACGCTTCCTAAAGATACAAGCAAAAAAGCAAACACCACCGCCACGGGGAACGGTAGGCCGAAGCGGCCGAGTGCCGCCGACAGGATGAATCCGCCCGCCATGGCGAAGACGCCGTGCGCGAGGTTGATGAACCCCATCAGGCCCATCGTCACCGACAGGCCCACGGAGATCACGTACAGGACCATGCCGTAAGCGACGCCGTGGAAGGCGACGCTTACGACGGACGATGCGAGCTCCCCCAGAGTGCTTTTCTTGCTGGCTTATTTTTTCTTCTGCAGCTCTTTCCAGGGATCCTTCTCGGCCTGGCTGAGCGTCTCGATCTCGACGTTGGCGAGCTGGCCGTTCACCTTGCGCACTTCGCGCAGGTATTCCGGCTGGATGATGTCGCGCGTCTCGGGGTCGATGGCGATCGGCCCGCGCGGGCTATTCGGGTTCTTCCAGTGCTTGAAAAACTCCATCGTCTTGTCGGGATCGAGCTTGCCCTTCAGCGCCTTGATCGCGTCGACGATGATCGCCGCGCCGTCGTAGGCGCCGACGGCGACGAAGTTCGGCGTCTCGTTCGCGCCGTACTCCTTCTTCCACGCCTCGACGAAGGCCTTGTTCTCAGGCCGCGTAGCCGCGGCGGAGTAGTGGTGCACGGTGAGCACGCCGAGCGCCACGTCGCCCATGTTCGGGAGCTCCTCGTCGGTGGTGATGTCGCCCGGCCCGATCAGCTTGATGCCGGCCTTGTCGAGGCCCAGGTCGGAGAAGTTCTTCATCACCGCGGTGGCGGTCTTGCCGGCCGGGATGAATACCATCAGGCAGTCGGGCTTCGCGTCCTTCACGCGCTGCATGTACGCCGCCCAGTCGGGGTTCTGCAGCGGCACGCGCACCTTGCCGAGCACCTTGCCGCCGGCGTCCTCGAAGGCCTTGCTGAAGCCTTCCTCGGAGTCGTGGCCGGGGCCGAAGTCGCTCACCAGCGAGTAGGCGGTCTTGAACTTCTTCGCCGCCCACTTGCCGAGCGGGTAGGTCGACTGCCACAGGGTGAACGAGGTGCGCACCATGTACGGCGAGCGCGTGGTGATCACCGCGGTACCGGCGTTCATGATGACGAACGGCACCTTCGCCTCGGTCGCGATCGGCGCCATCGCCATCGCGTTCGGCGTGAAGATCACGCCGGCGAGCAGGTTCACCTTGTCGCGCACCACCAGCTCCTGCGCGAGCTGGCGCGCCTTGTCGGGGTTGGGGCCGGTGTCGTCTCGCGTGATCAGCTCGACCTTGACGCCGCCGAGCTCCTTCTCGTGCTGCTTGAGATACAGCCGCACGGCGCGCTCCATGTACGGCCCGAGGTTGCCGTTCAAGCCCGAATAGCTGGTGATGAAGCCGATTTTTATGGTTTGCGCGAAGGCGGCGGAGCTCGCGAGGGCGAGCGCGGCCACGATTGCGACTTTCGATAATCTCATCTGACCCCTCCTAACGAACCGCGATTCTAAATCAGCCAAACGCCGCCAAGGGAGGCGGGCAGCGACACGGCGTGCCCGGCTGCGCTCCGGTGCACCGCGAAACCCAGCTTGCTGCAACGCGCGGCGAAGCTTTCCGGATGACGGCACGCCAGGCAATAGCCGGCGAGCCCTGGCGCCGCGGGCGCGGCGCCGAGCAGGCGCCCGAGCTCTTCCCGGGTACCGACGAACACCCGCCCGCGGGTGCAGTCGAGGCGCACCAGCGCGCCTTCCGGCATCGGCAACAGACCCGAAAAGCGCGCCCACCGCGCCGCGGTTTCCGCCGGATCGTCGGCAACGACGTAGAGCGCCTTGAGCCCGGTTACGCCGTTCGCGTGGGCGAGGTTGGCCTGGGTCCAGATCGCTTCGGGGGTAAGCTGCTCCACGTACTGCACGCGCCCTTCCGGCATCCTGGCGGCAGGCACGCGGACCACCTTGAAGCGCACCTTCTCCCCGCCGTCGAGCGTGCGCTCCAGGCTCACCAGCGGCTCGGGCTCGAAGCCGTGTTCACCGAGGCGCCGGTGCTCGGCTTCGGCCTGCGGCGTGCCGAAGCACGCGAGATGCACCCCGTCGTACCGCGCCATGCGCTCGCGCACGCGCTGCGCGTGCGGCGTTTCGAGCGTCGGCGCGAGGATCTCGATGTAGCCCTCCTCGAGCATGATCGTGCGGTTGGAGGTCCCGGCCGGCGCGCCCTGCGCGCGGTGCGCCGATTCCGGCGTCACCTTGAAGCCGAGCAGCTCCGCGACGCGCGCCGCCGCGCCGAGGTCCGGCACGAAGTGCGCTATGTGGTCGAGATAGAGCTCGCCCGGAGCGGGCTTCTGGTTCTCGGCGACGCTCGGCATGGCGCTAATATAGCGCCCACGCGCGCGTCCCGAGGCGAGCTAGTTTTTGCCCTTCGCGGCGTCGCGGATCGCGTCGCCCGCCTTCTCGACGCTGCGGCTCGCGGCCTTACCCGCGTCGTCGATCTGCCGGCCGGCCTTCTCCGCCGGGCCTTCCTGATGGCAGGCGGCGAGCGTTAGCACCGCGAGGATCATGAATAGAGCTTTCATCCCTGCATTGTCGCCTGCTGACGAAGCGCCGTCCCTCGGTCCCCCCACGCAATCCATGGGTAGCGCGGACTAGCCGCAGACCCGCGCAGGTAAGATAGGCGCATGAACAAGCCGGTCGACCTAGTCGACCTTAAGGGCGCCGCGCTCACCGGCGCCGACGCGGTGGTCGAGATGCTGAAGGCGCACGGCGTCGAGGTGATCTTCGGCCTGTGCGGCGACACCAGCCTGCCGCTCTACGACGCCCTGGCCCGCTCGGCGTCGGTCCGGCACATCCTCACGCGTGACGAGCGCCACGCCGCCTACATGGCCGACGGCTACGCCCGCGTCACCGGAAAAGTCGGCGTGTGTGAAGGCCCTTCGGGCGGCGGGGCGACGTACATCCTGCCCGGCCTGGTGGAGGCGAACGAATCTTCGATTCCGGTCCTCGCCATCAACACCGACGTCGCGGTTTCCTCGAGGAATCGCTTCACCCTCACGGAGCTCGACCAGCGCTCGCTGATGCGGCCGCTGACCAAGTGGAATGCCGTGCTAGACCGCGCCGCCGACATTCCGCGCACGTTCCGCGCGGCGTTCGAGGCGATGACCACCGGCCGTCCCGGCGCCGCGCATATCGCGTTGCCTTTCGACGTGCAGAACGCTCCGGTCGAGCGCGGCGACGTGTGGGCGGATCCGACGCTCGGCGTTTTCCCCTCGCGGCGCGTCGCGCCCGATCCATTTTCCATCGAGCTCGCCGCGAAGATGCTCAGAGGTTCAAAGAATCCCGTGTTCGTCTGCGGCGGCGGCGTGGTGCTGTCGGGCGCCGAAACCGAGCTGCAGGAGCTCGTGGAAAAGCTGAATGCGCCGGTCGCGACCACGGTGAGCGGCAAGGGCTCCATCGACGAGCGCTGCGCGCACTCGGTCGGCGTGGTGGGCTCCAACGGCGGCACGCCGGCCACGCGCGCGGTGATCGACCAGGCCGACGCGATCGTGTTCGTCGGCTGCCGCGCCGGATCGGTGACCACCGAGCGCTGGCGCCATCCCGCGCCGGGCCGCGCCCGGATCATCCATATCGACGTCGACCCCGCGGTGCCAGGCACGAACTACAAGGTCGACGTGCCGATCGTCGCGGACGCCAAGCTTTCCCTCTCGGCCCTCGCGGAGGCCGTGACGCCGAGGGATGGCGATCTCTCCTGGGTGGACGAGAGAAAGCGCGAGAAATTCGAGGCGTTCGAAGCCCTGGCGCGTTCGGGCGACGTGCCGATCAAGCCCGAGCGGGTCGTCGCCGCTCTGGACAAACTGCTCGGGAGAGACGCGATCCTGGTCGCCGACCCCGGCACGCCTTGCCCGTATTTCTCGGCCTACTACGTGGTGAAGGGCAGCGGCCGGCGCTTCTTTTCCAACCGGGCGCACGGCGCGCTCGGCTATGCCCTCGCGGCGGCGATCGGCGCGCACATCGGCCGCCCGGCGGTGAAAACCGTCGCGGTGATGGGCGACGGCAGCTTCGGCATGTGCGTGGGCGAGCTCGAGACTCTGGTGCGCCTCAAGCTCCCGGTCACCTGCGTCGTGATCTCGAACGGGACTTACGGATGGATCAAGGCGGGGCAGAAATCGGGCTACGGCCAGCGCTATTTTTCAGTGGACTTCGGCGTCACCGACCATGCGAGGGTGGCGGACGCATTCGGGGTCAAAAGCTGGAAGGTTTCTGACCCTCGGGACCTCGACGCGGCACTGAGGCAGGCCATTGCGCATGGCGGCCCGACGCTCGTCGATATCGTCTGCCAGCCGCTGCACGAGGCGAAAGCGCCGGTGTCCGAGTGGGTCGCATGAAGGAAAACCCGATCATTCGCGGGCACCACGACATGGGCGGCCTGCCTGCCGAGAGGGTCGAACCCATCGAGCACGACTACGAGGAGTGGGAACGCCGGGTCGACGCGCTCATGCTGCTCTGCGTCGGGCTCACCGGCAAAAAGCGCCTCATGACGGTGGACGAGCTGCGGAAGAACATCGAATCGCTGCCGCCCGAAGTCTACGACCGCACGGCGTATTACGAGAAGTGGATCACCTCGCTCACGCAGACGATGATCCAGCGCGGCGTGATCACCACCGCGGAGCTCGCCGCCAAGATGGACGAGGTACGAAAGCGTGCGTAGCCATCACGACATGGGTGGATTGCCCGCAGGCAAGGTCGACCGCGACGAGCACGATTACGCGGAGTGGGAACGGCGCGTGGACGCCGTGGCGGTGCTCCTCGGCCGCAAGCGCCGGCTGACTGTCGACGAGCGGCGGCGCGCGATCGAGACGCTCACGCCGCAGGCGTACGATGCGCTGAGCTATTACGAGCGCTGGGTCGTGGCTCTGGGGCAGACCATGATCCAGCGCGGCCTCATTACGAGCGCGGAGCTCGCGATGAAGATGCGGGAGGTCGGCAAGCGTGGCTGAGAAGAAGCCAGTCAAGGCAAAGGCGCGTCCGGCGAAGTTCCACGCCGGGGACCAAGTACGAGTGATCGAAGCCTATCCGCTCGGGCACGTGCGCACGCCCTTCTACATCCGCGGCAAGACCGGCACGGTCGAGCGGGTTTGCGGCGCGTTCCCCAATCCGGAGGAGCTGGCCCAGATGCGCGACGGGCTGCCGGCGCAGCCGCTCTACCGGGTGAGATTCAGGCAGAACGACGTGTGGCCGGACTACCGCGGCGGCGCGCACGATGTCGTCGAAGTCGAGATCTATCAACACTGGCTGGAGAAGCCATGAACGATCCGGGTCCGTACCGGCCGCTGACGTATTTCCAGCTCATGGAGATCAGCCTGCGCGAGCTGCTGGTGGAGAAGGGCGTGGTTACCGAGGAGGAGGTCGCCGAGGAAGTGGAGGCGATGCGCAAGCGCGGCTACGAGCGCGGCGCGCGCGTGGTGGCGCGTGCCTGGGTCGACCCGGAATACAAGAAGCGCCTGCTCGCGAACGGCACCGAGGCCTGCGAGGAGCTCGGCCTCGAGATCCCGGCGCTTAAGCTCCTCGCGGTCGAGAACACGCCCGAGGTGCACAACGCGATCGTGTGCACGCTCTGCTCCTGCTATCCGCGGATGCTCCTCGGCATCCCGCCCGAGTGGTACAAGTCGCGCAACTACCGCTCGCGCATGGTGCGCGAGCCTCGCGCGGTGCTGGCCGAGTTCGGGCTCCAGATTCCCGAGCAGGTGGCCATCCGGGTGCACGACTCCACCGCGGACATGCGCTATCTCGTGCTGCCGATGCGCCCGGCCGGCACCGAAGGCTGGAGCGAGGAGCGCCTCGCCTCGCTCGTCACCCGGGATTCGATGATCGGCGTTGCCGTGCCGAAGGTTTCGTAAAGGAGTGGCTAGAAAGCCGATCGAGCCCAAGGCGATCGTGCCGCTCGGCGACTGCGCCGCTTACATCGAGTTCGCCGACAAGCTTGACCTCGAGGTGAACGAGTTCGTGCAGCAGCTCGCGGCCACGGTGCATTCGCGCGCGCGGCCGTGGATGCGCGACGTGGTGCCGGCGCTCGGCGGCCTCGCGCTGCACTACGACCCGGACCATCCCGACGTGCACGGCGACGCCCTCGAGGCGGCGGCGATCCTGGTGCAGGAATGCATGAAGGAGGAGGCCGCGCCCGAAGAGGCGCCGGCGCGAACGGTGGAGGTGCCGGTGTGCTACGAGCGCGAGTTCGCGCCCGACATCGAGGTGGTCGCGAGCCAGGTGAAGCTCGACGTCGCCGAGGTTGCCCGGGTCCACGCCGCCGGCGAGTATCGCGTGCTCATGATCGGCTTTGCCCCGGGGCATGCGTACATGAGCGGCCTCGACGCGAAGCTTGCGGTGCCGCGGCGCGCCACGCCAAGGGCGCTCGTCGCGCCGGGCGCGGTGGCGATCGCCAACCAGCAGACCATCGTCTATCCCTACGCCATCTCGGGCGGGTGGAGCGTGATCGGCCGCACCCCGCTCGCCGTGTTCGACGCCGGTCGCGAGGCGCCGAGCCTGCTTGCGCCGGGCGACCGCGTCCGCTTTCGCGCCATTACCGCCGAAGAATTCACGGCGCTCCACAAGTGACCATCCGGGTGCTCAGGCCGGGGCTGCTCACCACGCTGCAGGACGGCGGCCGGTACGGCCTGCAGCACGTGGGTCTTTGCCCCGGCGGCGCGATGGACCCGGTGGCGCTCGCGCTCGCCAACGCGCTGGTGGGCAACGCCGCTGGCGAGGCGGCGCTCGAGATCACCGTGATCGGTCCCGAGCTTTCCTTCGAGGACGAGACGCTGGTTGCGCTGTGCGGCGCCGAGTTCGACGGCAGCTTCCCGCGCAACCGTCCGGTGCTCGCGCCGGCGGGCAGCCGGTTCAATGTCGGCCATACGACGCGAGGCGCACGCGCCTACCTCGCGGTGGCGGGGGGCTTCGCCGTCGAGCCGGTGCTGGGCAGCTGCAGCACTTACCTGCCGGGCCACTTCGGCGGCTTCCAGGGCCGCGCGCTCAAGCACGGCGACGCGCTCCCGCTGCGCGACCCCGCCGCGAAGGAGCGCTTCGCGAAGCTGAAAAAGACCCGCAACGGCACCGTGAAGTGGTCGGCGCCGCCCTTCACGCTACCCGACCGCGAGCCGATCCTGGTGCACGTCCTCGAAGGGCAGCACTTCGCGAGCTTCGACTCGAACGCGCAGCGCAGCTTCTTCGACACGGTGTGGAAGATCGCCCCGGAGTCGAACCGCATGGGGTTTCGGCTGACGGGGCCGGCACTCGTGCGCAGCGACCAAAATGAGATACTGTCCGGGCCGACCGCGCTCGGCAGCGTGCAGGTGCCGGGGAACGGGACGCCGATCACGCTCATGGCCGATCACCAGACCACCGGCGGGTACCCGAGGATCGCGGAGATCGTCTCCGCCGACGTCGCGCGCCTCGCGCAGCTCGCGCCCGGCGGCACCGTGCACTTCGCGCGCTGCGACCTCGGCATGGCGGCGGAGCTGCGCCACGACACCCGGGAACGGCTCTCCGCCGCGCTTCGCGGCATCGCGTGGAACTACGGTCAATGACGACCATCGACGTCAACTGCGACATGGGCGAGAGCTACGGCGCGTGGAAGATGGGCGCCGACGCCGCGGTGATGCCGTTCGTCTCCTCGGCCAACGTCGCCTGCGGCTTCCACGGCGGCGACCCGGCCACCATCCGGGGCACGGTGCGGCTCGCGGTGGACCACGGCGTGGCGATCGGAGCGCATCCCTCGCTGCCCGACCTGCAGGGCTTCGGCAGGCGCGTCATGAAGATCGCGCCGCAGGACATGTACGACCTCGTCGTCTATCAGGCGGGCGCGGTCGAGGCGTTCGCCCGCGCCGCCGGCGTGCGGCTCCATCACGTGAAGTGCCACGGCGCGCTCTACAACATGGCGGCAAACGACGAAGGCCTGGCCGAAGCCATGGCGCGGGCGGTCAGGGACCTGGGCGGCGGCGTGATGCTGTACGCCTTGTCTGGAAGTAAGAACTTTTCCATAGCTCGGGCGATGGGCCTGCGGGTCATCGGCGAGGTCTTCGCCGACCGCGGCTATGCCGACGACGGCACGCTGGCGCCGCGCGGCACGCCGGGCGCGATGATCGAGGACGCTGGCGTGGCGGCCGAGCGCGCGGTGGCCATGGTCGAGAAGCGCCTCGTGACCTCGCTTTCCGGGAAGGCCATCCCGGTCTCGCCCGATACGCTTTGCCTGCACGGCGACCAGCCCGGCGCCGTGGCCTTTGCCCGCGCCATCCGAAAGGCGTTCTCCGAGCGCGGCATCGCGGTTGCTTTCCCTTAAGCGGCACGAATCCAAAAAGACGCCTCGACCGTACTAGGACGGATGAGGTCCGACGCCGACATCAAGCGGCTGCTGCTCGCCACTGCGGCCCGGGGGGAGGGCGCGGCCGAGGCCTTCGAGGCGCTCTACAAGGCCTGCGCGCCGCTTCTTTTCGGCATCGCGCAGCGAATCGTACGTCGGCGCGAGCTCGCCGAGGAGGTGCTGCACGACGGCTTTACCCGGATCTGGGCCGCGGCCGGCCGCTTCGACCCGCTCGCCGAGCAGCCGCTCGCCTGGATGGCAGCCATCGTGCGAAACCGCGCGCTCGACCTCATGGCGAGCCACGACGTCTCGCGCGTCGATTCCATTCCCGGGGAGGATGAGCTCGACCGCCTGTTCGACTGGGCGCCGGCGGCCGAGGACTCGGTCGACGCGCGCCGCGCCTCGCGCTGGCTGCGCGACTGCCTGGGCGAGCTTCGCCCACAGGAGCGCCAGGCCCTGGTGCTCGCGTATGACCGCGGCATGAGCCACCGCGATCTGGCAGCGCATCTCGCGCAGCCGCTCGGCACGGTGAAGACCTGGGTGCGCCGCGGCCTGGCCAACCTGCGCTCCTGCGTCGAGGAATGCATGGGAGCGGCGCGATGAAGCTCGCACGCGATCCCCACCTCGACGCGCTATGTGGAGAGTACTTGCTTGGAACGCTGCGCGGCCCGGCGCGCCGGCGCTTTGAGCGTGCGCTGCGCGAGGAGCCGCTCGTCGCCGCCCGCCTGCGCCACTGGCAGGCTCTCGCTCCGAGGTACTCGTCCATGATCGAAACGCCTCCGCCGGCTTCGGCCTGGCCGCGCCTCGAGCGCGAGCTCG
>Ga0075425_100001133_pt1 | contig 25819 bp, 20 predicted proteins | sample SoiMethybrSBSTD4_FD_75300 | JGI IMG/M metagenome (GOLD analysis project Ga0075425, IMG submission 75300) | Bulk soil microbial communities from a Populus tree surrounding site in Tennessee, USA - Soil MetaG P. TD hybrid SBSTD4 | ecosystem: Environmental > Terrestrial > Soil > Tree plantation...
GTTCGGATCGGCAATGGCGATCGCGTTCATGGTGCTGCTGTCGATCTTCGTGGTCATCTACATCGCCTTCGCGACCCGCGAGGAGCAGTTCGGTGCCTAGCGCCGGCACTCCCCGCCGTTCCCGGCACCGGTTCGGAAAGCGCATGTTCACCGGCTGGGCGGTGCTGGTCTACCTCGTCCTGTACCTGCCGATCGTGGTGGTCGTGATCTTCGCCTTCAACCAGCCCACGAGCGTTCCCCACGGCGCCAGCCCCTGCAGCGTCGACCCCTCGCGGATGGGCAACGTGACCGTCTGGAACGGCGGCACCACCTGCTGGTTCCACACCGCGCTCAACGATCCCACCTACGTGCCCGCGGTCAAGACCAGCTTCTGGATCGCGTTTCGGGCGTCGCTGATCGCGACCGTGCTGGGCACCGCCGCGGCGCTCTCGCTGGCGCGGATGAAGAAGCGCTGGCGGGTGCCCTTCGACGTGCTCGTGTACCTGACCCTGGTGGTGCCCGAGATCGTGATCGCGGTGGCGTCGCTGATCTTCTTCGTGCAGGCGCACAACAACCTCAGCATCTTCCCCACGCTGGGAGAGAACACGATCCTGCTCGGCCAGATCGTGTTCAGCGCCTCGCTGGTGATGCTGATCGTGCGCGCCCGCTTCGTGGGCATGGGCAGCTCGCTGGAGGAGGCCAGCTTCGACCTCGGCGGCGGCCCGATCGCGACCTTCCGGCAGGTGACGCTGCCACGGCTGCTGCCGGCCGTGATCGCCGGCGCGCTGCTCTCGTTCACGTTCTCGTTCGACGACTACGTGCTGCCGGCGTTCACCAACGGCACCGTCAACACCTGGCCGATCGTGGTCTACTCGGCCGTCCGCTTCGGGGTGACGCCGGCCGTGAACGCGCTCGCCACCATGATGCTGGTGGTGACCGTGACGCTGATCCTGATCACCGGCCTGGTGCTGCGACGCTCGGGCGCCAGCGACCTCACCGGCGCCCCGCCGCCGACGTTGCCCTAAACACCCCGTGGCTATACTCGCCCCTCGTGCGACTCTTCGGCGAGCATGAGCAGATCGTGGTCTGCACCGACCGCGACAGCGGGCTTCGCGCGATCATCGCAGTCCACGACACCACGCTCGGCCCGGGTCTGGGCGGGATCCGGATGTGGACGTACTCGAGCGACGAGGCGGCGCTGACCGACGTGCTGCGGCTGTCGGAGGGGATGACCTACAAGAACGCGCTGGCCGGCCTCGATCTGGGTGGCGGCAAGACGGTGGTGGTGGGCGACCCCCGCACCGACAAGACCCCCGAGCAGTTCCAGGCGCTGGGCGGATTCATCGATCGGCTGGGCGGCGCCTACCTGGCGGCCGAGGACGTCGGCACCACCACGCAGGACGCCGAACAGGTGCGCACGCGCACCCGCTTCATCACCGGCCTGCCGGTCGAGCAGGGCGGCTCCGGCGACCCGTCCCCGATGACCGCCTGGGGCGTGTTCTGCGGGATCCGCGCGGCGCTGGCGGAGGCCGGGCTGGGAACCGGCTACGACGGCGTCCACGTCGCCGTGCAGGGCGCGGGCCACGTCGGCGGCGCGCTCGTCCGCCATCTGCTCGACGCCGGCGCCACCGTCACCGTCGCCGACATCCACGCCGACCGGCTGGAGCCGTTGCAGGAGCTGGGCGCGGCGGTGGTCCCGGCCGAGCAGATCCATCAGGTCGAGTGCGATGTCTACTCGCCCTGCGCGCTGGGCGCGGTGATCCGGCCGGAGACGATCGGGCGGCTGCGGTGCCGCGTGATCGCGGGGGCGGCCAACAACCAGCTGTCCGACGCTGCGATCGGCGACGAGCTGCAGCAGCGAGGCGTGGTCTACGCGCCCGACTTCGCGATCAACGCCGGCGGGGTGATCAACATCGGCGAGGAGCTGGGCGGCCGGGTCTACGACGCGGAGCGCGCGCGGCAGAGCGTCGAGCGGATCGAGCAGACGCTGGGAGACGTGTTCGAGCGGTCGCGCCGCGACGGCGTGGCGCCCCACCGGGCCGCCGAGCAGATGGCCCGGGACCGCATCAGCGCGGCCAGGGTCGCCACCGCCACCAGGTGATCTACCCGGTCGCGCCGACGCCGAACGCCTGCATCGTCAGCACGACGCGGTCGGAGCGCAGCACGGCGTTCGGGTGCAGGCGATGAGCGGGCAGGTCGCGCGGGTCGTCGCCGCGACGCCCCTCGTCGACCGACACGGTCTGCTCGTAGAGATCGAGCCGCACCTCGTACTCGTACCAGGAGATGTCCCAGGCCACGCAGATCGAGACCACGCGCGGCAGCTCGCAGCCATCGACCGCCACGTTCACGAGCGGGTCGCCGAGGCTACGTGAGATCGAGACCACCCGCTCGACGTGGGGCGAGCGGTTGAACGCCTCAAGCGCCATTCGCCGCACCTGCCGGGCGTCGCCCTCGGTGCGCCGCGCCTCGGCCAGCTCGCCGTAGCGGCGGCGCTCGTGCTCCAGCTCCTGCTCGAGCTGCCCGACCCGGCTCTCCAGCCGCTCCACCATCGCGGTCTGCTCGTCCAGCCGTGCGCCCACCTGGTGGTGCTTGGCGATCTCGGCACGGTGTGCAGCCTCCGCCTGGGCGGCGCGCTCATCGCTGCGCCGCTTCTCGTCGGCCATGCCGCGCAGCTCGCGGTCGCGCCGGCGCATCTCGTTGGAGAGATCCTTCATCTCGCGCTTGACCGTCCGCAGCTCGCCGGCCTGCTGCTCAGCCTTGGCAAGCGCGCTGCGCACCTGGTCGAGGTCGAACTCGACGGACTGCAGCTGGCCGCGCAGCCGGTCGATCAGGCCCTCGCGCTCGCGCAGGGCGTGGTCGCGCGGGGGGTTCGCGTGCACGGCAACGATCGGGCGCCCGTCGGCGCGCCAGCCGCGGCGGTCGGCCTGCTCGTAGCAGAGCGGGCACACCTTCAGGAACCGCTTCGACGCCGGGTCCTGGTACAGGCGCGCGGGCTCGCCAACCAGAAGGTGGCGCCTGCAGAGAGCGCAGCTTGCGGTGTTCTCGGCGATGCTGGTCAAATCCGTCCTCCGCCGCTCGAGCGGACCTGGGAGCATACCGCGGTCGGGGAGGTCGCGGCGGACCGACGGCGAAGATGGCGTGTTCAGCCCCCGGCGGGCGTGTTCAGCAGCCGGCGGGCGTGCTCGCAGCGGCACCGTCCGCCGCGCCGGCCGCCACGGCCGAGGGATCGGTGTCGATGTTCAGCTGCACGATGCCCGCCTGCTTGGCCACCACCTCGGTCATGCCGTTGGCCGCAGGGCGCACGCAGGCGCCGACCGGGGTCGGCTGCCGGTAGGGGCTGTAGCGCACGCGCACCATGTAGCTGCCGGGGCCCGACACCGACAGCACCACGCGCTGCTGGCCGAGGTAGGTCAGCGTCGCCCGCCGGCCGGGCGGCGCCGTCACGATCGGCGTCGGGTGGGGCAGCGCGTAGAAGGTCCAGTGTGGCGAGCTGCCGACGACCCTCAGGCCGGACACGCCTGTCCGCAGCAGCTGCGCCTCGCGCTCGGAGCTGTAGTCGAGCGGCGCGTCGGGCAGCATCACGTAGCGGACGCCCAGCGAGCGCATCCAGGCCCGGAACATGGCCGGCGTCATCTCGTCGTTGTAGAGCGAGCCGTTCTGCGGGAAGTCCTCCTGGCGGAACCAACCGCGCGCCAGCGGCACCCTCCACTTTGCCACGTAGTAGGCCTCCCAGTGGCCCCAGGTGGAGACCGCGTCGACCCGGTAGCCGGCGATCTGGGCGCGGTGCTCCTCGACGAACTGCCTGGCCGGGCGCCAGTAGCTGGCCGCGGCCGCTGGGTTCTCGTAGGCCGAGTAGGCGTCGCGCACCTTCGGCACCACCTGCAGCGCCACCGCGGCTGCGATCAGCGGGAACACCAGCAGCCGCGATCGGCGCGGGTTCAGGTTCGCCGTCAGCCACAGCATCGGCGCCCCTGCGATCGCGAACAGGCGGCTGGGGTTCGAGCCGATCGGGCCCTTCAGCAGGAAGGCGAACAGGTTCAGCGCCAGGTAGGCGACGAACATCGCCCGCATCGAGCGGGTGGGCGCGGCGGTGCCGGCGATCCAGAGACCGACCAGCGAGAACACGAGCACGATCAGCGCGTCCCACAGGTCGTACGGGTACCAGCCCTGGCTGGGGAAGGCGCGCTGCAGCAGCACGCCCACGGCGAACACGGCCAGCACGATGCCGAAGGCCGCGCGGTTCGAGCGAAGCGCACCCAGCGGCTGCGCCCTGCCCAGCAGCACCCCCGCCAGCACTGCGCACAGCAGCGAGAACGACAGCGGGCTGAAGGCGAGCGTGACCAGTACCGCGAGGCCGAACCAGACCCGCCGGCGGCGCTGCAACAGCGCCAGCCCCAGCAGCGATGAGGCCACTCCGGCCAGGAACGGGTACGTGCCGCCGACCATCATGATGAACGGCGCGGTGATGGCGAAGGTGATGCTGGGCCCGCGTGCAGCCGACGCCCACTCGCGGCTGCAGACCAGCGCGAAGCAGCCGCCCATCAGGGCCGACGCCGGCAGCAACACGCCCAGCTGCCCGACCTGCGCGGCAACCGCGTAGTAGAGCATGCTGTAGTTGACGAACTCGTAGCGGCCGGCGTACCAGTAGTTGTTGTAGATGTCGAAGCCGCCGTGGCTGAACAGCCAGGTCTGGAACAGGTGCGACGGCGCGTCGATGCCGGGGCTCGTGAACAGCCACAGAAGAAGCGTCACCGAGGCGGACAGGCCGGCGCAGGCAAGCGGCAGCACGAAGCGGCGCGGGAGGGCGGGCACGACCACACCGGAACCATACCCGCCGACCCCCCGGCCGCATGTGGGCCGGGCCTATGGAGCGGATCGGGATCGAACCGAACCAATGTGCTCAACCGGACAGGCTGACGCACGGGCAGCGCGCACATGCAACAGAGCGACCCAACACCAGAGGTTGAAACGTGCGGGAAGGACCTGGCTACGCGGCTCGAAGCGGGCGGACGTCCTTCAGGTATGAGGTCCTAGCCGAACGCCGCGCAGAAGGCCCTGAAGTCGCCGTTCTGATGCGGCCCTGACTGAAACAGGATGTTGAAGTCGCCGTCCACGACCACCCGTCCCGCGTCCAGCCAGACGATGCCACGTCCGGGCGCGGTGAACTTGTTATAGAGCCCCGTATCGGTACGGGTCCGTACCGACCCATCCGCGTTGTAGGTAACGACCTCGGTGAAGCTGCTGTTTTGCTGAGTGAGCGTGGTTCCCTTCGCCGTGGCGGTGACTCGGAATGGGCCGGGGCGTCCCTTCGAGATCGTTTTGTAGAGGAACCCGTTGTTGTTGTAGAAGTCGGTGGAGGTGACCGACCCGACGAAGCGGAAGGTCACGCCGAAGGGGCACAACCCGGAATCGACGGCGGTGTCGTCGATCTGGAACATGGTTCTCACCTGCGTGTTCGCCGTGGCCGTCTGTGCCGAAGTCGTCGCCGCCAGCATCACCGCCGCTAATGGAAGCCAGACGCGTCGCATAGTCCCCCACGAAGGTAGCTTTGGAGCCCGACCGAGCCGATCTTCGCAAACCCGCCGGAAAGTGTCAAGCGGCACAATGCCGCGCTGAGCGTGAGGTCTGCCCGGATGAATTCCCATGCGAAAAGGCGACCATAGGCTTGACTACCTCGCCGATGGAGCGGATCGGGATCGAACCGACGACCTTCTGGTTGCAAACCAGATGCTCTCCCAACTGAGCTACCGCCCCGGGCCGCTCCAGTCTACCGTGAGCGGGCCTCCGGCCCCCTTGACTGATTGATCAGTCAGCCAGTAGTGTGCCCGCACCATGCTCCGGCCGCGAACCATGCTCATGGTGCTCGCGCTGCTGGCCGCCATCGGCGGCGGCTGCGGCGGCAGCGGCAGCGGCTCGGGCACGAGCGGCAGCGGCAAGAACACGATCCTGCGGATCGGCACCACCTACTACATCGACTCCCTGAACCCGCTGCTGGCCTACGAGCCGCAGGCCTCGAACGCGTTCGCGATGATCTACCCGCAGCTCGTCCAGTACGGCCCGGGCCTCAAGATCGCCCCCGATTGGGCCACGAGCTGGGAGGAGTCGAAGGACGGCCTCACCTGGACGTTCCACCTCAAGCCGGGCGGCAAGTGGAGCGACGGCGTGCCGCTGACGGCCGAGGACGCGGTGTGGTGGGTGAACACCATCTTCAAGTACCAGAACGGCGCCACCTCCTACTTGGCCGGTGAGCTGGCCGGCCTCAAGAAGATCGCCGCGCCCGACCCCAACACGCTGGTGCTGACCTACAAGAAGCCGGTGCCCTCGGCGCTCGCAAACCTGGAGCAGTTCTACTTCATGCCCAAGCACGTCTGGTCGAAGTACACCGGCAACGACGGCAAGGACATGAAGTCGTTCGACCCCGAGCAGCACCTGCCGGTGGTGTCGGGCGGCCCCTACACGATCACGCAGTTCCAGGAGAAGGGCACGACCGTCTTCAAGCCCAACCCGTACTTCTATGGGCCAAAGAGCCACGTCGCCGCCGTCGCCCTCACCTACTACACGAACGCCACCTCGATGATCGCCGACCTCGAGCAGAACCAGCTCGACTTCATCGACGCCACCCCCTACACGGCCGCCAACTCGATGAAGGGCAAGAGCAACATCACCGTCTCGATCGCGCCCGGCAGCGAGGTCACCAACCTCGGCATCAACTCCAACCCGGCCAAGACCAAGAACCGCGAGCTGCTCGACCCTCGCGTGAAGGAAGCGCTCGAGTACGCGATCCCTCGCCAGCAGCTGGTGGACGTCGTCTACGGCGGCCACGCCCAGCCCTGGGCCAACATCATGTCCGCCTGGTCCGGGCCGTCGGGCTGGCTCAACCCGGACGTGAAGCCGCTGCCCTACGACATCAACAAGGCAAACCAGATCCTCGATCAGCTCGGCTACACGCGCGGCTCGAACGGCATCCGGGTGGCGCCCGCCACCACCGGCCAGTACGCCCAGCCGGCCCATCCGATGAGCTACAACGTGATCGTCCCCAACGACCTCGACTTCAATGGCGACCGGCAGTTCTCGGTGCTGGCGGCGGCCTTCGCCAAGGTCGGCGTGCAGCTGCACGAGATCTCCGGCGGCGACGTATCGCAGGCGTACGACCTGATCACCGCCCCCAACTACACCTACAAGAACGCCGACATGTTCACCTGGTACTGGCACCCCTACATCGACCCCAACTACAACCTGTCGGTGGTAACACGGGCGCAGTGGGGAAACAGCAGCGACACCGGCTTTGACGACCCCACCTACGATGCGATGTGGCGCAAGCAGGCGGGGCTCGTCAGCTTCAAGCAGCGGCAGCAACTGGTCTGGCAGATGGAGGCGTACCTCGCGCAGAAGCGGCCCTACATCCAGCTCGTCGACACCGACGTGATCACGGCCCACTCCAACTCCTGGACAGGGTTCGATCCGCAGCTGTGGGGTTACTGCAAGTGCTTCTACACGAGCCCGCACCCGACCGGATGACCGGCGCCTTCCGGGGGCCCGGCGGCTGGCTGCGCTGCCAGCTGCACTCGCATACGACCAACTCCGACGGCGACGCGACGCCGCAGGGGCTGGCCGACCACTACGCCCGGGCCGGCTTCGACGTGCTGGCGATCACCGACCACTGGTACGCAACCTCCCACGAGCACGATCGGGTGACGGTGATCGCCTCCAGCGAGCTGTCCGCCCGGGTGCCCGAGCAGGAGCTGGAGGAGGCCGAGGTGCTGGCGATCGGCGCCGGCGTCGTGCCCGAGCGCCGCGAGCACTTTGCCACGGTCGAGCAGTGCGCGGCCTGGGTCAGGGAGCACGGAGGCGTACCGTTCCTGGCCCATCCCTACTGGAGCGGCCTTTCCGCGCACCACGTGCTTGACGCGCCCAGTCTGGCCGGGATCGAGCTCTACAACGGCGGCAGCGAGCTTGCCAACGGCAACGGGCTGTCGGACGAGCTGTGGGACCTGATCAGCCATGCCGGACGCGCCTGCACCGGGGTCGCCACCGACGACTGCCACTACCCAGGCCACGACAGCCTGCTGGCCTGGACGATGGTGCGGGCGGAATCGCATGACCAGGGGGCGGTGCTGGAGGCGCTGGACGCCGGCCGGTTCTACGCCTCCAGCGGCGCGGCGCTGCACGACGTGCGGGTCGGGCCGGATGCGATCGAGGTCGAGTGCTCGCCGGCCGTGGCCGTGACGCTGCGATCGGGCCCGTGGGACGGGGGCCGCGTCAACGCGGATCCGCGGCGCATGAACTGGCGCGGTCAGGCCCTTTCGCGCAGCCCGCAGGGGCTGATCACGGCCGCCCGCTTCCGGCTCCCGGAGCGCTGGCCGTGGGCGCGGGTCGACGTCGTGGCCACCGACGGCGGGCGCGCCTGGACGAACCCGGAGCCGGTGCCGCTGGATCCCGACCCGTCGGACGAGGGCGGCTGGCTGCCAGATCGCTGACGGGGAACCGTCCTTGCGCGGATGCGCACGCCCAACGGCGGTGCTCAAGCCCGGGAGCCCGCGCGCCGATGCCTTTCTCGATGGCTCTGCCCGACCCACGCCGTGCGCCCGTGCGCGCGAAGGGCGCCGCCTCCTCCGGAGCGCGGTGGATCGACCGCTGGCTGGCAACGGTCGCCGACCTGGCCACGCTGAAGGACTCGCACCCGATGCTGGACGCGGTGATCGACGAGATCGACGGCCGCATGATCCGCATCGGCGACCACTGGCTGGCCGACTTCGCCTCCTGCAACTACCTCGGGTTCGACCTCGACCGCGACATCATCGAGTCGGTGCCGGCGTACCTGGACGCCTGGGGCACGCATCCCAGCTGGTCGCGGCTGCTGGGATCGCCCGTCCTCTACGAGCAGATCGAGGGGCGGCTGACGGAGCTGCTGGGCTGCGAGGACGCGCTGGTGCTGCCGACCATCACCCACATCCACACGTCGGTGATCCCGGTGCTGGCGGGCTCGGGCACGATCCTGCTGGACAGCCGCGCACACAAGACCATCTACGACGGCTGCCAGGTGGCCCGCAGCCACGGCGCCACCGTCCGCCGCTTCCGGTTCGAGGATCCCGGCCACGTCGACCAGCTGCTGCGGGAGAGCAGCGCCCACCCGCGTATCATCTGCATGGACGGCGTCAACAGCATGACCGGCAACGCGCCCGACCTGAGGGAGTTCGCCCGGGTGGCGCGCGAGCACGACGCGCTGCTGTACGTCGACGACGCCCACGGCTTCGGCGTGATCGGGGAGCGGCGCCCGGACGAGCTCTGTAGCTACGGCTGCCGCGGCAACAGCCTCGTGCGCCACGCGGACGAGACGTACGAGAACCTGATCCTGGTGGGCGGCTTCTCGAAGGCCTACTCGTCGCTGCTGGCCTTCATCGCCTGCCCGACCGCGGTCAAGAACATGCTGAAGGTGGCCGCCCCGCCCTACCTCTACTCGGGGCCGTCCCCGGTCGCGTCGCTCGCCACCGTGCTGTCCGGCTTCGACGTGAACGAGGCGCGCGGCGACCTGCTGCGGGCATCGATCAACCACAAGACGGCGCGCGTGCTGGACTGCCTGCGACGGCTAGGCGCGCACACACCGAACCACTCCGGCTTCCCGGTGATCGAGGTGCCCCTGGCCGACCATGAGCAGATCGGCGTGGTCGGGCGGATGCTGTTCGATCGCGGCATCTACGTGACGCTGGCCGCCTACCCGCTGGTGCCGCGAGACGAGGTCGGCTTCCGCGTGCAGATGACGGCGGCCAACACCGACGCCGAGATCGACCGGCTGATCCTGGCTCTGACCGACCTCGCCGAGCGCGGGTTCCTGCAGACCGGGACGGCCGCCCAGGAGCGTGCCGCATGAGCGCTGTCGCCGCCCACATCCGCAGGCCGGCTCTGTGGATGGTGTACCCAGCCCTCGGCGCGCTGGTCTGCCTGCTCTACGCCTTCGTGCCGCCGGTCGCGGGTAACGGGTTCGTCGTGCCGGGCGTTGGCCTGTCCTGCTCGGTCGCCATCATCTGGGGCACCCGCCGCAACAAGCCGGACGCTGCCTGGGCCTGGTACCTGTTCGCGCTGGGGCAGTTCATGTTCGCGATGGGCGACGCGTACACGTACATCTACCCGCGCGTGTTCGGTGCGGACGTGCCCTTTCCGTCGTGGGGCGACGCGATCTACCTGTCGCTCTACCCCGCGCTGTTCGGAGGCATCTTCATCCTCGCCAGGCGGCGAAACCCGTCCGGCGAGTGGGCGTCGCTGATCGACTCGCTGATCCTCACGATCGGCCTCGGCCTGATCTCATGGCTGGTGTTGATCTCTCCGGTGATCCACGACGACAGCCAGACGCAGCTGGCCCGGATCGTCTCGATCGCCTACCCCACCGCCGACATCCTGCTGCTGGCCGGCGCGCTGCGCCTGGCGGTCGACAACGGCAAGCGCCAACCCGCCTTCTACCTACTGTTCGGCAGCATCACGACGCTGCTCGTGACCGACTTCATCTACGGCGTGATGCTGAACAACGGCACCTACAGCGGCCAGGTGCTGCTCGACATCGGCTGGATCTCCTACTACCTGCTCTGGGGCACTTCGGCCCTGCACCCGTCGATGCGCACTCTCGAGGAGCCGGTGCCGGAGAAGGAGACCACCCTCTCCTGGCAACGGCTGGGCGTGCTCACGGTCGCCTCGCTGATCGCCCCCGGCCTGCAGGTGCTGCTCGGCGGCCAGGATGCCGGCGTGGACGTGCTGGTCATGATCGCCGCCTCGATCGGCCTGTTCCTGCTGGTCGTGGCGCGCATGGCGGTGCTGGTCGTGCAGCAGGAACGCTCGGTGGAACGCGAACGCGCGCTGCGCGAGGCGGGCACGGCCCTGGTCGGCGCGGCCGGGCGGGCGGACATCGGCGCGGCCGCGCTGTCGGCGACGCGCACGCTGGCCGGTGCCGGCTACTCGGCGCGGCTGTGCTTGCTGACCGGCGAGCAGCTGGAGCTGATCGGGCTGGCGCTGACCGGCGGCACTCTGCTCTCTCGCGGCACCACGCAGCGGCTGCTGCTGGCGGCCTCGATCCCGACCGCGACCGAGCTGCCCGAGGAGGTCTACCACGAGCTGCTGTTCTCGGAGCGGCCGCGCACGGCGCACGTGCTCTCGCTGGAGGTGCGCGACGAGGCGCGGGGGGTGCTGCTGGCCGCCGGTCCCGGCAACCTGTCGGGCAGCCAGCGGGCGGCGCTGCAGTCGCTCGCGACCAGCGTCTCGCTGGCACTCGAGGGCGCGGCGCTGACGGAGGATCTGCACCGCCGCGAGAGCGAGGCCCGCTTCAGCTCGCTGGTGGCGCGCTCGAGCGACCTGATCACCGTGGTCGCGGCCGACGGCACCGTGCTCTACCAGAGCCCGTCCATCGAGCGCGTGCTGGGCTACGCCGCCGACGAGGTGATCGGCACCCGCTTCGACGACCTGATGGACGACCACGAGCGTGGGCGGCTGCTGGCGGTGCTGTCGTCCAAGACCAAGCAGCCCGACTCCGGTCCGGAGGCGATCGACTGCCGCCTGCGCCATCGCGACGGGCGCTGGCTCCAGTTCGAGGTGCTGCACACCAACCTGCTGGACGACGAGCACGTGCGCGGCATCGTGCTGAACAGCCGCGACGTCAGCGAGCGCAAGGCGTTCGAGGAGCAGCTGGCCCACCAGGCCTTCCACGATTCGCTGACGATGCTGGCCAACCGCGCGCTGTTCGCCGACCGCGTCGAGCACGCGCTGGCCCGCGCCGGATCGCAAGGCACCGGCATCGCCGTCGTGTTCGGCGACCTGGACGACTTCAAGACCATCAACGACAGCCTCGGGCACGGCGCCGGCGACGAGGTGCTGGTCGAGGTCGCCCGCCGGCTGGCCGCGACGGTGCGCCCCGAGGACACGGCCGCCCGCTTCGGCGGCGACGAGTTCGCCGTGCTGCTGGAGGGGATCGTCACCGACGACGACGCCACCGAGGTGGCCGAGCGCGTGCTGGATGCGTTCCGCCGGCCGATCCAGCTGGCCGACGCCGAGGTGTTCGTGCGCACCAGCATCGGCATCGCGATCACCCGTGACGGCGTCGAGTCCACCCCGTCCGAGCTGCTGCGGAACGCCGACGTGGCCATGTACATCGCAAAGCGCGACGGTAAGGGCGGCTACCGCGTGTTCGAGGAGTCGATGCACGCCGAGGCGCTCGAGCGCCTGGAGCTGCGCGCCGACCTACAGCGCGCTATCGACTCCGACCAGTTCGCGCTTGTCTACCAGCCGGTGGTGCGGCTGGACGACATGACGGTGTCCGGCGTCGAGGCGCTGCTGCGATGGCGCCACCCCACGCGCGGCGTGATCGCGCCGGCCCAGTTCATCCCGGCCGCCGAGGACATGGGCCTGATCGTGCCGATCGGGCAGTGGGTGCTGCGCGAGGCCTTCGCCCAGGCCGTGGAACTGCAGGCGCGGTTCCCGTCCGACCCGCAGCTGACGATGGCGGTGAACCTGTCGCCGCGCCAGCTCAACCAGGGCGACATCGTCGGAGACGTGCGCCGCGCGATCCGCGACAGCGGCATCGACCCGTCCACGGTCGTGCTCGAGATCACGGAGAGCCTGATGATGACCGACGCCGACCTCGCCATCAAGCGACTCGAGGAGATGAAGGGCCTGGGCGTGCGGCTGGCGATGGACGACTTCGGCACGGGCTACTCGTCGCTCAGCTACCTGAGCCGTTTCCCGGTCGACATCCTGAAGATGGACCGCTCGTTCCTGGAGGCCGAGTCGGACGCCGACAGCGGCCTGGCGGCCGCCGTGGTGGCGCTGGGCGAGACACTCGACATGCAGGTCGTCGCCGAAGGCATCGAGCTGACCACCCAGATGACGTCGTTGCGGCAACTCGGCTGCGAGCTCGGCCAGGGCTTCCTGTTCGCACGCCCGATGGGCATGGAGTCCATCTCCAACTACCTCGACGACGCCAGGGGCGGCAGCTCCGTCCTGCGCCTGCCGCCGCCTGCGCAGGACGCGCAGGACGAGGCGCAGAGCGATGCAGCATAGTTATGACTCGTTCGACCGCCCGGGCGGCTTCACCCGAGTAAACCTGGTGGCGCCCCTGCGCCACCGCGACTTCGCGCTGCTGTGGGGCGGTCAGACCGGCTCGCTGATCGGCGACGGTGTGTTCCTGGTCGCGATGGCGTGGCAGGTGTACGCGCTCTCGAACGCGCCCACCGCGCTCTCGATGGTGGGCATCGCGATGACGGTGCCGACCATCGTGCTGCTGCTGATCGGCGGCGTGGTCACCGACCGCTTCGACCGCCGCCGGGTGCTGCTGGCGGCTGACGTCGTGCGCGGGGTGGCCGTCGGGCTGATGGCGGTGCTGTCGCTGACCGGCACGCTCGAGCTCTGGCACATGTTCGGCCTGGTCGCCCTCTACGGCGCCGGCACCGCGTTCTTCGGGCCTGCGTTCGACGCAATCGTGCCCGACCTGCTGCCGGAGTCGGAGCTGGCCCAGGCCAACTCGCTCGACCAGTTCATGCGCCCGCTCTGCTTCCGGCTGGCGGGGCCCGCCCTGGGCGGCTGGCTGGTGGCGGGGCTGGGGGTCGGCACGGCCTTTGCGATCGACACGGCGTCGTTCGCGCTGTCGGCGGCGATGGTGCTGGCGATGTCGTCGCGCGAGTCGCACGCGAGCGGCGGCCACTCGGTCGTGGCCGACCTGCGGCAGGGCTTCCGGTTCGTACGGGGCAACGTGTGGCTGTGGGGCACGCTGGTGTCGGCCGCGATCGCCTACTTCCTGTTCCTGGGGCCGGTCGAGGTGCTGCTCCCCTACGTCGTCAAGAACAGCCTGCACGGCAGCGCCGCGGCGCTGGGCCTGGTGTTCGCGGCAGGCGGCCTCGGGTCGGTGGGCGCGGCGCTGGTGATGAGCCACGTCGGCCAGCCGCGGCGCAGCATCACGGTCATCTACGCCACCTGGACGCTGGCCACGCTGGCGGTGGCCGGGTACGGCCTGGCCAACTCGGCCTGGCAGCTGATGTTCGCGAGCTTCGCGTTCAACGCGCTGGAGACGGCCGGCACCATCGTGTGGATGACGCTCAAGCAGCGCGAGGTGCCCGCGGCGATGCTGGGCCGCGTGTCAAGCCTGGACTGGCTGATCTCGATCGGCCTGCTGCCGATCTCGTTCGCGGTGACGGGCCCGGTGGCGGCTGCGATCGGCGCCCAGACGGCGCTGGTGGCGGCCGGTGCGGCGGGCGCCGTCGTGACGGTATCGGCGCTGCTCCTGCCCGGGATGTTCGCCGTCCAGCGCCCCGCCGCCGGCGCCACGCGGCTGCCCGAGTCCGATCGCCCGACCCAGTCGCAGAAGCGCCGGTCGAAGGCGGCCTGAAGGCGCCGGATCGTGGCCGCTGCCGTCATCCCGCTCCGCTAGCCTCCCGGGGTCTGGCGGCGGTCCACGGGAACGAGGAGGAGCGGTCGATGCGGCGTATTCTGCGACGAGTTGCTGCGTTCGCACTGATCGCCGGTTTGTGCGCGACCACCCTCACCGCCGGCGCGTCCCCGCGCGCGCACACGGCGCCCGCGCTGACGCTTCCCGCACACCCAGACAGCCTGTCACGGGCGCTCGCGTCCGGCCGCATCACTCCCGCCAAGGAGGCGTTGTTGCGAGCCCAGGCGCTGTTCCGCCCAGCCCACGTGGCCGCCCTCTACGGCCCGGTGGCACCTCCCGCCGGCCGGGACGCGACCATGGTCCTGCGCGACCTGGCGCTGCGCCTCGGCAGCCTGTCGGCCGCCGACCGCAAGGTCGCCCACGCAATCCTGGCCCGGCCCACCGACCCGGTCGACCCCCAGGGCCATGCCTGGTCCGTCCCGGAGGCGGGCGCCTCACCCGACTGCGGGCCCAACGTCTGCATCCACTGGGCGAGCGGGACCGGCGGCGATGCCCCGGACGCGACCGACACCACACCTGCCAACGGCATCCCCGATTACGTCGACCAGGCCCTGGCCGTCGCCGAGAACGTATGGGGCACCGAGGTCGGCACGATGGGCTATCGGGCGCCGCTGTCCGACATCACCTCCACGAACCACGGCCCGGACGGCAAACTCGACATCTATCTCACCAATCTGGGGCCACAGTTGTACGGCTATTGCACGACCGACGACCCGGGCCTCGCTACCCCTGGCACATTCACGGCGTCTGCCTACTGCGTCGTCGACAACAACTTCACGGAGCCGGTCTTCCAGAATCACACCCCGATCCAGAACCTGAAGGTGACCCTTGCCCACGAGTTCTTCCACGCGGTGCAGTTCGGGTACGACATCGGCGAGGACACCTGGCTGATGGAGGGCACGGCCACCTGGATGGAGGATCAGGTCTACGACTCGATCAACGACAACCGCCAGTACCTCCAGAACAGCCAGCTGAAGTACCCCTGGATTCCGCTCGACCACAGCGCCAACTGCTGCTTCCAGTACGGCTCGTGGATCTGGTTCCGGTTCCTGAGCGAGACCATGGGCCCCGGGGTGATCCAGCAGATCTGGAACCGCGCCGACGCCGCGCCCGGCGGGCCGGACGACTACTCGACCCAGGCCATCAGCCACGTGCTGGCGGCCCACGGCACCACGTTCCGAAAGAAGTTCGCATCCTTTGCGGTCTGGAACAAGATGTCGCGGCAGCGCTACTCCGAGGGCAAGGCCGGCCGCTACCCGACGCCGGTTGGCTCCGGCAGCTTCGCGCTCGGGGCCAAGAACACCAGTACCGGCTGGCTGGCGGTGAAGCTGAAGCACATGAGCGGCATCTATGTGACGTTCAGGCCGGGCAGGAGCGACGGCCCCCGCGCCCACCTGACGGTGCAGTTCGACGGGCCGCGCTACGGCTTCGGCCCCGAGGGCCGGCTGATGGTGCTCTCCAGGTCAGGCGCCGTCACCGTGAAGAGCTACAAGCTGAACCGGAGCGGTGACGGGTCGCTTCGCGTCGGGTTCGGCCGCGGCCACGTCTCCAGGGTGGTGCTGATTGAGGCCAACGCCAGCACCCGCTTCACCTGCTGGCAGGGCTCGCAGTACTCGTGCACGGGCTCGCCGCGGGATGACGGCCGCGTGTACCAGTTCCGGGCGCGCATCAGCTAGTTCACTGATCGCTTCAGGATCAATCCATTGTCTTCATGGATTAGTTGAGTCCCGTGCGCGAGGATCCGCCGATGAGCGCATCCAGCCATGGTCCGCTGTCCGGCCTTGTCGTCCTCGACCTGGCCACCATCTTCGCCGGCCCGGCCGCGTGCCGTCACCTGGCCGACTTCGGCGCAGACGTGATCAAGGTGGAGCGGCCGCACGCCGGCGACGGCGCCCGCCATCTCGGCGAGTGCGACGGAGACGACAGCTTCTACTGGCGCCAGGTGGGCCGGAACAAGCGGCCGATCGAGATCGATCTGAAGTCGCCGCACGGCCGCGAGGTGCTGCTGCGACTGGTGCGCGACGCCGACGTGCTGGTCGAGAACTTCCGGCCCGGGGCGCTGGAGCGGCTGGGTCTCGATCCCGAGACGGTGCTGCTGGCGGAGAATCCGGGCCTGGTGGTGTTGCGGGTGACGGGCTACGGGCAGACCGGCCCCTACGCCGATCGCGCCGGGTTCGGCACCATGGCCGAGGGCATGTCCACGCTGGCGCACACCACCGGCCAGCCGGACGGGCCGCCCACCCTGCCGCCGATCGCTCTGGCCGACGAGGTAACCGGCATACGCGGCGCGTTCGCGGTGCTGGCAGCGATCCGCCACCGCGACCTGACCGGCGACGGCCAGGTGATCGACATCAGCCTGCTGGAGTCGCTGGTGGACATGGTCGGGCCGGGGCCGGCCATCTACCACCGCACCGGCCAGTCGGACGGGCGGATCGGATCGCGGCTGTGCTTCTCGGCGCCGCGCAACATCTACCAGTGCAGCGACGGCTACATCGTGCTGTCCGGCTCGGCCAACCAGGTGGCACTGCGGGTGTTCGACGCGATCGGTCGTAGCGACCTGCGCACCGACCCCCGTTTCACGACCGGCCGGGCCCGCATCGAGCACGTCGAACAGTTGGACGCCATCATCACGGCGTGGACCGTGCGGCATACGGTCGAGCAGGCGATCGAGACGATCGCAGCCGCCGGCGCCGCGGTGGGGCCGGTCTACGACGCGGAGGCGCTGGTGCGCGACCGCCACGTGCAGGAGCGGGGTTGCTTCGTGGAGGTCGAGAGCCCAGCCGGCAACGACCCGATTTTGCAGCTGGACGTGCACCCGCGAATGTCGCTGACGCCGGGACGGATCCGCCACGCCGGCCTCGAGCCGGGAGCCAGCACCGACGAGGTGCTGGCCGAGCTCGGCTACGACGCCGAGCAGATCGCGGCCCTGCGCGCGCAGGGCGCGGTGGGCGGCGCGGCGGCGCCGGCCGTCGCCGTGGCCTAGGTCTCGGCCAGCGCCTCCCCGACCTCGAGCGCGATCTCGACCAGCGCGGCCACGTCGGCGTCGCTGGTGCGGAAGTTGACGATGCAGGGCCGCAGGAACACGCGGCCGTCGATGGCGGCCGGCGCGACGTAGACGCGCGCGTCGCGCTGCAGCTCGACGGACAACCGCGCGTTGTGCGCGTCCAGGTCGGCAACGCCGGCGGGGACGTGCCGGAACGGCACGATCGAGAGCTGCGGCGGCCCCAGCGCTTCGAGATCCGGTTGAGCGGTGACCAGCTCGTGCAGCAGCGCGGCCTGGCGCAGGTTGCGCCGCACCGCGCGGCGGAATGCCTCCGCGCCGTGCACACGGAAGGCCAACCACAACTTCAGCGCGCGGAACGGGCGCGAGTACTCGAGCGTGACGTCGACGGCGTGCGGCTCGTGGCGTTCGTGTGGCAGGTAGCTCTCGTCGTGGGCGAACGAGTGGTGCAGATCCTCGCGCTTTCGCACCAGGATCACGCCACAGGCCTTCGGCAGGTAGAGCCACTTGTGGGCGTCGAGCGATACCGAGTCGGCCTGGTCGAGCCCCGCGAACAGCGCGCCGGTCTCGGGCAGGCAGGCGGCCGCCAGCCCGTAGGCGCCGTCCACGTGAAGCCACACCCGGCGCTCACGGCAGAGAGCGGCCAGGGGCGCGATCGCATCGACCGCGCCCGTCAGCGTGGTGCCGGCCGTCGCGATCACGGCGACTGGCGTGACCCCCGCGGCACGGTCGCGGTCGAGCGCCTCGGCCACCTCGCCCGGCACCATGCGGCGATCGGCATCGAGCCCGATCGGCCGCACGTTCGCGGCGCCGATGCCGAGCAGCTCGGCCGCTCGCATCACCGAGTAGTGAGCCTCGGCCGAGCAGTAGACCGCCGCCCGCAGGCCGCACATGCCCGCGGCGCGCGCGCCCGGCAGCGCCCGCTCGCGGGCGGCGGCCAGGGCGGTCAGATTGCTGATGGTGCCGCCGCTCGTGAACGCCCCGCCGCCGACGGGGTAGCCGATCAGCTCCCCGACCCAACGCACGGCCTGCTCCTCGATGTCGGACGCGGCACCGGCGTAGACCGCCAGGTTGGCATCGAAGCAGGAGGCAAGCGCGTCGGCGACGACGCCGATCGGCAGCCCCGACGACCCCACGAAGGCGAAGTAGCGAGGGCGGGGCTGGGCGATGCTCTCGTCGAGGATCTGGGCGGCCTCCTCGAGCGCGCGGGTGACCGGCTCCGGCGTGTCGGGCAGCGGCTCGCGCAGCACCGCCCGCAGGTCATCGTCGACGGTGGGCTGACCCGGCCGGGCCTGGTCGAAGCTGTTCCAGGCCTGGCTGATCAGCGATACGGCGCGCTGCAGCACCTCCTCCCGAGGCGCGTCCAGCTGCAGTTCGGGGGCATCGCCGACCGCGCTCATGCGTGCACTGTAGTCAGGCGGGCGGCGGCCGGAAGCTGCGCTGGCCCTGCACCAGGATGCGCCCGTCGAGCGGGCGCCAGAGCAGCTCCTGGGTCTCGTCATGGTCGTCGAAGCGACACAGCACCAGCGTCCGCGGGCCCACGCTTCCGATCAATTCCGCCGACCGCAGGCCCTCGATGCGCGGCCTGGCACCTGCACGCCTGGCGGCGAAATCCGGCGTCCACAGCGCCATGACCGCGGCCGGATCGTGAGCGTTGAGCGCCTCGACGTAGCCCAGCGCAGCGTCCTGAGCGGCCAGCTTGGTGGCAAGGCGCGCGAGCCGGCCGGTGTCGCCCGCCGCCTCCAGCGCAGCCCGGTCGATCAGGGTGAACAGGCGCTCGTCCCCGACCAGCGGACGCTCGGCCGGCGTCCACTGCTGCTCGACGACGTAGGCCGGATAGGCGGCGCCCGGTGTTGTGGCGTGCAGCATGGTGTGCCGGCCCAACAGGCCGAGCGGGCGTGCGGCAACGGCGTGCTCGGCCAGCGGAGCCAGCTCCTCGGCGGCGGCGCGCAGCCACAGCTCCTCCGCAGTGAGGGCACGCAGGGCGTCCATGTCGTGCGCGACCAGCGCGTCGCAGACGGCCTCGGCTGCGGCCCACAACGTGCGATCCTCGACACCCTGCACCGCGGCAGGATCGCACATGTCGATTTCGGCACGCGCCCGTTCGTCATAGGATCGAGGCGGCGACCCACGCCGCCAACGAACGAATGGAGGAAGCGGTGCAGTATGTGCTCTTGATCTACGGGGATCCGGCCGCTGCCGAGGGGATGTCCGAGGAAGACGGCCGCGCCATGATGGCGGAGTACTTCGAGTACACCGAGGGACTGCGCCGATCGGGCGCGTACGTCTCGGGCGAGCCGCTGGAGTCGGCGCAGACGGCGACCACGGTGCGGCAGCGTGACGGCCAGCAGGTGATCAGCGACGGGCCGTTCGCGGAGACGCGCGAGGTGCTGGGCGGGTTCTACGTGCTCGAGTGCGACTCGCTCGACCAGGCGCTGGAGCATGCCGGGCGCTGCCCGGGGGTCCGCTACGGCTCGATCGAGGTGCGGCCCGTGATGGTGATGCCGGCCACGGCGTGACCTCGGAGGCGGCGGCAGTCGACCGGGTGTTCCGGTCAGAGTTCGGGCGTGCCGTCGCGCTGCTTGCCCGCGTCCTCGGCGACATCGGACTCGCCGAGGACGCGGTCCAGGATGCGTACCTGGCCGCGCTGCGCCGCTGGCCGGCCGACGGGGTTCCCGACAACCCACGGGCGTGGATCGTGGCGGTGGCGCGGAACAGGGCGATCGACCGGCTGCGGCGAGACCGGGTGCTGGAACGGCACACGGAGGAGCTGACCCGGCGGGCGGAGGACGAGATGAACCGGTACGACGAGAGCGCGGACGACGACACCATCCCGGACGAGCGGCTGCGTCTGATCTTCACCTGCTGCCACCCAGCGCTGGCGACCGAGGCGCAAGTGGCGCTGACGCTGCGGCTGGTGGCGGGGCTGACGGTGCCGGAGATCGCGCGGGCGCTGCTGGCGGCGGAGCCGACGATCGCCCAGCGACTGGTGCGGGCCAAGCACAAGGTGCGGGCGGCCGGGATCCCGGTGCGGGTGCCGCCCGACGATCAGCTGACGGATCGCCTGGCGAGCACGCTGGCGGTGGTCTACCTGATCTTCAACGAGGGGTACGTGGCAACGTCGGGGCCGCAGCTGCGGCGGGACGACCTGGCGGGCGAGGCGATCAGGTTGGGGCGGGTGATCAGCACGCTGATGCCAGATGAGCCAGAGGCAGCCGGGCTGCTGGCGCTGATGCTGCTGCAGCACTCGCGGCGCGATGCCCGCACCGACGCCGCAGGCGAGGTGGTGCTGATCGGCAGGCAGGACCGGTCGCAGTGGCACCGCGACGAGATCGCGGAGGGGGTCGCGCTGACGGAGCGGGCGTTGCGCATGACGCGCACGCCCGGGCGCTACGCGCTGGAGGCGGCGATCGCGGCGGTGCACGCCCAGGCGGCCACTGCGGAGGACACCGACTGGTGGCAGATCGCGGCGCTGTACGAGATGCTGCTGAGGGTGTCGCCGTCGCCGATGGCGGCGCTCAGCCGGTCGGTGGCCGTGTCGATGGCGCAGGGCCCGGCGGCCGGGCTGGCGCTGGCCGACACGATCGCCGCCGAGGGCTCGCTCGCCCACAGCCACCTGCTGCACGCGACCCGGGCCGACATGCTGGGCAGGCTGGGACGGTCACAGGAGGCGGCCGCGGCCTACCGCACCGCGATCGAGCAGGCCGGCAACGAGGCCGAGCGCCGGCTGCTGCAGCGGAAGCTGGCGGACCTGCCCGAGCCGTCACAGCCGCGCACGACCGGGTAACGCCCCGCCCCGCCGGCGCGTCCAGATCCGGCCTGTGTCTGACCCCGGCAAGGTTGCAACGACCCGTCACATCCGGCTACACGGCACGGCCGCGAGGCAGCTCCGGCCGTGACAGCTTCGTCCGGCCCGCCCGGGTGGCGCGCCGCGAGCGCCAACGTGCCGGTGACGACCTCACACGCGCCGGGCACGGAGTCCCGCGCGCAACACCCGCGCCTGGCACCGGTGTTGCCACCGGCGGAGCAACGACCGGTGAAGGCACGGTGACGGCTACCAGCCGGAGGCCGTGTGAATCCCGATCACGCGGCCCTGGGGCACCAGCGCGTCCGCGTCGAGGCCGCCGAAGGCGCCGCGGTGGAAGATCAGCGGCTGGCCGCCCGACCCCTCGAAGTCGATCACCTCGCCCACGACCAGGTCGTGGTCGCCGGCAACGTGCGTGCCATACACCTCGCAGCGCAGGATGGCAAGCGCGTGACGCACGACCACGAACCCATGTGGATCCTGCACGGTGTAGCCCTCCGGGAACGGCGCTCCCGGCTTCGCGAACGCCAGGGCCACGTCGCGCTGGTTGCGGTGCAGCACGTTGACCGTGAACCGGTTCGACGACTTGATCGCCTCCAGCGTCCGCGTGGCGTGCGCAAGCGACACCAGCACCAGCAGCGGATCCAGCGAAACCGACGTGAACGAGTTCAGCGTCATGCCCGCAGGCTGGCCCTGCGCGTGCGTCGTCACCACGGTCACGCCGGTCGCGAACGCCCCCACGCATTCGCGGAAGTCGAGCCGCAGTTCGCCGGAGATGCTCATTCGGCCGTACAGTATCCATCGCGGCGCCGCCTGTCAGCGCCCGCGGGGACGAGAGGACACCACATCATCCTGATCAGCCTCACCGGCGCGTCGAAGACTTTCGGTGCCCGTACCATCCTGCGCGGCCTCGATTTCGAGGTCGACGAGCGCGCCCGCGTGGGCGTGATCGGGCCGAACGGCGGTGGCAAGTCGACCATGCTGCGCCTGCTGGCCGGCAGCGAACAGGTGGACGCGGGCAACGTCGCCCGCCGCCGTGAGCTGGTGACCGCCTTCCTGCCCCAGCAGGTCGCGCCCGAGCAGCGCACACCGCGCCAGATCGTGCGCGGCGCCAGGCCCGAGATCGCGCGGATCGAGCGGGAGCTGTCCGATTGCGCCGCCCGCCTGGGCGAGCCCGACGTGATCGCCGACCTCGACCTGATGAGCCGCGTGCTCCGGCGCCAGGAGCGCCTGCTGGACGAGCTCGACCGGGCCGGGGGTCACGTCTTCGAGGGCCGCATCGAGACGCTGCTGGTCGAGCTCGGCCTGCGCCCGGAGCAGTTCGACGAGACCTCGGCCGTGCTCTCCGGCGGCCAGCGCAAGCTGGTGGCCCTCGCCGCCTGCCTCGCCCAGGACCCGGACGTGCTGCTGCTGGACGAGCCCGAGACGCACCTGGACGCCGAGCGCCGCAGCGACCTCGAGCGGCTGGTGCGACGCTTCGACGGCGCCGTGGTGATGGTCAGCCACGACCGTTACCTGCTGGACGAGACCGTCACCACCATCGCCGAGCTGGACGGCGGCGCCATCACGCTCTGGCCCGGCAACTACTCCGCCTACGCCGTCTCCCGCGAGCTGGCCCTGCAGCGCCAGGAGCATCACTACCAGACCCAGCAGAAGGAGATCGCGCGGCTGGAGGAGATGATCCGCCGCTTCAAGCAGTGGTTCAACCAGGGTGACAACGAGCGCTTCATCGTCGCCGCGCGCGTCAAGCAGCGCCAGATCGACACCATGGACAAGGTCGAGCGGCCGGTGCTGGAGCGTCGCAAGATGGGCCTGCGCCTGCGCAGCGAGCGCCGCGGCGGCCAGCGCGTGGTCGAGCTGCGCCACGTGGACGCGGCCTACGACGGCGACCCGATCCTGCGCGACGTCTCGCTGACCGTGATGCGCGGCGAGCGGGTCGGCATCATCGGCGCCAACGGCTCCGGCAAGAGCGTGCTCACCCGCCTCATCACCGGCGAGCTGGAGCCGGCCTCCGGCGAGCGCTGGATCGGCCCCTCGATCGAGCTGGGGACGCTCGTCCAGGAGCACCACCCCGCCCTCGGCGCCGCCACCCCGATCGAGGCCGTGCGCCTGCAGCGCCCCTGCACCGAGGGCGAGGCCGTGCACGCCCTGATGCGCTTCCTGTTCACCTACGAGCAGGTGCGCCAGCCGGTCGAGAAGCTGTCGGGCGGCGAGCGCACCCGCCTGGAGCTGCTGCTGCTGATGCGCGGCGGCGCCAACTGCCTGGTACTGGACGAGCCGACCAACCACCTCGACATCGACTCGGTGGAGGCGCTCGAGGGCGCCCTCGAGAGCTACGACGGCACCGCTGTCTTCGTCTCGCACGACCGCTACTTCCTGGACCGCATCTCCGACCGCATCCTCGAGGTGCGCGACGGCCGCGTGTACAGCTCGGAGGGCGGCTACAGCGCCTGGTACGCACGCCACAAGGGCAGCGTGGCGGCATGAAGACCGCGCCCCGCCGCCCGCGTACGATCCAGGAGCGCCGCGACATCGCCCGCCGCCGCGTCCGCCGCGAGCGGCAGGTCGCCGCCGGCGTGACGCTCGGCTGCGTCGTCGTCGTGGGCGCCTTCTTCGCGCTCAGCCAGAGCGGCTCGGGGATCGACACCAGCGCCGCCGAGCACGGCTCCTCCAAGGCCGCCCCGCCGCCGCAGGAGCCGCGCGGCGGCCGCACGCTATTGCCGGACTACCGGGTGGTCGCCTACTACGGCGCGCCGCAGGACCCCGGACTCGGCCAGCTCGGCATCGGCACCCCCCACTCGGCCACCGCCAAGCTGCTGACGCAGTCCGCGCCGTACGCCCGCCCCGGCCGCCCGGTGATGCCGGCCCTCGAGCTGATCGCAACCCTGGTCACGGCCGCACCCGGCGACGACGGCAAGTACCGCTACCGGCAGAGCGGCAACCTGATCGACCGCTACCTGGCCGAGGCGCGCCGGGCGAAGGCGCTGCTGATCTTGGACATCCAGCCGGGCCGAGCACGGTTCATGGACGAGGTTCGCGCCTACGAGCCGTACCTGCGCGAGCCGGACGTGGGGTTAGCACTCGACCCGGAGTGGAGCATGCGCCGGCACCAGATCCCGGGCCAGGTGATCGGCTCGACCGACGCATCGATCGTGAACCAGGCCGGGGCGTACCTGTCGGACCTGGTCAAGCGCTACGACCTGCCTCAGAAGCTGTTGATCGTGCACCAGTTCACGCCCAGCATGATCCAGCACCGCCGCACCCTGGTCGAGCACCCCGGCGTCGCCCTCGTGATCAACATCGACGGGTTCGGCAACCCGCCCAACAAGATCTCGAAGTACGACCTCTTCGCCAAGCGCCACCCGCCCTGGTACAACGGCTTCAAGCTGTTCTACCACGAGGACACCCACATGATGTCGCCGCGCGCGGTGATGCACCTGCACCCGCGCCCGAACGTGATCATCTACGAGTAGCGCGTCAGGCGGTGGCGGCGAACGGGTGCCGCGCGATCTCGGCGCAGACCTCCGCGGCGAGGTCGATGAACGAGCGGGCCGCGGCCGACTGCACGCGGTCGCGGTGCCAGGCGATCCCGATCAGCCGCGGCGGCAGCTTGCCGCTCATGTCGACGGCGCGGGTGCGCGGATCGGCCAGGTCGACCGCCAGCACCGGCATCAGCGCAACCCCCACCCCGGCCGCCACCATCCCCTGCATGGTGCCGTTGTCGTCGGACCGGAACACGATCTCCGGGGTGCTGCCGCGCAGGCGCAGCTGCTCCTCGACCTGGTGCGACGACATGCAGGTGCGGTAGCTGATCAGCGGCAGGTCGCCGACCTCGCGCAGCGACGGCGGCTGCCCCGCCGCCAGCGGCGAGCCGGTCTTCACGACCAGCATGTGGGGATCGCGCAGGATCTCGATCGCCTCGAACGGGCCGTCCGGCAGCGGCAGCTGGATGAAGGTGAGGTCGAGGTCGCCGGTCTCGACCTGCCGCACCAGCGCGCCGTCCTCGCTCTCGGACAGCTGCACGTCAACGTGGGGATGCGCGAACGAGAACCGCAGCATCACCTCAGGCAGCACACGTGCGCCCACGCTCTGGTACGTGCCGACACGCAGCGACCCCGCGTTTCCCTCGTGTAGCGCCGCCAGGTCGGCCTGGGCCGCCCGCAGGCGCGCGACGATTCCGTCGGCATGGCGCAGCAGCACCGTCCCCGCCTCGGTGATCGACACCGGGCGCGGGCCGCCCGGCCGCTCGACCAGACGATCGCCGACCAGGCGCTCGAGCGTCGCGATCTGCTGGCTGACCGCGGACTGGGTGTAGCCAAGCCGGATCGCGGCGCGGCCGAAGCTGCCCTCCTCCGCCACCGCCTGCAGGGCCGCCAGGTGCCGCAGTTCGACCCCGAGCCAACTATCAGGTTCCATGATCAACTTCCCGTCTGGTGGGTCTACGTGAGATTGCTGGGCGCGTGAACAGGCCGTTCTCGGCGAAATCTTCCATAAGCATGGCTAATCATATACACCGATTAGTGGATTTGAGCGAATCGCCGCCACGTCCGATACTTCAAGCATGGCAACGCTCATGATCATCTTCATCCTGGCGGTTGGCCCGCTGGCGCTGCTC
>Ga0075425_100001134_pt1 | contig 25818 bp, 20 predicted proteins | sample SoiMethybrSBSTD4_FD_75300 | JGI IMG/M metagenome (GOLD analysis project Ga0075425, IMG submission 75300) | Bulk soil microbial communities from a Populus tree surrounding site in Tennessee, USA - Soil MetaG P. TD hybrid SBSTD4 | ecosystem: Environmental > Terrestrial > Soil > Tree plantation...
CTTCGTCGCGTCGCGCTCCCGCGCGTCTGACTCCCTTCCGACTCCGGACTGCTGACTGGTCACTCGCGACTACTGACTTGCGACTAGAGACTGTTGAGCCCGCTCCACTTCGTCGCTTCGCGCTCCCGGGGCCCACCAGGAGCACCCGTGCAACAGGCCTGGCCTCTTTCGGAAAAGCTTGATCCATCGGCAATGATCCGGTGTCGGTGCTGGTCCCCGAGAGTTCCGCACTGTCCTAACGCATCCACTCGTTCGGCGGCAAGACGACCAGCACCGATTTGACGCGCGTCGAATCCGTCACGCTCTCCGGCTGCGCGGCGTCCAGCTCGAACGACAGCTCCAGATCGCTGATGTGCGCGTAGATGTGTCCCTCGCCTGCGCCAAGCCGTCCCTGGATCGGGTGCCGCGCTCGGACGTCGCCGAATGTCGATCCGATTCCCAAGCCGTCTGCGGTGCGAAAGCGGGTGTCGAAGACGCGCACACGCCAGATCCGATCCGGCATGGACGGGAAACGTTCTGCGACGAGAGACGGTTGCTGCGCGCTGGAATCGCCAAGGCGAATCTCGAGCGCCGGACTCGGCATCCCTTCGAGACGCAGGTCCACTTCTTTAATGTGATCGCGGCCGAATGCCGCGTTGACAGCATCCACGCTGGCGCCGATTCTGATCGGGCCCACTTGCCCGCGCGCAAGCGTGTCGTTGCCTTGCGCTGCGAGCGCCGTACTCAAGCCGACGATGAGCGCCGCGGCTCTGCTGCGCATCCAATCATGATACGGCGTTTGTTCCTCACCGAATGAGCGGTGTCTGACGAGATGGTCGGTTGCGTGCGCCGTTTCAGCACGCGTCGGCGCCGCCGCCGCGGTTGGTCGGTCGCACTGTAACTTGCAGGGCCGCAAGTGAATACGTCTGAAGAAGAAATCTGCGGAATGCTGGTTGCAGCGTGACCGCGCGATGAAGTCGACTGCCGGCGTGCGACTGTCCGATGTCATGACGGCAGTTGCAAGCGTTGCCATCTTGCTCATTGCGCTCGCCATGATGAACGAGACGGTGCACAGGTATTTCGCCGGCATGGTAAGCGGCGATTTTCGGATGGCGCCCGTGACCATCCCCGACATCGGCGCTCAGCACATCATGCGGAGCTTCGTCGACATCGTTGGCCGCGGCCACGTCGGACTCGCAGCGTTTGCGGCGGCGGGCGCGATTCTGTTCGTGGTGATGTTGCGGACTTGATCACCGCTCGTGAATGACAAATCGTCGGCGCCGAATCGTCGGCGTCACGCAGGAGGACGTATGAAGCGGATGAGTGTGCGCATTTCCCTGGCGGTCCTCGGGCTCGCCCTCGTTGCCGTCGCGGCGGTGCGGACCATGCCGGTCCTGGCGCAGACCGACAGCGGGCCGTCGTCCTTCGCGTTCACGCGCCAGCAGGCGCCGCTGACCAACATCAACTGGATGGGTCCGTTCGCGCTGACGAAGAACGACACGGTGCTGTTCAACTACTGGAACGGCGGCAGCGCGCCGGTGCGAATCAGCTGGCAGCTGTCCAACGCCGAGACGGGCGAAGCCGTCTGCGGCGATCTGCGCGAGATCACGACGGTCGGCGCCGGCAAAGGGGTGTCGTGGCCGTACTCGCAGACGATTGACGCCAGCGGGCTCGAGACGCGGCACTGCGGCGGCAAGGACATTCCGAGCGACGAGATTTACTTCGACAAGTTCGGCCGGCATCAGCTCGTCGGCTGGATCATCATGCGCCACGCCGACGCCCGCGCGCACAAGCTCGCAGTGGACCTGCCGTCGATCGAGCTCTACAACTCGATGGTCATGCCGCCGCCGGCGACCAACGACGCGCCGCCCGATCCGAACCGGTCGATGACGTTCGGACGGACCTTCGCCGTCATCTACGCGAATCCGACGGCGCCCACCGACTTCCTGCTGCAGCAGGCGCTCGCTCGCTGATACACTCGACCGCCGTCGGCGTTACATGAAACGAATGCTGGCGGCGGTCGCGCTCGTCTGGACGACCATCGGTCCCCACGCACAGGTCCCGCCTGTTCGGCCCCTGCTGCTGGTGATCGTGGTCGACGGCCTCAGGCCCGACTACGTCACGCCGCAGTTGATGCCGCGGCTGTCCGCCCTCGGCCGGCGTGGCATGACCTTCTCCGCGCACCACGCCGTCTATCCGCCCGTGACGCGCGTGAACGTCTCGACGATGGTGACGGGCGTGTATCCCGAGGGGCACGGCTTGCTCGGGAACACGATCTTCATTCCGTCGGTGAACGCGGCGCGCGGACTCGACACCGGCTCGTACGCGAACCTCGAGGCCGTTGCGCGGGCGGAAGGCCGCCTCCTCACTTCGCCGTCGCTCGGCGAGATTCTGCAGCCGCTCGGGAAGAAGCTCGTCGCGATGGGATCGGGCACGAGCGGCGCGGCGTTCCTCTTGAACCACACGGTCGCCGGCGGGGCAATCATCCATCAAGAGTTCACGCGGCCCGAGTCGCTCGGCCCGCGCGTCCTCGAGAAGCTCGGCCCGCCGCCGAAGAGCGACATGCCGAACGCCGCGCTCAATCGCCGCGTCGTCGACGCGTATTTCGGTCTGGCGATCGACGAACTGCGTCCCGATCTGACGTTCCTCTGGCTGAGCGATCCCGATCACACCGCGCATAACAAGGGCGTCGGAACCGAGGTCACGCGTCGGGCGCTGCAGCTCGTGGACGGCGAGATCGGCCGAGTCGAGGACGGCCTCCGGGAGCGGAAGCTGCTGGAGCGCACGGACATCCTGGTGGCGTCGGATCACGGCTTTTCGACGCACAGTGGCACGTATCGTCTGGAATCGATCATCGAGCCGTTCGTGAAGACCGCTGCCGACGGGACGCGCGATGTCGTCGTCTCCGAGGGCGCGATCTACGTCCGCGCCGCCGATCGCGAGTCGCGCGTCGCCGCCATCGTCGCGGCGTTGCAGAAGCGGCCCGAGGCCGGCGCGATCTTCACCCGGCCGCGCTCCGACGGCGGGCCGGAAGGCGTCGTGGCGGGGACGCTGTCGTTCGACGTCGTCCACTGGAATCATCCGCGGTCGGGAGACATCCTCGTGTCGGCGAACTGGTCGCGGTCGCCGAACGAAGACGGCTTCGCCGGGCAGACGAGCGATCGCGGCGTCGCGGGCCACGGCGCCTCGAGCCCCTACGACATGCACAACGTGCTGATCGTCGCCGGTCCCGATTTTCGCGAGCGCGCGACGAGCGACGCGGCGACAGGCAGCATCGATCTCGCGCCGACGCTGTTGCGCCTCCTGGCGGTGCCGGTGCCGAAGACGATGACCGGCCGCGTCATCGAGGAGGCGTTCGCCGGGGGCGTCACGCCGGCGGGGGAGCGCGACTCGACGACTGTCCGGTCGGCGGACGGCGCCTACGAATTGACCGCCCACGTCTCGATCGCGGCGGGCCACCGTTATCTCGACTACACGGACGTCGTGCGCCGGAATCAATAGCCGCGGACTTGATGTTTTGGCGGCAAATGGCCGACAATCATCAGTCCGGCACTCATGAAACGAACCGAACGGCATCACCTCAAAGAGAACGAGCTCGAACGTCTCGCGCGGGAAACGCGCGAGGTCCTCGAGCAGCGCAAGACCGAAACCACCGCGGTCGTCGCCGTCGTGGCGGTGATCGCGGTCATCGGCCTCGGCATCGTCGTGTGGCGGCAGCAGGTGGAGGCGAAGGCGTCGGCGCTCCTCGCGCAGGCGGTGGCCGTGCAGGACGCGCGCGTCGGACCGCCCGGGATGCCCGGCGCGGGCCTGACGTTCCCGACCGAGCACGAGCGCGGCCAGGCAGCGCTGGCGAAGCTGAAGATCGCGGCGGACGCGTATCCGAAAAGCGCCGCGGGCATTTACGCGCGCTATCAGATGGCCGTCGAATACATGTCGCTCGACGACCCGAAGAACGCCGCGGCGACCTATCAGGATGTGATCAGCCGCGCAGGCGACGGCATCTACGGCCAGATGGCGAAACTGGGTCTTGCGGAAGCGCAGGCGCGGCAGGGGCAGTACGAGCCCGCGATCAACACCTACAAGGATCTGGCGCAGCGCAAGGACGGTCCGCTGCCGGTCGACGGCATCCTGATGCAGCTCGGTCGGACGTATCTCCAGGCGGGGAAGCCGGTCGACGCGAAGCAGACGTTCACGCGGCTCGTCGACGAATATCCGGAATCGCCGTTCAGCGGCGACGCGCGCCGCGAGCTCGACACCCTCAAAAAGACTACATAAACGCAGAACCCGTTCTGCGTTTATCGTTTTGTGATCTCTCTCCCGAAGCGATACGACAGGATCTTGTAGACCAGCTTCGCGCACAGAAAGTTCGGCGCGACGTTGCCCGGCATCGGCGCGAGCTCCACGATGTCGCAGCCGACCACCTTCCGCTTCTCGATCGTCTTTCGCAGCAGCGCGAGGAGCTCGTACCAGCTGAGCCCTCCGGGCTCCGGCGTTCCCGTCGCCGGCATGATCGCCGGATCCATCCCGTCGACGTCGATCGTGATGTAGACCGGCTCGGCGAGCGAGTCGACGACGCGATCCATCCAATCCGCCTGCTGCCGCATGTTGAAGTCGTAGAACACCTTCGTCGGCAGCGAGGGAATCGCTTGGGCTTCCTCCGGCGACAGGCTGCGGATGCCGACCTGCGTCACCGCCGCGCATTCCGACACCCGCCGCATCGCGCACGCGTGGTTGTGCGGCGTGCCCATGAACGTATCGCGCATGTCGGCGTGCGCGTCGATCTGCAGCACCGAGAGATTCCGGTGCTTCGCGGCCACCGCCTTGACGATCGGGCCGGTGATGGAGTGCTCGCCGCCGAGGATCATGGGGAACTTGTCGCGCTTCAGCAGCTCCGCAACCACGCGCCGGATTTCCTCGACGATCTCGTCCATGCGCGAGAACGGAAACTCCATCTCCGGCAGCGTGTAGATGCCGATGCCATGCACGTCGGTCTGCGTCTCCTCGTCCCACAGCTCCATGTGCGACGAGGCGACGAGGATCTCGTGGGGGCCGGTCCGCGTGCCGGGCACGTAGGACGTCGTCCGATCCAGCGGGATGGGCAGGATGACGACCCGCGCTTGCTCGAAGTTCGTTGTGGTGGGAGTGGTGCCGCCGAATTCTCCGATCGTGACGTGGTCGTACTCAAACGGCAGATTCATTCACTTCCTCAAAACGATCGCTGGGGACGGCGGCGCCGTCGATGGTCATGGGTCGGGCGGCGAGGTCGAACACGGGCTTCTTGCGCTTCGACAGGAACGGTTTCGCGCTCTTCGCCAGGGCGGTGGCGAGGATCGGCAGCGCGATCGTCGCGTCGGCCTGTACCGAGACGCGCGCGGAATCGGTGGCCAGCTTGCCCCAGCTCTGGGCTTCCTCGAGACTCGATCCGGAAGCGCCGCCGAAGTGCGGGACGTCGGTGACGATCTGCAGCGCGTAGCGGTGGCCGCCGACTGCGTCGCTGTAGAACTCGGCCTGCACGCTCGCCTGATTGATGAAGTTCTTGGGCGTTCCGCCGCCGAGGACCACCGACGCCGTCCGCGGCCGACGGATGATCAGGTTCGCCGATTCGACGATGTCGCCGATGATGTCGATGTGCCCGGCGCCGGGCTTCTGCTGCCGCGCCTGCGACAGCCCCATGCCGATCGACGAGTCCGCGATCGCCGGACAGAAGATCGGGACGTTCGCGCGATACGCGGCCGTCAGGATGCCTTCCTGCTTCGTCGTCTTCCAGAGATGCCCGCCGAGGCGGTACAGGAACTCGCGCGACGTGTACGCGCGCTTCTCGAGCGTGGCCGCAAACGACGCGATCCAGTTGTCGTTGCCGATGAATTCCTCTTCGCTCGCGTACGTGTCGTAGACGCGATCGATGCGGTCCTCGGCGAGGGCGGCGTCGTCGGCGTGGGCCGACCCGACATAGTGATGCTGGCCGCGCGTCTCGTGCAGGTCGTGATACAGGTTCGCGCCGGTCGAGACGAGGCAGTCGACGTAGCGGTTGAGAATCAGGTGCGCGACGACCATCCGCAGGCCGCCGGCCGACAGCGCGCCGGCCATCCCGAGGAAGATCGTCACGTCGTCCTGCAGCATCTTCTGCCAGATGCGATGGGCCGTGGCGAGGTTCCGGCCCTGAAAAGAAATCTTCTCCATCCGGACGAGCAGTTCGTCTGCGGAGAGACCCGCTTCGACGGCGAACGGCTCGATCGGAGTCTGGAGAAAGCGCGACTTCTTTTTCATTCGCGACACATTATATGCATTCGACGTTCGGCGTTCGACGGTCTTCGCCCGTTCAGAACGCGCGTCCGACGCGCGCGTAGAACGTCGCGCCGCCGCGGGACGATCCGGCGTTGTCGTGTCCCCACGCCGCGCCGGCGGTGAACGTCAGCGGAAGGTAGTAGCCGAGGACGACGTCGGCGGAGAGCTCGCCGCCGACCGACGTCTTCACCGCGCTCGCATCGAATGCCGTGGTCCACACGTAGCCGGCGTCGACCAGTCCGGCGCCGTGAAGCGTATGTAGAAAGAACGGCCATGTGCCGGCGCCGCGCTGCGGCCGCGCGATCGGAAACCGGTAGTCGGCGTTGAGGAGCGCGAGATGGCGCCCGGCGAACGCATTCGCCGAGAATCCGCGCGCGAGGTTCAGGGCGTCGCTGTCGAAGCCGATGACACCGGCGTCGGGACCGGGTCCCCCGAGAAAGAACGTCCGCCCGGCCGCCGCATCGCCGGCCGAGGTGCCGCCGCCGGCGCGGACCGCCACGACGTGATGCGGCAGCAGGCCGGGAAGATAGGCCCGCATGTCGAGCGTCACCGTCGTCGCATCGGCCGACGAGCCGAGCGCCGTGCGCGCGAGCTCCGCGGTCGCACCGGCGGTGACGCCGCGCTCGGGACTGATGGAGTACCCGAAGGTGAGCGCCGTCGAGGTCGCCCAGGCGAGGCGGACGGCGCTGCGATCCCGATCGAGCACCTCGCCGCCCAGAGTGAATTCGTCCCAGTCCCGGACCAGCGCGGCAAGCGCCGTGTGCGCGATGCGGGTGTGCTGAATCGGAAACAGAATGCCGCCTTCGAGCTGGTGTTCCCGCAGAGTGCCGGTGGCGGTCGCGCTGCCCGGCGCTCCCGGTCCGGCGAAAAACGACGTATCGCGCGATGCGGTGACGAAGAGCGTCGGCCGCCAGCGGTCGTAGGCGTAGCTCACCGACCAGTCCGGCTCGGCGCGATTCGGCGGAGCGGCACCTGACGGCGCGGACGCCAGCCAGGTGGCGGACCCCGAATAGAAGTGGTAGCCGAGGACATCGAAACCGGCGACGCCGGCGCCGACGCGAACCTGGTCGTCGCTCCAGTCGATGACGGGCGTCCACGACGTCGGAAGCATCGTGGGGAGGGGGGAGTAGTCGTGGGCAGGTAGGGCGGGTAGGGCAGGTGGCGCGGGTAGGGCAGGTGGCCTGCCCACCGAAGCGCCGTCAGGCGCGAAGGTGGGGGCGGGTAGGGCGGGTGGGGCTGGTAGGTAGGGAACGGTGAATACGTCGGAGCCGTCGATCGTGTAGCCGACGAACGCGATCGTCTTTCCGTCCGGTGAGACGTCGGGCCACGTGGCGCCGCCGGTCGTATGCGTCAACTGGCGCGCTGCACGGGTTGCGACATTGAACTCGAAGAGATTGAACGGCTGATCCTTCGGCGCGACGGCTGCCACAATCGAACGGCCATCGGGCATCCAGGCCGGCGTCGTCATGCGCGTTTCGGTCCGCGCCGCCAGAACACGAATGCTGCGGCTGTCGACGTCGACGATCACGATTTCCGGATACGCGCCGACGCGATGACGTTCGACGGCGATGGAGCGCCCGTCCGGCGACCACCGCGGCGCATTGAACTGCGTCTCCGGCTCGAACACGAGCGTCTCGATGGATCCGATGGCCTCGCGGATCGGGGACACGGCAGCTTCCGGCTTCAGCGGGACAATGACCAGCGCCCGAGCGCCCACGCGGTCCTGAACGGCGACGATCGTCCGCGCGTCGGGCGAGAGGTCCGGTTCGGTCAGCCGCGCTTCGTGCGTCAGCTCGCGGACGTCGCCGGTCGCGCGGTCGAGCGCATAGAGATCGCCATACAGGCCGACGTTCCGGCGCGTCTCGAGCTGATCGAAGTACACCGTCTTCGGGCCCGGGGCCGTCGTGGACCCGAGGAAGCGTCGGACGACCTTGCGCGGCGGCCCGCCGTCGAGCCCGACGCGATTCATCGTCGGGAATCCGTGCGGCGTGTCGGCGACGTACACGAGGTCGGGCGGGCAGCCGTCGCAGACGAACCGATCGAAGCGCAGCGCCGTCACACCGAAGCCGTCGTGCGTGATCCTGACGACCCGCTCGTCAATGCCGCCGGAGGCTTTCGTGTCCGCCGCGGATCGTTGGGTAGCCTCGTAGGCGCGCCAGAGATCGCCGAGCGATTCGCCGTACACCTTCCTGAACGATCGCGAGCCGAAATACGGCAGCTGACCCGCGGTCGATTCGGCGAGCTTTCCGAACGACTCTTCGCCGAATCGGCGCGCGAGGTACTCGTGAAACCCGAGCCCGTACGCGTATCCCGCGCCGCCTCCCGGCCAGTCGGTCAGCGAGCCGTTGACGCGGTCGAGCGGCTCGAGCGCGCGGTTTCGGGCGGCCTCGCCCACGATGGCCCTGAAGTCGCCGGCGTGCAGCCGTCCGCCGCCGGTGACGGCGCTTTCCTCGAAGACCGCAAGGCCTTCGACCTGCCACTGCGGCAGGAATTCGTTGGGAAACGCGAACGGCGTGCGTCCGAACATCGCCCGGAGCACGCGCGCGTACCCTTCCGAGCGATCGAGGTGGACGATGTGTGTGAACTCGTGCGTGAAGACGACGCGCAAAGAGTCGTCGGTGGCCCCGAGCATTTCGGCGCCGGCCGGCCACGCCGTGTAGATGACGATCTGATCGCGCGGCAGAGGCGTCGCGTAGCCGTTGGCGAGCTCGGTCTGATCCGCGAGCACCACGTGCGTCAGCGGCGGCGGCGCGACCCCGAGGGGCTTCGCCAGCGTGCGCCACGTTTCCTCGGCAATCGACGCGAGGCGCATCGCAAGCGGCTGCGCGCCCTGATGAAAGTAGATGACGAAGTGCTCGGTCCGCACGGTCCGGAAGCGCAAGGCGGGATCGAACAGCGACGCGGCATGGCCCGGCGTCGCCCACGCCCACGCAAGCACGCCGAGCGCGCTAGCGAACAGCAGCTTCAGCCGTGTGAACGTCACGCGTGGCACGGGCCAGCACGAAGCACATGAAGAGCGCGGGCAAGCCGAGTAGCGCGGCCTCGATGAAGAAAAGGCCGTACGCGTCGAGCAGCGGCCGGCGCGCGGACAGACTCTCCACCCAGACGCCGGAGAATCCCTTCGAAAACTTCCCGACGTACGTGTAAGCGGAGCTCAGAAGCGCATACTGCGTCGCGGTGTATCCGATGCTGGTGAGGCTCGACATGTAGGTGACGAGCGCGACGCCGGCAAAGCCGATGCCGAAGTTGTCGGCCGCGATCACGAGGCCGAACACGGTGACGTCTGGTCCCGCCTTGGCGAGCGTCGCGAAGTTCGCGATCACGAGCATCTTCAGCACGATGCCGATCATCAGCGTCGGCATGTACCCGAATCGCAGCGCGCTGAATCCGCCGGCTGCGATGCCGACGAGGGTGGCCACGAGTCCTATCGACGCCCGGACCGTGCCGACCACATCCTTTGACAGACCGACGTCGTGATAGAGCGGGTTGTACATCGGACCGGTCATGTACTCGGGCAGCTGGTAGAAGCTGATCATCGCGAGCATCAGCAACGCCAGCCAGCCGTACACGCGAAAGAACTCCCGGAATGGCCCGATGACCGCGTCGGCGAAGCCCCGCGGCGTCCACAGCGGAAGCTCGGTCTTCGACGCGTTCGCCGCCTTCGCGCGCAGCGGCTCGCCGGCCATCAAGCTGGCCGTGACACCGATCGCCATCAGCGCCGCCATCACGCCGTATGACAGGCGCCATCCGAAATGATTCGCGATGATCAGAATCGCCGCCTCCGACACCAGGATCGCGATCCGATAGCCGAACTGATACGCGGCCGAGAGCAGGCCGAGCTCGTCGGAATCCGCGGCGGCTTCGATGCGCCACGCGTCGACGACGATGTCCTGCGTGGACGAGGAGAACGCGACGAGGAGGGCCAGCGCGCCGATCGTCGTGAGGCCGGCGCTGAGACCGACGCTGCCCATGCCGACGAGGCCGATCGCGATGAAGATCTGCGTCAGCACCATCCAGCCGCGGCGGCGACCCAGCCAGCCGAGGAGCGGGGCGTCGACGCGGTCGATGATCGGCGCCCACAGGAACTTGAACGAGTAGGCGAGGCCGACCCAGGAGAGGAAGCCGATTGCGCTCAGCGCCGTGCCCTCGTCGCGCAGCCAGTACCCGAGCGTGTTGCCGGTGAGGAAGAAGGGCAGTCCGGACGCGAAGCCGAGCATCAGCATCGCGGCGACCTTGGGCTGGCCCAGCGCCTTGAATACTCCGCGGGCCCCTGCCCCCCGGCGGACGTCGCGCCTGGCGGGCTTCATAGCTCTTTCTTGAGATCCGCGAGCAGCGTCAACGCCTCGAGCGGCGTCATGCGATCGATGTCCACGCCCGCAAGCTTCGCGCGCAGCGCATCGACCCTGGCGGTGTCGGCTTCGGCCGGTTGAAAGAGTCCCATCTGCTGCTGCGGACTCGACGGCGTGCCGCTGACCGTCGGCCGTCCGCCGCGCGCGAGCTCGTCCCGCTCGAGCGCCGAGAGAATCTCGCGCGCGCGCTCGACGACCGGCTTCGGCAGCCCCGCGAGCCGCGCGACCTGGATGCCGTAGCTGCGATCGGATCGTCCGCGGACGATCTTCCGCAGAAAGATGATGTCGTCCTTCCACTCCCGCGCCGCGACGTGGAAATTGACGACGCCGGGCGTCGCGTCGGCGAGATCGGTGAGCTCGTGGTAGTGCGTCGCGAAGAGCGTCTTGGGCCGGGCGGTCGAATTCGTCGCGAGGTGCTCGGCAACCGCCCACGCGATGCTCAGACCGTCGAAGGTCGACGTGCCGCGGCCGATCTCGTCGAGCACGACCAGGCTGCGCGCCGTGGCGCTGTGCAGGATGTTCGCCGTCTCCTGCATCTCGACCATGAACGTCGAGTGGCCGCGCGCGATGTTGTCCGACGCGCCGACGCGCGCGAAAATCCGGTCCACGATCGGCAGTTTTGCCTCGCGCGCCGGCACGAACGATCCCGCCTGCGCCATCACGCACAGAAGCGCCGCCTGCCGGAGGTAGGTCGACTTGCCGCCCATGTTGGGGCCGGTGAGGATCACCAGTTGAGACGACGTGCCGTTCAGCGCGATGTCGTTCGGCACGAAGGCGTCTCCAGACGACGTCCGGTGTTCGACGACGGGGTGGCGGCCGTCGGTGACGAGCATCTCGTCGCCGTCGTGCACGTGCGGCTTGATGTAGTTGTTGACGGCGGCGTCCTCGGCCAGCGCGGCGAGGACGTCGAGCGTGGCCAGCGCGCGGGCGTCGGACTGGATCCGTGGCGCCTCCGCCGCCACCTGGGCGCGCAGCGCCTCGAACAACGCGAGCTCGCGCTCGAGAATCTTCTCGTCCGCGCCGAGGACTTTCTCTTCGTACTCCTTCAGGGCGGGCGTGATGAAGCGCTCGCCGCCGGCGATCGTCTGCTTGCGGTGGTAGTCGGGCGGCACCGACTTCAGATTCGATTTGGAAATCTCGATGTAGTAGCCGAAGACGCGGTTGTAGCGGATCTTGAGCGACGCGATGCCGGTGCGGGCGCGCTCCTGATCCTCCATCTCCGCGATGACCTGCTTGCCGGAGCGGCTGATCGTCCGCAGGCCGTCGAGCTCCGGATCGACGCCGTCGCGCGCGAAGCCGCCGTCGCGGGCGAGCGCCGGCGGTTCGTCGACGATCGTCGAGTCGATGGCGTGCCGCACGTCGGCGACGTCGTCCAGGATCGCGACGAGCGAGCGCAGGAGCGGCGACTGGCATTCTTCGAGCACGATGCGCACGCGCGGGATCACCGACAGCGACTGCTTCAGCCCGGCCAGATCGCGCGGGCCGGCCGTGCCGAGCGCGACGCGTGCGATGAGCCGCTCGAGATCCTGGACGGTCTTCAGCGTCTCGCGCAGCTTGCCCCGGTCGATCGTGCGGAAGGTGAGCTCCTCCACCGCGTCGAGGCGGTCGCGAATCGGCTCGAGCGTCACCAGCGGCCGCAGCAGCCACGAGCGGAGCAGGCGGCTGCCGATCGACGTGACCGTGGAGTCGAGCTGATCGAGGAGCGAGCCTTCGCGCCCGCCCTCCGAGCCGTCGATGATTTCCAGATGGTCGACCGTCGTGGGATCGATGAGGAGCGCGTCGGCGCTCCGGCGGAACGCGATCGATCGGACGTGCGCGAGATCGACCTTCTGCGTGCCGCGCAGGTGATGGACGAGCGCGCCGGCGGCGGCGACGGCCGCCTCCCGCCCGTCGAGGCCGAACCCTTCGAGGCCCGCGGTCCGCATCTGATCGATCAGCGTGCGCCGGGCGGTTTCGTAGTCGAACGCCCACGACTCGATCGTCGTCACCGGGATGCCGGTCGCGGCGATCGGGCCGGGAAGACGCGGCGATCCGTTGTCGGGTTGCGCGGCGACGATCTCCCGGGGCCGCAGCAGCGCAAGCTCGTCGACCAGCGCCTGCAGCCCTTCGTCACCACTGTACTCGGCGGCGCTGAAGTCGCCGGTGGAGAGGTCCAGGAGCGCGACGCCGATGCGATCGTCCGCCTTCGCGCGGTCGGGCCGCGCGCGCGCTTCGGCGTGACACGCCATGATGAACGCCGGCTCGCGCGCGTCGAGGTAGTTGGCGTCGGTCAGGGTGCCGGGCGAGACGACGCGCGTCACCTCGCGCTTGACGATGCCCTTTGCCTTGCGCGGGTCTTCGACCTGATCGCAGATGGCGACGCGGAAACCTTTGCGCACCAGGCGCGCGATATAGCCGTCGACGGCGTGGAACGGCACGCCGCACATCGGAATGCCGCCGCCGCTGGCGTCCTTCGCGCGAGACGTCAGCGTCAGCTCGAGCGCGCGCGCGGCGACGAGCGCGTCCTCGTAGAACATTTCGTAGAAGTCGCCCATCCGGAACAGCAGGATCGCGTCCCGGTTCTGCGCCTTCGCGTCGAGGTACTGACGCATGGCGGGCGTTGCCGACGCTGTCATATGCTTGGAGCAGTGTAATCTACGACGCTTTCAGCGATCAGCTGTCGGCTGTTCAGCGATCGGCATTGCCATCAGCCATCAGCCATTGAGCGATCGCCACTCCGTGAGAGTACTGAGTCTCGATACGACAACCCGGGAAGGCAGCGCGGCCATCGTCGAGGACGATCGCGTCGTCGACCTTCGAGCCGGCGACGCCTCGCGCAGCCATGCGGAGCGATTGCCGGGCGAACTGCTCGCGCTGCTCGGCGCGCACGGCCTGCGCTTCGCCGACATCGACGTCTTCGCAGTCGCGGCGGGGCCGGGATCGTTCACCGGCCTGCGTATCGGCATCGCGACGATTCAGGGGCTCGCCGTCACGTGCGCGCGGCGCGTCGTCGCGGTCTCGGCGCTCCACGCCCTCGCGCACCACGTCAGCGGTGGAGCACCGGGAGCCGGGAACCTGGAACCGGGAACCCTGGTTGCGGCCTGGATGGATGCGCATCGCCGGGAAGTGTTCAGCGAAGCGTTCCGCGTCGCGGATGCGCCGCCGTTCGAAGCGGGGCGTCTCGAGACCCTCGACGCGATTCGCGTCGGAGCGCCGGCGGCGATTCTCGATGATCTGCGGCGCCTGCAGTCGTCCTCGCCGCTCGTATTCGCTGGAGACGGCGCGGCGTTGTACGCCACCGAGATCCGGGCGGCGCTGCCGGCGGCCGAAATTGCCGCGGCGTCGCCGATCGCCGGCGCGATCGGCCTGATGGCGTCGGCGTCGGCCCGGCTCGGCGCGACGATCGATCCCGCTGCGATCAGACCGCTGTACGTCCGCCGCCCGGACGCGGTGATCGCCCGGGAGGCGGCTCGATGACCGGTCCCGCCGTGTGGTCGATCGAGCCGATGAAGTCGGATCAGATCGACGAGGTGATGGCGATCGAGCACGAGTCGTTCACGAACCCGTGGACACGTGAGATGCACCTCTCCGAGCAGGAGCACCGAAGCGTCGCGTTCTGTTACCTCGCGCGGGACGCCGACGGCGCGATCGCCGGCTTCTGCTCGTTCTGGCGGGTCGTCGACGAACTGCACATCAACAACCTCGCGGTCCGGCCGCAGCTGCGGCGGCGGGGTGTGGCCAGCGCGCTGCTGCGCCACATTCTGGCGGAGGGCGTGAGGCTCGGCGCGGTCCGCGCGACGCTCGAAGTCCGCCGATCGAACGAGGCCGCCCGGATCCTGTATGAGCGGTTCGGGTTTTCTGTGTCCGCAGTGAGACACGACTATTACACCCAGCCGGTCGAGGACGCGCTCGTCCTCTGGCGCCAAGGTCTGGCTTGAATCCGCCGGAACCGTGTGATAGTTTCGGGCCGATCGGAATCGGTTCCATGCAGCCGCAACACTTACCACTCCGGGGTCCCTTCCCCGGCGCATCCCATCGTTCGAGAATCCCCCGCTTAATCGATGTCCAAGGAGGCGGCGTATGAATGTCGAAGCGCAGGATCTGCGAGCACAGCTGTTGAAGACGGACTCGGAGTTTTCGCAGCTGGCCAGTAAGCACCACGAACTCGAAGATCGACTGCACGAACTGACCGCCAAGCATTACCTCTCGGAACCCGAACAATTCGAAGAAGTCACCCTCAAGAAGCGCAAGCTGCAGCTCAAAGACCGGATGGAAGACATCCTCCGGCGGCACCGTCAACAAAGTTAGTTGCGTCTAGACCGCGCCGGGTTTCCCTTCATCGGCGGCGCGCTCGCGATCGGAGTGATCGCGGGCGTCGCGGCCGGATGGGTGTGGGCGCTTCCGTTCGCCGCTCTCGCCCTCTTCTTCGCGTTCTTCTTCCGCGACCCGGATCGCTCCGCGCCGACCGACGACGATGATGTCGTGTTGTCTCCGGCGGATGGCCGGGTGATGATCGCCGGCCCGGCGCTCCCGGACGCGTCGCCTCCGGGCACGTGGCAGCAGGTGACGATCTTTCTGTCGCCGATGGACGTGCACGTCAACCGCATCCCGGTCAGCGGGCGCGTGACGCGCGTCACCTACACCGCGGGAAAATTCCTGCCGGCGTATCGCGAGGACGCGGGATCGGCGAACGAGCGCAGCGAGATCTGGATCGATCACAAGGGGCGGACGATCGTCGCGCGGCAGATCGTCGGCGTGCTCGCGCGCCGGGTCGTGTGCCGCGCGCAGAATGGCGCGGAAGTGCGCGCGGGCGACCGGTTTGGCATCATGAAATTCGGATCGCGGATGGACGTGTTCCTGCCCCCGAACGCCGCGATCCGCGTGCGCCCGGGCGATTCGGTCCGCGGCGGCGAGACGATCATCGCGGTGCTACACTCGTAACCAGCAATCGTTATGGCCAACGACGAGCGTCCGCGCTCGTTCCTCCTGCGCCGCGCCGACGATCGACAGCGGCCGCGGCTGCGCCGCGGCGTTTACATCCTGCCGAGCCTGTTCACGCTCGGCAACATGTTCTGCGGCTACGCCTGCATCGTCTACTCGATCGGGCAGCAGTTCGAAACGGCCGCGCAGTTCATCGGCTTCGCGATCGTGCTCGACATGCTCGACGGGCGGATCGCGCGGATGACCGGGACGGCCAGCGCGTTCGGCGTGGAGCTCGATTCGCTCGCCGACGTGATCTCGTTCGGGATCGCGCCGGCGATCCTGTCGTTCTCCTGGGGACTGCAGCCGCTCGGCCGCCTCGGATGGGCGGCGGGTTTCATGTTCGTGACGGGGGCGGCGATGCGCCTCGCGCGCTTCAACATTCAAAGCTCCGCCGGCGGCGACAAGCGGTATTTCGTCGGCATGCCGAGTCCGGCGGCCGCGGCGGTTCCGGCGGCCACCGTGTTCGTCTATCCGTATCCGTGGGTGCAGTACGACTTCCGCGAGGCGTTGCCGGCGCTCGCGATGGTGCTGATCCCCGCCGTGCTCATGGTGAGCACGATCCGCTTCCACAGTTTCAAGAACATCGACATGCAGGCGCGGCGTCCGTCGCGCGTGCTGCTGCTGATCGCGTTCGGCTACATGCTGATCATCACGCTGCACAAGTACGTGCTCGTGGTGATGGCGTACACCTATCTGATGTCGGCATTCGTCGAGCTGGCCATCACGCGGTTCCGCCATCGCGGCGGGCGTGACGCGTCAGAGGCGAGCGAGAGTCCCAAAGCTGCCAGCCGTTAGGCCGTGCTCCCTCAGTGGTGAGCCGGGCGCGCGCGTAGGACGCCGAGCTGCACGAGCACGGACGTGAAGTCGTACAACCGCCGCTCCTGCGCGATCTGGCCGTCACGCATTTCGAACACGAACACCATCGTGAAGCTGATCTGACGATGTGAGGCCGGCACGCCGAAGATCTCGCCGACGTGCGTCGCGCGGATCGTGTGAATGTCGATGGCTCGCAGACCGTCGATGACGCGCGTCTCGAGCGTGTTCGTGATGCCGGCGTAGAGCTTCCCGGCCTCGCGGTACGCTTCGGCGATCTCCTCGTGGCCGACGCATGCGCCGAACATCGGGCTGATAATCGTCGCGTCGGCGGTATAGAGCGCCGGCACGGCGGACGGATTGCAGGACACCTGGGCGGCGACGCAGCGGTCGAGGACAGCGTCGATCTCGTCTCGCGTCATGGCGACCTCGCAGGCGCGGAATCTTACCCGATTTCGAGCGGCAGTCTGATGGTGACCGTGGTGCCGGCGCCGCGCCGGCTCCGGACGTCAATCGTGCCGCCGTTCAGCTCCACGTTCCGCTTCGCGATCGTCAGGCCCAGACCGGTGCCCGTCGCCTTGGTCGAGAAGTACGGCTCGAAGATCTTCGCGATCGATTCCGGGTCCATGCCGACTCCCGTGTCGGCGACTTCGATCACCACGCCATCGCCGCGCCCGTCGCCGCCGTCGCGGGACGGCCGTGCGGTGACGGTGAGGCGGCCCTGGCCCGGTATCGCATGGAGCGCGTTCTCGACGACATTGGTCAGGGCGCGGGCGAGCAGCGTCCGATCGATCACGGCCGTCGGAAGGTCTCGAGCCGTGTCGGTCGCGATGACGATCCGTCCGGCGAGGCCGGTGCGGTAGGGTTCGACGACTTCGTCGATGATCTCGCCGACGGCCGTCGGCTCGGGCCGCGGCGTGGGCGACGAGGCGAAGCTCGAGAACTCCGCGCTGATCTGCCGGAGCAGCTTCACCTGCGACAGGATCGCGTTGACGCAGTCGTCGAGCACCGGCGACAGCGGCCGCCCGCGATCCTGGTTGACGCGCTGCGCGTGCTCGGCGGAGAGCTGAATCGGCGTCAGCGGATTCTTGATGTCGTGCGCGACCTGCCGCGCCATGTCGGCCCACGCCTCGAGCCGCTGTGTCCGCTCGAGCTCGGTGCGCTGGCGTTTCAGATCGTCGGCCATCTGGTTGAAGTCCTCGACGAGCCGCCGCAGCTCGTCGGACGACGTCGCCGCGACGCGGGCGTCGAGATCGCCGCGCGCGATGCGGCGCGTGGCGCGCGTCAGGCGGGCCACCGGATCCGCGATCCGTTCCGCCATCCAGTAGCCGAGTGCCGCGCCGAGCAGGCAGAAGAACACCGCGCCCGAGACGACGCGGCGATCGAGCTCGTCGATCTGCTGCTCGATGTCCTGCTGCCGGTTGGCGAGCGGCACCGTGACGATCGCCTCGCGGCTGCCCGCGTGGACCGGCGCAGCCGCCACGCGGTAGCTCGCGCTGCCGATCGTCTCCTCGCCGACGAACGTCGGGAGCCGATCGAGCACGATCGCGCGGTAGACGTCGCTCGGCGTGCGGGTGGAGAAGGTCTGCGACGCGAACAGATCGCGCGCGCTCGTCGCCTGGAGCCGCTGGCGATCGAACAGGTTCACGTCCTCGTCGATGGCGCGGCGGACGAGCACCATGACGTTGTCGTCGATCGCGCCGAGAACTCCCGTGCCCCGCTGCTGCAGCGTCGCGTAGTCTTCGACGAGCCGCTGCGCCGTCGTCACCGTGCGCGCCCCCGACTCCTCGGCGCCCGCGAGCAGCTGATTCTTGAAGTACGTGCGCGTGGCCGCGGCGAGAATCGCGACCGGCACGACCACCGACGCCACGAACGCGAAGAAGAGCTTCAGGTAGAAACTCGATCGAATCTCGCGGAAGAGCGCGCGGCCCGTGGCCGGCGCGCCGCCCGTCATCGATCCGAACAGCATCGCGAGCGTCAGCAGAAAGGCGTAGACCACCGCCGTCAGCAGCACGAGCTCGGCAAGATTCGTGAAGTGTCCGGCCGCGGTGATGATCGGATAGCCCAGGACGTAGACGCCGACGCGATCGTTCTGCAGGTAGAGCCGGTACGTGTCGCCGTCGCGCTCGACCGACGTCCAGAACGGCTCCCGCGATTCGACCACCCGCGCGAACGCATCGTCGGGCAGGCGCCACACGCTGGCGCCGCCGGCGTAGAGCGGCGCCCGGCTCCAGCCGTACATCGCAAACTCGACATCGCGGCCGAACACCCCCTCCGACTGCGCGGCCCACGACGTCTGGGGCGGCTCGCCGAACGGACCGCGCGGCGCGCTGAGCGTCAGCGCTTCCGGATCGAACATCGCGCGCACGACGATGCCGCCGACGATGCGCGAGCCCTCGCAGATGCCGCGGCTGGTCCGCAGGACCTGCCGCTCGCTCGAGCCGAACGGCGAGACTTCGTCCACGAGCTCGTCCCAGTCGCACCGCGTCGCGATGTACGGCGACGTCGAGTACTCGGGCAGATGCAGCGCGAACGGACTCACGAGGCGGCCGTCGGCGGTAAAGAGCTCGACCGACGACGTGAGGCGCGACGCGCCGAGCTCGGTGCGCGACCACACGAGATACGCGCGATCGGTCGTCGGCGTCGCGGTGTCGAACCCCGTGACGAAGTCGGCGAGCGCGCGCATGGAATCGATCTCGACGAGACTGCGGCGCAGGCGGCGCTCGAGATCCTGCCGCTGACTGGCGACTTCAGGCGCGAGCACCGTCGCGACGAGCCGTTCTTTGGCGTCGATCGCAAACGTCACGATCGACGGATACAGCGCGACGGCCGGCGCGAGCAGCGCAAGGAAAACCATGAAAATGCGGGCGGACTGCGACGCGCGCCGGAACCGCCCGCCGACTTCCGCCACGGTGATCGCCGACGCGCCGGCGACAATCAGCGCGACCGCGACGGGCGCCGGCGGCAGCGGCGCGATGGCGGCGCCCGCGGCGGCGATCGCGGCGGCGGCGCCGCCAAGCCACGCGGCGATCTTCAGCGCGGTCCACGAGCCGTCGCGAGGCGTGCGGAGCAGCCGCGACGGATACAGCGCGATCGCGGCCGCGAGCCAGATGACCGCGGCGTGGAGCAGGATCAAGGCGAATGCGAGCGCCAGCCGAGGCCCGCTGACCGGATGGAGCGAGAAGTGCAGTAGGTCGATGCGGGTGCGCGAAACGATCCGCTGCAGCCCGAGGTCGTACGCCGCCAGCAGCAGACCGTCGATCGCGCCGGCGGCGGCATAGATCGCGCCGATCGCCGCGCGGGCACGCGATGCGGATCCCACGAGCGGCGGGCGCCGCGGCGCCGCGCGCCGCCGGCTGACGTCGTGCACCGCCATCGCCGCGAGCACCGCGCCGAACGCTGCCGTCAGCAACAGCTCGGACGGCGAGGCGAACGACCGCGTGCCCGTAATCCAGACGCCGGCGATCCACAGGAGCCCGCGGACGAGGACCACCAGCGCGACGAGCATGGCCGTCGCCGTCGCATACGCCCGCGCGGTGCGCGCGCGTGTGCGTCGTTCGATCAACGGACCGACGCACGCCACGAGCGTCAGCGCGAGGATGCCGAGCGCGACGGCGGCGGTCAGGCGATTCCAGCGCTCGCGCTGGAAGGAGAGATCGGCCGCCGCGACTTCGGCTTCGACCAGCACGCCGCCGCCGACCGACGGAATCGGAAAGGTGAACGCGGATTGATTGGGCGACGGTGTCGGCCGCGCCGCGGCGGGACGATCCGCCACGCCCGACTGCCGCAGCCGCACGGGTGCGATCGACGTCGCGACGAGGAAGGCGTCCGCCCCGGAGGACCGCTCGACATCGGCCGCGATCGACTGCTCGGCGACGATGGCCGCGGGGACGGCGGCGGCCTCGACACCGGCGGCCGCGGCGACGGTGATCGGCTCGACCCGGACGAGACGCGGTCCGAGCGCCGACGGCACGAGCAGGACGGTCGCCGGGCCGAGCGTGCGCTCCTTCGGCAGATCCGAGACGCGGCCGGCCCAGGCGACCGGCGTGCCGCTGCGATCGTACACGGTCGCGCCGGCCGAGCCAGCCGCATCGGCCGGCAGTGCCCGCTCGATGATGTCGAACAACCGCCGGAGCGACGCCGGGTCGCGCGGCGCGGCGCGGATGGCGTCGCGCTCGGCGGCGACGCGCGTCGCGATGACACGCAGCGTCTCGCCAATGCCGTCGGCGCGCTGGCGCATCTCGCGCTCGACCCGAGACGCCGCCTCCGCATCGGTCGCGCCGAAGCGCGCGCGGCCAATCCCCCAGCCGGCCAGCGCGATCGCCAGCGCGGCCACGACGCCGGCGCGGACGACGCGCAGAAGATGAACCACGTCAGGCTTCAGGATACACGGGTGCCGCGGCCCCCGGAGTAAGATCGAAATCGATTGAATCTGAAGTACCTGTTCAAGCGCGGCGCCCTCCTCGCCGCCGCGAACTGGCAGATCATCGCGATCCAGTTCGTCGCCGAAACGGCGTACCAGACGATGCTCGCCGTTCCGCTCATCGGCGCGGCGGTGCTGGTGGCCGTGCTGCTCGGCGGCGACCTCGCCGAACTGCTGCAGGGATCGCTGCGCGACATCTTCACGACGATCGCCCACGCGCTCGTCGAGGAGCCGATCGCGCTCGTCGCGTTCGTCGCGTCGTTCACGCTCGTGCTCCTCGGCGGATCGGCGCTGACCTTCGTCGTCAAAGCCGGAACCGTCGACGTGCTGATTGCCGCCAACGCCGCATCGGGGCCGATCGAGCGCGAGCCGCTGACGTTCGAGACGCTGGCCGCCGGGTCGCGCTTCACGCTCGCGCGCTTCACGGGCGGGTGCGGCCGCCTGTCGCGGCCGTTTCTCCTGCTCGGCCTGCTGCTGCTGTGCGTGTATGGCGTGTCCCTCGCCGCCTACGTCGGCTTCGTGCTCTACGGCTACCGGAGCGCGAACGGACAGTTCTTCGTCGTCGGGTGGACGTTCGTCGCCGCGGCGGCGACGGCGCTGCTGATCGTCTGGTTCACGCTCGTGAATCTGTTCTACCTCCTCATGCAGATCGCGATCGCCGTCGAGTCCTGCGGCATCGTCGACGCCGGGCGCGCCGCGCTCCGCTTCGCGCGGGCCGAATTCCGCGAGCTCGCGAGCGTCTTCCTGCTGGTCGTGGCGCTGGTCGCTGTCGCGACGCTCGCGTCGTGGCTCGCGTGGTCGGGTGTCGCGCTCATCGCGTTCGTCCCGCTCATCGGCCTCGCCGTGATGCCGCTGCAGATTGTCGCGCTGGTGCTGCGTGGACTGCTGTTCGAGTATCTGGGGCTCGCCGGGCTCGGGACCTACCTCACGCTGTACATGTCGTCGCCGTCGCGCCCGTTCAGTCCGGTATTTGCGGCCCGGGCGCCGCTGGCGACGACACCGCCGGCAGGATCGTAATCGCGCCGGGCAGCGTGCCGAGCGGCGATGGCGTGGGATCGATGCCGCGCCCGACGAGCGAGACCGACGCGCCTTTGGCGACGTCGGCCGCGACGAGCACGATCGTCGGCTGGCCGCTCGCCGGATCCATGACCACCTGCGGCGGCGCGGCGAGCTCCGGCGTGGCCGTCAGCGAGCCGACCGCTGCGCCGTCCCGCGCGTTGTACGTCGACAGCGTCGTGGCCGGACCGGCGGCGATGATCGTCGCGCCCGCGAGTACCGGGCCCGCGGTCGGACGCAGCGGAAGCTGCTTGAACCACTGCTGCACGCCGGTGCGACGGCTCAACGCGCGCAGCGTGTTGTCGAACGAAACGAAGTACACGCGATCGTCGTCGTGCGCGGGCACGCCGATGACGTCGGCGCCGGTCACGTGGCGCCACTCGACGACGCCGCTGTCGGCGTTGATGCAATACGCATAGTTGTCGTTCGAGCCGAGATAGATCCGGTCGTCGAGCGCGAGGATGTCGTTGGGATTGCCTCCGAGGTGCCGGCTCCAGACGTCCTCGCCCGTTGTGACGCGCAGCGCGACGACATGGGCGTTCGCGAGCGGCACGTACACGCGATCGGCGGCGAGGGCGGGACGCGCGTGGAGCGCGACGCCGAGCGGGCGGCGCCAGATCGTGCGGCCGTCCTTCGCGCTGACCGCGACGATCGTTCCCGTCTCGGTCGCGAGCACCAGCCAGCCGTTGTCCCAGACCGGTGCGACGCCGAGCGTTTCGGCCAGCGGCAGCCGCCACGCGGGCGTGCCGTCCTGTGCGCGCAGGGCGACGACGGCATCCCGCTCCGCGACGAAGACGAGATCGTCGCCGCACGTGGGCGCCTGCGTCGGCGCGGCAGTGGCGATCCAGAGCTGCGTCCCGGTCTTCATGTCGTAGGCGACGAGGCGATCGCCGGCGATCGGAAAATAGCCGCGTGTCGCGTCATACGCGGGCGTCTCGCTGAGGGCGTTGTTCAGCGCGAGCGTCCAGAGAGCACGCGTCGGAAAGAAGGGCAACGGCTGCCGATGCGTGGTCTGCGCGTGCGGACGAGCCGTGGCGCAGGCCGCGAGCGTCGCGGTCAGGGCAAGTGCACTACAACATGTGGTGGTTCGCACCGGATCCACCCGTTATAATAGCGTCGTCCGCTGGCCTTCTTCGTGACCCATCAAAGTCTGATCGTCCTGGATTTCGGCTCGCAGTACACACAGTTGATCGCGCGGCGCCTGCGCGAGCTGTCGGTGTACTCCGAGGTGTGGCCGCCGGACACGCCGGCTTCGAAGATCGCCGCACGCAAGCCGGTGGGCATCATTCTGTCCGGCGGGCCCAAGAGTGTCTCGGAGCCCGGCGCGCCCCATTGCGATCCCGCGCTCTTCGATCTCGGCGTGCCGGTGCTCGGCATCTGTTACGGCATGCAGCTGATGGCGCACTCGCTCGGCGGCAAAGTGGCGCCGGCGCCGCAGCGCGAGTTCGGCCACGCGGTGGTGACGATCTGCAAGCCGGACGGTGTTGGAGCCGGCGATCCCGCCGCGCTCTTCAAAGACGTTCCGCACGAGATCCGAGTCTGGGCGAGCCACGGCGATTTCGTCGCCGCCGCGCCGGCCGGATTCCAGGTCGTCGCGACGAGCGCGAACGCGCCGGTCGCCGCGATGTCGGCGCCCGAGCGCTCGCTGTACGCGATTCTGTTTCACCCCGAAGTCGTCCATACCGATCGCGGCCTGGACATCCTGCGCAACTTCGCGTTCGGCGTCTGCGGCTGCACCGGCGACTGGACGATGGCCTCGTTCATCGAGGAGGCGACGGCGAAGATCCGCTCGAAGGCCGGCGGCGGGCGCATTGTCTGCGCGCTGAGCGGCGGCGTCGATTCCACGGTCGCCGCGCTGCTGATCCACCGGGCGGTCGGCGACAAGCTGACGTGCATCTTCGTCGACAACGGCGTCCTGAGGCTCGACGAGGCGGCGCAGGTGAGGAAGCGGTTCGAGCGGCTGAAGCTGCCGCTCGTGTTCGCCGACGCGGCGAAGCTCTTTCTGGAACGGCTCGCCGGCGTGACCGATCCCGAGCGCAAACGCAAGATCATCGGCGCGACGTTCATCGACGTCTTCGAAGCGGAAGCGGCGAAGCTCGGGCACGTGGATTTTCTTGCGCAGGGCACGCTGTATCCGGACGTGATCGAATCGGTGCCGATCGTCGGCCAGGCGGCATCGATGATCAAAAGCCATCACAACGTCGGCGGACTGCCGGAGCGGATGCGGATGCAACTCGTCGAGCCGCTGCGCGAGCTGTTCAAGGACGAAGTCCGCGTCGTCGGTCGCCAGCTCGGACTCGAGGAAGAGTTCATCGTCCGCCAGCCATTCCCCGGACCCGGACTCGCCGTCCGCATTCTGGGCGAAGTGACGGAGGATCGGCTGCGCCTGCTGCGCCGCGCGGACGCGATCGTTTCCGAAGAAGTGAAGCGCGACGGCTGGTACACGCGGCTGTGGCAAAGCTTCGCCGTGCTGCTGCCGGTGCAGAGCGTCGGCGTGATGGGCGACGAGCGCACGTACGAATACACGGCGGCGATCCGCGCGGTCGAGAGCCGGGACGGCATGACCGCGGACTGGGCGCGGCTGCCGCACGATCTGCTCGGCCGGATCTCGTCGCGCATCGTCAACGAAGTCCGCGGGATCAATCGAGTCGTCTACGACATCAGCTCGAAGCCGCCCTCGACCATAGAATGGGAATGAGAACGTCAGCCGTCCGTCATGTCTGAGTTCGTCCACCTGCATCTGCACACCGAATTCTCGCTGCTCGACGGCGCCTGCCGGATCGATGAAGTGCTCGATCAGGCCGTCAAGCTGAAGATGCCGGCGATCGCGGTCACCGAGCACGGGAACCTGTTCTCGTCGGTCATTTTTCACGATCACGCGCGGCAGAAGGGGATCAGGCCGATTCTCGGGTGCGAGGTGTACGTGGCGCCCGGCGATCGCCGGAGCAAGAGCGGCAATCCCGGCGAGACGGCGAATCATCTCGTCCTGCTCGCCGAAACCAACGAGGGCTATCACAATCTGATCAAGCTCGTGTCGGCCGGCTACACCGAGGGTTTCTACTACAAGCCGCGCATCGACAAGGAGCTGCTGTCGCAGCACGCGAAGGGGCTCATCGGCCTCAGCTCCTGCCTCAAGGGCGAGGTCGCCGAAGGGCTGACGCATCAGCAGGAGCGCCGCGCGCGCGAAGCGGCGGCGGCGTACAAGGACATCCTCGGTCCGGACAACTTCTTTCTCGAGATGCAGTGGCACGGCATCGAGGAGCAGCGCATCGTCAACGGCGGCATACCCGCGATTGCGAAAGACCTGAAGCTGCCGCTGATCTGCACGAACGACGTGCACTATCTGCGCGACACGGACGCGCATCCGCACGACGTGCTGCTGTGCATCGGCACGGGCAAAGCGTTCAGCGATCCGAAGCGGCTCAAGTACGAAGCGCGCCAGTTCTTCCTGAAGACGCCGGAGGAGATGGCCCAGACGTTCGCGGAGTTCCCGGAAGCGCTTGCCAACACCGTCCGCATCGCCGAGCGCTGCGACGTCAATCTGGCCTCGGGTGAGAACCACCTGCCGAACTTCGACGTCCCGGCCGGCTACGATCTCGACGGCTACTTCGAGCGCGTCACGCGCGAGGGCTTCGCGTCGCGGCTGCCGCGGCTGCAGCAGCTGGCGGCGTCGGGCGCGCTGCGCCACACGGTCGACGAGTACGAACGCCGTCTCTCGTACGAAGTCGACATGATCAAGCAAATGAAGTACCCCGGGTACTTCCTGATCGTGTGGGACTTCATTCGCTACGCGCGCGAGCGCGGCATCCCGGTCGGCCCCGGTCGCGGATCCGCCGCGGGCAGCCTCGTCGCGTACTGCCTGCGCATCACGGACGTCGACCCGATCGACTTCGATCTCATCTTCGAGCGCTTCCTGAACCCCGAACGCGTGTCGCTGCCCGATATCGACAT
>Ga0075425_100001136_pt1 | contig 25778 bp, 24 predicted proteins | sample SoiMethybrSBSTD4_FD_75300 | JGI IMG/M metagenome (GOLD analysis project Ga0075425, IMG submission 75300) | Bulk soil microbial communities from a Populus tree surrounding site in Tennessee, USA - Soil MetaG P. TD hybrid SBSTD4 | ecosystem: Environmental > Terrestrial > Soil > Tree plantation...
TGGCAAAGAAAAGCGCGGTTAGGGTTACGCCGTCCACGGGCAACGTGTTCCGGGATCTCGGGTTCTCGAAGGAGGAATCCGAGCATCTTCTAGTCCGGGCTGACCTGTTGATTCAGGTCCAGAAGACCATCACGTCGAGACGGTTTACACAGGCCGAGGCCGCAAAAGTACTTCAGGTCACCCAGCCTCGCGTAAGCGACCTGCTGCGTGGTCGCATTGACCTTTTCAGCACTGATGCATTGATCGACATGCTGGCGAGGCTGGGCGTGGGCGTGCGGTTGGTCGTCAAGTCGGCGAGGGCGAACAGGGTCGCGTGACCGTTGCAGACAGCACCAGCACGGCTTGAAGGAAGCGCTCCTACTTGCGTCGGAACCAATTTACCAATTCTCACAGCGGCAAATCGATCTTGTTCGGGAACAGGACCAACGTGCTCTTGAAGATCTTCTTGAGGACACGCGGCGCCCGCGGCGACGTAACGGGTCATTGGTCGATGTTGCCACGGCATTGGGCAATGGCAACAGCTCGTTCAGGATGTCACCCGATGAACCCTCCAGCCACTGACGATGACTGCGTTTGCAGATCTTGCGCATCACGCCCAGCCTTTCGCGTCGGCTTCCGTCGCAGGATCTACGTGGTAATCATCGCAGCGCCAGTAGTACACAACGCCATGATCAGGCGCGAAGCCGGGCGTTCACATCCTGCGCCACACGTTCTGCTCGCATCTGGCGATGCGGGGAGCACCGGCGAGAGCGATCCAGGAGCTCGCTGGGCACCAGGACCTGACGACAACGCAGCGGTACATGCATCTCACGCCGGCTGCGCTCGAGTCGGCGATCAGGTTGCTCGATGGGCCGCCTAAAGGCGGCCCCCACGATCGACACGGCCGTGGAGAAATGATGGAGGCGGCGGGAAATCGGGCCTGAGTTTCCGATTTCCTTCGAGAAAGTGGCTTGCCAACCGAAGCGCGTTAACTGACCGAGCAACCTTCGCCTGGATCACGCGCGAAGGTTGGTGGAGGCGGCGGGAGTCGAACCCGCGTCCGAAAGCACGTCGTCGTGGGACTCTACATGCGTGTCCGCTTCTGAGTTTTCGTGCCCGGCGTGTGGAAGCAGCGAAGTACCGCCAGGCCTTAGCCTCGGAAAAATCTCGCGGCCACGCGCCGAGGCGCCGCGTGGCCACCAGCCTGTTTAATGGCGTTCGGCCCCCAACCACCAGGCGAGGTCAAGGCGAACGTCACTGCTTAATTAAGCAGCGAGAGCGTACTGATTGTCCGCAGTTAACGGATGTCCCATCGGATTAACGAGTCAATGGAGCTCGGCATGCATCCCGCGATTTCTTGCCCCCGTCGAAGCCAAATTCGCCCCCTCGAGGTGAATCGCGCTTCCCTATTGTACTAGACGCCTCTTGGTCCGGCTAAAGCCGGACACTACGAGAACCCGTGCGTCGTTCCGATAAGCGATCGGAATGACCCGCAGTGCGGTGAATGTCCGCGCAGAACTGAGACAAGCGGTACCGGTCGACGAGGCCACCTCGTCTGCAGCCGCATCTCGCCGCGCGGGCTATCTGTTTCATCCGATCACCGATTTCCTCCTCGCGGGCGGTGGATCGATGCTGGTCGCGGTGCCGGTGTTCTGGCTGATCCGCGATAAGGCTGCAGTGCATCCGACCGCGCTGACGATCGGACTGGTGCTCTCGATCCTCATCAACTACCCGCATTTCGCCCATTCCTATCAACTGCTCTACTCGGGCATCGGCGCGCGCATCTTCGGCTCGAGTACGCCCACGAAAGTACGTCTCAAGTACATCTGGGCGGGATTCGTCGCTCCCGCGTTGATCGGCGCCTTTCTGATCGGCACGTATGTGTCCGGCAACGCACGGTTGTTGGCGTTTGCCGCCAACGCGTTCTGGTTCACGACCGGCTGGCACTACGTGAAGCAGGGCTACGGCGTCATCACCGTACTCTCAGCAATCCGACGAATCTACTTTTCGAACGTCGAGAAGAAGCTTCTGCTCGCGAACGGGTACACCGTCTGGATCTACTCATGGATGGCGCTCAACGTGGGGCTTCACGAGACGACCTTCTATGGCGTGGCGTACTTCACGCTGCCGCTGCCCCCCGCGCTGTTGACGGTCGGCTACTTCGCTGCACTGCTGACCACTGCCGCCGTCGCCGGCGCCCTGCTCTACCGCGTCCTGATGCGGAAGCAGCCGGTATCGTGGAATGGCGTCATCGGCTACGTCTGCTCGCTGTATCTGTGGGTGATCGCGTTCAACGCCGATCCGATCTTCACGATCTTCGTGCCAGCGTTCCACTCGCTGCAGTACCTGCTGTTCGTGTGGCGCTACCAGTTGAACAAAGCGTCGGCCGAGGCCAGCGCCGACGGAACCGCATCATCAATCGGGATGACTGGAATCGAAAAATCGAGTCCGGCGATGCGACTCGCGAACTTCGTGCTCGTCGGCGTCGTGCTCGGCATCATCGGATTTGGCGCGCTGCCCGCGCTGTTCCAGGCGAGCCTCGCTCCAGATGCCGCGCTGTGGGGGCCCACGGTATTCGCATTCATCTTCGTGGTGTGGATCAACCTCCACCACTACTTCATCGACAACGTCATCTGGCGGCGCGACAACGAAGACGTCCGCCGCTTCCTCTTCGCGGCGAAGTAACGACGAGCGCGCGGCGGGTCCGCATCGAAGACCCGCCGTCTAGATGAAGAGCGCCCTCGGATGAATGGGCTCAGGATGCGGGATCTTTCTGCCGCGTCTTGACGATGCCGCCCATCAGTCCCAAACCGAGGATCACGAGCGCGCCGGCAACGATCCATACCTGACTCACGCCGAGCCGTTGCGCTCCGTACGCGAGCCCAGCCACGACGAGGAGAGTCCCGATCACGTAGACAACAAAGTTGGTCATCTCATGCAGTCCTCGGCACGAGATCGCTGCAAGAGATCCGCCACCAGCGATGCCACGGCAGTGCGACGGTCCGCGCCGCACCTCGAGCGCACAATCGGCAGAACCTACTCATCCCTTGAAGGATTGCAGTAGGAACCACGTGTGCCGATTAGCGCAGAGAGCCCTCTCGGCCTGGCCCGACGTCCGGGCCAGTCACAAGGTCTGCGGATGCAACAGCAGGTAGCCATCATCAGCGACGAGATGCTGCGAAATGCGGCGCTCGTGCTCACCACAACCGGCGACGACTTCTTTCCGGCCGTCGTCGCTGAAATGGCCTCGGTGTTTGCCGCCGACATCGCCATGATCGGCGAATTCACCACGACCGATCATGTGCGGGCCGTGGCGATCTGGCGCGACGGAGTCCCGTCGACATTCGACGATTTCCCGCGAACCGGCACGCCGTTCGAACGGCTCGCACCCGACCAGACGATCTGTCATCACGCCGGCGCCCACCGCCTGTGCCCTGCCGATCCACTGATCGCGTCGGTCCAGGGCGAGGGCTACGTGGTGGTTCCCCTTGTCGGCGGCAACGGCGACGTCATCGGCATGATGTCGGCCATCACGCGTCGTCCGCTGCCCGACGGCCCGCCCGCGATCCCCTTCCTGCAGTTGATCGCCGGCCGCGTCGCCGCCGAGCTCGAGCGTGCCCGCACGCAGCGAGAGCTGCAGAAGAACGAGCGCTACCTGAAACAAGTGCAGCGCGTCGAGGCGATCGGCTGGCTCGCCGGCAACATCGCGCACGACTTCAACAACCTGCTGATGATCGTGATCGGATACGCGGAGATCCTCCAGGATCGCGCCGAGGCGCAGGAACTGTCCGAGCTGCTGGCAGCCGCCAGACGCGCCAGCACGCTGACCAAACAGCTGCTGGCCTTCGGTCGACGACAGGTCATGCAGGTGCAGCGCGTCGATCTCAATCGCGTCGTTGCGCAAGTGCTGCCGATGCTCACGCGCGTGATGAGCGCACAAGTGCGGGTCATCACGTCGCTCGACCCCGCGCTGCCAAGCGTCGAAGTCGATCCGGGTCAGCTCGAACAGGTGGTCGTGAACCTCGCGATCAATGCGCGCGACGCGATGCCCGAAGGCGGCACGCTGCATATCGACACTGCGGTCGTCGATGTGGCGCACCCGCACTTCCAGATGGGGCCGGGGCGATACATCCGACTCTGCGTGCGCGACAGCGGCGTCGGCATGCCTCCCGATGTGCTGTCGCAGATCTTCGAGCCCTTCTTCACCACGAAGGGAAGCCGCGGCACCGGACTCGGACTCTCGAGCGTCTACGGCATCGTCAAGCAGAGCGGCGGCTTCATCTGGTGCGACAGCGCGCCCGGCAAGGGAACCACGTTTTCGATCTACTTGCGGCCGGTCGACGGCACGGCGGACGGCGACCTGCCCGCCCCGGCCCACGAGCGTGCCCGCGGCGGTGAAGAGCGCATCCTCGTCGTCGACGATGAACCGGCGGTGCGCAAGCTGCTCGCACGAATTCTGCGCGCCCGCGGCTACGATGTCTTCGAAACTGAAGATGGGCCATCCGCGCTCGCGTTCATGAGCGGCATCGATCGCCAGATGGACCTGGTCGTCACCGACGTGCTCATGCCGAAGATGAGCGGCACGCAGCTGGCCAAAGAAATCCAGGCACGGTGGCCGTCGATCAAGATCCTGCTGGTATCGGGCTACCCGCGCGGCGACAGGGATCGTCCCCCCGCCATCGACGCCACCCTTCCGATGCTGGGGAAGCCCTTTACGCCCACGAACATCGAAAACGCTGTACGCGGGCTGCTCGACTCGAGACGCTGACGCAGAAGTGCAGACTGCTGATTGCAGAATGCAGATTCATTGATCAAATGAAGAGTTCGGACTGCTGGATACTGCGCAATTGACCCTTATTCAGCAATCTGCACCCAGCAATGAGACAATGAATCTGCACTAGCACTCATCTTTCTGCATTGCATGCGTCAGTGACCCCCCGGCTTCCGATTACACGCGCCTCGGCCGCGGTCGTCGCGCTCTTCCTGCTCGCGCTGCCGCTGCTGCCCTTCGCCCAGGACAACGGGGCGCCCTACACGCTGCTCTCGCGCGACGCCCGTCGATCGATCCCGATCGTCGTCAACGGCGGTCGCGAGCTCATCGCCTTGGACGACGTGGCGGCCCTCTTCTCATTGACGGTGCGCGGCGACTCGCTGGCAGGCGGCTTCACGATCACGTATCGCGGGCGCACGATCATCGCCTCGGCCGACCAGCCGATGGCGTCGGTAGAAGGGAAGGTCGTGGCGCTCCCCTCTCCTGTTGTGCAGGTCGGCCGGCGATGGCTGGTGCCAGTGGAATTCCTGTCGCGCGCGCTCAGTCCCATCTACGACCAGCGGATCACGCTGCGGCCGGCGGCGCGCCTCGTGATCCTGGGCGATCTTCGCGTGCCTCGGCTCGCGGCTCGGATCGACGCCGCCGGTCCTCCGACGCGTGCGACGTTCCTCGTCACGCCAGCCGCCCGTGTCACCGCCACCACTGAAAGCGGACGAGTGGTACTGCGCGTCGAGGCCGATGCCCTCGAGGCCACACTGCCGCCGAGTGCCACCGGATTGATCGAGAACATTCGCCTGGGGGATCAATCCGACACGGTGATCGTCGCGCTGACGCGCGGTGCCGGCACACCTCGCGTGCAGATGGTCACTGCCGACAACGCGACGCGCGTCATCGTCGAGATTCCGCCGGGTGTCGCTCCGCAGACACCGGGCGCGCCGGGCACCGAGACGCCCGCGCCTGCACCGGTTTCCATCCGTACGCCGCAGACCATCGTCATCGATCCAGGCCACGGCGGCGAGGATGTCGGGGTGCGCGGCGCGGGCGGCTTGGAGGAGAAGCAACTCACCCTCGACGTGGCGCGGCGGGTGCGGTCGCTGATCGAGTCGAGGCTCGGTCTTCGCGTGATCATGACGCGGGACGATGACAAGCTGGTGACGCTCGACGAACGCGCGGCGACGGCCAACAATAACAAAGCGTCGTTGTTGGTCAGCCTGCACGCCAACGGATCACCGTCGGCGACACCCGCCGGCGCCGAGGTGTTCTACGACAGACTCGATCGCGAGGGCGAAGCGGCCAAGAAGGCCGCCGCGGCGCAAGCGATCGCGCTGCCGATCATCGGCGGCGGGACGCGCCGTATCGAGATCATCCCGTGGGATCTGGCGCAGGCCGCGCATGTGGAAGCCTCGGACGTGCTCGCAGGCGTCTTGGAAGAGGAACTACGAAAAGTCGTTCCGATGAGTGCGCGTCCCCGTCAGCAGGCTCCGATGCGCTTGCTGTCCGCGGCCAACATGCCGGCCGCGGTGGTGGAGATGGCCTATCTCACGAACGGCAAGCAGGAGAAGGACGCCGGCACCGATGCGTTCAAGAACAACGTGGCCCAGGCGATCGTCAACGCCATCGCCCGTTTCCGCTCGATGACCGAGGACCGCGAAACGCCGTGACCAGAAAGCGCTGGATTCTCGTCGCTGTTGGCAGCGCGCTCGCGCTGGTGGCGGCCGTGTGGGCCATCAATGCATTCGGCTCCAAACCTGCTCCGGCAGCTCCAGCAACCACCGCGGCATCGACCCCCACCGAGACGGCGCACATCACCGCCACACTCTTCTACGCCTCGTCTGATGGACAATCGCTCGTTGGCGTGAAGCGGGATGTACCGCTCGCGAGCGGCGTCGTCGAACAGGGGCGGCAGATTCTGCTCACGGAACTGCAGGCAGCGCCGCAGCCATACATCAAGGTCATTCCCGAGGGCACTGCCCTGCGCGCGTTCTATGTCACCGATCGCGGCGATGCGTTCGTGGATCTGAGCCCCGAAGTATCGCGCGCACATCCTGGCGGCTCGCTCAACGAGTTGATGACCGTCTACGCGCTCGTCAACGCCGTGACCACCAACCTTCCCGCCGTGCAGAGCGTGCAGATTCTCGTCGACGGCAAAGAGGTCGATGCGATTGCCGGACACGTCGACATCCGACGCCCGCTTACCCGCGACACGTCACTGGTCAGAGAACGGGATACAACTCAAGACTCAAAACTCAAAACGCAAAAACCATGACGGCCCTGCGTCCTTTTGGGTGTTTTGTCTTCCTTTGAGTTTTGAGTTTTGAGTTTTGAATTACAGTAGACGTCCTATATGCGCGCCGACGGCCGTCTGCCCGAACAACTGCGACCCACACGTATAACGCCCAACTACCTGATCCATGCTGAAGGATCCGTGCTCGTCGAAGCCGGCAAGACGAAAGTGATCTGCACGGCGAGCGTCGAGGATCGTGTGCCGCCGTTCAGGCGCAACACGGGCAAGGGCTGGGTCACCGCCGAGTACGGCATGCTGCCTCGCGCCACGACCACGCGCACGCAGCGCGAGGCCTCGGCAGGCAAGGTCGGCGGCCGCACACAGGAGATCCAGCGGCTCATCGGCCGTTCGCTGCGAGCGGTTACACGACTCGAGGAACTCGGCGAGCGCACGATCACGCTCGACTGCGATGTGATTCAGGCCGACGGCGGCACTCGCACCGCGTCGATCTCGGGTGCATTCGTCGCCCTCGTCCTTGCTGTGAGCAAGATGCGCGAGCAGGATCTGATCCGAACCATGCCGATCACCGACTTCGTCGCGGCCACCAGCGTCGGCATCGTTGGCGGCGAACCGATGCTCGACCTCGCCTACACCGAGGACTCGAAGGCGGACGTCGACATGAACGTCGTCAAGACCGGCTCGGGGCTCTACATCGAGCTGCAGGGTACGGCGGAGGCGTTGCCATTTGGACGCGAAGGACTCAATCGTCTGCTCGATCTCGCCGACACCGGCGTGCGCCAGTTGATCGCCCTGCAACGGGGCCTCGTGGGCCAGTATCTCGAGAAGGTGAAGCCCACGTCGTAGAGGCGGGTCTTGAGACCCGCCTGTCATCATGCGCCTGCTCGTCGCCACCACCAATCGAGACAAGCTGCGCGAGATCCGATCGCTGCTGTCAGATACCGCCATCGAGCTGCTCACGCTGCACGATCTGGCACCGATCGCCGAACCCGAGGAAACCGGAGCGACGTTTGCCGACAACGCACGACTGAAGGCCCACCACTACGCCGCCGCCTCCGGGCTCATGACGGTGGCCGAAGATTCCGGACTCGTCATCGATGCGCTCGACGGCGATCCGGGCGTTCGCTCGGCGCGCTTTCTGCGGCCCGATGCGTCCTATCCGGAGCGATTCGCCGAGATCTTCCGGCGGCTGGCGGAGCGCCCCGATCGCGGCCGCGGCGCACGATTCGTCTGCGCGGTGACCGTTGTCGACGGGGAACGCATTCTGTATGAAACCGTCGGCACCGTTGAAGGCGAGATCGCCGATCGGCCTCGAGGTGATCGCGGATTCGGATACGACCCGATCTTCTACTACCCACCGTATCGCACGACATTGGCCGACGTGGGCGAGAGCGCCAAGCTCGCTGTCGCCCATCGCGGCCAGGCGTTTCGCGCTCTCGCCTCATGGTTGCGCGCGAAACGGGGTGAGGAGTAGCCCCCGCTCACCGATCAGGATTCACCGAAGATGTTGCACGTTGGACCACGCAAAACGTATCAAAGCCGTCAACAACGAGACACGCAGCGCGTCGATTTGGGACACGTCAAAGGCCTCTGAGAGGCAGCTTTCTCGGCCCGCGAGAACGTCTGGGTTTTTCAGTTCAGACGATCACCGATCCGTCATCAACGAGGCGCGCATCCGTGCGCGTGATCATGCGAGCGTGAGCATCGCGCTGACAACGACGTCTCATATGCGACGTTGGCGTCGACGTTGCTCTGCTTTCCGGCATGTCGGATTCTGTATCAAGTTCGCGGAGATGGTTGGGGCGAGTGGCCGCAGTGGCGATCGTTGTCGCGATTGCGCAGCCAGCGTTCGCAAAGCCTCACTCTCGCAAACTCGATCGAGCGCTGGCGCGCGTCGCCGAGAGCGGTGGCCACCAAGCGCGTGTGATCGTTCGCTTTCGGCCCGGACAGGAGAGCGCCGTCACGGATGCGCTGCGTCGCTCGAACGCGTCGTTCCGCTATCGGCACGCCTCGATCTCCGCGCTGACGGTCGATGTCGATGCCGGTGACCTCGACACGATCGCCGATCTCGACGGCGTTGAATCGGTTTCGTACGACGCGCCGGTCGATGCCTTGGACACAACGGCCACGATTCCCAACACCGACGGCGATGGCCTGCGCGCTGCGGTTGGCGTCGTCAACACCGGTTTCTCCGGCAAGGGCGTCGGCGTGGCGGTCATCGATTCTGGCATCAGCCCGCTGCCTGAGTTCAATCGCCGAATCAAGGCGTTCTACGACTTCACGCGGGGCGGTATTGCGACGTCGCCGTTCGACGACTACGGTCACGGCACGCACGTCGCCGGCCTTCTCGGTGGCGGCTACCCCGGCGGTGGGGACCAGGTAGGCGTGGCTGCGAGCGTCTCGTTGATCGTCATGAAGGTACTCGACGCACACGGCCGCGGCACCACCAGCGACGTGATCAACGCGATCGACTTCGCGATCGCGAAGAAGACCGCGCTCGGCATCAACATCATCAACCTTTCGCTCGGCCACGTGCCATACGAGTCCGCGACCACGGATCCACTCGTGCAGGCGGTCGACCGGGCGTCGGCGGCGGGCATCATCGTCGTCGTGGCAGCCGGTAACGCGGGTGTCAACCCAAGTACCGGCCAGCCCGGCTACGGCGGCGTCCTCTCGCCGGGAAATGCCCGCTCGGCGATCACCGTCGGCTCCGAGCACAGCATGGGCACGCAGACGCGCGGCGACGACATCGTCGGCGCGTACAGCTCGCGCGGACCGACGTGGTACGACAGCTACGCGAAGCCCGACGTCGTTGCGCCTGGCCATCGTCTTCTGGCGCCCGTCTCCACGACGAGCCAATTGCTGATCGAGAATCCGGCGCTCAAGCTCGTCGTGTGGCATGGGCCGACCTACTTGTCGCTCACCGGAACGAGCATGTCGGCCGCGGTGGTGTCGGGCACGGTCGCACTCATGCTCGAAGCGAATCGCGCGACGTTCGGCTCGACAGCCACGCTGACGCCAAATGCGGTGAAGGCGATGCTGCAGTTCAGCGCGATCCCGCTGCGGGATCCGTCTGGAATCCTCTACGACCAGATGACGCAGGGCACCGGCTCGTTGAACGGCGACGGGGCGATGAAGCTCGCGCGCGCGGTCAATCCGTCCACTCCGGTCGGCTCGTATTGGCTGACGATGGGCGTGGCGCCGGTCAGCACCATTGCCAACCTCGCGCAGCCGTGGGCGCAGAACATCATCTGGGGCGACAACATCGTCTGGGGCGACACGGTCTACACGAACATACCCGCCTGGAGCACGAACGTCGTCTGGGGCGAGAACGTGGTGTGGGGCGAGAACCTGGTCTGGGGCGACAACATCGTCTGGGGCGAGAACATCGTTTGGAGCACCAACATCATCTGGAGCACGAATATCGTTTGGGGCGAGAACGTGGTGTGGGGGGAAAACCTGGTCTGGGGTGAGAACGTCGTGTGGGGTGAAAGTCGCGACGAAAACGTCATCTGGGGCGAGTCGACGGTCGACTCGATACGTTAAGCCGTCTTTTGTCACTAAAGGTTACGACCATGAGTAGGACCGCTATTCACGACCTGCGCGTGCGCCGCAAGGTCATTTGGGACTGAGAGCCGTATAAGCCATGACCGCTGCGGTACTCACGGGAATGCCTGCCAAGCTGCGCGACTGGTTGTCGCGAGGGCATCGGTCGGCGCAGGGAGACGGCTCCGCGGCTACGAGCCTGGACCATCTTCCGGTCGCCGCCAGTGTCTTCGTTGTCGCCGTCGTTGCCGCAGGCTTTGCCGTGCTGATCCTGCAGGGGCCGCGGTCTGTGAAGAACCCGACGCAGTTCCTGGTGTTGCTGGGGGCATCGGTGCTCGCCTCGAGCCTGCGCCTGAGGCTCCCGCTCGGCACGAGCGCATCGAACCTGTCGATTTCCTACAGCGTGGACTTTGCGGCGCTGTTGTTGATCGGCCGGGAGATGACGATGCTCGTCGCCGGCGCGAGCGCGTGCGCACAGTCGGTCTTCGGGACCAATCGACGCAATCCGATCTTCCGCATTCTGTTCAACTCGTCTGCGCTCGTGCTCACGGTGCAAGCCGCGGGCATGGCGTTCACCAATTTCGGTGGCCGTCCAGGAACGTTCGAGTTCCAACAGATTGCCAAGCCGCTCGTGGCGAGCGCCCTTGCGTACTATCTGGTGAACACCTTCATCGTCGCCACCGCGGTCAGTCTCGCCGCGCGCCAGTCGATCTGGAAGGTGTGGCAGACCAACTTCCTGTGGACCGCACCGAGCTACTTCGTCGGCGCCGGTGCCGCGGTGGCCGGCGTGGTGTTGTGGGAAACGAGCCAGTGGTGGTTGCTCCCGCTCGCGGCCGCACCGGTCTATCTGACGTTCCGCTCGTATCGCATGTACGTCGATCGGATCGCCGCGGAGAAGCGCCACAAGGAAGAAGTGCTTCGACTCCATCGCGATACCCTGGCCGCGCTGGAAGCCGCACGCCGCTCCGAGCAGCGCTACGCCCTGGCGGCGGCCGGATCGAACGACGGTCTGTGGGACTGGGACATTCCCAACGATGCGCTCTATTGCTCCGAACGCTGGAAGCTGATGGTCGGCCTCGCCGCTGATGCCGACGTGTCGACCTTCGATCAGTGGCTGCAGCGTGCGCACGAAGAGGATCGCATCGGCCTCGTACAGAACCTCCGCTCCCATCTCGACGGCGAGTGCGCGCAGTTCGAGTGCGAGTACCGCATGGACGACGCACGCGGCGGCGTTCGCTGGGTGTTGTGCCGCGGTATCGCGGTGCGCGACGACACCGGACGTCCGGTGCGCATGGCGGGCTCGCAGACCGACATCACCGAGCAGCGGCGCATTCGCGATTCACTGGCCCAGGCCGCGCGGCACGATGCGCTCACGGATTTGCCGAACCGCACGTTGTTCAGCGAGCTGCTCCAGCGGGCCATCGCTCAGGGAGCACGCAACTCGGCGCACAGCTACGCGGTGTTGTTCGTCGACCTCGATGGCTTCAAGCTGGTGAACGACAGCCTCGGCCACGTGATCGGCGACCGATTCCTCGTTGCGATCTCGCAGCGGCTGCAGGCGCATCTGCGGCCGGGGGACACGCTGGCGCGCCTCGGCGGCGATGAGTTCGCGATCCTGGCCGAGAACTTTGGTGGACCCGAAGATGTGTTGGCGATCGCCGAACGTCTGCAGCGGGCGCTGGCCGAGCCGTTCCAGATCGACAGCCACGAGCTGTTTGGATCGGCGAGCATCGGCATCGTCGTCGGCGGGCCGCAGTATCGATCGGTGGATGCGCTGCTTCGCGATGCGGACATCGCGATGTATCGCGCCAAGGCCGCCGGCCGCGGCGGCTACGAGCTGTTCGATCCGGCGATGCACGCCTTAGCGCTGAAGCGTCTGACGGTGGAAACCGAGCTGCGTCGCGCGCTCGAGCGCAAGGAGTTGACGGTCTTCTATCAACCGATCGTGCAGCTGCCTGCGACGAACATCACCGGGTTCGAGGCGCTCGTGCGTTGGATTCGCGCCGACGGCCACGTGGCGCCGCCGTCCGAGTTCATCTCGGTCGCGGAGGAAACCGGCCTCATCGTGCCGCTGACGCACCAGGTGCTCCGCGAAGCGTGTCATCAGGTGTCGGCGTGGCAGCAGATGTTCGGCCATCCGCTGCAGCTGTCGGTGAACGTGTCGTCGAAGCTGTTCACGCGCGAAGATTTCATCGACGAGGTCGAGAAGGCGATCGCCGAGAGCGGACTGCTGCCGCGATGCCTGCAGCTCGAGATCACCGAAACCGTGCTGATCAACCACTCCGACGTCGTCGATCGCAACTTCGAGCGGCTGCGCAAGATTGGTGTCGCCGTGCATCTCGACGACTTCGGCACCGGCTACTCGTCGCTCAGCTATCTCCAGCGCTATCCGGTGGACGCGTTGAAGCTCGATAAGTCGTTCGTCGCCAAGATGGGCACGAAGGATAACGACGGCGTCGGTGGCGCGATCGTCAAGCTCGCGCGTGAGCTGGGCATGGGATTGATCGCCGAGGGCGTCGAGACCGTGCAGCACGCCGAGCAACTGCGTCAACTGGACTGCCCGCACGCACAAGGGTATCTGTTCTCCGAGCCGCTGACCGCCAGCGCCGTGGTGCCGCTGCTGACCAAGCAGTTCGCGGCGCGCCTGGCGACCGCTTCGTGATTGCGTCTTTAGACGCGCCTATCAGAGTTTTCGCAACTGCACGCGCCGGACCGCGTGATCTCTCCCCTTCACGAGAATCAGATGGGCGCGCTCGCGCGTCGGCAGCACGTTCTCCTGCAGATTTACGAGGTTGATCGACTGCCAAATGCTGCGCGCCGTCGCCATCGCCTCGTCGCGATCCAGGCTCGCGTAACGATGAAAGTACGATGACGGATTTCTGAAGACCGTTTCCCGGAGGCTCAGGAACCGTTCGATGTACCACTGCTCGATGTCCGACTCGTGTGCGTCGACGTAGATCGAGAAATCGAAGAAGTCGGACACGAACATCGGCATCTGACGACCCGACCGCGCGCCGGTCTGCAGGACGTTCAGTCCTTCGACGATGACGATGTCGGGTTGCCGCACCGCCTGATATTCGCCAGGCACGATGTCGTATCGAAGGTGCGAGTAGACCGGGGCCAGCACTTCCTCTGCGCCCGACTTCACATCGGCGAGAAAGCGAATGAGCCGACGCTGGTCGTAGCTTTCGGGAAAACCCTTGCGATGCAGGATGCCGCGCGCGTCGAGCGTCTCGAGCGGCAGCAGGAAACCGTCGGTCGTGATCAGATCGACGGTCGGATGGCTGGGCCATCGCGCGAGCAGCGCTTGCAGCACGCGGGACGCGGTGCTCTTCCCTACGGCGACACTGCCGGCCACACCAATCACGAACGGCACTCTGGGCGCGACCGAGCCGAGGAACTTCGCCGTCGCCCGATGCAGGTCCTGCGTGGCGGCCACGTACAGGTTCAGCAGTCGCGACAGCGGAAGATAGATATCCGAGACCTCGTCGAGCGACATCGTCTCGTTGAGGCCGACGAGTCCTTTGAGTTGGGCCTCCGACAGCGGCAGCGGGGTCGAGGCGCGCAGGCCGGCCCACTCCGCACGGGTGAACCCGACAAAGCGGGAGATCGCGGTTGAACTGGGGGGCTGTGAGGTCACGGGCGCATGCTCATTCTAACGATGGTGGGACAGTCCGATGCGGAGGACACCAAATGGACACTGATCTGCCATGACTGTCCTCTAGAAATGACCTCCGACCCCCTTTTGCTGGATCATTGCATGGCGCGGCGTTTGCCTAGCGAGCGGCGCGGAGGTGCGTAGATGCGCGTCTGGTCTGCAGTGGTGATTGCACTCTCCCTGGCGGTACCAGCCATGGCGGCTCCGGCCGACGAGGCTCAGCCCCAACCACCGAATCCCGCGCCTGATTTCCTGTTCGGACAACCTCGGGGGTCGATCGGTATCCGCAGCGGGTGGATGATAGGGCGAGCAGGGAGCGACTGGTACAACTTCGTCACCGATCAGTTGACGCTGAAGAACGGCGACTTCAACCGTCCCGACATCGGTCTTCAAGGCACGTTCACGATCACACGTCGGCTCGATCTCCTCATCGGGTGGGAATACGGGCAATCGACGACCGGCTCCGAATACCGCCGCCTGGTCGACAACAATCGTCTGCCAATCGAGCAGACGACGGTGCTGCGCGACAGCAACCTCAGTTTCGGCGTGAAGTACGCACTCAAAGAGAAAGGGCGGCAGATCAGCCGGTTCGCCTGGGTGCCTCGCTCCGTCGTGCCGTTCGTGGGCGCGGGGGCCGGGGCCATGTGGTTTCAGGTTCGACAGGAGGGCGATTTCGTCGACTACGTGGACTACTCTGTGTTCAGCGACGTCTTCGAAGCCAAAGGATGGACCCCGAGTGCTCACGTGTCTGGTGGCGTCGACATCCGCGTCCTTCGGCGGCTCTTCCTGACGCTAGATGGCCGCTACGTCTGGGCCAGCGGCAACCTCGGGCGCACCTGGGTAGATTTCGATCCAATCGACTTGTCCGGCTTTAGAATGTCGGCAGGCATCAACTTCATGATCGAGGAGGCCCGATGAGGACGTTCATCGTCGGATTCGCGCTGGTGCTGGCCGCTGCGCCGGCGTTCGCGCAGACGAACAGCGACGAGCGATGGACCCCATGGCTCGGTTGCTGGGATCTCGTTCTCGAGAACGCTCGAGAGGGCCCGCCCGAGATCGACCGCCCTCGAGAGCGCTCATCGCCGACCGATTCGATTCGCCCGCGTGTCTGCGTGGAGCGCGCACCCACGGGAGGCGCGACGTTCCGCACCACGATTGGCACCCAGAACGCCATCTCTCAAACACTCGTGGCCGACGGATCCGATCGCCCCATCACCGATTCGGATTGCCAAGGCACACAGCGCGCCGAGTGGTCGCGAAACGGACTGCGGCTCTTCGTGCGAGCCGAGCTCACCTGCAAGAGCGATCCGGGGCAACGGCGCGTGTCGGGCTTCGCGATGCTGGGTCCGAACGCCACGTGGACCGACGTTCAAGCGATCGATGCCGGCGGCCGCGAAACCTACCGCGTGCGACGCTATCGACGTGTCGACGCGGCAACCGTCGCCGTCGGCAGCACACGAGGCGCAGCGCTGTCATTGGACGATGTGAAGGAAGCGAGCGGAAAAGTGTCGTCACCTGCGCTCGAGGCCGCGTTGGTCGAGACCAACGCCTCGTTTCCTCTCAGCAGCCAGCGACTCGTTGATCTGGCCGATGCCAAAGTGCCGGAGCGGATCATCGATCTACTGGTCGCGCTCTCGTATCCGAAGCGTTTCGTTGTTGAAACGACACGCGTCGACCGCGCGCCCGCGGCATTCTCCGACGATCCGTTCCTATTCGGATTCGGCTATCCGCTCTGGTACGACCCGTTCGGATTCTCGTCGCCGCTCTACGGCTACTACTCCCCATACTTCTATTCGCCGTTCGCGTACTCGTACGCGCGCGGTTACAACCCGTTCTATCTGAACGGAGGATATGGATATGAGGTGATCGACGTCGGCGGTGGCGGAGTGGGCCGGCCCGATCGGCCCAGCGGATCGGGTCGCGTCGTCGACGGCCAGGGATATACGCGGGTGAGGCCACGCGAACCAGATACGATCGCAACATCACGGCCGGGCAGTGCACCGGCAGGGTCAGGCGATTCGGGCTCATCATCGTCGTCGTCGAGCGGCAGTTCCGGATCCAGCAGCGTGTCGAGCGGAGGGTTCTCGAGCGGGGCGTCGAGCAGCGATACGGGACGCACGGCGCAGCCGAGATGACACGGGCGCAGCCGAAGATAACACTGCGCAGCCGAGATAACACCGCGCAGCCTCGATAGCGCGTCTCGCAACGCGTCAAGAGAGGGACGTGCGGCCGTGGTACACTTCGCGGCTCAGGAGCCCCTCAATGTCTGCATTCTCCTCACGACGCGTGTCGGCCGCGTTGGCGATCGCTTCCGCCTGCGTCGCGGCGATCACTGTCGGCGCACAGCAGACGCCGCCGGCCGGCCGCGCTGGCCAGGGCGGCCGAGGACAAGGCGGTCGAGGCGCGCCGCGACCCGAATGCGTGTCGCCGAAGATTTCAGCCGCCGAGTGCAACGTCGGCGCAGCGCCTATTCAATGGGCCGATCCCCCGCTCGGCGATGGGCCCTTTCTCGTCGAATCCGCTGTACCCGCCCATCGCAATCTGCGCGTCGTGGTGATGGCTCGCCTTCAGCAGCCGTGGTCGATCGCGTTCCTGCCCGACGGCAACATCCTCGTGACCGAACGCGGTGGACGCCTGCGTATCATCCGTAACGGCGTGCTCGATCCGAATCCGGTTGCCGGAGCACCGCGTGTGCAGGCGGCGGGACTGCAAGGGTTGATGGACGTCGTCCTTCATCCGCGTTTTGCGGAGAACCACTACGTCTACCTCTCGTATCACAAGCCCGTTCCGATCCCCGGTGCGCCACCAACGGCGTCGGGCGCCCCGGCGATGGCCGGAGAAACCACGCTCGCGCGAGGCACCTGGAACGGGACCGCGCTGACCGATGTGCGCGACATCTTCGAGTCGGGCGCGACACGAACCGAATCATCGCGGATCGGATTCGGGCGCGACGGCATGTTGTACATGTCGATCAGTGCATCGGGAACAGGACCCGACGTATTCCGATCGGCCGATCCGAACGACTACGCCGGCAAGACGGTACGACTCCGAGACGACGGCACGATTCCGCCGGACAACCCGTTCGTGAACAAGCCCGGATACAAGCCCGGCATCTACACGCTCGGTCACCGCAACGGGCACTCGATGGCGCTGAACCCGGAGACCGGCGAGTTCTGGGTGACCGAACAAGGACCGAACGGAGGCGACGAGGTCAACGTGCTCAAGGCGGGCGCGAATTACGGCTGGCCTTACGTGAGCGCGGGACGGAACTACATGGGACCGAAGATCTCGGACGCGCCCTGGAAAGAGGGCTTCGAGCAGGCGGTCGTCACCTGGGTTCCGTCGATTGCCGTCGCCGGCGGCACGTTCTACACCGGCGATCGCTTCTCCGGATGGAAGCGGAACTTCTTCGTCGGCGGGTTGCGGGAGGGAGAGACGCCGCGAACGGGGCAATTGCAGCGGATCGAGTTCAACGACAAGTGGGAGGAGATTCGCCGCGAGCCGATGCTGCGAAGCCTGCACCAGCGGATTAGAGACGTGCGGCAGGGTCCGGATGGGCTACTCTACCTGGTGACCGGAGAGGACCAGGGCGGGCTCCTCCGAATCGAACCAGCAGACGCGAAACCGTAGCGATCCCTGGGCTGGGCCGGAGCGTTGAACGAGAGATCGAGCGTCTCCGCAGACCAAGAATTCATCACTCGTTTATCGCTGTTCGTGTACGAATACTCTTGATTCGTCACAAATTGGTTGAGTCGAGGGACGAACGCCGGGAAAGATTGTTCATCGAGATTCTGTGACAGTGCCGCGATTCGCTCGCCTTCTTGTCGTGCTTCTTCTGTCGCTCGGAGTGTGGCTACCGTCACGCTCGGCGGGCGGCGCCGTCATCATCGACAGCATTTTGGTGCGGGTGTACGACAACGCCGGCGTGCCTCCGGCCGAACTGACAGAGGCGCTCAAGCGCTCTTACGAAATCCTCCGCCGCGCCGAAGTCACCGTGGATTGGGCGCAGTGCCCCGCACATCGAGTGGGTTCGGTGCCGGCGATCTGCGACACGCCCCCGGGGCACAGCGACATGGTGGTCCGGCTCGTAGAGGGCGCAGAAAAGGACCGCGATCGGCGGCCGCTCGGCCAGCCCTTACTCGATCCCTCGACCGGCAAAGGCGTGTTTGCCACTGTGTTCATCAACCGCGTAGACCGTTTGGCCGAAGTCGCGCAGTACTCGAGATCCACTGTGCTCGGTCGCGCCATCGCCCACGAAATCGGCCATCTGATTCTGGGGACGAACAGCCACAGCGAAAGCGGCCTGATGCGTGAGGTCTGGACCGTCGAGCAGCTCGTGAAGAACCGTCCACAGGACTGGCAGTTCTCGCCCGCGCAGACGAGCGAGTTGCGCAGCGCCTGGCTCGCCGGCGGCTCGCTCGCATCGAAGGGACAGTCGAACAGCAAGCGTCCCCGCACCTGACCTCTCCTCGGGCCAAAAACTCTCAAAATCGGCCCGATTCCTACGATTTCATCGATCCGCACGGACCCCAGAAAGTCCTACCGAGTCAGGTAGAAAACAAGGGCTCGTGTGCTGCCCCAGCACAGAGCGACCGCCTCCGGGACTTCCTGTATGTGCCGACTAAAGCGTGGTTGCCCAGCAGGTTGCGCCGTCGCGTGGTGTCCCCGCACCGTGGGTATGACAGTTGCTCAATTCGCGCCGGAGATAAAGTCGAGAGAAGCCTCACGACGAACAAATATGAGATCAAACGTGCCCCGCGCGATGGAGCGTGTGAACAAAGAACTGTGGGTCATTCTTTCGATGTTCGCGCTGGCGCTCCTGCTGAATCAGGTCCTCGCGTCGCAGCGGATGGTGTTGAGCCTCTATGTCCTGCCGACGATCGCCTCGTCGTACTTTTACGGACGCAGACATGGCACGCTGACGGCTCTTGCGAGCGTGCTGCTGGTGGCGGGGCTCATGATCTTCCGAAGTGCGACGCCAGGGGCCCAGATGTTCACCGCGGCCACGTTCTACTCGCAGTGGCTCGAGATCATCTGCTGGGGCTGTTCGCTGGTGATCACCGGCTACTTGATGGGCACGCTCTACGAGCACAAGAACGAGCAGATCTCGGAGCTGCGCGAGACCTATCAGGGCGTGCTGCTGATCCTCCGTCACTTCATCTCGAAGGACACCTACACCGAGAACCACTGCTATCGCGTATCGGTGTATGCGACACGCATCGCTGCGGAGATGAACCTTTCCAACGATCGCATCGAGGACATCCGCGCCGCGGCGCTGCTGCACGACATCGGCAAGCTGGATATCAGCCGCGATCTGCTCTACAAGGCCGCCAAGCTGACGCGTGACGAGTACCAGAAGGTTCAGGAGCACGTGCCGCGCGGCGTCGAGATGCTCGAGCCGGTGGGCGGAGCGTTGCGCCGCGTGATCCCGATCATCCTTGCCCACCACGACAAGTTCGACGGCTCGGGATACAACCCGACCAGCGGCGACGCGATCCCGCTCGAGTCGCGGATCATCGCCGTGTCCGACGTCTACGACGCGCTCACGAGCGACCGGCCCTATCGCAAGGCGATGTCACCGTTCGAAGCGCGCGACGTCATCCTCAACGGATCGGACACGGAATTCGATCCGAAGGTGATCGCCGCGTTCAACGGCCTGTTCAAGCGCGGCGAGCTCGAGATCTGGTCGGCGCCGCTGTCGGCTGCGTAGAGCGGTTCAGGATCTCCCGATCGGGATCTCCAACGACACGTTCGTGCGGCCGTCGGCGCAATCGATCGTCATCTGACCGCCGTGCAGCTCCGCGACGCGGCGCGTCGCGCGCAGCAGCAGCAATGCCGGAGCAGTCGCGTCTCCACTCCGCAGCGCCTCACGCCCATCGTCGACCAGCTTCGATCGCCAATGATGCGGAAGCTCGGCGTCGTGAACCGCCGTCACGACGTACGTCTCGTCACTGCCGCGTGCGGCGCGAAGCGTGACCGTCCGGCCATACGGCGTTTCCGTCAACGCCGCCGTCGCCATGACGATCGTGCCGAACGCGGAGATCAGCAGCTCTTCGTCGCCCCACACCGTTGACGGCGCAGTCGCGTGAACATCGGCGTCGAGCGCGACGCCGCGGAGGCGACGCTCCGAGACGGATCGCTCGAGCGTGCGTTCGACGAGCAGCCGCAACGATGCCGGCCGCCGGCTGACGATCGCTTCACCCTTCAGCACCCGCATCGCCACCAGCAACTGCAGCGCCCGCGTGGCTTCAGCACGCACGAGATCGACGGCCACCGCCTGTGTGAGCGTGGCACCAGAAGACAGCAGACCCGCAGAGGACGCCATCGCCGTGAGGCATTCGGCCAGCGCACCCAGCGGCAGGTCGATCGCCGGCGCCGCTGGCGCGGGGCGAGGAGCGAGAGACTCGATCGCCGCAACGTTGGAAGCCGCGGCGAGCGTCTGCGCTTCCTCATCGTCGACGCGTTCGACGAGACACGGGACTTCACGCAGGCCGGCGGCCACCGCCGCAGCCAATCGCTTGCGGCCGGCAATCACCACGTGACGGCCGCCGCGACTGCGGACCAGCAGCGGCTGCAGAACGCCGTGTCGTTTGATCGAGTCGATGAAGGCGGCCGACGGCGACGGGCCGTCATCGGGCCGCGGGCTGTCGATCGTCTGGACATCCATGAAGCGCATCGGCGTCTTGAGCAGCGCCGAATCGAGCTGCTCGACGTAGTGTGCGTCGGCACGCATGCGATAGCGAGGTGGCAATCCTTCGCGGACAGGCGGAATGGAACTGTCGTCGCCATCCTGCAGGCTACTGAGTGCGGAATCGATATCGGACATTTCGTAAGTGATCGGGAAAAAGGGAGTTGTGGGTTTGGCCGAGGCCGGCGGACAGGTGATGAGTATATTGGCCTAATGCGTTTCCGTGCAAGGCCGATAACCCCTGCGGAGAGGCACGCGCCCGCCGGCACCCGAGAAACGTTCGTCGTAGCGCTCACTCAGGGGAGGACACGTGGAATTGGATCGTCGCGATACCGCTCGTCGTGCCGAGGTGGTGAGAACCGTGCTCGAGGAGATCGTGCACAACTCGGTGCCGTTCATCACCATCGAGACGATCACCAAGTCGATGCACGTCTCGAGCGAGGCAGCAACGCGGATCATCGAGCGGCTGGTGAGCGCGGGGCTGCTCGTCGAAACGCGCAACGGCATCTGGATCAGGGTTTCACCCTAAGCGCAGAATCAGGTCTTCTTCCCACTAGAGCCGCTTCGCCCGCTGCCGATAAATCGGAGTGAAGTGGAAATCGTCGTACTCACAACCGTACTCGCCCTGACAGTCATCGTCGCCGCCGGTCTCGCCAAGGGGCTTCTCAGCCTCGTTCTGCGTTTGATCGCCGACGAAACACCGTCGGTCGCGTAACGCTCAGCGGATCGCCGACTCGTCGCGCTGCATGCGTTCTATTTGCACGCGCCTTCAACGGCACGTACCCGAACGACATTGAATTCCGGAAGCGGTACCGCGCCCGGTCCGGCCGGCCTGGTGCTTCCACCAGGTTGACGCGCAATCGATTCCTGCGCGGGATCGAGTCCTCCGGCCTGCCCTGCCGCGTTCGGTGACGGCCACAACCCGCCGCTCACCGACACTTTCTTGCTCGGCCCGCCGACGACGGCCACCATCTGGCCGGCGTACTTCTGCATCTTCTTGCCCGTCAGCCGGTACTTGGCACCCTGCGCGTCGGTAAGCGTGTAGGTACCGCCGGCGGCAGGCGGTCCACTGATGCACCCGGTGAGTTCAACCGGTTTCGCAGCTTGACTGGAGTTTTGCCCGTGAGCCGGCAAGGCGAATAGAAGGCCGACGACGACGGCGATGGGCATCGCGTTCCGCATGGGTATTCCCCCTGGATGCCTCCACTGTACCGAAGCGTTCGACAAGAGACAATGGATCCCACTGATGACTGGTGTGCACGATTCGGCTCGTTCCGCCGATCGCTTCGGCCTCGCCACTTATGCGGCGTTGTGTTTCATCTGGGGATCGACCTGGCTCGTCATCAAGGTTGGCTACGGCGGTCTCGGACCGCTCACTGTCGCCAGCCTTCGCTTCGTGCTGGCCGGCGCGATGCTGACCATGCTCACGCCGCTGCTCGGCGCACGATGGCCGAGCGGTCGGGTGGAGTGGCTGCTGGTACTGTGGGTCGGCCTCGTGCTCTTCGCTGCCGACTACGGACTGATCTACTGGAGCGAGCAGTTCATCGACAGCAGCCTGACGGCGATCCTGTTCGCGATGCTGCCGCTGTTCACCATCGCGTTCGCGCACGTCTACATTCCCGGCGATCGCATCACGCCGCGCAAGCTCGCCGGCACGCTGCTCGCGTTGGTCGGCGTCGTCGCACTCTTCGGCGATCGTCTTCGTGTCGACGCGGCGCAAGGCCGTCCCATGCTCGCTGTTATCGCCAGTACGATTTGCGCGGCAGCTGCCGGCGTTGCCGCGAAACGTCATGGCGGCGCCATCCATCCAGCGGCGCTCAATGGATCTGCAATGCTGGTCGGCGCGGCGGGGCTCGTCCTCGCCGCGATCGCATCGGGCGAGCATCCGCAATTTCCGCCTGATGCCCGGACGTGGATGGCGATCGGCTATCTCGCGGTGGTCGGCAGCGTGATCTCGTTTCTCGGCTACTTCTCGCTGCTCAAGACGTGGAGCGTCACGAGTCTCAGCTTCATCAGCGTGTTCACGCCGGCGATCGCGCTGGGCCTTGGCTTCGCTTTTCTTGGGGAACGCCCGACGCTCTGGACAGCAGTAGGGACGATGCTGATTCTCGCTGGCGTGGCACTCGCACTGACAACCCGCCGTACGTAGGGGCCGCCTTTAGGCGGCCCGGTTCGTGGGGGCCGCCTTTAGGCGGCCCGGTTCGTAGGGGCCGCCTTTAGGCGGCCCGGTTTGTGGGGGCCGCCTTTAGGCGGCCCGCTTGCACGTTTACCGTGCATGGTCAGCTACCCCGAACACCTTCCCACTTTCGACTACATCGGCGTGTATCGTTATTTCCTCACGTTCTGCACGCACGAGCGTCGGCGTCACTTCACCGAAGAGGATCACGTCACGCTCGTCCGCGATCAGTTTCTGCGCAGATCGACCGAGGACCACTTCGCGGTTCCTGCGTACTGCTTCATGCCGGATCACGTGCATCTGCTTGTGGAAGGCACTCAAGATGACTCGGACCTGAAACAGTTCGTCAAGGCTGCAAAGCAGTACTCGGGCTTTTACTTCACACGGCGCACCAACCAGCGACTGTGGCAACGATACGGCTTCGAGCGCGTCCTGCGACACGAAGAAGCAACCGTCGATGTGGCTCGATACATCGTCAACAACCCGATTCGATCGCGCCTGGTCGAGCGGCTCGAGGACTATGCCTACTGGGGATCGTTCACACACTCGAGGGAAGAGTTGCTCGAGTACATACGAAAGGCCGCCTGAAGGCGGCCTCTACATTTGGGCCGCCTGAAGGCGGCCTCTACATTTGGGCCGCCTAAGGGCGGCCCCTACGTGTGATGGGCCGCCTAAAGGCGGCCCCTACGTACGCCCTACTTGATCTTGCTCGGATCGCTGACCGAGCCGGCCGATCCGCCGAGGAAGAGACGCTTGCCATCGGCGAGCACGAAGTTGCGGCCAACCGCTTTGTTGGTGCCGTCCTTCGCCTGATAGCCCTCGATGGTCAGTTCAGTGCCGACGGTGATAGTCGTTTTCGTCACGCCCAGGCGAATCAACTGATTCGGGCTGCCCCCTTCGACGAGCCACTCTACGAGCTTGCCGTCTGGGCCTTTGACGTTGAGATGGAACCACGAGTGCGGGTTCACCATGTCCCACTTGACGAGCGAGCCCTTCAACGTCAGCGGCTTGTTGACGTCGAATTCAGCCGCGAACGCGTGATGGGCCAAGGCCCGTCCCGCACCCAGAAGGAGGATACACGTGCCGACGACGAGGGCGAGCTTCATGCGCATGAAACGATCTCCTTAGTTCGACGACGGCTTCTTCTTCTGTTCCGCGGCCTTCTTGTCGTCCTCACGGGCGCCGGCCAGGATGTTGGCGATCCCGAAGTTCGTCTCGTGACAGGCGAACTCGAAGATCGGCCCGTCGGTCTTCACCAGCGGCAGATCGGCGCTAAACGACTTCGTCCACGTCGCCGGATCGTCAATCGTGAACTTGTACTCGATGGCGTCGTCGGCAATGCGCGTGAAGCGTTCGGTGACTTTCATGTTCTCGCTGCCGTTGCGGAACGGATTCTTGCCGTTGAAATTCGTCGTCTCGACCACGAGCGTGTTGCCTTCATAGTGCCCGCGCGAGATGCCGGTCCACTGACGCACGCCCGACGGCGGTGCAGGACGGTTGTCGATCGGAATGATCCGCGCGTCGTGAATCATCTCGGTGAGGATCATCACGTAGCCGGCGCCCTGCACGATCTGGTAGTTGGCGTTGTAGCCGGCGTTCTGCAGCGGGGGTCCGGCTCCGCCCATGATGATGCAGCGCGATCCGATTGGCATGTTCTTGACGTCGTCGTACTGTCCGCCCGCCTGCTTGCGTGCGGCGGCGCGCTCCTGCTGCCGCTTCTGCCCTTCAGCGGTCAGCGGCGGCACCTTGCCGTCTGGCGGATCGTAGATCTGCGACGTGCGCAGGCTGGTGGCAAACGTCGACTGACTGCGATCGAGACCGAACTGCGTGAAGTCGTAGTGCACGTCCGCAGTGGTCCCCGGTTCGGTCTGCTCCGCCTCGCGTTCAGCGGAGCGCTTCATCGCCGCCTCGGCTTCTTCCTTGTTGTAGAACTCCTTGGTCACGCCGTTCGGGCGTTCGAGCGGCACGTACGTGGAGTTGGTCCAGAAGCCCTGCAGATCCGGCTGACCATCAGGCGTCTTCGGCGGCGTATAGGGCTTGCCGGTGGGCACTGCCTTCGCCACAGCCCTGGGCTTCTCGAGCGGGGCCGACTGTCCGGATACGGAGGACGTGGCAGCCATCGCGATGGCGATCACGACGCTCACGATCAACGCGGATACGAGCGTTCGATGCCTCATTGAAGTCTCCGTTGGTTTGAGACCGTCCCTATTTGCTGGCGGGCTGCTTCTTGAGGTGCCCGTACAACAAGTCTTCCACAAATTCTACGCACCTGAACTCCATTATCATCGCGTTTGGCTCGACCCGACGGTAGAGCGGCAGGCTGATCTTCCACGGCCGTGAAAACGTCTTCGAATCCTCGATTGTGGCCTCATAGTTGAGCGTATCCGCACTCCGGGGCGTGAACCGCTCGACCACATGCAGTGCATCGCTGTGAAAATTTCCAGCCCGATCGAACCAACTTTGATCGTTGAACCCCTTCGTATCGACGACCAGCGACTCGCCTTCCCACTTCCCGTTCGACCACCCCATCCAGCTGTCGGCCGGCGCTTCCGTCTGGTCGGACATGTAGACCGTACGCACGGCACCCGCGAACGTGTGCAGCATCATGATGTGCTTCGTGCTCTGAATGATCTGGAAGGGATAGGGCTGGTAGACGGCGCGCGGCACGCCCGGGAGATAGCACTTCACTTCGGGATCGAGCTTCAGCCGATTCGCCTG
>Ga0075425_100001137_pt1 | contig 25776 bp, 26 predicted proteins | sample SoiMethybrSBSTD4_FD_75300 | JGI IMG/M metagenome (GOLD analysis project Ga0075425, IMG submission 75300) | Bulk soil microbial communities from a Populus tree surrounding site in Tennessee, USA - Soil MetaG P. TD hybrid SBSTD4 | ecosystem: Environmental > Terrestrial > Soil > Tree plantation...
CGCTTACTTGTTGATCTTGGATCGGGTACTTGCTGGGTACATAACAGGGCCATATTTGCCCAACAATGCCCAGCGGTGGCCAACATGTGAACCGCCTAGCCAACCAACATTTCAACGCTGGTCGTTAACCGTCGTTAATGCAGAGATCGTTCTCGTAATGCGTAGGTCATCGGTTCGATTCCGATAGGCGGCTCAAGGGGTTATCCCTAGTCAACCGTCGCTTTTGGCGCTGATCCGAGAGTGAACGCGCAACTCAGACCGTCTAATCGTCGCCTTCGCCGAACGCCAGCCGACCGACCGGTGCCAGCTGCAGGTCGGCGACACCCTGCTGGTGGAGGGCACATGGGAGGCGCTGGACCAGAACGTGAGGCACCCGGACCTGCTGGTGGTCGACTCCCCGGACATGCCTCGCCGTCAGGTTTCCGGGCTGGGCCGCCAAGGCAAGCTCGCCATCGCGATACTGGCCGCGATGGTAGTGCTCCTCGCATTCGGGCTGGTGCCCCCCGTGATCGCGGGATTGCTGGCCGCTGGGGCGATGATCATGCTCCGCGTCGTGCGCCTCGAGCAGATCTATCGGGCAATGCCATGGACGATCGTGATTCTCATCGGTGGCCTAATCCCACTGTCCACAGCCATTAAACAAAGCGGCGCGGCCGATGAGATGGCACGGGTGCTTGTTGATCTTGTCGGCGAGGACTCACCGTACCTGCTGCTGATTGCGATCATCGTTCTCGTCGCGATTCTCGGTGCGGTTGTGAGCAATGTGGCAACCGCGTTGATCGTGGCTCCGATTGCAGTCTCTGCAGCTACCGGTGCCGGCGTCTCGGTCCAAACCGTGCTCATGGCCGTGGCAGTCGGGGCAGCCGCCAGTTTCCTCACCCCGATCTCGACCCCGGCAACATGATGGTGATGGGCCCAGGTGGTTACCGGTTTGGTGACTACTGGAAGCTCGGTTTGCCTCTCACATTGTGGTTCCTGGTCGTTGCCGTCTTCTGGGTTCCAGTGATCTGGCCGTTCTAGCCCTTGAGGAGGTCCCGTGTTCGTGGCAGCTGGGCCGTCACCTTGGAACCTGGGCCAATGTCCAGCGCGACCGGGCCAAGCGGCACCCAGACTGACGGTATTGAAAAAGAACGTCATGATGAAGGCACCATGAGCAACGACAGCGTCCGCCCTCGCGCCGTACGCCCGCTCGAGGTCGAGCGAGCGAAACCGGTTCAGGCTCCATTCAGGGGACGCATCGCTTTGATCATCGCCGCATCGATGGCCGCTGGGCTGGTGATCGCAATGGCGCTGGTCGCCGCCCCGTTCATCCCGGCCCGACCTAACGTGCTCACCGGTGTAGTGCTGCTGGCATTCGCGCTCGGCTGGGCACTGCTGACGATCTTGTCCGTGCAGCTCAGCGACCAACCACAACGCTGGGCGGCGGCACCGGCGGTGTTCTTGACCGTCGCGGGTCTCATCGCACTTCTCGGCCCGGACACGGTCGTCGGGGAGGGATTCCGGTGGGTGTGGCCACCACTGCTGCTCGTGATCGTGGTGTGGAGCATTACCAGGGCACGCCGGCGGGCACCCCGCCGGGCTCGGCGGTGGATGGTCTACCCACTGCTAGCCGTGTTGGCCCTCTCCGCGATCGGCGGCGGCTACGAGACGGTACGAGAGTCGATCGACGCAGCCGCCTACCCGATGCCCGGTCAGCTGATCGACGTCGGCGGGCACAGGCTCCACCTCAACTGCACCGGTTCCGGCAGCCCCACAGTCATCCTCGAGCCCGGCCTCGGCGAAGTCTCCGCGGGCATGGCTTGGGTTGCGGCGGACGTCGCCCAGGACAGCCAGGTTTGCGTGTACGACCGCGCCGGTCGCGGCTGGAGCGATGCTGCCGACGGTCCGCAGGACGCCGTGCAGACTGCGACCGACCTGCACAGGCTGCTGAACCAGGCTCACATTCCCGGGCCCTATGTGCTGGCGGGTCACTCCTTCGGCGGTCTCTACGTCCTCAGTTTCGCTGCGCAGTACCCCGACCAGGTCGCCGGCATGGTGCTGCTGGACTCCACCTCGCCCGCGGCGGGCCCGGCACCCGCCGCAACGAGGTCGGATGACTTCGCAGGGCGCATCTCGATGCTGGTTGCGGCCACTGCAAACCTTGGTGTGGCCCACCTGCTCGGTGACTCCTACGACAGCCTGCCCCCACAATCTCGCGGCGAAGCCCGTGCCAGCGTGTCGACCGCCCGCAGCGTTCAGAGCTTCATCAACGAGTTCCGGGAGGGAGCCGCAGCGACCCACCAGGCAGCAACTCTCGTCGACTTCGCCGGAAAGCCGCTGATCGTCATCACGGCTGGCCGAGGACATGACGGAAGCTGGATGGCTGCACAGGACAAGCTCGTGGCGCTGTCCAGCAACAGTCAGCACCGGGTCGTCGCCGACGCGACACACCCCTCTCTCGTCCTCGATCAGACAGACGCCGCCGCAGCTAGCAAGGGAATCCGTGATGTCGTCGCGGCGGTGCGGTCATCGCGGCCGCTCGAGTAATCCTGAGCACGAGGGCCGACCTACCCGACCAGGCCTGCCAGGGTCTTGCGGGCTGCGAACGCCATCTCCTTGCGTACTACTTATCTGGTTCCTCGTGCAGTTCGTCGGTTTGGACCAATCCGCCCGTATACACATCAGATGCATCCGGAGCGTGGGTTGACAACGCAAATAGGGCGACGTGTACAACTCAGCTTTCAGGAGGCCGAATGTCAGCACAAAGGCGAATACTCAGTTTGGTCAGCGCGGGGGCTTTGGCGCTTGCGTGCGCGGCGGTGGGGGTCGCGCCTGCGCAGGGGGCCAGTAACGCGACTGTGTCGATTCTGCATGGGGTTCCGGATGCGACGGTCGATGTCTATGCGAACGGCAAGGCCCTGTTGAAGAACTTCGAACCCGGTACCTTGACTGATCCGCAGATGTTGCCGGCTGGCAGCTATGACCTCAAGGTCGTCAAGGCCGGTGACGGTCCGGATGGCGACGCGATCATGTCGGCTAACAACGTCAAGGTGCCTGGCGGAGCGAATGTCACCGTGGTGGCACACCTGACCGAGAGCGGCAAGCCGATCCTGACCCCCTACGCCAACGACGTATCCGGTCTTCCGGCCGGCAAGGCTCGTGTGATCGTCCGGCATGATGCGGCGGCGCCGGAGGTCGACGTGCGAGCTGGTGGCGAACCAGTCTTCACTGATCTTGCCAATCCCAAGGAAGACTCGGCCGAGATCGACCCCGGCACGGTGAAGGCCGATGTTGTCTTGGCTGGCAGCGATGATGTGGTGATCGGCCCGGCCTCATTGAAGGTGGCCGAAGGCACTACCACGATCGTGTACGCGTGGGGGTCCGCCAAGGACAAGAACCTCAAGCTCGCCGTTCAGGCAATCAAGGGCATGCATGGCTCACCGAACAGCGTTCCCGGAGGCACCGGAGGTCAGGCGGCGGCCAGCGCCGACGCTGGGCCGCTGTGGGCCAGCCTGGTAGCTGTGGCGACGCTCGGCGCAGCCGTATCTGGCTGGCAGCTGTATCGTCGCCGGGTGCTCACGGCGCGGTGATCACTGACGTCAGGCGGCAGGGCGGTTGGCGATGGCTGACCGCCCTGCTCATTTCATGCCTCGTGGTGATGGTGGCCGGATGGCACCTCGCTACCGCGACCGATCACGCAGGCGAACAGCTTGTTGCCGTGGCAGACGCATCAGCGGCCATGCCATCCGCCGCCATGCCGTCAGCGTCGCATGCACGTAGCGCAACTCAGCGCCGAGCCGAGACTAAGGAGGCCGGTCAACCACAGATGCTGGCCATCCCGCGCCTGGAGCTGAAAATGCCGATCAGAGCCGTGACGGTCGATGGCAGCGGGGCAATGGCACTACCAGCCCGACCGACTGAAATCGGCTGGTACGCGTACGGGCCAAGACCAGGCTCCGCCCACGGGTCGGCCGTTCTTGGCGGTCATGTCGACAGCCGCGAGTACGGCGTGGGACCGCTGGTTGGTCTACAGCAGGTTCGCCGCGGCGACGAAATCATGATCAAAACCACTGCCGGTGCGGAACGATTTCGAGTGACCGCCGTCCAACTGATCAACAAGCAGAACCTTGACCTCCGTGAAGTGTTCAAGCGAGCGGGCGAGCCGGTATTGCGGATCCTTACCTGTGGTGGGACCTACCGTCGATCAGGCGGGTACCAGGCGAACGTCATTGTGTCTGCGCGACCAGCGTGATTGCAGCTGTCAGGCACGGATTGTTGCCAAGGCCGGCCGCGTTAGGGTGACTTTCGTGATCGACGAGGCGCGCCTCAACGCCGAAGCGGCCGGTGAAGATGTCGATTGGCGGGCGGCGACTGAAGCCGAGCTGAGGGTGGGCTTCTACCAAGGCGATGAAGCCTGTTTGCAAGAGGTGTTCCGGCGTTCGGCGCCGTTGATCTACACGATTGCCTATCGTGCGCTCGGAAGCTCGACTGACAGTGAGGAGATCACCCAAGAGGTATTTGTGAGCGCTTGGCGGGCTCGCGGCAACTATCAGGCGGAAAAGGGCAGCCTGTCCGGTTGGCTGATCGGCATCGCCCGCCACCGCATCGTCGACCGGCAGCGGGCTCGCGGCCGGGATCTGCGGCTGGTCCAAGCCGTGACCACACAGACCGATGTGCAAGCTCAACCTGAGGCGCTTTCGACGCTGATCGATCGCATCGTGCTGACCGAGGAAATTGGTCGACTGCCGCACCCGCGGGGCACGATCCTCCAGCTCGCCTTCTGGGAGGGACGCAGCTACCCGCAGATCGCTGAGCAACTCGATCTTCCGCTCGGAACGGTCAAAAGCCACGCCCGGCGTGCCCTGCTCCACCTGCGTACCCGGCTGGCGGAGGTGACCTCATGACCCACCTGGATCCCGATCGGCTAGCCGACCGGGCACTCGGTAATGACGATCCGCTGACAGCGGCCGAGGAAAAGCATCTGGAGAGCTGCGCGGAATGTCGCGATGAACTTGCCCAGTTGAGCCACATCGCCGAGCTGAGCCGTCGTCCTGAAGAGCTTGCACAGGTACCGGCAGACGCTATCTGGCGATCCGTTCAAAGCCAGCTCGCCAGTGCCGCACCCGCTCCTGCCCGAACCGAGGTTGCTGCCGAGCCGGCACCTTCGCCGCCGGCCGCCAGCGAACCACCACGCCGAACTCCGAGACCGCGATCGTGGCTTTTGGCGGCCGCCGCCGCGGTTGTCGGGCTCATCATCGGCGTCGGCGTCACCACCGTCGCCATCCGTGACCGAGTCGAGGTCACCTCGAGCATCGCGCTGGCGGCACTGCCGGGACAGGCCGGGCACGGCACAGCCGAACTCGTCAACGACCAGGGCCGTCCCGAGCTGAGGGTGCAGATCGATGCCCCGCTCACCCCAGATCGCTACCGAGAGGTGTGGCTGATCAACACCGACGGGCAGCGCATGTACACCTTAGGAGTGCTGCCCGACGACGGCAGAGCCACCTACCCCCTGCCGCCCGAACTCGCCGGACAGCTCCAAGGCTTCACCATCGTCGACGTATCGATAGAACCGTACGACGGCAATCCGGCCCACTCCCGAGAAAGCCAGGTCCGCGGAACCCTACCCACCTAGGCATTACGAGGTACTCCGAATCGTGCCTCGGCCCACCTGGAGATCGGGGGCAGCAGCGTCACCATCAATGTGGACCAGGTCAGGTGGGTGAGGAGCGGCGCCTGCAGGCCTTGGGTGGCGCGCCGTTGGTAACCGAACAAAGTTCCCATCACGCCGGCGGCGAGGACCAAGGCGGGGTTGCGCGTCGCGGTCGTGGTCAGGGTGTAGATGGCGGTGGAGGCCAGGACGGGATCGGTACCGGGCAGCGCGGCGTACATCGCCCCCCGGAAGAAAACCTCTTCGCCGATGCCGTTGGCGCAGGTGGTGAGTAGGACCCACGGCCCGCGACCGCGCTCGGCGAACACCAGCGCGCCGTTGACGGCACGGTCGAGCAGCGGGATGCGTCGGACGAGGAGCGCGCCGACGCAGAAGATGCAGAACGCCCCGATGCCAGTCGCGACCGGGACCGCGACGGGGCGGTTCAGCTGGCGCGCCCGGTTTTCGATCCAGCCGAGGTGGAGCGGACCGGAGAGCAGGCTGCCTGTAATCCAGGTCACCGCTGTCGAGAAGGTGAATGCATAGAAGCGACGCGAGCCGGGCCGGGTGGACAGCGAGGCGCCGAGCAGCCCGGTTCCGACGAGGTGGGCGGCACTGACCACTCGCCGCCGCCGGGCGGCCTGGGCCGGCGAGTCCGTGACGTCGACGTCCACGACGTGGGCGAGGTGGCGGGGCAGCCGGCCCGCCCACCGGCGTACCCGCTCTTCCAGCCTGGTCATCGGCGAATCCTCTTTTCCCGCTCGTTGAGAGCTTGGCGGACGGCGTCGTCGTACGAGGTGAGACGCATCGGCACGATTTCGTGGATCGACTCATCGCGCACGATGACTTCGGTGGTCATCGAGTCCACCAGGGTGCGGCCGGCCCGAGTGTCCACGTCGGTGACCAGCGACAGCCACAATGACGAGAGCCGGGGACTCAGCAGCGGGACGGGGATGATGGGCAGCGGCCTGCGTTCGATCTTGGCCACTCGCTTGAGCATGGTGGAGTAGCGCAAGATCTCGGGCCCGCCGACCTCGAAGACCCGGCCGAGTGCGTCCGGGCGCCCCAGCACGCCGACCAGGTAGCAGATGAGGTCGTCCACGGCGATCGGCTGTGTCCGCGTCCGCACCCAGCGCGGTGTGATCATCGCCGGCAAGTGCTCCACCAGCTGGCGGGTGATTTCCCAGGACAGACCCTGGTCGCCGATCACGATCCCAGCGCGCAGCACCGTGACCGGGACGCCGCCTTCACTGAGCAGCCCTTCCACCTGCCGCCGGCTGCGCAGGTGGGGTGACAGGGTGTCGAAGTCGTTGCCCAGGCCGCCGAGGTAGATGATCTGGCGCAGGCCGGCGTCGCCAGCGGCCCGCCCGAAGGCCCGAGCCGCGTCGGCATCCAGGCGGGCGAAGTCGGGTGATGACAGTGAGTGGATCAAGTAGTACGCCGTTGAGCAACCGTCCAGCGCAGCCCGCAGCGTCGCGGGCTCAAGGGCATCACCGAGTATGGGCTCCCCCGGACCCCGGTAGTCGTCTGGATTTCGGGTCATTGCGCGTACGGCGTACCCCTCCTCGACCAGGGCCTTGCCTAGCCGGCGGCCGACGAAGCCCGAGGCGCCTGTCAGCAGTACGAGGCCGGAAGCCAAGACATCGACCCCCTACGATTGACCCGAACTTAAACAGATAATTGAACAACATGTTTAGGTTTACCACTCAGAGCGCGCTTGTGCCAACCGAGCCCTTTCCACGGGGCTCGGCTCGACACCGCCGATCACGCCGACCGGCGCGCTAGGGAATCCTCTGTTTGAAACAGGGCGGTTGTCCGTAGGTCGGCAGGGCTCGCGTGTGGACGAGAGTGCGCGCCACTTCGTTGAGTTTGGTGTTGGTGCTTTGGGAATAGCGGCGCAGCACCTCGAAGGCGCGTTCGTCGTCAAGATCGAACCGTTCCATAAGGATGCCCTGGGCTTGGCCTATGAGCTTTCGAGCGTCGATGGCCTGCCACAATGACTCTTCTTCTCGCGCGCTGGCTAGCGCGATTGAGGCATGGCGACCGAGGACCTCGGCAACGGCCAGCGCATCTGCATCGAACCACCGCGGCGAGCAGGCGTACAGGTTCAATGCGCCCAGCGTTGACTGAGAGGTCCATAGTCGGACCGCCAACACGCTTCGCAGCTGGAGGTCTCGCGTTCCGGCCGACCAACGCGGCCACCGCATGTCCGTGGCGGTGTCTGTCACCAGCGTTGTACGCGCGTCAGCGATGGCGGCAATTCCGGGGCCTTCATGCCGTTCGGCTTGCAGTTTGTCGGCTTTCTCGGCGATCGGGTGGCTTGCGGCGATCGCATTGAACCTGTTGCCCTTGCTCGTCACGAGCACCCCGGCATAGTCGCAGCCCACAACTGCTGCGGCCGACTCGACGATTTTTTCGAGGGTCTTTTCCAAATTTGTCTGGTCGTGCAGCTCGAGGGCCAGACGGGCAAACGCATCGGCCTCGGAATTCATCGGTGGCGCCTCCAGCGGTTTCGCCGCGAGGCCGGTGCGCCGGTTCCGCCACGCGTTGTCGTCCTTCGTTGATCCTCTGTGTCCGCTCCAGCTGTCGCCCAACGTTTCGATCACAAGGAGTGGCCCTTCACTTATATAGAGGAAATGTAGAACTAAGTGATATTCCTGTGCAACTGTTGTGTAGATAAGGTTAAGACTTTAGAGCAGTATTCCATAGACGTAGCGCACAATCTAGGCAACACTCATCACAAGGGAGGTCGCAGGGATGGAGGGCAGCGCGGACCGCACCGATGGCGTTTACAGCATCGGAGCAGTCGCCCGGATGCTCGGCGTGCCAGCGCAAACATTGCGCGCGTGGGAGGACCGTTACCACCAGATAGTGCCCGCGCGAAGCAGCGGTGGGCAGCGGCTCTACAGTCGCGATCAGGTGGATCAGCTCACCTTCATACGCAATCAGATCGATCAGGGACTGCAACCCGCCGACGCGCACCGGCTCCTCGCCCAGCATCAAATGGAGGTGGCTTCCAGCCGCGAGGAGCAGCACAGCAGTGCGGGACCGAGTGTCAACGCCGCGACGACAGTGTTGCTGGCCGAGCGTGATCCGTACGCCGCCGAGTTCGCCGAACACTTCCTACGCACCGAGGGCTATGTTGTTCGCATCGTGCTCGACTCGGGCGCCGCAGCTGAGATCCTGCGCGACGAACCGCCGAGCGTACTTGTGGTAGATCTGCTGATCTCTGGTGGCGCGGGTCTGACGCTGTGCCGGGCGGCGCGAGACAACGGTTCGGTTCCTGTTCTCGCGGTCTCTGCGGTCGACTTCCGCGATCCGGCGTTGGCCGCCGGAGCTGACGCGTTCCTGCTCAAACCGCTCGACCCACTACAGTTCGTCTCCACGGTCCGCGACCTTGTCGGGACTAGCGCCTACCTACGAACGAGGAGCCTAAGCCGATGATCGAGCGGCTATCGAGCGGCTCCGATCGACTGGATACCATCCTCGGCGGCGGGCTGCCGCGGAACGGCATCATCTTGATCGGTGGCAACCCGGGCTCGGGTAAAACCATCCTTGCCCAGCAGTATGTGTTCCAGAACGCCACCAGCGACCGGCCAGCGATGTATTTGACGACGGTGTCCGAACCGCTTGAAAAGGTCCTTCGCTACGGCCAGTCTCTCGACTTTTTCGAGCCCTCGGCACTTGGCAGGAGCGTGATCTATGAAGATCTCGGCCGGACGCTTAACGAGGGCGGACTCGCCGGTGCGTTGGAGTGCATCACTGAGCTCCTCAAGCGAAATCGTCCCGGACTGGTTGTGATCGACAGTTTCAGGGCCCTCCAGACATACGCAGCCGACCTCGAGACGTTCAGAGGCTTTCTGCATGAGCTAGCCGGGCGGCTCTCGGCGATGCCGATCACCTCCTTCTGGATCGGTGAGTACAACACCACCGACACCAGCAATGCGCCTGAGTTCGCCGTCGCCGATGCCATCCTCTCGCTCGGCACCGAGCGGGAAGGCGAGCGCGACCGGCGGGTTCTATCGGTCATCAAATTGCGTGGTAGCAAGTCGCTGTCCGGCAAGCACGCCTACCGGCTCTCCTCGGCAGGTCTCCACGCGTATCCGCGCATGGCCGACCTCGTCAATCTCGAACGCTACGACCGTACGCAGGAACGCATGTCCTCAGGGGTACCAGCGTTGGATGCCATGTTGTCCGACGGCTACTACCGCGGTGCCTCGACTCTGCTGGCGGGACCTTCTGGGGTGGGCAAGACGTTGCTCGCGCTCCACTTCATCTTCGCGGGCGCCGAGCGTGGCGATACCGGGTTGATCGCAACGTTCCAAGAGAACCCGACCCAGCTCGAGCGGATCCTGAACGGGTTCTCCTGGTCGTTGGACGATCCGGGCGTCGAGCTGATGTACCGCGCCCCGGTCGATTTGTATCTTGACGAATGGGTCTACGACCTGCTTGACACCGTGCACCGCACCGGTGCCACCAGAGTCGCTATCGACAGTCTCGGCGACTTGCGAGCCTCATCCGGAGATGAACTTCGTTTCCGCGAGTACGTCTACTCGCTACTGCAACGCTGCGCTCGCGCCAACATAAGCGTCGTCATGACACAAGAGGTCCCTGATCTATTTGCGGTCTCCCGCTTGTCTGAGTACGGCATCTCGCATCTGTCGGACAATTTGATCTTGCTTCAGTTCCTGCGTGGGAACTCTCAACTCAAACGTGCACTGACCGTACTCAAAGCCCGGGGAAGCGCTCACGACCCATTCACACGTCAATACGAGATCACAAGTGACGGCGTAATTCTCGGCGACCACTTCGACCGCACCGAAAACCTGACCTAGAGCCCAATGCGGCCCCACGGCGTCCATCGCCGCGGCGCTGAAGCGCCAGCTCGGTGACCATGTTTTCCTGCCCTGCTGCCGGGCATGTCTCGCTATGCTTGGGTGACTTCCCGCGCTCGTGAGAATCAATCATCGTCGATTCCAGAATGCGACCGATCATCGCTAGTAAGCGGAGGTCGATCGAATGTGGGGAAATACGTCGTGGACATTGCCGCGCTCTCGCTTGTTCTTGCGGCGATATTCGCCTGGGGAATAGTCTCCGCGAGGGCGGCCGCCATCTCGACCCCGATCTTCTTTGTCGCGATCGGCCTCATATTGGCCGAGGGCCTCAAGCTGGTCGATCTTGAGCCTGATCCTCACTCGACGAAGATCATCGCCGAGGTAACTCTTGTCTGGGTACTGTTCGCAGACGCCAGCCGGGTACGCTTCGCCGAGCTGCGAGAAGACCTGGGGCATTACGTCCGACTCCTGGCGATCGGTCTGCCGCTAACGATCGGATTGGGAACGCTGATCGCTATCGGTGTTCTGAATGTGAGCCCGTGGTACGCGTTACTCCTCGGTGCCGCCCTCGCCCCGACCGACGCCGCACTGGGCTCAGCGGTGATGTCGGATCGGCGGGTTCCTTATCGAGTGCGGCAGACGCTCAACGTAGAAAGCGGGCTGAATGACGGAATAGCCACCCCGGTCGTCACGGTGGTGCTCGCCACTATTGCTGCCGGGGCTGGCAGTGCACATGAGGGTCCGGCCCATGCCCTGCTGGGTCTGCTTCTGGGCGCACTGACCGGCGTCGTGCTAGGCGCGCTTGGTGGCGTGCTGCTGAGCGCTGCTCGCCAGCGAGGGTGGAGTTCCGAAGAGTTTGCGGGCCCCTCCGTTCTGGCACTTGCGCTGCTCGCGTTCGTCGTTGCGATGCTCATCGACGCCAACGGTTTCGTTGCCGCGTTCGTGGCAGGGAGCGCATTCGGTGCTGTCACAGCCAGGGGAGAGGAAAAGGAGGTCTATTACGTAGAGCAGACCTGCGGCCTCGCATCGATGATCTCTTGGCTGCTGTTCGGCGCCTTGGCGGTCCCCGACATCGCCGCGGACTGGAGCTGGCGCATTCTTCTTTACGCCGTGCTGAGCCTGACGGTGATCCGCATGGTGCCGGTGGCGCTCTCACTGCTTGGTGCGCGGATGGACTGGTCCACGGTGTTTTTCATTGGCTGGTTCGGTCCACGGGGATTGGCTTCGATCGTTTTCGCCCTCATTGCCCTCGAAGAGCTGCAAGGGGTGCCTGGGCCGCTCGATGAGATCGTCGCGACCATTAGTCTCACCGTCCTGCTCAGCGTTCTCCTTCACGGACTGTCCGCGCAACCGTTGGCGGAACGGTACGCAGCTACGCGTCAAGCTGAGGTCGAGCCGGTCGAACGCCCCGAGCCCACGCTGCGACGGCTCGTGAGCCCCTCGCGAAAACGCTCATGATCACAAGCCAGCGGTGACTGGCGGCTTAAAGTGGCAGGTGGCCGCGGAGGATGGCTTGAGGGGGCAGATGCGTACGCGGGTCTCGCGTGTCGGGTTCTACCTTCTCTGTGCGCTGATGTCTCCAGTGGAGCTGCTCGGCTACACCATGTGGGTGGGCAAGTTAGTTGCCGCAGGACGCTCAGATGTGTCCGTGTCGGCGCAGGGCCCACTGTCCGCTCGGTTCTCCGAGCACAACTTCGGGACGCGACAGGACGAGGCGGCGGATCGGCTGATGCGGGTGCTGCCTGGTGTTCCGCAGCTGGGGCTGCGCCTGACAACTGGCCCGGTGCTGCTGGCGCACCGGCTCACCGGGTACGTGCCGCGGGCTTTTCGCTACCCCTTCGAGGGCGAGGTGGCGCCGCAGTACGAGGCCTCGGCGCGTATCTGGTTTTTCGACGCCGCTGTCGACCGATACCTATCCGAGGTCGCGCAGTTTGTCATCCTCGGTGCGGGTTTCGACACCCGGGCCTACCGGCTGCCGAACGATACCCGAGTGCAGGTGTTCGAGGTTGATTCGCCACAAACGCAGATGGTCAAGCGCGAGTCGCTCCAGAAGGTTGGCATTGATTCCAGCGCCGTGACATTCGTTGCGGCGGACTTCGAGAACGACGACTGGCTGGCCCGCCTCTCCGCCGCCGGATTCGACCCCGGTGAGCGAACGCTGTTCCTGTGGGAAGGCGTGACGATGTATCTCAACAGGGAGGCAGTCGAAGATTCGCTACGCAAGATCGCTTCGACGGCGCAGGGGAGCGTGGTCGCATTTGACTACTTCACCACCGAAGCCCTTGAGTCGTCGACGCTCTATTGGCGTTACGGGAGGGCCGCCACAAAGTCAACGGGAGAGCCGCTGAAGTTCGGCGTCGACAGCACTCCGCCCTCCCGCGAAAGGCTGGCCGAGCTGCTCCGATCCTGTGGATTGTCCCTTAGCGATCAGCGGACGCTTGGCGACGACACGCCGACTTACCGTGCATGGGGCGGGTTCGCGATCGCGACAGTGGAAAAGTCCTCGTTTAGTTCAGGAGCGAGCAGCCCATTATCCTTGTGATCGTTGCTACAGCTTGGCCAAGCCGGCCGCGTCGAGATCACCCAACCCCAAACCCGCAAGAGTACGTGGCGCCTCGCGGCGGAAGTCCCGGCCGAGCAGCACTGAGGCGATTTCAATCACCGCGTGCATCGTGGGTGTTGGCACGCCAGCGGTCCGAGCCAGCTCTGCGAACAAGACCATGCTGTAGCCGACGTCCTCGGTGAGGTAGCGATTGTCGAGTTGGCTTTGGGCCCGGATGCCGCGGAAGCCGGGTGCCGTGGAGTATCCGGTGTCGTAGTTATCTTCGATCATGTAACCCTGAATCACCCCCATAGCTGGGTCCGCCGCAATCGTCTGCCCGAGAGCAGCCGCGATCGCGATGCGCTCGGAATCGACGGCACGCATCAGCCGGCCAACGGCCGGGGTCACCCCATCTTCGTAGAAGTTGAACTCACCACCCGTACGCTCGATCAATGCTGCGTTGCAAAGAGTGACGGCGGGATGGATTACAGGGTTCCCGTTCTGCAGCGTCGTGGCCAACACGCTGCCCGCTGCACCGATGCCGGGATATACCTCGCCGAGCATGGTACGGAGCCGGTCGGTACCGCGCCGCGGCGTCGCCGCCACCCACAACCCGGCTCGCAGTTTGACGAAAACGTGGATCCTCGCCGGTCCGCTCATCCGCACCGCGTACGGAAGGGTGCTTGTCTCCCCGACCAGGTACCGATCGTCATCGCGTGCCAGCCCAGCCGCACGGCGGAAGGCGAAGCTGCCCAGGCAGGAAGTCGGACAAACCACGATTGTTTGCTCGGGAGTAAGGTGCGGCGCGGCGGCCCGGGCCAAGGCTTCGGTGGCGTAGGCGGGCCCGACCACCATGATCAGATCGGCACCAGACACGGTGCGCTGGGCGTCATGTCCGGCGTAGGAGATCGGCGCCACACCCGAGAGTTCGCCGGTACTGACGATCTCGCCTCGCTGAGCAATCGCCGGCACCTCGCCCGGATACTCCACCGTTGCGAAGAGCCGCACATTGTGCCCGTGCTGCGCCCAATCGAAGGCCACCGCACAACCACCGTTGCCCGCGCCGAGTACCGCGACCTCCACCTCATCCCTCCCCATCAGTGCACCCGAAGCGGACTCTATAGTGACGCGGCATTGGCCTCGTGACATGGGCCGCCTCGATACCTACCAAGGTCCAGAACAACGGCAACTGGTACGACTTCGGCTTCATGCTAGGAGTGGCCTGGCCTAGGCGGCTTTGTCGCAAGAATTCAGTCCCATGGGCATCCGAGTTATCTAGATGCAGGAGGAAAGTTGGAAACGACCGCCCGTACAAACGGAGCGTCTGAAAGGGCGAAACAGTATTCGCTTGGCAGAATCCTGGGTATCTGGGGTCTGGCGGCCGTGCCGATGGGCATCCTAAGCTGGATCATTTTCCCCGCAGTATCACCTGATTTCAATTCGGATCCGCTGGGAGCGGGTGTCACCCGATTCGTGCTGCTCTTGATCGGTTTGATCTGGTTGTTCGTTCTTGCCATGATCATCGTCCGCCGGGAAGAAGGAGATCTCCGCTGGGCGACTGTCAAGCGCAGGCTGCGGCTCAACACACCGCGCGACCCGAAAACCGGTGAAAGTCGCCGCAACTTATGGCTGTGGGTGATCCCGTTTCTGATCGGGATCGCCGTGTGGGAACTGACTTGACATCTTACCTAGATGGCCTGTGGGTCTCCCTCTTTCCTTTTTTCGCGGAGCCTCCAGGATATAGCCTGGGGGCGATTCTCGAATCGTGGGAAATTCTCGACCGGCTGGTGGGCGCCTGGTGGTTCTTTGCCTTGTTTGTGGTGAACGCTATCTTCAATACGATTCTGGGGGAGGAGTTTCTCTTTCGGGGTGTATTGCTGCCGTGCTCTTTGGCCTTACCAGCCCTGGGTATCCCGGGGTCGGTCATTAGTGGTGTCTTCCTGTACGCGTTTCCAAGCTGGCGCTTCCGTAGCACCTGGATGGGCATTATTGTCCACTCTGCTCAAAGTGTGTACTTTGCTTTTCTGATCTTCGGAATCGTATTGGGTTTGGCATAAGCGTGTGGGAGAAAGATTGATATTTTACGTCAGCCGAGGACGTCTCTGATGGCTGCCGACGTCAAGCTCGCGAGTTCGTCAATCTCAGACTCGGCGATGATCAGAGGCGGGCCGAGGAGCACAAGGTCTCCATCACGTCCGTCGGCGCATCCGGTCGAGGAGTAGAGCAGGACACCGCGCGCCGTGCCTGCGGCGACGACGCGCTCGACCACGCGGTCCGAGCGGGCGAACGCGGCCCGAGTCTGTCGGTCGGACACTAGCTCGATCGCTCGCAGTAGCCCCAGGCCACGGATGTCGCCGACCGCCGGGTGGTTCCCGAGCTCATCGCGCAGGGCCGCGTCGAGCTGGGCGCCTCGGTCCCTTGCGGCCTGAACCAGGTCGAGTTGCTTCAAGACTGCCAACACAGCGCGGCCCGCGGCCGCACCCACGACGTGGTGCGAGTAGGTGAACCCGTGCGTGAAGCCACCGCCGGACATGATCGTCTGGTGGACCTGGTCGCTTGCGACGGCCAATCCCAGCGGCCAGTAGCCAGAGGCAGCGCCCTTGGCCAACACCATCAGATCGGGTCGGACGCCCCAGTGCTCGCAGGCGAACCAGGCACCGGTACGCCCGAAGCCGGTCATGACCTCATCGGCGATGAGCAGCACACCGTGGGCGCGGCACACCTGTTCGACAGCCGGCCAATAGTCCGCTGGAGGCACGCAGGCCCCCAACCCCGCCCCAGAGACTGGCTCGGCGATGAATGCCGCCACCCGCCCGGCACCATGTTCGACGATGAGTTGATCAAGGACTTGGGCATGCCGCTCGCCGCAGCCCTCCGGATGAGTGTCAGGGAACGGACAGCGGTACTCGTACGGTGCCGTCGTGTGGAGTGCGGTCGAGTGCGGGGGCGGCCCGAGCCAGGGCGAATAGGGCTCGCGAAGCCGGGCCCGACCGGAGACGTCGAGGGCGCCGCGGGTGTTGCCGTGATACGCGCCATCGCGCCCGATGACCAGATATCGGTCCTCGCCTCGGGCCAGGTGGTAGGCACGAGCCATTTTCAGTGCCGTTTCGACGGCCTCGCCGCCTCCGGACACCGGGTAGATCCAAGGCGATTCCAGGGGCAGCAACGGCGCCAACTCGTCGGCATAGGCCTCCAGAACATCTGTGGTGAACATGGTCCCGTGGACGTACGCGAGCTGGCGAGCTTGCCCAGCAATCGCCTCCGAAACCGAGGCCACACCGTGACCGACACCGACCACGATCGCGCCACCAGCGCCGTCCAGATAGCGCCGACCGTCGCTATCGAAGATCTCCGCGCCACTTCCTCGGGCCGCGACCGGTAGACCCTCGCCACCGCGGGAGAAGACGTGCCGGCTCACTCCGCGACCGCTGCCACCGACTCGCCGAAGATCCGCAGCGCCGTGTGGGCCTGCTCGAAGGTGACTACCAACGGTGGAGACATCCGGATGGTGCTCTCACCGCACTCCAGAACCAGGAGTCCGTGCTTGAAGGCCTGCTCCTGCACAGCCTCGGCCTGCTCGCCAGTCCGGAATTCGACGCCGATCATCAGCCCGACGCCGCGTACGGCGGTGACGGTTCGGGGGAACCGAGTTGGAAGCTCTGCCAGACCTGAGAGCAGCTCATCCCCGATGTTGGTGGCGTTGTCGGTGAGGTTCTCGACGACGATCGTCTCGAGGGTGGCCAGCCCGGCCGCACAGGACACGGGACTCCCGCCGTACGTCGAGCCGTGGGCGCCGGCACTCCAACGCTCCATTAGCTCTGCCTTGGCGGCGAAGGCTCCAAGCGGCAGGCCCGATGCAATGCCCTTGGCGCTGATCAGGATGTCGGGCTCGACGTCGGCATGCTCGATCGCCCACATCTTTCCGGTACGCCCCATCCCGGACTGCACCTCATCGACGGCGAGCAGGATCCCGTACCTGTCGCACAGCGCGCGCAGCCACTGGATCCAGGACGCCGGCGGCACGATGTAGCCGCCCTCTCCCTGCACTGGCTCCAGGAAGATTGCTGCGACCTCGGTCGGCGGCACCTCGTAGCGGAACAGCGTGTTCTCGAGATAGTCGAACGTCGCTTCCTCGTCATGCGTGCGCTTGCCCGTCTCAGGATCGCGCCGGCTGAACGCGTAGGGGGCATGCAGGACGCCAGGCAGCAACGGCCCAAATCCCTTGTGGTATTTGGCTTTGGACGCTGTCAGGCTGACCGCGCCGTAAGTGCGGCCGTGGAAGGCGCCGAAAAAGCTGATGATGTACGGTCTGCCGGTCGCGTACCGGGCGAGCTTCATGGCACCTTCGATCGCCTCGGTTCCGGAGTTGGTCAGGAAGACCCTCTTGTGCCCGGAGATGGGCAGCACCGCAGCCAAGGCTTCGCACATCTGCGAGTAGATCGGCAGGTAGAAGTCGCTCGCGGAGTAATGCAAGAGCTGTTCAGCCTGACGACGAACGGCCTCGACTACTCGTGGGTGACAATGCCCGGTGGAGGTGACCGCGATCCCGGCATTGAAATCCAGAAACAGGTTGCCGTCCGCGTCCTCCACGACGCACCCGCTGGCCCGGTTTGGCACCAGGGGGTAGACACGCGGCAGAGATGGACTGGTTACCGCAGCGTCGCGCTTGAGCACCGCCTGTGCCTTTGGGCCTGGCAGAGCCGTCCGGATGTCGGGAACCGGCCGATCAGGCGAGAGCCAGGACGCGTTATGGCTTACGTCCACTGTCACTTCGCCACTACCGTCCGGGACTGCTCACGCATGAATTGCTGAACGTAGTACAGACCGCCTCCGGCCTTGCCCGATGTTCCGGAACCCTTCCAGCCACCGAAAGGTTGCACCCCGGGCCATGCACCGGTGGTGGCTCCGGCAGCGCGGTTCACGTACACCACGCCGGCTTCGATGCGATTGAGGAATTCATCGACCTCGGCGTCGTCAGCTGAGAAGAATCCCGCCGTCAGCCCCAATTCGGTGCCGTTGGCCAGTGTCAAAGCTTCATCGATCGAGTCGACCGGGGCTACGGCGACCAACGGCACGAAGAGTTCGTCGCGCAAAAGCTCGTCGTCCTCCGGCAGGTCTGCGACGACGGTCGGCGCGAGGTAGTGGCCTGCAGCACCGCTGGCGCTCTTGCCGATCACCTCGCCCCCAGTGACGACCCGCCCACGCTGCCGCGCGTGCGCCACCGCCTTCTCGAACCGCTTCACCGCGGCGTCGTCGATGACCGGGCCAACGAACACCGAACGTTCGGTCGGGTCACCGACGACCAGGGCAGTGGCGCGCTCGGTGAGCGCATCCAGCAGCGGTTCGTACAGGTCACGCTCGACGTAGACCCGCGAGCAGGCCGAGCACTTCTGGCCGGAGAACCCGAAGGCAGACCGGACAATGCCCGCTGCTGCAAGATCCAGATCGGCCTTGCGGGACACGATTGTTGGGTTCTTGCCACCCATCTCGCAGACGACTGGCTTGGGGTAGTTGGACGCGAAGCTCCGATAGATAGACATTCCCACGGCATAGGACCCGGTGAACGTCAACCCGTCGACGTCGGCGTTCGACACCAGGGCCTCACCGACCTCATCGCCACCGGGCACCACGTGCAGGACACCGGCCGGCAGCCCCGCGTCACGCATGCACTCGTACAGCTTGGCTGCGGAGAACGAGCCCTGCGGGCTGGGCTTGAGGACCACGGTGTTCCCAGCAACGAGGGCGCCACCGGCGGGTCCGGCCGCAAGAGCCATCGGGAAGTTGAACGGGCTGATGACTCCCCACACCCCGTACGGCCGCAGCACGCTCCGCGTGGTCTCGCGCTCGGCGATGGTGTCCATTGCGACGGAGAAGCCGCCGTGGCTCTCCAGCTGGGTGCAGTAGTAGCGGATCAGGTCGGCCGACTCCTCGACGTCGCCCAGGGCCTCCAGTCGGTTCTTGCCGACCTCCATACTCATTAGCGCGGCCAGCTCGTTGGACCGCTCGCTGATCAGATCGGCTGCGCCGCGTAGCAGCCTCACGCGCTCTTGCCATGGCGTCGCTGCCCAGGAGGCGGCGGCCCGACGGGCAGCCGCGACGGCATCAGCAACGTCAGCAGGCGCGGCCGAATGCACCCGGCACAGCACGATCGAGGTGTCCACGGGGCTGCGGACCTCGAAGGTCTCGCCGGTCGTGCGGCTCTCTCCGTCGACGTAGACCGGCAGTGTGCTCCCGAACCAGGACCGGGCGGTCGCCAGACCCTGCTCGTACGCGGTGTGCAGGTCGTCGTTGTCGGCTGAGAGCGTCGCGTAGGTCACGCGGAAGTGGGGCGCCATTTCCTCGGTCCTCCTTCGGTCGGTCACTGTGGTGGCAGCGGTGTCGGCAGGTGCATCGGCTTCGCCGACGTCAGAGTACGGCCGTTGGACCGCCGGCTGCGAAAGTCAGCGCTGACCGGATCGCGCTCGCGCCGCTCGGAGAAGGAGGGAGCGGACGCGCTCTTTCCTCCGCGAGCGACCGTCAAAAGACCAGTTTGCCGACGAGGTAGCTCACGCCCATCGTCACGAGACCGACGGTGAGCGCGCGGACGAGGGTGCGGGAAAGGCTCATGTGACCAGTGCGCGCCCCGATTGCCGACGTCACGATCAAGGAAACGAGTACCGCCCCAAGGATCACCCAGCTCTCGACGGCCACGGGCACCGCCACCGTCACGATAAGGGGAATGGCCGCACCGAGCAGGTACGCGATCGCCGACCCGATCCCCTTCCGCACAGTCGCGGCACGCGACGTGACCTCGAGGATGCCGTGCTCACTCTCCAGTTGCGCGGCAAGAGCGTCGCCCGCCATGAGCTGGTCCGCCACCTCGCCTGCGAGTTGCGGCGTGAGGCCCTTCGCCTGGTAGTACGCGACTAGCTCTGCATGCTCGACGCGCGGCTGGCGCGCGATCTCGTCCGCCTCCTCTGCGGCAGCCGTGAGGTGTGCATCGCGCTCGGCGGCAGCTTCGGCCCACTCCGCGCCGCCGACGGTGAGCATGCCCGCGACGGTCGCCATGATGCCCGCCGTAATGAGCGTCTGGTTGGCGGCGCCCGCGCCAGCGAAGCCTTCTAGGATGCCGGCGGTCGCAATGATCCCGTCGTTTCCCACTTGGGTCCAGGACCGTAGTGACTCCCGATCGGCCACCGCCGCTCGCAGCCAGCCGAGGTGAGCGGGACGCGCGGCAGAATCCCCGATGGCGCCCGATCGCTCCTGGGCTGTCATGACCCTCTGAGTCTATTCAAGGCACCGCGCCACTGAGATGCAACAAACGTCTCCAGCCCTAGACTGGTCGGCAGGTGCTGCGCACTGTCCCTCCAGTCCCTGTGGAACGGAGTTCTGTGAACAAGGCCGTCCTCAACTCGATGACAAAGGCTGAACGTCGGCTCGTGAGTGAGACCGAGCGGGAAGCCCTGGTCGAGCTGGATGAGGACGCTTTGCTCGAGTTGCACAGCCGCGTGCGCCGGGCTCGGACGAAGTACGTCAAGAACTACCGGCGGGGAGCTAGCGCACGGGTGGTGGAGTCCGGCAGCCGTGGAGCCGCGTACCCGAAGAACCAGCGAGACCGCGACAAGGCCGAGGTGTTCGAGCTCGCCCTTGCCCGCGTAAGCCGGCATGTCGAGGTGATGGCCAGGCGCGCCGCAGCCGACCTTCGAGCCGAGCGTCTGCAGGCCGCGCGTGCTGCCAAGGCCACTCCCGGCTTGGCCAATGCTGTCGCCCCCGATGTCGTCGAGGACAAACCAGACGTAATACCGCGGGCTACCAAGACCACCGGAGGCCTGAAGCGCGACGCATCGACCCGAGCGATGGGCGGTCGCCGTCAGGCCAAGAGGGATAGCCGCTAGGACGTGCCTGCCCCAGGCTGGAGAGGTTTCCGGGGAAGGCGTGACATGGCTGGAGAGGTTTCCGGGGAAGGCGTGACATGGCTGTGGAATCAAATTTGGCCTGACGATGTTGATCAATCAAAGCCGCGACGCGCGGGGTCGGTGACCGCCCGGGAGAAGGGCCGGTTGAGGAAGGGGTGCACTAATGTTGCGCCAGCTTTTCCTTTACGTCGTTGGGATTTCCGCCATGCTGGGAGCTGTCCTACTCCTGGAGCGGATAGCGGTCGGCAAGCATTCGACGGCTGGCACTGGATATGCACGCGTGGACAGTGCCTTCGACTTTGATCGGTTGCGGCGGAAGCTGTACGGCGTCCGAGCGCCGAGCCTGTCGTGGAGGCGCGGACGTTCGAGTCTTCCTTTGCTGCGGGAGGTGACACAGGATTATCGGCAGCTTCGGGACGCCGGTGAACAGTTCATCCCGGTCGCCAGGATCGTGGGCTCGGTCGATGGTGCTTCTCAAGTATTCGACCGGAGCTTCCGGCCAGTGAGTGCGCGAGCCCACGCCCGACTGGGCAGCGTCTTGCTCGCCATGCGACAAGGTGAGCCGCTGCCACCCATCGAGGTGTATGCATGGCGCGGCCAGTACTACGTTCTCGACGGCCATCACCGGGTCGCAGCCGCCCGCGCGTTAGGTAGCGACTTCATTAGCGCTCATGTCATCGAAGTGGGCTGAGCTATCACTTCGACCGCTCATGCCAGTCGTTCTGTAAGAGATCATCTTCTCGTTGCGCTCGCCTGGACTGCGACGGGTATGTAACCGCTTTGCCGAACCAAGGCCATGCTGGTGAGGATCGCGGTCCACAGGTCGACGGCGGAGAAAGTCAGTACGAGCACTGCGCGGCCGTGGGAACTCGTGGCGACCTGCACTTCGTGCTCCAGGAGCGGATGCTGCTGATCGGTACCGACGTCAACGCTGACGTCGTTGGGCCCAAAACGATCATCGAGCGCAACGCATATCCGATATTTGTCCATCGGTCCGTGCAACCGCTCCGGTCGAAGATCAATCGAACACGATGCAGACCTTGCCCGCGGCGCCTTGATCGGCGACGCGATAGGCCTCAGCGGCCTGCTCTAATGGGTAGCGGTTCGTGACGATGCGATCCGGGTGAAGGTCCCAGCGCACCAGGTGCTCAAGTAGTTCTTCCATGTGACGCAGTGAAGTGACCCAGGAGCCGTGCACCGTGATCTGTTTGTGGATCAACAACTCCGATACGGCGAAGGTAATCTCTCCGCCTTCGCCGACGAAGGCGCAGCGACCCCAGGTCCGGGTGTTCTCCAGAGCGAATACCCTCGCGACGCCGCTGCCCGAACAGTCGATGCTCGCCTCACAACCCCGCCCGCCGGTTACTTCGGCAACGATGGCTCCAGCGGTGTCGTCGGCCGGCAGTGCATGATCGACTAGGTCTAGATCCTCGGCCATCTTGCGTCGGTCTGGGGAGATGTCGGTGGCGATGATGGGGCTCGCGCCTAGCGCCCGACCGAGCATGGCCGCTGCCAGCCCGACGGGCCCGAGCCCGGTGATGAGCAGCGTGTCTTGTCCGGACAGCTCGAGGCGGAGTAGCCCCTGGTACGCCGTGCCGAACCCGCACGATACAAGCGCGCCGTCGACGTAGGACAGCTCATCTGGGAGCAGGATGCAGGTGGTTTCCTCGGCAAGCAGAAACTCAGCGTGTCCGCCGTCGCGTTGCCAGCCGTGTGCTGCCCGGAACGGAGACGTACAGCCGATCATGTAACCGTGGCGACACTCCTCGCAGACGCCACAGCCGGAAATGTGATACACGACAACCCGATCACCTTCGGAGAGTCGCCGACAACCGGGACCGACCGCCACCACCTGACCGCAGGGCTCGTGCCCGGCGATCACACCCCGGTACGCCTCTGGCCCGCTACCTAAGTGCTCCCGATAGATGGCGCGGATATCACTGCCGCAGATCGAGGACGCCTTCATCTGCAGCAAGACCTGCCCATGTCCCGGCTCCGGGACCTCTACCTGAACGTGCTCGACGGTGCTGTTGCCGGGAAGGATGACTCCGTTCATCGTTGCCATGACGTCCCCTTTTCGCTCGTTGTGCGAATGCGGCAGACGGCCTTTGCCGGGTTTCAACCACCGCGAACACCGGGCAGATGTGCACGCCTGAGCGCCGCTCGTGCTCGTTTGATTGTCCCGATCGCCTCTTATTCCTGTCAAGGCCGTGCAACAATTGCGCAAGACTTCCGCTCAAACGAGCAGCAAGTGGGGACGTGCATGGAGATGAACAGCAGACCAGCGCAGCTGATCCTGATTGCCTCGGTCGCTCGCCGCTACTACCTCGAGGGCAGATCCAAGATCGAGATTGCCGAAGAGCTCGGTATGAGCCGGTTCAAAGTGGCTCGCCTGCTCGAGACCGCCCGGGCCAGCGGTCTAGTTCATATAGAGATCGCAGACCCGGACATGATTGACGTGGATATGTCTGCACGGCTGCAGGACGCCTACCACCTACAGCACGCGGTTGTGGTCGACGCCCCGGACGACGATCCGACCATCCTGCGAGAGCGTTTGGGCAACGCGGCGGCCGACCTACTCAGCGAAATAGTCACATCTGACGATGTCCTCGGACTGGCGTGGTCCCGTGCAGTCAGCGCCATGACAAACACGCTCAGTCGACTGCCCACAATTCCCGTCGTCCAACTCAGCGGTGCTTTGGTCCAGCCCGATGTTGCTGACAGCTCAGTGGACCTGGTCCGGCAGGCTGCCCGCATCTCCGGGGGAGCCGCCCATTTCTTCTACGCGCCCACGATCGTGCCGGACCCGGCAACCGCACGCTCGCTGCGTAAGCAGCCCGAAGTCGCGCGGACATTCGGGCAGTTGGGTTCGGTCACAAAAGCTGTCGTCGGCGTAGGCCTCTGGGCTCCCGGTGAGTCAACGGTCTATGACGTTACCGACGAGAAGGTTCGGCGCGGGCTTCACCGCCGTGGTGTCTGTGGCGAGATCGCCGGAGTGCTCATCGACGCCGACGGACGCCCTACCAAGTCTGATCTGAGCGAACGAATGATCGGCGTCAGCGCGACCCAATTACGCGCAATACCTGAAGTCATCGGCCTCGCCTACAGCGTGGCCAGAAGCCCGGCGGTCCAAGCTGCGATTCGCGGCGGCTTCATTAAAAGCCTGGTCACCCATCCGTCACTGGCTCGGGCGCTCGTCGCCCAGCAGGAGAACCAGTCCATACCGGAATAGAAGACTTAGCAGGCCGGCAGACTCCGCTGTTCAGTAGTGGTGCAACGTTTGCCGTCTCAAGGCGGCCAAGAACGGTCGAATGCTCCGATCAGACACGCGTACGCCATCTTCAGACGGGAAACGTGGACTTCCCTGGCTTAGCGATCTTGACCATTAAAGTCGAGTCGTGATCAAGATTTGCTTCGCCGGCATCACCGGCTGGACGGCGCCACCGATCGTGGCTGCGATCGATGCGGCGGATGATTTGATCTTGACCTGCGGAGTGTCTCGTTCTGCGGCAGGGCGGCCACTGGCCGAGGCCACGGCCTCCCGAAGCGACGGCTCCATCTATGCATCAGTGTCGGAGGCGCTACGGTCTGCCGAGTTCGACGTACTGGTCGATTACACCAGTGCCGCGGCAGTGAAGGAGAACGTGTGGAGCGCGGTGCAAGCCGGCGTACATGTGGTCGTTGGCTCGAGCGGACTCACCGCGGCTGACTATTCCGAACTCGATCAGCTCGCCCGCGGCAAAGGCGTGGGTGTCTTAGCCGCGGGCAATTTCTCGATCATGGCTGCGATCCTGCAACGAGCTGCTGGCCTTGCGGCCGAGCATCTCGACAGCTGGGAGATCATCGACTACGCCAGCGCCGAGAAGCCAGATGTGCCAAGCGGCACCTGCCGGGAACTCGCCGAAATCCTCGGTAACATCCGCACGCCGACCTCGGCAGTACAGCTGTCCCAGCTGAGCGGCCCCGTCGAGGCGCGCGGCGCCGAGGTGGGCGGCACTCGGATCCACTCAGTGCGACTACCGGGCTTTGTGGTTTGCACCGAGATCATCTTCGGCGGCAGTGGAGAGCGGCTGATCATGCGCCACGACCCGGGCGACAGCCCAAATCCGTACGTGGCGGGCACGCTCCTCGCTATTCGGAAAGTGGCCGATGTCCCCGGCGTGCGTCGTGGACTGGGTTCACTTCTATTCGACGTGCCCATGGACAACTAGGCGCCCAATTACGCCGACCTGTCAGTTAGGGAGCCTCGTTCGCGTAACCTTCCTCACGAGCGCGGCGGATGAGCTCGGGGTTCAAAGGACCCTCTCCGACTGCCGCATCGACCTCCACCTCGGCACCCGAAATGTGCTCATGCATCCAGGGATCGGCGGTTTTCTCTGCCTCGATACCGTGCTCGGAGAGATGTGCATCTCCGATGACCCGCCGGCGTATGGCGTACACGACCAGGACGACCGCCCACGCGAGCAGGCTAAGCACCAACTGCGAACGGGTTTCCGCTCCGAGGCCCATGGCGATCAGCACAGCAACAATGGCGGCGGCGGTCAGGATGGTGAGCACCGGGTACAGCCACATCTTCACCACAAGCCGTTCCGGCGGAACCATGCGCCGCATCCGTAGCTGAGACAGACAGATCAGCAGGTAAACAAAGAGGATGATCGCTCCGGAGGAGTTGAGCAGGAAGAGGAACACGCGATCCGGCGATACGGCTGCGGCGATGACACAGAGGAAACCGACCACCGTCGAGAAAAGGATCGCCCAGGCTGGCACGCCCTTCCGGTTGAGCTTCAGCAGCCGCTCCGGTGCTTCATTGCGGGCCGCAAGTACGAACAGCATCCGGGATGCGGTATAGAGCCCCGAGTTGAGGCAGGACAACAC
>Ga0075425_100001138_pt1 | contig 25758 bp, 26 predicted proteins | sample SoiMethybrSBSTD4_FD_75300 | JGI IMG/M metagenome (GOLD analysis project Ga0075425, IMG submission 75300) | Bulk soil microbial communities from a Populus tree surrounding site in Tennessee, USA - Soil MetaG P. TD hybrid SBSTD4 | ecosystem: Environmental > Terrestrial > Soil > Tree plantation...
TAGATTGCTGAGAAATTTAGTAGTTACCATTTGGGGTTATGTTCTCTTAAAGTTGGATAGATGTTTAACGTTAAATTTCGAAACTGTTAGCTAATCAACATAAATGAAGTCTATAGGACTCTGCGCAGCTTTTTAACTCAACGAAATCCGAGTTTGGAGAGTCGACCATTAATTCCATAGGGCGCGTTGATTTCAGAATCTTTAATTATCGTCTAAGTCTATCATTCATGATTTTGTGAATGGCTGTAGAACAAAGAAAAACCATAGTCAATTTGTACAATTCAGGCATAAATCCAGACATAATTTCACTTGAATTGGACATGGCCCGGGATGAAGTTATGCGTGTTATTGAATCTGAAATTAACGATGAAGAAAGAAGGAAGGATCGTGTGGAAAAGCTATCAGGTACGCCGATATTAAGCAAATCATATCTTGATGCAGTGGTTAATCTTGACCTGGCCATAGCTCATGCGCAGTCCACAATGTGGAAAGCCCTGAAAGTCAAATCAGAGTTTGATATTTCAACAGAAGAAACGGATAAAATTCTAGAGCCGTATGCGGAATCCAAAGTTACTCTCGTAATTCTAAATATTGATCTTGTTGAATCTACCAAGATGTCGATGATACTACCCGAAGACAAGTTTGCTGCGATTATCAGAACTTTTGCCCAGGAAATGTCGTTGTTGATCACAGCTTATGGTGGTTATGTTCTCAAGTATATTGGTGACGCAGTATTGGCCTTCTTCATAGTGGGCTCACCCCCGCCTACAAATGATCGAATTTACATGCCCTGTATGAAGGCAATAAGCTGTGCATGTTCAATGATCAGATTCATACGACAAGGTATAAACCCAATACTTCAGCAATCTGACTATCCGGAACGGAAGGTAAGAATTGGAATTGATGTATGAGACAACGTAGTAGTACAGTATGGATGGGACACATTTAGACACGACGAAAAGACTGCATTGAAAAAACCGCATCTTGATATTCTGGGTTATACTATCAGTATTGCTTCAAAAATTACATCAATAGCAAAGCCAGATCAGATTGTAATAGGTCAGTTAGTATACAATGTTTTGGAAACAAAACAAAAAAACACATTTAGCAAACTATCTTTAACTCCTGAATTATGGAACTATGTTAGTAACAGTACTGGTAAGGTCTACAATCTATATCAAAGCGTACATGGAATTGATCAGGACTCATAATGCCTGATGAAGAGTTATTTATTTAATGGTTTATGAGCTCATGAGCTTTTGAGCTAACTAAAATCTCTTCTGGGGACCTCACCACTATACGATCTTGAATTAATTTTTTTAGCATTTTTACTCCGTATCCATTTTTAGCCGATATAGTCCTGATACCAGGTACAGCTAGTCCGGCGGCAATTTCTCCTGTTTTTGCCGAGATCTTATCATGTTTCGTAAATATTACAAAAACTTTTCCCCTATCTACTTTGAGTTCGTCCAGAACCTGCCAACAACTTGAATACTTTACTCTTATTTCATCAAGAGACTGAGACACATCGATCAAAAGTAGAATCATATTTGCATTTAATGATTCTTCTAGAGTGGATTTGAACGCTTCAACCATGTACGTTGGGAGTCTACTAATAAACCCGACAGTATCAGTCAGGAGAAGCTTTTGATTATTGATATAAAATGACCTTGTAGTTGTGGAGAGTGTAGTGAACAAACTATCTGAAATTTGTTTATTCTCGTGTGTGAGTAAATTAAATAGAGTGGTTTTTCCCGAGCTTGTGTACCCTACAAGAGCAACGATCGGAATTTCGTTATTGGCTCTTTGCTTTTGATAGAGAAGTCGTTTGCTTCGGGCTTCTGACAGTTTAGCCGTAATGAATCCCATCCGTCTCTTGAGGTCACGCAATTTTACATCAACTATATATTCACCACCTCCTCCCTTTCCAGGTCTTTCTCTCCCAGTAGATAGGTTAGCACCTTCTCTGACGCGTGGCAGTTCATACTTAACTTCAGCTAGTTGGATCTGTAATTTAGACTCCGAAGTAGTCGCTCGTGAATAGAATATGTCGAGGATAAGTCTCTCTCTATCCACCACTTTCAGTCCGATCGCTTGTTCTAAATTAAAAGTCTGCCTTGGGCCCAAATGCTCATCCACTACAATTACTTCTCCTTGTCTACTCCCTGTGAGGAATTGCTTAATTTCTTTAACTTTTCCTGGCCCTAAGCCATAAGTTGAGTGATCCAAATATTTTTGAGTAAATATTTTTGTTACTCTATAGTTGCTAAAAGATTCTATTAGAGTTCTCCCTTCTTGTAACCGGAAATCATCAGGATAAGAAACAAATATTACATTCTTGGAATTCAAACTATTTCAACTATATCGAGCCAAGTGTTTAATTCAGCATTGCCAAAATTTATGACCCAACAATACCATTTGAGACTAATACTGAGTAACATCCAAGACCACAATCTTCGCATATTGGTTTAAGCGCTTTTGTATCAGCACTCCCTATACAGCAAGGTTGCTTAATCCGACCCTTATGATCAAGAGAGAGTATAGCCCATGAAGGACATTGAATAGGCGTTGTGCCACTACCACCCCAATTTCCTTTCATCAGAGATAATTGCTTTTCAGTATTCACAACATACTGAGGATATTTTTTTCTAAAGGCAATAAGCCTGTCTACTACATTATTACGTAAATCTCCAAATTCCAACCAGAGAGGATCCCCCTTCATAAATGGCGTGTGAAATTGAAATCCTATCTTGTTTATTGTCCCTCGCCATTCCTCTGCCAAGTCTAAAGCCGTAGTGTAATTTAATGAATTAATGGTCATAGTAATCCAAATATCCTTCCAAGCCGGTTTCCCATTTCTAGGAGGGCCCTTAATATATTCTAGAATATTCTTTTTGGTTTTAGCATAAGATCCCTCTCCTCTAATTCTGTCGTGCTCTTTCTCTGTACCATCCAAAGATACCCAGTAAAAGTAAAGCTTATCGAATCTTATCAAAGGAAAATTTCCATTTGTTACTACGCAGACTACACCCGGCATTTCATTGCAAAAAACCTCTATTATATCGGGCCTCATAATTGGTTCGCCACCCACCAAGGTAACGCCCAGGACATGATGTTTCTTGAAAGTCTTTTCAATGATCTGTTTCCAATCCTCTGAGGATAACTCTTGCGTATCGTCTTCCCTGTTTAGCCACCAATAACAGTGTGAACAGTGAAGATTGCATATATTGATAATATCTGCCGAGCCATATAGAATACGCTTCTTATGAAAAACCTTAATCTCGGTATATTTCCTGAAAAACGACAAGTAATAAGGAAGTTCACGAATTAAGTCAGTTATGCCGCGACCATAAATCAGATCCACCATACACAGATAACATTGCACTTACTTAATAAGGAAGATGGTTCGGCTGATCTCGATATTATTATCTAATATATCTGTCTTTATGGCAATCATAATCGCACCTTGAAATGTGAGAAGGCCAGGACCACCTTTTACAGAACAAAGTCAATTTAAGAACAGGAAACTGTCAAGGTCAACCCATTAAGGGAAACGGAAGTTATTGTTAATTAGAATTAGCTAGAGAGGAAATTACATTTTCAGTTCTATTCGCGCAGTCCAGCCCTTCCGCCTCTTGCTCGTCTAAAATAGTTCATTCCCATGTTATAATTGTCATATAGGTTCTCTAAAAATTCAATTTCCTGCTCTATTTTTTCAATTTCTTCCTTAGGTGCTTTGGAATCCTTATGCATGGACTTTAATTTTTCCATTTTTTCAGCTATCAATTCCCCGATATTTTGTTCGTATTCGCTTGACACAAGTATTAAATTTGTGGCCTTATTCTTATTCTTTTCATGATATTCATGCTAAATTTTGACAAAATAATAGCCATGCCTTAGAGTAGGATACTATTTCATAAGGTCAAACGGTCAACCTAGTAATATCTTAAGATAAATCTTGGTAATATCAAGTATATTGCACATTACAAACTGAGAATATGGAAAAATACTATTGCGGTGATGGTAACAATCAATTTTTAATTCCGGAGAAGGAAGTAGACTGATTCCGAATTGCCGTTCGGGAAGTATTTTGGCGACAAATAAGGTAGGCCAATGGATAAAGTCTAGAAGAAAATCGATCCTTAATCTCTTGTAACCACTAAATTAATAAGAACTACAATATTTCCTCATATCCTAATTTATTTAATTTTAATTAGAACTATTGGATGGTTATAACAAGCTTTAATAACGATTGCAATTATAATAGTTTCCTTCTGAAGTATCATTTGCAAATAAACTCTTTATCGATCTTTGTATTAGGCCTTTTTTATCTTGCATCGTTAATTAACCAAACTAGGTTCTGTTTTTATATATCCTTGTGTTATTTCCTTGGTAAAAGCTATGAAGTGTGCGTGTTGCGGGCAGGAGATGTTATTTCATAAACAAAATGACAGGACCGTAACATACAAGTGTACTGCCTGTGGTCTGAGTAATACTGAACTTAAGCAAAACTGACTAGGTAGGGTCGGATAGCCATAAGTATAGGTTCCCTGGAAATTAGAATTCATATAGATATTCTGTCGCCACAACAAACACAGGGTTGGAATTAAAACATAATGCGTACCATTGAAGGGGATTTTGATAACATGAATGTATTTATAGGCAAACCAAAAGTTGAGCATTCCAACTGTCTGACAAGCAACAAATTCAAAATTAGCCCATAGTGAATTTTAATATGGAAGTTTAATTGACTGAAAAAGGCTGCGAAATCAAAGCTCGTACTTGACGGCTATCACGAATATTTTGAAAGGCTAAAACCAGCCACAGAAAGGTTATTTAGAGCATAATATATGTATGCTTTGCATATATCACATATTCGGTGGCAAATTTTGCTTAACTGGTGACATAATTGCTAGATGACCTCGTGAAAGATAGAGTGGATGCAAAGAAACCTAGGCAAGAGGGCCTATCCTACACCATAGACAAACTTAGGGCTCTTGACAAAGAAAATTTTGAAATTATTGCACCATTAATAGATTTGGTAAAGATATATAGCGCATTTCCTTTGTTGATTTCGAATTCCCTTCTTCAGAAAAAAATTAATTTCTATCATGAATTCGACATTAAAGTTTCTACTGGCAGTACGCTCACGGAATTCGCTATATCAGAAGATGCTTTGGATAAGTTTCTGAAGGATTGTGCTAAAGTGGGTTTTGACGTAGTAGAGATAGGTGAAAATAACATAGATTTGGATAAAGATAAGAAGAAAAAGATTTCTGACTCAATTCTCTCAGCAGATTTAGAATTTAACTGGAAGGTAGGGAAAAAAGACCCGCGTCATCAACTTCGAATTGATGATGCACTTTCAAAAGTCGGGGAAGCATTAGACGTGGGTGCTAAAAAAGTAATTCTTGAAGCCAATGAGGGTATCAACGTAGGAATTTATAATGAAAACGGCGCTATAAGGTGGAATTATGCTGCGGCACTAACGGCGAAGTATCCCCCGTCTACTTTCATTTTTGAGGCGCCTCTAGAATCGCAACAGTCTGCGCTAGTCGCTGAATTTGGGCAACGAGTAAATCTCGCAGAGCTTCCAATGGACGATATAGCTTCGGTAGAATCACAACGTAGAGGATTTCTGTCAAAATCTTCATTTGGAATGTCATTAATGCAAAAGGAAGTTGGAGGTGGCCCCGCTGCCAAGTTCATATATTATCTAATCAATACCAAATATCCAATCGAACAGAGTGATTTGATTAGTATAACCCATCTGCCTAGAAGAACAATCCAAAGTGCTATCGAAGAATTAAGAGCTCAAGGATTTATACTAGAGAGAAACAGTCTGGAAGATACTAGGAGAAAGGTGTACTACCCCGTTCAATCAGAGTGGTTGTGAATTTACCGGATTTGTAGCAATCATGAAGCCCGGCGCATTTAACATATCCCCACATAATAATAAAATTATTACTTTAAGTCATTGCAATTGATAAGTATAGTTACGGCTCAGATTGCTGATTTAAACCCCATCTATCTCGCACCTTCTCCTCTATTTTTGTGAACACTACTCTGTCAAATACCAATCCGATTGTGAATATCACTATCATTGCAGCGATAATTTGAGACATGTTTGAAAATTCACGCCCTACCGCCAAAATATATCCCAATCCTACTAAGGTGGTTATCAGCATCTCTGCACCTACTAATGCGTGCCATGCAAACGACCAGCCCTGTCGTATGCCAATAATTAAGGATGGAGTAGCCGCTGGTAGCATAACATGGCGGAATAGCGAAATACCTTTTGCCCCCATATTTGTTGCTGAACGCAGGTATATTGGCGGAATATTTCGTACGCCACTGTAAGTTGATATCATTATAGAGAACACTGAACTCATAATCACTACGAAAAGGATGCCTGAATCATTTAATCCTATCAAAAGGATCGCAAATGGTACCCACGCAATACTTGGAAATGATTGAAGTCCGACTGCAAAAGAATTCATGGTCTTGCCAAAATATGTAAATTTAACCATAACTAATCCGACACCTACACCTATCAGTATTGCCGTGAGGAATCCAACAAATAGTCTAAGCATAGTGACGGCAATGCTGTATCCTAATGTGCCTTCTTGAATTAAATCTAATAATGACTGGCCAACCATCAAGGGTGATGGTAGTGAAACAACCGGAAATACACCTAGGAGAAATATAACTTCCCATATAGCCAAGAATGCAACTAGGAATGCAGCAGTACTTGCAAGATCCTTGAGATCTATTTTCCTTAGTTTCTTATTTTTTAATATTCCTTTAGATTGATATGGTGTTTGCATATTCTTGGTTCGTATTGGGGTAATGATTTTCTCTTAGCTCGTCTAATGCTTCGGAAACTATTTCTTTTAATGATCGATTATTAATGTCCCTTGGTCGTGGACTATTAATTACAAATTCTTTCTTAATCTGTCCAGTTGAATTAGAAAGGAGAACAACCCTGTCTCCGAGCAGGACTGCCTCTTCTATATTGTGCGTCACGAATAGTATCGTTTTTCTAGTTTGTTTTTGTATCCTTAATAATTCATTTTGAAGCGATTGTCTTGTACTTGTGTCCAAAGCTGCAAAAGGCTCATCCATAAGTAGAATACGAGGGTCAAGCGAAAGTGCTCTCGCAATTGATACCCTCTGCCTCATTCCTCCGGAAAGCTCGTGGATATTTGAGTGTGCAAAGTCAGACAATCCAACCATTTTAAGATAATTCATGGCCGTTGCGTTTCTAAGTTTCTTTGGTATGTTAGCCTGTTTAAGCCCAAATTCAATGTTCTGGACAACATTTAGCCAGGGGAAAAGGGAGTTTTCTTGAAATATTAGTACTCTGTCAGGCCCTTTAAGATGTGGATTATCATCAACTATAATTTCGCCACTATATGCACTATCTAGGCCAGCAATAATATTAAGTAGTGTGCTTTTACCACAGCCAGACTTTCCTATTATTGTTACAAATTCTCCTTTTTTCACTTCAAGATTTAAGCCATTAAAAACCCTGTGAGTATAAGAGGTGGAAGATTTGTATTCCCTTGATATATTTTTTGCATGCAAAATCATCTGCGAGTTACTCAATTTATAGTCTGACATTATCGGTTATCAAATCTTAGAGCATTTAAATTATCTCAAAGATGCAGTCTTTTGTATATCTATGTAATAAATACATATATTTTCTCAATAATTCATGCTGAACAGTATTTTAATTCTCCTCTGGAGCCGGGTAACTTGTCTTACGAGTTCATGCATCAGGTAAATCAGTGTCTGAAGTCTGTAAGCAGAAAATTAAATTTCGAGTTCAACAAGACATTATGTCTTTAAAGAATTGATTTATTCATAACATCAATTTCGCTTTCCATTTTTTAAGAGCTTTATGTTGAGTTTTCTCCCTACCTATTACACTTTCATGCTCTATATTCAAATACCTGGTTAAGGACAACACACTGCCTATAATATAATTAGAAGGTCCTAAATCAATGCGATGAATTTTTGAGAAATGTGATTAGGACAACGATTGCTTCTTTTTTGAGTGTGGAGATTCTTCGCTTATTTTCACTATTGCGATATCATTAGGTATTAATTATAATCTAATTTGTTGTCCTCTTGGAATACTTTTTTGATCATTCAGACCAATGATTACTAATAATTATAACAGTTCCGACTCATCCAGTAACGATGTTAATCAAGCTTCATATTTAACTTACAGGTATCAATGTACGTGTAAACCAAGATGACCTTGCAGTGGTAAAAAACGGTCCAAAAATAGCAACGCTATGTGTACTAGTCATTTTTGCATGCCTTTTTATATTGAATATTGGTGAGCGCGCAGCATATGGGACTGGGGTAGTTTTGGGGAATCACCTCAAGAACGATGTTGTCACCCAGAAAGTACCCATGGGTGTATTCAGAAAAGACAACGGTAAGAAAAACTTGAACGCCTCGCTGACTTTAGCAAACAATAGTACCGATGCACAGAAATTGATATTGAACAGCTCTATCCGCAATGATTCTCTGTATAAAATCCATACGCTTCTAAGTTCATCCGATGTAACTCAAAACCTTTCACCATCATTTGCTTTGATCAACCCCACCTACACGGCTGCGGCTTACGATCGTTCTTTTTATCTTTTTTATGTAAAATATCTAAACGTAAAACCAGGCATAAACATTACCAGTGATTTAAGTCTTCTAACAAGTAAACTAAATCCCCATCAGACCATATCTTCTACTTCTGCCCTTATTGTATTGAGTCATTTGTTACATCGTGCTTTTCCCTATGCCAAAGTAGAAATCTTAAGTGATCAATCAGTGGATAATGGCTCGATTTTTAAACACAGCGGAGGCAATAAATACGATTTCGTCGTCCTAGGACACCAGGAATACGTAACCCAGAGAGAATATACTAATCTTAAGCAATACGTAGCAGATGGAGGAAATCTCGTCATCCTTGATGGGAACATATTCTATGCTGAAATTAATTATAACCCCACCAATGGGACAATTACCCTGGTCAAAGGGCATAGTTGGGCATTTAACGGGCAGTCAGCTTGGAGAAGCGTTAATGAGAGGTGGAGAAATGAGACGGCTGAATGGGTCGGAAGCAACTACATCAGCTTTCCAAGAGCAATTTTTCAAAACGATCCATTTGGATACAATCCGCATGAAGAACAATATATATCGAACCCACACGATCTAATTCTTCTTAATTATGATGTAAACTCTGATAGCCTACAAAGACAAAATAAGGTAATTGCTACATATGAACTAAATTATTTGAAAGGGAGGGTGATAGCGCTTGGAATTTATTCAGATGATATAATAACTAACAGTACTTTTGATACCTATCTGGATAATTTAATATTTCGATATGCATCAGGAAATAATAACCAGTTCCAGACATCGCATATCATTTCATAAATTAATTCATCAGAACTTATCTCATCAACATAAAGGTCCTTTATCAACTTCCGCATAACAAGACTTCGATTAAGATCCGTCAGTCTTTTAGTTTAATGGATAGTTAAGTTCATGGTAGATTTCTTGTTCAAATGAGCGTACCCATCAACCTGTCGAATATGAAGAACTTAGAGTCAAGTTCAAAGCATGTCGTTTACATTCAGGGATGTGCAATTTGTGGTTTAATGTGTTCCCATGTTATCGTGTCTTATATCAGTTGGATGCATAGATTCTAATCGCCCTTTTTCAAATTCTGACTGAGCCTTTCCCAGAGATCTGGCCAGCTCTGGAAGTTTTTTAGCACCAAACAGTAGCACTCCAACTACAATCAATATTAGGAGAATGTTTTCGTATCCCATGTAGATTATTAAGATGTTCTAGTATATACGGTTCAATTAACGGAGTTAACTCTATTCAGAGAGGCCAACCAAATTGGTTTTTTGATGATTTTCCGAAATTCTGCTTAGAATTACAGCCAATATATTTAATGTCTTTAACATACATGTTCATAATTTTCGGCAGAGGCACATTATCTTTAGCTTTCAAAGCGCTAGATCAAAAATACTGCTCACAAATTGCGCGGTAAACTATTAATTTAATGGTCCATCTAAAGAAGAGATTAATTCCGCTTAAATATACCTGTTAAATTCTGCGTTCCACAATATTTGTTATTTTGCAGAAAATGAAAACACCATCAGAATTTCTCCCTCATCAGAAATATACTTAATTCTGAAATGATTTCTTACTTGAAGGACTGTTTCTTATATTCTTCCCACGCAGTTTTAAAAAAGATCGACAAATGCATCATTCTGTGAATTAAGGCGCAAAAGAGCTAATACTTCAACGTAGAATTGATTCATATCCTTGATGTCGACATCTAGATCATTCATAATTATCATATTTACTAGTGTGTTTGCAATGTAGGTTTCTGACGATCGCCCCCTTCGGTATTTGTTATGGAGCCACTCTGTGAATGTGACATAATTGCTTATTTTGAGACTCATTTTGCATTCCACTTGTTTCAATCAAAGCGCGTATCATTTAGTAAGCCGATGAACACTTATTCATATGTTCGTGTTGTGAGTTAGAATTAAAACCATGGTCATTTTCCTTTGGGACAGAATTTATAACTTGATTAACCTAGGTAATGATTGATTATTTTAGTGAATGGTTTATTTTCTTCCTTCTATAAAATTGTAATATCAGTTAGTTAATAGTAACTTGACATCTAAAAAAGAAACGATTTGTTACTACGGAGTTAAGTGGAAACTAAGTAAATGTCCTATAGAAACCTCACAATCCAACGGTGCGAGTATTACATATCATGTACAGCATAACCTTCTACTAACATTCTGAAAAATGGTAAACCGAACTAGATTCATAAATAACGGTAGAATGGAGCATGGACACGTCCAAGCATAGTCAATACTGTTCACATGAACAACAGAAATACTTAATATTGGTTATGAAACCTTGCGACTAATAAATAGGCCTAAATGTAGTATCTTAATTATTTGATCTTAAATCTTTGTAATTCTTTATACGAGATATCGAGCAAAAGCTCATTTCCAGCACGACGTTCTATGTGTGATCTAGGAACATTGTATTTTGTGCCCGCGGGTGAAGCAACTAAGATAAAACTCTCGGATTTGGCCTCTACTGAGCCAATCAATGATTTTTTTGCCCTGACTTTCTTATCTAGAATATTGTCAAGATTCACATTCTGTTGTGACATTTACTTCTATGATACTTTGGAAGAGGAAGAATATATTTCCTGATTAACAATGTTACCTAGCGATGGACGAACTATAATTTCAATGCAGACTACAAGGTATTATAAATTAACATCACTTCAGACAAGATTATATCTTCTCGATTATTTTCGGGTTAATGGTTGTCAATTGACAACCCTTTCTATAACTAAGTTATGTAAGACAATCAGCCTTTCTGTCTGGATCGCTCGCTTAGAGAGTTAATTTTGTCCAAAATCAGCGTAAATTTGCCAATGGGTCCGAGCAGGATGTTCGAACCACTGGTCGGTGTCAGTCCGGTTATGAAATTAACAAGAGAACCAGTTTCCTCGCTTTAATGTTCCTTATTTTTTGATCCAAGGATTTACTTTCCTTTATCTACTTTTATTTGTAGATTTAATATAAGTTATCAAACTGTCTCTTGAGCACAATTGGAGAGCAAAAACAGATTCTGAAGCTAACTAGATGATTGGTTTACAGGTAGGTATTCATAAACAATTTCCTGATTGCAAATAGCTTATCCTTTTTAGGATTACGTACAACTGTATTTTCCATGAATTTGACTGGGGCGTGAAGACGTTATCATCTTGCCGCAAGAGTTACAAAACAAAGCTTTACAAGTCCTACATTCAAGTAGGCACAAACTTCCCGCATTTTTAGCAATAAAATAATGTTCATGAAATGATGGGTTGCCGCAAGCCCGTTCCCGGCCCGAAAGTTTAACATCGTATATCCCTTTTATCTTAGACATTTTTCTTCGTTTTACCATTCATGGTATAGTTACGTCGAATAATTACTTAAACGAGACTTATCCCCGTTAATCATATATTGGGCCAGTAAATTTTTCCTATCACTACTGGGAATTAGTTAGATTTTTGTTAGAGTACTAATTAGTTTAGGCAAATAAAACAAATTTGCATCCAGACCTTATTATTAATGACCAAAGATTTGTACGATAACTTTGTTAATCGATATTAAATAATAAGTTTGAGTATTATATGAAATAAGGGTTCTTATGGCGCTCGTTCTTAGACGAAGCAGGATTATAAACCTAGAATACTTGGAGTTCCTTCCTTGAAATGTCTAATAATATAGAGCCTCCAGCGGCATGCAGAAACAATATTCTGGGCCTGGCCGACCGCTTTATTGAACAGATGGGTACCTTAAGAAACACACTCCGAGTAATGTCAATTTCTGCACTGATCTTGGCTCCGTTTGCCATTGGATTAGCAATATATCTTATCAGTCATCCTTTATTTTTCAATGTATTACAAACCGCAAATGAATTCGGTTCCGCCCTGAGTCTATTAATATCCTCTGTTATTGGAATATCCGCGGTTTGTATAATCACTGGTATTAGACAATATAATTTGCTCGATTCTTGGAACAAAAGATATCAGTCCTTTGTTGTCAGGAAGGAAGAAATGGATAAAAAAATTGCAGACGGCTTTGCACTGGACAATGAGTTGGAGGAATAATGAGTATAATGTACCCGATTATCGGCAATGGGACACATTACCCTAAATGATAACTATGAGTTCAACACCAAAATCCCTTAGTCATCGTGAAAGAATCTATATAGTCAGCGATATAATTCTCAAACTTGTGGAATACGGTGAAATGAACCAAACCGCGCTTATGAGTTTCTGTGGACTTAATATAAACAAACACAGGCCCATATTGGAAAGGATGGAGGATACCGGTCTGATTTTAAAAATGGACAGATTAGTTGGCAAAAAGTCCGTAACAATTTACAAGTCTTCCTTAAAGGGATACGAATTTTGCAAAAACATTCTTGAGCCTTACGAAAAAATGTTCCCCAGATCAAGGCAGCCTCCTATTAAGGAACAATCATCTTATCATATACCTAGTTCCATTCTGGATGTTACTCAAGCAAATCTGCTAAATATTCAAGTCTAATATTGACTCGCTATTAATTTAGTCCCTATAAAGGTACAAATTCGTTTTGCTATACATTAATTACGAATTGGTGTCCCGATTAGACATAGGATAAACCGTCTGCAATAACCGAAAAATTCTTTTTACCTTTTGAATTTCATTCCATCTCTAGCAAAGATGGAAGATTACGTCTCACCTTATCGATGTCTGATAATAAAAATGCTATAATATTTCAATTAGACATATAATCATAATTTAACTATCTGCAACAGCATTTTTTAGAATTTCAAAATATTTAGTAGGTACTATAGTTCCGTCTGGGGTAACTACTATTAAATTAAAATCTGCTGTGGTGTCCGGTATAAAATTCCAATTCCAGAACGCCCAGCCCCATACACCAATGTCCTTGAATCGACTTAACATTATGAGAGCATCAGTTTGATTTAGATCACTGACAGATGCGTTTATTTCTTTGACCTCTTGCGGTCCGGCGATAGAACGTTCCTCACGTGATACGTCATTCCATTCTCCAATGTACAGTGGTATTCCATTTGTTTTGGCAGATTTTGCAAGTAAGTTGAGCTTTGCAGCTTGGTAGCTGCCAGGCGTAGGTATGCCATACATGGATATCTTAAAGACCATATTTTCTTTATTTTCCGGGAGCATTTTTGCGATGTTTTCAGATGTCATGTTTAATTTAGGATTTTGAAACTGCACAGGGATAGTCATATCAACTACTAGTGTCTTATTCGTCTCTTTCCTGAGTTCGTTTGTCACGAAGTTATTGTACTTACCGATTTTAGGCCACTGGTCTGAGCTATGGATTTGGGGTTCATTTAGAATCTCATAACCTAAAGTGCTTGGATGGGATTCTACTGTTTTTATTACTCTCTTGAGGAATTCTATTTGAAGCGTCCAACCGTCGATTCCCTGTGCATTGGTTATGTTATGACTCCACCAATTAGTCCACCATTTGTAGGCAGAAGGATTCGCAGGTCCTCCGCCAGACCCATATGGGTAGCTAACCTTATTGTTAAAAAGCGATGGAGGAAAACCTGTACCCTTTAGAGGATCAAGCCAACTTGAAGTGTGGTATTGATGATTATCATAAATAACATGCAGTCCCGATTTATCTGCAAGGGAGGCCACTGATTCGAGTTCATCAATAAATGATATAGGATCATTTTCAAATGCTTCCCAATAAAGTACATATCGGATGTGATTCATGCCAACAGATGTGATTAATTTGAAACTGTCATTGTAATAATTTTCAGGAAAGTGAAATTGTGACATTTTATTATGAATAGTGCTAGTATACAAACCCTTCATATCAACTCCCATATATGGAATATGAGTAACGAGTTTTGTTTGTCCACTCACCTTATTAAATGGCCAAAATTCACCATGATAAATTGCATTAGAGATTATGAGAATTAGAACGGTAACATAGACGACGTGTTTGTTCACTAAGAATTTGCACGATGAATAACATTGATCAATCAAGAGTTGGAACAAGTTATACTTCTTGTAAATATAAACATGGTGTCTGAACATTGCAAGTCAGGTCTACTTTTATTATCTGTCAAGTTACAAATGGAACTAGAACCGAATTTCGGCGCTATATTCAATTTTAACAAAAAAATTGTGCTGATCAGTTATACAATATTTGTCACATATTCTTCTGGATAGGTGACAGTATTCATGGAAGGTATTGTGGATTGGGGTGTTAGAGGGATCGGGGACTGGGCAAGTCTTTGAACTATGATGAAACGTTGATCAGTTCATTTCTGTATTATCCTTCGCATTCATCCTCCTTAGTCGTTCCTCTAGCTTCTCGAATGAATGATCGTAAGTTACCTTCAATTGATTTAGGCTGTCTAGGTTATCACTATTTTTGTCTAATTTTTCAATATTATTTCTAAGTTCTTGAAGCATATTAAACACCAATTTATTAAGACCGTACAAATCTCGAATATTTCGGGTCAGCATGATTAATTCCAACTGTAAAGGTTCCTCAGGAGACTTATTTCTATCTGATTCAAGACTCTCGATGCGTTCTTGCAGCCCCAATAGTTTTTTATTAAACTCAGAATTTATCTCGTCTTTACTCATCTTTGTCCACTGTTCCATGTTCGTATATATGAATTCTTAAGTCCTGTAGTCTTCCATTATAAAAAAGAGATATATTCAAATTCTCAAATTTTTATCATTCGTGTCAACAAATTAACATTCCTAATCCCAGTAACTATTATGAATTCAGCTTATGGTTAGTTGCATAATTTTCATATTCAATATAAATTGTAGCTCTTTGTATATCTTATACAATTAATTAAATGTCTAACGTTCCAAAAGTGAGGCCGGATCTCGATTGATATGTCCTTATTGGAAACTCTAAGGTGAAAGAAAATACAAGATACTAAATAATTTCCATTGAATGATAATATGTGTATAATTGAAGAACTAGAAGCTGAATCCGAAAGTTGATCTAGAATTTGATTGTTATTTACTTATTAATAAGTTGGTTCCTAGGATAATAGTATGAATCATCGTCAGTATCGTAATAGAGAAGAAATAATCGGATCGATTCTTGAATCTGCTGATAAACCGGAGGGAATGTCAAAGACCAGGATTATGTTCAATTGTTTTCTTTCTTATACCCAATTGACAGAATATCTTGATCATTTAGTTATTAGTGGTTTATTGGAAAATGATAATGTGGGTAAATCGTATAAAACAACATCAAAGGGATTGGACTTTTTAGATCTCTACAACAAAATGGAAGCAATCGCAAAAGCTCCCTAACTACATATTTTCGTTAAAGTGATACTGCCAGGATTAGGAAAATCTATGATGCTGACCAAATTTTGCGTCTTTATGAGATAATTCGATATGGGGGGTTCGTACCATCGGAAGCAACCTTCATCTTTACATACAATTGCGGTTATCTGTAACATGCTAGATCAAGGTATATCTGAAGAAGAGATACGGAAAACTTTGGACCCTGATGGAGAGTTTGCTCCAGACTTTCTTGCATTTTATATCCAATTTGCCACTGAAAACAATTGGCTAATCCAAGAAAACGGTAAATATTCTATTACTCCCACAGGGAGAACTTTCGTGAATGCATTTCTATCAACAAATTAGTTTTAGGCAAACTGTTTCATCATAAATTTCTCTAATCATTTGCCCACTACTAAGCACAGGAGTCTCTTTGGTTATATGAATGACTGTTTACTAGGTGTCAGCACAGTTGGCTAAACCAAAAATTGTAATTGATTTAAAGACTTTTATGAACGCAACGGAGAACAGGTAGTCGCAAAAGTTAACTATATCAATTCATGGTTTAAAAGATAAAATCGACAACTTCAGTTTTTGAACAATCGGTTCGAATTGGGGAACTCGTGTTCAGTAGAACATTACTATACTCATTTTATATTATGACGTTACCATGACATAGATACATATGCATTTATTGATTGATAAACATGGTTTTGAGTTATAGTCTACAGGTAATGGTTAAAACTTAGAGATGATTTAACTCAATCGCTTTTTATAATAGATTGCAGATAAGATATCATGAAAGCCCTAATCAAGCAGGGATCTCAAACTGAGTACGAATTTGAAACAGATGGAATTCCAATTTGTGCTTCAAATTTGAGTTCTCCAGTAATAGACAGAACACAATTTATTTCAGAGATTCGATATAAGATAGGCAATAGGTCATATATCGAGAATGCAGACTAAACTAGAAAAGAGGGATCTTGAATTTGAAAACCTGTTAGGTAATTTACTGATTGCGGAATATCAAGTTGAAAAATTGAGGGAAAGAATTAGTCAGAATTTGAGCACGGACTTTTCAAACACGGGTAAGGTTTCTGAAAGTGTTTTCAAATATAAGAACAATTGGTATAGAATTACCCTTAAAGTTGATCAGATAGATTTAAACGGCAAAAACCAAAAATAACATAACTTTACTTCCACTTTTTTTCATTAAATGAATTCTATTCAGCCCCAAGTACAGAATGATTCATGAATTTATTTTTTCACACTTGGAAAAGTTAGAAAGCAAGTTTTCATTTTTACATGGTGTCCGACAGTTTACCTTAACACTATCTTAGTAATGTAAAATTTTTCCAGCTCTGCGTTGTTGAACTGTACTGCGAATACTAGATTATAGGTTCCTTTTCTTTCCTTTGTAGGTATATCAGCATCAAAAACAAAACACTTCAAATTCAGTTCCTTGCAGTTATCTACTATATTCTCTAAATCGTAAACCTTTCCAAAATTAATGGCAGATTGTGAAACTTTTATTTTGTCTTTTGTAACAAAAAGGTGAAATACGCCATCGGCTTGTTGACCGATTACTGGGGTTACTCCACCAGTTACATGCAAACCTCTTTTCACAACGACAGTCTGTTGTATTGCGTCTGAATTTTTAACAACAGTTTCACCTTGATTCCCACCTACTATTGCATAATCGACATCAAATTGAAATGTATTCCCTCCTGCCGTGAAAATTACTGCTCTGTCAGGGTCTCCGAATGGAGACGCTCCATAAATCATTTTGTCACTAAGGTGAGAAGGTGCTATCAAGAAGATTGAAAACCAAACCGGCACTATTATTAAATTACATAACTTTCTTAAGGTCAATGGCCTAGTACATATGAATATATTATATAGGCGAATCGGAAAAATTTTCTATTTCTTTGGAGGATTTCAAATTCATATTTTAGGGTTCTCCAATCTGAAGAGAGACATTCCCTTAAATTAGCATTATCTAAACCTCACGCTTATTCTACAGCTCTTGAATTAGCACCTCCGAACATCCTAATCCGCTCGAATCATTACCGAAATTATCATCCAGCAAGTCAAAAATTCCTGATTATGAGGATTTGATTCAATAGTCGGTAGGCAAACACCAATGCACTCAGCATGGATATCTGAAGGATTTCCTAGAATAGAAGCTAACCTAGTGTTGCCAATCTTTTATACCAGTCGACCAATTGAGATGTACTTTGATACATTTTTGATTCAAAACGGGCAATATGTTTCCCTGTTCGATTGATATCATCCATATTTACTAAAACTATTCTATCAACATGGAATGATTTTTCCCCAATGGTAACCTCCTGATTAAGGCAAAAATATGATTCGAAATTAAATAAAACTAGGACATCTCTTCAAGATCGGATTTTTCGATAACGCTTCTGCCTTTGTTTTTTATATATCTCCATATTTTGGATGTATCTGGCACGCCCTCCAAGTATAACACAATTTGTCTAGTTTTGAGTAATTCATGATATACCACAGCTTCAACCCCCGCGGCATAGTTTTCGTCCCTGTTTGCCTTAGTATCGACAGTACTCGTGAATCCTCTTTTCCTGTCATGCGGAGTATAATCTCTTTTAATAATCTGACCATGATCGTTACGCTTTCCAGTACTATAGTTCTTTCTAATGGTTCGTGCAGCTTCCTTCAATCCACACCATAGTCTAAGAGTAATATTTTTTCTGTCAACGTCACAGTTAATGTCTTCTATTATATTCTTGATAGTCTGATCCCGTTTAAGACATTCAGTAAAACTTTCCTTTTCAGTATTATCCAAAAGAAAAACAGGGAAATTTGGATTCGTCTTCCTAATATCTGAATTTAACTTGACGTCTAAATAAGATACTAGTTCCACGCGCTTAGAACAGCTAATTTTTAACGAATTGGGCAAGGGTGGACTAGATCCACATTGCTCGCTCCAACCATAAAATATAGACATAGTTGGATCGACTAATTTATTTTGTAAATAAGTATAGCATCTCCGACAAACCCTTACGGTGTCATCCATCACTTGTACATCAACGAGGTGTTCTGCACGAATTGCGGTATCATGAAGACCGAATTGACAGAAATTCACTTAATAATTATCTCCGACTCTTCCAAAGTCGATACTCTATATTTGGATTTTTAAGTTTTATTTATATTTGTCTCATCTCCAACTGACGATAAATTCTGTAATGTCACACTTGATGGTTTATAGACAAAGAAAGTTATTCGACCCTTAAATAATTGAAATATTGTCATGGGGTAAAAGAGAATCGTAGATAGTCGAGTAGGAAAAAGGTTTACTTGGCCCGGATTTTTATGCTTAAATGAAATTAGAAATTACAACTATAAAGAATTTCTCTGCTATCAATTAGCCTGGACATAGATAGGCACATCGAAAACACGGCCATATCTATTAATAGTAACGTTCACTTGGTCATTTTTCCTTTTTTTGGCTAGGTGAGCTGAAAGCTCTGATGGACCACGTATTTTACTATTATTTACCTCTTCTATAATATCACCTCGTCTAATGCCTGCGTAATCAGCAGGACTATTTCGCTCTACGCCTACCACTAAAGCGCCTTCGATAACGGGCAAACCATAGTATTGTGCCAATTGTTGATTTAGTTTGACTATTGCGATGCCCATCCACGGCCTGGTGACTTTTCCATTTTGAATGAGATCCCCAAGTATCGATTTTACAATGTTGATTGGAATAGCAAATCCAATCCCTTGTCCGTAAGGCATCTTTGCAGTATTGATTGCCACAACCTCACCAGCAGTATTTACCAGTGGTCCGCCCGAATTTCCAGGATTTATTGCGGCATCGGTCTGAATTACTTCTAAAATGCCCGACTCAAACTGTATACTTCTTTTCAATGAACTCACAATACCCGATGTAACTGTAGGTCCACCAGACAGTGCGAAGGGATTACCTATTGCAATAACTATCTGCCCTACCTTCAAATTATCGGAATCCCCTAACGGAGCGGGTACAAATCCCTCTGATGAATCTACTCTCACAACAGCCAAGTCACTGGCGTCATCATTTCCAATTAACGTGCCATTACGAGTCTTGCCATCAATTGTCGTGACCTTAAGTCGTTGCGCGTTATCGATTACATGATTATTGGTAAGTACGAGTCCAGCGTTATCAATTACGACTCCTGAACCAACGCCTTCTACTGGAAACAGGTGAAAAAGTTGATCTTGAACCATTCTAACACTGGCGATATTAACAATTGACTTTTCCACTTTTTCCACTGCATTACTTATAAGATCTTCATTAATTGGCGTCAGGCTTCAAACCTCCATACTCACCATTTCCTCCGATTCTACCAAATCAAGAAATAACTTTTTGATCAAAGTCAACTTAACCACATTATATGCGGTTTTAGCATAAATTGACCATGTTATCAAAAGCTGGTCACATGATTGCTAGAACAGCAGAGTAGGTTTTGATCGCGTAAAATTAATTCTTACCGGCCAATGTTTCGAAATTTTAGTTAGTCTTTATCAGACTTTATGACTTGTTCGTAGTTGACCTTACCTTCACGAATAAGTTCAATTCACAATTACAGGGATAACAATCGAAGCATATGGACGTCCATATTACTAAGGCAAATGAGATATTGACGACTTGTAAGCTCGTCGATTTGGACAGGGCTAGAGAACTATAATAATGATGACGATGTTATAGATTATGTAATTTGGGAACTGATATTTGCGCGTATTGCGGAATTAGTATAAGTGGTTTGGAAAAAAAAGATTGGCTTGTATATACCAATTTTCGGCGATACTTGAAAGTTATCGAGAGTCCAACTGACGATCCCTCTCTTGGAATGTTACCAGAACAGTACGTCTGTAGAAAATGTCACGAGAACCTGCTAAAAGACAAAAATGAACCACGCAGTTGTATGGATTTTCAGGATAGGATTTGACTAGTTCAAATTGGGTATAATCCATTTTTGGTTAAGCTCCGATTAGCCAGATCCTGGAATGATAAGTATTTCTAGTTTTGATACAGAACATTTTACCGAAAATGATCATATAAACCATATAGGCGAGGTTCATTCATAATTCATTATTATGTTATCGCAGAAATCTCCGGGCTGGCTTCGAGCGGTACAAATAGGCTTGGGAGCATTGATCATTGCTCTATCAATATTTGCTCTTGCCTCACCTGCAATAACATACATCTCAATAATTTTGATACTAGCTATAGTCCTATTCTTCGTTGGGATTGAAGAGATTATAGTTGGAATTTTTTCACCTGGTAGGTCTAGATGGACGAATATAGGTCTAGGGGTACTTGTCATGATCTTTGCTGGCTTAGCCATCTCATATCCAGCAACAACCGCCCTAATAATAATCATATTTATTGCTGTAGCGTTCCTAATTAATGGTATTGCTAGAATTGTAGAAGGCTTTTCAAGCAGGCATTCTGGTGCGTCACGAGTGTTCCTTATAGGTGTGGGAGCACTTGCCGTAGCCCTTTCTATAGCAGTTTTAGTGTCTCCATTCTTCGGTGCTGCTTTGGCTGGGATTGTAATTGCAGTAGGACTTTTAATAACTGGAATTCAAATGGTTGTTGCAGGATTTAGAGGTCGAAGAGCCTCTGCGCCAGGTACCGACGTTCCTCGTTAATCGTTAGTTAGAATTTGAACTATATAACTGGCAGGATAGTCAGTTTCAATAAAGACAACGGGACAGAGATTGTTCAAATATGTTAATACGGGAGGTATTTTGTCTTTTGGCTAATAGAACCTAATTATTTTTATCTTATCAAAATTTTATCTCAACATACAGGTTATCAGGTTTTCAACCATTTGTCTAACATGCATTACCTCTCAGCATAAATTTCCATAACCCTACGACGATCTAGATTAACATGAAAACCTGTGATAGTAATCAAAAATTGCCAAAATTGTTGCTTATTGTTGTCTTAACATCGATAGGTATCACAGCCAGTGGGATAATGATATCTTCATCTTTTGTCACTCCGGCATATAGCAGTTCCTCTTCTTCTGGATCCCCCTCAAGATCATTATCAGGAACAAATGATGTGTCTATAATCGGCATTAAGAAAGACAAATCATTTGATCCTAACCCAATTGAAATCAAGGCAGGTGATTCAGTTACTTGGACTAACGATGACAACGAAATTCATACAGTCACTTCCGGGAGCAGTGAAGGCCCGACTATGGGGCAAGATTTTGATTCGGGTACATTGGCTTCGGGGAAATCATTTACCCACAAATTCGAAAAAACTGGAACCTTTGAATATTTTTGTTCATTTCATGAATCGATGATTGGAAAAGTTGTCGTAAAATAATTTATAGGAGGTCAGAGACGAGTGAAATTGAATTTTTATAGAGATCATAGAATTTCTGTGACAATATTAGTTGCTGGACTCTTCATTCAAGTTTGGTTGCATGGGTCGGCAGCAGGCTACACTGGCAGTGAAATTAATTTGAAACTAAATAATGCCCAGTTTGTTCCCTTGAATGGAACGTCTAATTATCAAATCAAGGTCAATGTAAATTATACTGTAAACGAACCTTCACTCATAGGCAAAAAGATAAATGCTGTTATGAAGGTGCATTCTTCGGATGGATCGATATTAAAGACAACATCTTTCCCTGCGGGGTTTACTGTGAATAAAACGGGTATGACGCAACTACTAACAAATATACCCGTTTCAAGCTCACAAAATATTACAACCGAATCGGTATTCACGGATCTTAATAAGACGAACCTCCTTTCAAATCAGATAGAAACAGTTCCCCCTATATCTCAATCCCACGTTGTAAATTCCTCTGATTTTACTCCAACCGTTGTTACTAACAAAACCTGATTTACGAATGCATCAAAAATTCCATGCGCGATGATTTAGGGTGTTTAAAATCTTTAATAACTATCCTTCTAAAGATTTCATGAATGTCAAGCTTACTGCATTAATTTTGATGGCAGCGCTTCTAGTAAGTAGTTGTGTTCTTAACAATATTACCAAAAGTGGGGCATATGCTAAGGTAAAAGATAAACCTAACAAAGTAAAAACTGACGATAACAAGAAGGATAAAAATGTCAGTCATGAAGCGTTACCATATCTTGGTGTTAATATGAAAGGGTACAACACAGGACTTCCACAGTCTAGAGAAGCATTCAAAAATCCCTTTCCGAGTAATTATTATAAAAGTAGTTTTAAAATACTTTCAAAAGATAAAACCATCGATCATATTCGCTATAGGTTCTACTGGGAATCGTACGTTAGAAATCCAATTGAATTCTTAAAAGAACTGAAACAGGTGGCAAAATTAGCTGACAAGTATGGGATAAAAGTGATTTATGACAATCATCAATTCCATACTTCATCATGGCTCGACGTAAAAAGTGGAACTGGGTTTCCGGCTTATTTGTTTAATGATGCCATTCTCTACAAGCAAGACAGTGGAGGAACACCAAAGTCCGCGGCTGCAGAAAAATGGTGGACCAATTGGTGGAACAGATCAATTAAGAGTATTAATGGTACAGATGGGTGGCGTCTACAATCAGATTTCTTGAAGACCGTGGTAAAGACTGTTGACAAGCACAAGAGTACACTAGGTTATGAAATATTAAGTGAACCTCAAGTTCATAATAAAAATCAGTGGGCAAAGATTGGCAAGTACAATACCTTCATGACAGATGAGCTTCGCAAAATTACAGACAAGACCTTAATCTATAGTATGAATATTCCAATTGATCTGAAAAGCCCGATAAAAGTAAATGCTCAGAATCTAGCTAAAATGGCACCACAGAATAAGATAAATGTGGTATTCAAAATGAGCCTATACGGGATCCCCTCTGGCGGCTATCAGAGTGATAAACTCCAGTTGTTTGAAAATGCAAGCCGGTTAGCCGGGGTTCCATTGTATGTAGGTGAATGGAATAATGTTAAGCGCATTGCTACAACTTCAACTGAGGGCAAGAAGAATTTTGAAATAAGTGCCAACCAGAGTGATATCAGTCAGGCCGATGCTAACACAATATTACAGAATTTCAAGGGAAAGGATCTCTGGGGAATGGCCTATTGGAGTTGGAGTTTTCTATCTGAAAAGACACCCAATTTTAATCTCGTAAAATTTGCTTATGATAAATCAACGGGAGAAGGAAAGCCGAAACTTACCAAATACTTTGAGATAATGAAAAATGCGTATTCCGAAGTTTTTCGAAAATCTATGGACTATGGTGCTGGTGAAAAATCTAAAGTTAGTAAGGTTAATTCAAAATAGTAAATTAAGAGCATGAATTTATTGCTCCATACGAAATCGAATTCGAATTCAGAGCGGTATAAAAAAGGATTGAATTATTCATTAATTGGCCAAAAAAGAGTTGGAGCCTATACTATTTAGACACTAACCGGGCGCCGATTATAAAAAGAACCAGTGACACAGTTAAATCAAAAATAGAGTAACTATGGTGGTTTATAAGTCAGTATATTGTTACCAATATGGAATTCTTTTGTTGAATTGATATGACATCAGATACCACTGAACCCGGATATACAAGAGACCATATGATTTACACTCTGATGAGATTGCCTTGATTTTTCAAAGATGAAATCCGAGCTAGCAATGATTAATAGACCGATGCGGTTGAGTTCATGGCAGATGTGACGACGTGAGATTCAAGAACCATGTCATGAATCAGATCCTCGCTGCATACAAACCAATCTGGTCGCTAAATCATGCCATCTCTCTAATGGGCTGGGACTTTGAAACTTATATGCCTCGGAAAGGCACGGAAGAAAGGGGAGTGGCTGATTCTCAAATTCACATGCTGCATAAGGATCTTCTCCTAAACAAGGATTTTGTTGGTCTTGTAGAGTCAGCGAAGAAACTGGAAAGCCTTAGCGATTTAGAGAAGGGGGTTGTACGAGTACTCAATAGGGAAATAACCAAGCAGATCAAGATACCCAGAGAATTGACACAAGCAGAATCCCTAGTAAGAATAAGGGGCAACATGGCATGGAGGGAGGCGAGAGAAAAGTCTGATTACAAGATGTATGCACCCCATTTGAAGAAGATGATAGATATAAAGAAGAAAATCGCTGAGAAGTTAGGTTATGATAAGCATCCGTATGATGCGCTTTTAGATTCGTTTGAAGAGGAGCTTACTGTAGATGATCTGGATAAAGTATTCGGTGGATTGACTCCGCGTATTCAGAAGATTCTGAAAAAACTCAAAGATTCTGGGAGCCCGTTTTGCAAAGAAAGCAAACTTGGAAAACCAAAATATGATATCCAAAGAGTTGATGAACTCAATCACGATATTTTGGCTCTCCTGCAATATGACTTGAAACGTTTCAGAATGGATGTATCTACTCATCCTTTCACTGAGACTATGGGCCTCAACGACGTCAGAATAACTACTCGGTATGAGGGGACTGATTTCAAAAAGTCGATATCTAGTACTATTCATGAAGCTGGTCATGCCCTCTATGATCTGCAATGTGATAAGTCATTGTCCGTTACTCCTCTCGAAGGTGGATCTTCGCTTGCGGTACATGAATCTCAGTCAAGGTTTTGGGAGAATATTGTGGGCAGAAGCCTACCTTTTGTTCAATTGATAGCTCCCTTGATTAGGAAGCAAGTAAGTTTTGCAAACCATGCGACAGACGACGAGTTGTATCTGTATTTCAATAATGTCAAGGCTGATTATATACGAGTTGACGCCGACGAAGTTACTTACAATCTCCACATAGCATTAAGATATGAAATAGAGAAAAAAATTCTTGGAGATGAGCTCAACATTTCTGAGATTCCCG
>Ga0075425_100001140_pt1 | contig 25754 bp, 22 predicted proteins | sample SoiMethybrSBSTD4_FD_75300 | JGI IMG/M metagenome (GOLD analysis project Ga0075425, IMG submission 75300) | Bulk soil microbial communities from a Populus tree surrounding site in Tennessee, USA - Soil MetaG P. TD hybrid SBSTD4 | ecosystem: Environmental > Terrestrial > Soil > Tree plantation...
ACGCGCCGATCGAGGATCACCTCGACGCCGCGCTCCTGCCCGAGCACGACACGCAGCGACTCGTAGAGCTCTCGCCGCCCCTGCGACACGATGAAGAGGAGCCGCTCCACTGCCCTACTCCAGCACCGGGCGATGCTGGGCCCACGGGCGTGCGCGCTCGAAAGCCGCGGAGGCCCGCAGCACGGTCGCGTCGTCGAACCGGCGGCCGACGATCTGCAGCCCGATCGGCAGGCCGTCCTTCGTGAAGCCGCACGGCACCGAGGCGGCCGGCTGGCCGGTCATGTTGAACGGATAGGTGAACGGGATCCACGCGTAGGGCTCGACGGCCTTGCCGGCGATCTCCGCGGGGTTGTCGAGTCCCACCTTGAACGGCGGGCACGCGATCGTCGGCGTCAGCAAGAGATCGTACTTCTCGAAGAACGCGCGCGGATGCTGCCACCAGGCCAGGCGGTCGAACCACGCCTGCACGTATTTCGTGGGCGGGTTCTTCAGCGTGGCTTCGATGATGCGATGCAGGCCGGGCTCGAGGTCGCTCGGACGATCGAGATACGGCGCCATCCGCGTCGCGATCCCGCCGCAGAAGATCTCACCCCAGGCCTCGCGCGGCGACGGCCATCCGGGCTTGACCTCGTCGACCTTGCAGCCGAGCTCGCGAAACGCGCGCGCCGCCTTCGCGCACGCGGCCCGCACCTCCGGATCGACCGCCTCGACGAAGCCGAGATCGTCCGTGTAGGCGACGCGCAATCCCTTCACGCCGCCGCGCATGGTCTTCAGATAGTCCTCGCCCGAGGCCGGCAGCGAGTATTGATCGCGCTCGTCGGGGCCGGCGCAGACGTTCATCATGAGCGCGGCGTCGGCCACGGTGCGCGTGAGCGGCCCGATGTGCGAGAGGCTCCACGCGCCGCTCGCCGGATGCGTGGGAATGCGTCCGTACGAGGGTTTGTGGCCGAAGATCCCGGCACACGAGGCCGGGATCCGGATCGAGCCGCCGCCGTCGGTGCCGATATGCAGCGGCCCGAGTCCGGCGGCCGCGGCCGCGGAGGCGCCGCCGCTCGAGCCGCCGGGCGTGCGCTCGAGATTCCACGGATTGCGCGTGATCCCGAAGACCAGGTTGTGGGTGGCGCCGATCCAGCCGAACGTCGGCGTGTTGGTCTTACCGAGCATGATGCCGCCGGCCGCCTTCATGCGCTCGACCATCGGCGCGTCCTCGGCCGGCACGTTGTCGCGGTAGAACGGCGTGCCGAACGTCGTGCGCACGCCCTTGGTGTTGACCAGATCTTTCACCGAGAACGGCACGCCGTGCAACGGGCCAAGCTTCGCGCTGCGCTTGCCGAGCGCGCGCTCGGCCGCCTGGGCCTCGCGCCGCGCCGCCGCGTCGGTGACCGTGACGAACGCGTTGAGCCGCGGATTGAGCTTCTCGATGCGATCGAGCGCGGCGGCGACGACCTCGACCGGCGACACCTTCTTGTTCTTGATCAGGGTCGCCAGCTCGGTCGCAGGCATCCAGGCAAGCCTCGAGTCAGCCATCTGCGTGTCTCCTTTGGGCCGCGAGCATCGCCCGCTAGCCGCTTCCCCGCAAGCGCGGATCGAGCGTGTCGCGGAGCGCGTCGCCGAGTAGGTTCGAGCCGAACACGGCGAGGCTGATCGCGATGCCCGGGAACAGCACGAGGTGCGGCGCCTTCTGTGCGTACTCGGCGGCCGAGACTGACAGCATCCGGCCCCACGACGGATACGGCTCGGGGACACCGAGTCCCAGGAACGACAGGGTCGCTTCGACGAGGATCGCGCTGCCGAGCTGGGCCGTGCACAGCACGATGAACGGCCCCATCGTGTTCGGCAAGATGTGACGAAACGCGATCCGCAAATGCCGCACGCCGAGCGAGCGCGCCGCCTCGACATACTGCATCTCGCGGATCGAGAGCACGCTCGAGCGGATGACGCGGGCCGCTCGCGGGATGATCGGGATCGAGATCGCGATGATGACGTTGTGGACGGCCGGGCCGAGCGCGGCCGACATCACCAGCGCCAGGACCAGCAGCGGCAACCCCTGGAGGATGTCGAGGACCCGCTGCGTCACCATGTCCGTCGTGCCGCCGGCGTAGCCGGACAGGAGTCCGATGATTCCGCCGAGCACCGAGCCGAGCAGGGTCGACGCCACGCCGACGATCAGCGAGACGCGCGCGCCGTGCACGATGCGCGAGTAGATATCGCGTCCGAGGTGGTCGGTGCCGAGCCAGTGATCGGCGCTCGGCGCCGCCAGGGTGGCCGCCGCGTCGGTCGCGATCGGATCGTGCGTCTGCAAGACCTCGGCAAAGATCGCCGTCAGCAGCATCAGCAAGATCAGCACCCCGCCGGCGGCGCCGAGCGGCTTCTTGCGCGCGAAGCGCAACGCCGCGGTCCATCGCCCCGGTCGGGCCCGGGCGCCCGCCGGTACCGTGAGCTCGGCCCGGCTAACCGCCATAGCGCACGCGCGGATCGAGCACGCCGTACAGCATGTCGACGAGCAAATTGCAGAGGATCACGACGATCGCGATGAACATGACGAGGTTCTGCACGATCGGATAGTCGCGCCACAGGATCGCCTGGACCAGGAAGCGCGCGACCCCCGGCAGGTTGAACACGGTCTCGGTGACCACCAGACCGCCGATGAGGAACGCGAACTCGATGCCGATGACGGTGACCACCGGCAGCAACGCGTTCTTCAGCGCATGCCGCCAGATGACGACGCGCCCGGTCTGTCCCTTGGCCCACGCGGTGCGGATGTAGTCCTCGCGCATCACCTCGAGGAGCGACGAGCGCGTGATGCGCATGATCAGCGCCGAGGAGCGGTAGCCGACCGCGAGCGCCGGCAAGAGGAACTGCACCGCGTGGAGCTTCAGGTCCTGCGTCGGGCTCACGTAGCTGAGGGGCGGGATCCACGCGAACCACGTCACCAGCCCGAGAATGATCACCATGCCGAGCCAGAACGCCGGCATCGAGAGTCCGGCAAGGCTGAAGACGCGCAGCAGGTAGTCGAGCGTCGTGTCCTGACGCACGGCGCTGATGACCCCGGTCGGCACGCCGATCAGCACCGCGAACAGTGTGGAGAGCGCGGCGAGCTCGATCGTGACCGGCACGAGCGGCCGGATGATCTGCCAGGCCGGCTGATCGTAGCGGTACGACTTGCCGAGATCGCCGGTGAGCATCTGGCGGATCCAGTCCAGGTACTGGACCCAGTACGGCCGGTCGATCCCCAGCTCCTTCATGATCGCCTGCTTCTCGGACGGGCTCACGTAGCCCGCGGTCGAGAAGAGGATGTCGACGATGTCGCCGGGCGCCAGGCGCAGCAGGGTGAAGATCACCATCGACATGCCCAGCAGGGTGAGCAGGGCGATGACGAGCCGCTGAAGGACGTAGGTCTTCACGCGCTCGCCACCGCCCCCCGCGCTACTTGTCGCTCCAGACTTCCTGCATGCGGCCGAAGTTGTAGATCGACTGGTGCGGGATCAGATTTTTCACGTGCGGCCACACCGTGAAGTAGTCGAGCTTCCAGTCGAGGATCGGCCGCGCGGCATCGGCCTCGAGCTTCTTCTGAATGGCGGCGTTGAGCGCCAGCCGCTTCTTGGGGTCGAGCTCCTGCGACTGGGCGTCGAACATCTTCATCACCTGCTCGTTGCAGTAGAAGCTGTAGTTACGCGGCGAGCCGCAGGCGTAGTTCTCGTAGTAGTTCGCATCGGGGTCGTCGGGGCCGACGCCCGTCAGGTTGGCGCCGATCTGATAGTCGCCGCGCGTCGCGGTCGCGTGCCACTGCGCCGTCTCGATCTGCTTGAGCGTGGCCTCGATGCCCACCTGCTTGAGCTCGTTGATGACGAACGACGCCATGTCGACGTAGACGGCGATCGCCCGCGTGACGATCTCGACCTTCAGCGGCTTCTGGGGAGTGAACCCGACCTCGGCCATGAGCTTCTTCGCCACCGCCTTCTCGTCCGCGGGCTTCGAACCGTAACCCGGCAGCCCGACCAGGTCCTTCTCGGCGAGGCCCCAGAAACCCCACGGCTTGGGCGCGAGCCCGGCCCCGACCACGGCGCCGCCCTGCTGCACGGCCTGGATCAGCGCCCGGCGGTCGATCGCGTGGCTCACCGCCAGCCGCACCTTCAGGTTGTCGAAGGGCGGCTTCTTCATGTTCATGATGATGTTGTCGGCGACGTTCTGACTGAACGGCGTGATCACCAGCTGCGGCACCGCCTTCTTGAGCTGCTCGGCGGCCGTCTTGCTGGTCTCGCCGGGGAACGACACGTCGAGCTTGCCGGCCTGGATCGCCGCCTGCCGGGTACCCCGCTCGAGGATGACGAAGTACTTCAGCCCGTCGAGGTAGGGCCGGCCCTTGACGAAATAGTCCGGGTTTTTCACGAACTCGACGTACTCACCCTTCCGCCACTCCTTGACCTTGAACGGTCCTGTCCCGACGCAGTTCGACCGGTAGTCCGCGGGCGGCACGTGGGCCGCGTAAACGGGGGTATACCCGGACGCGAGCATCAGGAGTAGCGAGGGCTGAGGCCGTTTCAGACGAAACACCGCCGTGTATTGATCCGGCGTCTCGACGGCCTCGATGTTGGAGTACCAGTCCTTCCTCGGATTGATCCGCAGCTTGGCCGGCGCGTCGGGCGCCTCACGAAGCATGTCGAACGTGAACTTCACGTCCTTGGACGTGAACGGCTGACCGTCGTGCCATTTCACGCCCTTGCGCAGAAAGAAGACGAGGTTCCGGTAGTTGTCCTGCCACGACCACTTCTCGGCCAGCTCACCGATGACCGTCTCGGCGCTCTCCGTCTTCTTCAGCGGGTCGAAGAGCACGAGGTTGTTGAAGCACGGCATGGCGGGCCACACGGTCGAGATCGTGGACGTCTCGTGGATGGAAAAACCCTGAGACAGGTCCTCGCGCAGCATCATGTTCAGAACGCCGCCCGATTTTGGCGTCTGGGACTGGCTCGGCGCCGGCGCGAGGACCATCGCGGCGAGGGCCAGGATCGTGATCGAGAGGAACGCGAGGCGAACGCGCGACATTGACACCTCCTGGAGGATTCCGCGAATCGGAGTGTAACGTGAAAACGCGGGAGCGGACAAACCGGTTTCCGACCGCTCGGGAGCGGCGATTCCGGCTTCAGATCAGTCGCAACAGCAGGTGCACGGCGTAGAGCAGGCCGCCCGCCAGACCGCCGACGACGGTGCCGTTGACGCGGATGTACTGCAGGTCGTCCCCAGCGTGCTCCTCGATGAGCCGCACCGCGCCCTCGGGGCCGAGCGCCAGCACACCGTTCTCGATGAACTCCGCGATGCGCTGGTGGTGGCGCTCGACGATCTCGAGCACGCGAGCCTTGGCCCAGCGGTCGAGCTGTCGCCGGAGCTCTTCGTCGGCGGCCAGCGCGCGGCGCGCGCGCTCGAGGCGCTCGACGATCCAGAGGCGCACCTCGGAGCGCGGCCGCTCCAGATCGGCCAGGAGGATCCGGTGGAGCGCCGCGGCGCTGTCCTCCAGCACGCGCGTGGCGATCGGCGTCGAGAGGAAATCGCGCTTGGCGGCCTCGAGTCGCGCCGCCAGGCTACCGTCGGCCCGCAGGCGCCCGGGCAGCTCCGCCATCGCCTCGGCAAGGCGCTGGCGGACGGGATGGTCCGGCTCCGTGGCCACCTGGCGCAAGCCGGCCTGCAGGGCCGACAGGACGCGCTCACGATCGATCAGCCCGAGGAGACTCGCGACGGCGATCCAGAACCTCGGATAGACGCCCATCTGCTGCCGGTAGCGTGCGAGGAGGTCGTCCACCAGATCGCCTACCGTCGCCCGAAACGCGGGACGATCGAACGCCTCGGCGAGCGAGCCGGCCAGCGCCGTCACCGCGCGCTGATCCCAGCCGTGCCGATGGGCCATCTGGAGCGCCGCGGCGAGGATCGGGCTCACCGGCCGGTCGAGCAGCAGATCGCGAAGGCGCGTGATCATCTCGCCGGCGGCCTTGGGCGAGAGCTCGGCGGCGAGCCAGCGCGCCAGCTCGCGCGTGGCCACGTCGAGATCGCGCGAGGTCAGCCGCTCGGCGCCGCGCGCGATCAGCGAGGCGACGTCGACGCTCTCGATCTCGCGCGCGACGTACTCCTTCGTCAGGACGCGGCTGCCGACCATCGTACCGACCCTTGCGGCCATCAGCTCCCAGTTGGCCGGGATCAGCGCCGTGTGCGGGATCGGCAGGCCAAGCGGCCGGCGGAAGATCGCGGTCACCGCGAACCAGTCGGCCAGGCCGCCGACGATGCCGGCCTCGGCGATCGCCAGGATCCAACCGCCCCACCAGGTGGCTCGGAGTGGAAACGCAGCCACCGCCAGGCCGGCCGCCGCCAGCAGCACGCCGAGCGCGAGTCGTCGCTGGCGCCGGGGCGGTCGGTCGCTCATCGCCGTCGCCGCGAGGGCAGGAGCACCCGGCCGCGCTTGACGTCCCAGACGCCGCGCGGCGAGAGCCGGACGGTCGGCAGGAAATCGGCGGCCATGAAGAACAGCGAGTAGAGCGGCTCGTGATACGGGTAGCCGCGCTCGATGAGATGCCGGCGGAGCTCGTCCTCGGAGCGGGCCGCTTCCTCGACGGAGATCCGCGCCATGATCCCGCCGAGCGGCAAGGCTAGCTCGTACACGATCCGGTCGTCGTCGACGAGCACGATGCCGCCGTGCAGAGCGAGCAGACGATTGACGGCTCGGGCCATGGCCTCCGGCCGCCGCCCCAGCGCGAGGATGTTGAAGTCGGTGCTGTTCGTGGTCGCGAAGCCGTCGAGCCGATCGGCGAAGCCCGCGACGACACCGGGCGCAACCCAGCGCCCCGCCCGGTCGAGGAGCGCGGCGTGCAGATCCCCTGGCTGGAGCGGTCGCTCGTGGAGCCGGCTGATCACGGCACTCACCAGCTGGATCACCGGGTAGGCGTCGCGACGCGGCAGCTCGAAATCGTCGGGACGCGCGCGCCACCGGACCGTCAGGCGCGCCTCGGGCGATTTGAACACCCGCGACCACGACGGCTCCGACACGCGGCCGACCAGCAAACCGCCGTTCGCCACCACCTTGCCGCGCGCGATCACCGTCGACGGCCGCGGCTCGGCCACATCGTCGAGCACGCAGACGTCCGCGTAGCGTCCGGGCGCGATGCCGCCGAGGTCGGCGTCGAGCCCGTAGTAGGTCGCCGGGTTGAGCGTCGCCATCCGGTAGGCGTCGATCGGCGTCACGCCCCGCTCGAGCGCGACCCGGATCAGGTGATCGACGAAGCCGTGGGTCCTGAGGAACGCCGGCATCGAGCCGTCGCTGGTGAGCATGAGCCGCGACGCGAGCGCCGGCGCCGCCTTGAGCGCGTCGAGCAGACCGACCAGATCCCGGCGCAGCGACGACTCGCGCAGCATCACCGCGATGCCCTGGCGCGCGCGATCAAGCACTTCTTGCGCCGTGATCGGCTCGTGGTCGGAGGTGAAACCAGCCGCGGCGATCGCGGGGATCTTCTCGGCCGAGGCGCCCGCGGTGTGTCCCTCCACGCGGCCGCTCCGCGCCAGACCCAGGCGCCGAAGGAGCTCGGCGTCGCCGCGCCAGGCGTCGGGCCAGCGCGTCACCTCGCCGACCGCCAGGGCGCGCGGGTGCGCCATCGCCTTCGCGAGCGTCTTCACGCCGAACCGCCGCCACTCGCCGGGCGCGCGGCTCTGCGCGTGTGGGCGCACCATCCAGTAGAAGTGCAGCGGCGCCGCGAGCAGCGCGTCGGCCACTGCCTGGAAGGCGGCGAGACCGCCGAGCTCCCAGAACTGCAAGGTATCCGCGATCACGGCCGTGGTGCCGAGCGGCAGCACGAAGCGCGCGAGCGCCGACGGCGTGGTCAAGGTCGCGGGATGCACGTGAGGATCGATATAGCCCGGGACCAGCACGCGGCCGGTCGCGTCGACCATGCGCGTGCGCGCGCCGATCATCTCCTCGCGCACGCCGACGTACGCGATGCGCTCGCCGCGGGTGGCGACGTTGGCGCGGTAGAGCTCGCCCGTGTAGACGTTGAGCAAGGTCCCGCCGCGGACGTACAGATCAGCAGGGGCCGCGCCGCGAGCGACGTCGGTGAGGCGCCGGCGCTCAGCGATGGTCACAGGATTCGATTATAGCGGCAGTGCGAGCCGGCCGAAGTCGCCGCGATACAATCGATGCATGAGTCGCGCGATCGTCGTCAACGGCACGGTGCGCGTGCCCGAGCGGGCGCTGGAAGTGCGCGCGGTGCGCGCCTCCGGACCGGGCGGCCAGAACGTCAACAAGGTCGCCACGAAGGTCGACGTGCGCGTCGACCTCGACGCGATCGAAGGGCTCTCGGCAGCCGCCCGCACGCGGCTCGCGACGCTCTGTCGCCACCGGCTCGACGCGGACGGCCGTTTGATGGTCTCGAGCCAAGCCGAGCGCAACCAGGCGAGGAACCTCGAGGACGCGCTCGATCGGATCCGCGGGCTCGTGGTCGCGGCGCTGCGCGAGCCGCGAACGCGCAAGGCCTCCCGGCCGACGGCGGCGGCGCGCGAGCGGCGGATCGAATCGAAGAAGCGTCGGGGCGCGCTCAAGCGCGAGCGCGCCCGCGATCAGGACTGAAGCCGATTCAGCGCTTGGGGGCGCGCCCTGCCCGATAGGCGGCGGTGCCGGCCCGCACGCCGACCTTGAAGCTACGACTCAGCAGGGCTGCCTGGGCGACGGCCTCGCGCACGCGGGGTTCGGCACGCCGCATCATGCGCTCCACCTCGACGCGGGTGCGTCGCTCGATCCGGCGCAGCCGACGCCGGGCCTGACCGCGCGCGCGGTCGGCCTCGGTCTTGAGCGTCTTCAGGTGCTTCTGCAACGCCTTCATCTGCCGTTCGAGATTGGTCATCGCGTCTGTCTCCAGGACGCGCCGTGGCGCGCACCAGCAGGACGAACGGTCAGAAGCCCAGCGCGCGTACCTCGTCCCGGAACTGCTGGACGTTGCGCAGCTTGATGTCCTCGTAGCCGCGGATCACGTCGGGCAGCTCCGCGAGCTTCACCGCGCGCTCGTAGCTCTCGGGCGAGAGACCGGCCAGCACCTTCTCGATGAGTGACCGATACTCGCCGGGCAGCTGACGCTCGACCCGGCGCACGGCGGCGTAGCCGAACGGATCGAGTGGGGTCCCGCGCAGCATCTTCATGCGCGCGAGCACGCCGAAGACCGTCCCGAACCACGGACCGAGCTTGATCTTCTGCTTGACGCCGAGCGCCCGGAGCAGCGGCGGGTGCAGGTTGTAGGCGAGCTTGACGCCGCCCGGGAACTCCTCGGCGAGCGCCCGGCCGATATCGGGTTTGAGCGAGAGACGCGCCACCTCGTACTCGTCCTTGTACGCCATGAGCTTGAAGAGATAGCGCGCGACCGCCTCGGAGAGCCTCGACTCGCCGGGCACCTGCGCGGCCTCGGCCTCACGCACGCGCTTGACGAACTGGACGTAGCCGCGCGCGTAGCCCGCGCTCTTGTAAACGATCAGCTCGGGCACGCGGATCTCGAGCAGGCGCGTGAGCTCGCCCGTGGCGCCGACGGAATCCACCAGATTCCGCGCCTGGGCCGAGAGCTCCAGTGCCGCCTCGATGGCCCCGAGCCGGCGACGGACGACCGTGCGCGCCCACGCTGGATCGGCCACCAGCAGCCGGCCCACGCGGAACGCCTGGCTGTTCATCTGCACGGAGACACCGTTGAGCGCGATCGCTTCCTCGATCGCCTTTTCGCTCACCGGCAGGGCACCGGCCTGATAGGCCGCGCCGAGCACGATCATGTTGGCCGCCATATGGTCGTCGAACAGCGTCTCCGCCAGGCCGAGCGCGTCCAGATAGACGTTCTCGTCCTTGCGCGTCACCCGGTTGATCGACGTGATGAGGCCGTTGGCTTCGGGGAACTCGACGGCCGTCGATGTCACCATCGCGCCCGTCGGCACCTGACTCGTCGAGATGACCGCGATCGTCCGGTCGGGGCGCGCGTGATCGAGGTTCTGCGGCGCGGTCGCCACGAGGATGTCGTAGCCGAGATAGCAGTCGGCGGCGCCTGCGGCGATTTTGCTGGAGACCTGCGTGGCCCGGTCGAGGATCTTCAGATGCGAGACGACCGGCCCGCCCTTCTGGCTGAGCCCGGTCTGGTCGAGACCACGCACGTGCTTGCCGTCGAGCAGCGCCGCCGTGCCCAGGATCTGGTTCACGGTCACCACGCCCGTGCCGCCGATCCCCATCATGAACACGTTGGCTTCGCTCGGCACCTTGTGTTCCGGCTCCGGCAGGGCGCGTTCGACCTTGTAGACGCGCCGCTCCTTCTTCTTCGGGTCGGCCAGCGGCACCACCGTCAGGAACGACGGGCAATCGCCCTTCAGGCACGAATAATCCTTGTTGCAGGACGATTGATGAATCTGGGTCTTTCGCCCGAACTCCGTTTCGACCGGGTGCACGGACAGGCAGTTGCTCTTCACGCCGCAGTCGCCGCAGCCCTCGCAGATCGCCTCGTTGATGAAGACGCGCATCTCGGGGTCCGGCAGCCGGCCGCGCTTGCGCAGGCGGCGCTTCTCGGCGGCGCAGCGCTGGTCGTACACCAGCGCGGTCACGCCGGGAACGTCGCGCAGCAGGCGTTGAGCCTCGTCGAGCCGGTCGCGGTGCCACACCTCGACACCCGGCGCCCACACGGTGGTCTTCGGATACTTGTCCGGCTCGTCGGTCATCACGATGATCCGCTTCACGCCCTCGGCGGCGATCGAGCGCGTCAGCTCGGGCACCGGCATGGCGCCGGCGGCGTCCTGACCGCCCGTCATCGCGACCGCGGAGTTGTAGAGGATCTTGTAGGTGATGTTGGCGCTCGAGGCGACTGCCTGGCGGATCGCCAGCGAGCCCGAGTGGAAGAACGTGCCGTCGCCGAGGTTCTGGAAGAGGTGCTTGGTCTCGGTGAAGGGCGCGATGCCCACCCACTGCACGCCCTCGCCGCCCATGTGCGTGAGGCCCATCGTGCGGCGGTCCATCAGGAGCGCCATGCCGTGGCAGCCGATGCCGGCGCTGGCCATCGAGCCCTCGGGCAGCACCGTCGACCGGTTGTGCGGGCAGCCCGAGCAGAAGTACGGCTGACGCGCCATCGTCAGCGGCGCGGGCCGCTGGCGCAGCGCCTCGAGCAGCGCCACGCGCGCCGTGATCGAGTCGAGATGAATGCGGCGCTCGAGGCGCGTCGCGAGGATCTGGGCGATCCGGTCCGCGTCGAGCTCGGCATCGGCGGGCACGAGCGGGCGTCCCTGCTCGTCCTGCTTGCCGATCACGCGCGGGCGCTCGGTCTGGTTATAGAGGATGTCGCGGATGAAGAGCTCGCAGAAGGCGCGCTTTTCCTCGATGACCATCAGCTCTTCGAGGCCCCGGGCGAACTCGCGGACCGTGCCCGGCTCCATCGGGAACATCATCTCGATCTGCATGAGGCGGATGCCGTACTGCCGGAGCGCTGCGTTGTCGAGGCCGAGCTCGGCGAGCGCTTCGCGCAGGTCGTAGTACGTCTTGCCGGGGGCCGCGAGGCCGAGCCAGGCATTCGGCGTCGGCAAGGTGATGCGATTGAGCTTGTTCGCGGCGGCGAACGCCTTGGCCGCCTCGAGCCGTCCATAGTGGATCTCGCGCTCGGCCTCGAGCCCCCACGGCGGCATCAGGAGCGGGGTCTGCCGCGCCTGCCAGGGGCGTCCTTCATAGAGGAAGCTGGGCTCGGCGACGACGATCCGGTCCGGCGAGACCTCGGCCGTCCCGATCTCGTCGGCGACGTTGGTCACGATCTTGAAGCCGACCCAGAGACCCGAGTAGCGGGAGAGCTCGAAGCCCAGGCGTCCGAGATCGAGGATCTCCTGCGCGGTGCCGGGATAGAGCACCGGGAACAGCGCGTCGTAGAACGCTACCTCGGAGTGCGACGGAATCGTCGAGGACTTCGACAGCGGATCGTCGCCGCCGAGCGCCAGCACGCCGCCGTGCTTGCCGACGCCGGCGAAGTTGGCGTGCTTGAAGATGTCGCCGGTGCGATCGACGCCCGGGCCCTTGCCGTACCACATGCCGAGCACGCCGTCGTACTTCGGCTGCGGGAACAGATTCGCGAGCTGGCTGCCGTAGACGGCCGTCGCGCCGAGGTCCTCGTTGACGCCCGAGAGGAAGACGACGTTGTGCTGGCGGAGCAGATCGGGGTTGCGCTCGAGTGTGAGATCGAGCCCGCCGAGCGGCGAGCCGCGATACCCGGAGATCAACGTCGCGGTGTTGAGCCCGCGGCGCTTATCGGCGCGATGCTGGTCGAGGGGCAAACGCACCAGCGCCTGAATGCCGGAGAGGAAGATCTGACCTTCCTCCTGGCGGTACTTGGCGTCCAGGGTGAAGTCGCGCTTGATCGTCATGGGTCTCCTCTTGAAGTGACTCCACGTATGATACGGGTCGCCACGGGTGAGGCGCAAATCGGCTCCGGGGATGCGATCTCGGCGCCGCCACGATCGCCGCGACGAGCTGGTCCTGCGCTACCTCACGATGGCCGAACCGCCGCCACGACCGCGCGCCAGGCATCCCGTTCGGCAGCGTGGCGCCAGAGCCCGCGGTGCGCTCCGCGCGCCTCGCGCTGCAGCGCGAGGAAGAGGTCCTGATAGCGGACGTTCGGCGGGACGGTCATGACCTGGGCGTAGCCGAGTCGAACCAGCTCGGCGTTGACCATCGTGTGGCCGACCCACACGTACGCCAGGAGTCGTCCCCAGCGGTCCCGCGTCCTGACGTCGAGCTCGAGCCGGACGCGACGGCCGTCCACGAGGTCGCGGTTCGCCCGCGCGGCCTCGCGGCCACCTGGCTCTTCACCCCGCACCGGATGATGGAGCTCGGGCGCGTCGACACCGATGTAGCGGATCTTCTCGATGCGATCGGCGAGCTGGACGTGGATCGTGTCGCCGTCGACGACCTTGACGACGGTGCCCTCGATCGTGCCCGCCGCGGCCGCGCCGACCGCGAGCAGCGGCAGGAGCAGCAGCGCCAGTGGCCATCGGCGGAGCGGCACGCCGACACGGTGTCACCGCGGGTCGACGAGTGTCAAGAATTCGAGACGGTCGTGGGATGAAAACTACGCGGCGCGGAGCGAGCTACTGAACGCGGAACATCGCGTAGCCGAGCGATCTCAGCTGCGTGTCGACGAACGGCTGGTGGCGGCGGTCGGCGCTCCTCCGCTCGACTGACTCCCCCGATGCCTCGGCCACGCGGCGGTCACGCCCGGATCGACGGTCGAGGAACACCTCGACGTTTTCTTCGGCTTTGAACTGGCGGATCAGGTACTCGCAGAGGCCCGTCTGGTCGCGCGCAACGATGAAATAGTGTCGAGTCATGACCGCCACACGCCAATTCTCCACGAAACGTTCGTAGGGGTCAAGGTTGGCGGAGCCTTCCGAGAGCCCGCTGGGCCATGCGCGCCTTCTTGGAAAGTCGGCGGGGGTTGCCGCGCTTTGCCGGAGCCTCGTCCTCCTCCGCTTCATCCTTTATATGGGGATTTCCGGCAGGGTCTGGAGAGCCCTGCGGAAGGTCCAGGGCCTCCAGAAATTGCTCGGCGGTCAGCACGGCGCTCCCCGCCCGGCGCGCCGCGTCCTGGACCTTGCGGTCCGAGCTGATGACGATCGCGCCGCTTCTGAGCTGCCGGGCCAGCCTCATGAGCTCGTCGTCGGCCGTCAGGGGCGGCCGCGAGAAGATCACGCGGATCCGCCCGGGCGTCGGACCGCCGGCGGCGATTCGCGCTCCGTCGAACACCACCGTGAATTCGTCCTGAGGCGGCCTCCGGGCTCGCGCGATCAGGTGCAGGAGGGCCCGGCGCCCGGCCTCGAGGCTCTCGGCCTCGCGCGCTCGAAGCTCCGGATCGCGCCGGATGACGTTGTAGCCGTCGACGAGCCAGCGCATCGGGGGACTCGGCTCACCTCTCCCGCCGAGAAAGGAGCTTTCCGACTTCTTGAAGGCCGAGACTCGCAAGACGAACCACCCGGCGAGGATACAAGAGCCAGGGGGGAGTCATCGGATAGTGCCGCGCCAAAACATGTCGCCGGGGGATGACGAGCTCCGCCAGGTACGTCGCCTTTGCGATTGCCCCAGGGATCGAAAGAGCCACCATTAGCTCGCCCGGCGTCTCCACGCCTCGTCGGTTTGCGACGACGCGTATGAATGCCCGCTCCAGAGGGCCGAGGGCGGGCAGCTGACGACGCACCGCTTCCGAGACGTCCGCGCCATCGAGCAACCAGTCGAGCGCGGCGACCGCGTACGCGAGGGGCCGCACCGCTCCCGACGCCCGAGCATGTTCCAGCAAGGATGGCCAGGGCGCGTCCTGCAGCACGAGCGCCAGGTCGACCAGCCAGATCAGGCGTGAATAGGAGTGCTTTAGCGCGTGCACGACGAGCTGGAGGCGAAGATGAACGGCAGAGAGGACGAGCACCGTCGCATCGGCCGGGTCTTTTGGGACCGCCTCCCGCCAGAGCGCGACCGGGTCGAAGTGAAAGGCGCGCGCTTTGCGCCCGACCCACTCGCTCCCCACGATCTCCGTGTGCAAATCGAACGAGACAGTACCCCGGGAGAAGAACGGAGAGGAGGGCGAGACCGGCTGGTAACCGCGGTGTCGCAGCCAGCCGGCGATCCAGGGCACGTCGGACGGGCGCAGGAAAAGATCGATGTCGCCCATCGGGCGCAGGGCCACGCAACCTCGATACACGTCGTCGAGCAGTGCCGCCCCCTTCAGCACGATCATCTGCCGGCGGTCTTCGCGCATGGCCGCCTGCAACGCAGCGAGCTCGGACAGCGCTGCCATGTTGCTGGCCGCGACGACCCTCGTCTCGGCGCGCCAGCGATCGAGGTTCGCAACCGTGTCCTCGCGCCCCGCCAGGGCCTCGAGCGCCTGGGCCACGATTCCAGCGACGCCCTCGCGTCGCGCCTGCTCGAGGAGCGCGTCCCACTGCAAGCCGCCGCGGACCAGCTTCTCGAGATCTTCCTCGGTGCCGGCGCCGACGAACCACCGAATGGCGCCCACGAGCGCCCGTACCTCGCGGGCGAGCGAAAGGTCGGCGGTGGGCGACAGCGCAACGCTCACGTCCCGCAATGCTCCAGGATCGCCTCCTGCACTTCCGGCAGTCGAGACAGGTCGCGGGGGAAGGAAAGTCGATACACGAGGCCGGCGCGCGCCGCGATGCGCCCGATCGACGCGAACTCCTGGCGCAGGCGGGCTCGATCGTCGAGATCGAGACGATAGGTGTGCTTGACGAGCTCGATGAACGCGTCACGCGGTCTGGCGGGAACGATGCTGATCGGGCCAGCGCCCACGCTCGGCTCCGTTCGGTCAATGACGTAGATCCGTCGTACCGGCACGGGCTCCCGGCTGAACGGCCACGACTGGCCATCGACACGGAGCCGCTTCTTGCCGGCTCGATGCTCGACGTCGTCCAGCCGCATCCGCCTGTGGTCCAGCACCGACAGCACATCCGGCCACAGCCTGATCTCGGGGTAGCTGGGAACGACGACGAGGCTTCGGCCGTCGTCGTCGATCAAGAGGCCGTCGTCCGCAATGAGCGGGAACGCGCGCCGCACGAAGCTGGCGCCGAGTGTAGACTTCCCCTGCCCCGCCGCTCCGAGAAACGCGATGGCGCCGTGAGCAGTCGCGACGGCGCTCGCATGCAGGACGAGGCGCCCTCGCACGCTGAGCGCCATCGGCAGGACGTGAGTCAAAAAGAGGTGCGCGACCGTCTGCGGTCGCGCGTTACCCCGCGGGGAGCAGCTCACATGGCGCCCGTCGGGCGATATCAGATAGACGGCGAGACCGGGAAACTTCACGAGATATCCGGATCGACCGCGGTCGATGGTCAGCGAGACCGTTCCGTTCGGCTGTCGAAGCGTGTGCCCGCGACCGATTGCTCGATCGCCGAGGGGACCGCGCCGTAGCGCGAGCACGCAGTCGGCGGACTCGCCCGTGATTCTCGGGAGCCCCGGCAGTCGGACGTTGCTCGAAAGGATCAGGCCAAACGCCGAATAGCCGGTCACGCCCTACACCGCGTAGCGCGTGACGACCTCGGTGACGAAGGCGGCTGCCTCGGCGAACGACTGGAAGAGCGCGGCATGACGACGCTGGAGCTCACGCTCGATCTCGGCGAGTGTTCGCCGGCCGTCGCAGAGCTCGAGAACAGAGCGGCGGGCCTCGCCCCACGGCGAGAGACGCGGCACGAACCTGAGATCGGTCCGGTCCAGGTCTTCCCGGCAGACCAGCATCCCCTGGAACGTGGAGTGGGCGAACCGTCCCTTGCTGGCCGCCGCGGGTCCGCGCGCGCCAGGGGTACCCCTCACGTCGACGGTCCAGCTTACGATCATCCCGGCTGGGCGGATCCGTAGTGTGACGCGGACTTCGTCGAGCTCATCCAGCGCGACCGGCCGCGCGATCGGAAAGAATACGTGCCTCCGAAAAATCGGCCGAGCCGCCAGCGGGGAGTTGGTGAGCGTGACTCCCGGCGAAAGCCTGGCCTCGAACCAGCCGCCGATCCCGTGCAGCGTCCCCGGTCGCGCTGCCACGAGAACGGCCTCGGCACTCAAGGCATTCATCGAAGCCGTCGAGAGACTCAGTGCGATCGCTCGGGCGGGAGCGCCTAGCAGATGCGTCGAATCGAACCGCGCGGGGTAGCCGGTGTTCGCGGCGATCGTGCAGGCGTGGTGGAAGTCGAAGCCGTCCGGCGTCCCCGTCCAGAACTCGATCTGGCCGAACAGCTCCGGGCTCTCGATGGGCGCGACGACGAGCCTGATTTCGCCGGGCACCATCACGCCGTCCGGCTTCAGGAAACGCGTCCGGGCGTCCGCGAAATACTCGAGGATGCCCGACTCCAGCCCGAAGCGTCCGATCTGGTCGGCAAGGACGACGTCGACTCGCTCGGGCAGGTCGACTCGGGTCGACAGCCCTTTGATGTGGCAGATCCGGTCACGGAAGCCGTTGGCCTCGGCAACGTCCCGGGCGAGTCCGATGATCGAGCCCTCGTCGACCGCGTAAACGCGCTTCGCTCCGGCGCGGCAGGCCATGAGCCCGAGGATCCCAGTGCCAGCGCCGAGGTCGAGCACGATGTCGCCAGCTGTGACGACCTCCTCGATGGCCTGGCGAAAGGCGGACAGGCGATTGGCGTCGGCGAGATACTGCCGGTGTTCGTCCAGGACGAGTGACATCAGATGATCGCGGCGCTCGGGCGACGACGTCTCACAAGCACGCCATCATCATGGGGCCCGCATCGCCGAGGGTCTGCGTGCCCGTGTGCGTCAGCTTCTCGACGGGTCCGTACTCGGTGAGGCACGGCTTCACGTAGAGCTTCTTCGTGGGAGGTTCTGGCGTCGCGTCCTTCGCCGGCTCTTCCGTCATGGTTTCTCCTCGTAAGTCAGCCACGCGCGCGACTCGGGAAACATGGTTCTGTACCACACCTCGGTCGCGAAGATCATCCAGATCGGTCCCAGACAGCCGAGGTCGCCCCGGCGCAGGCGATCGTACATCTCGCGCACTCGCGCGCCGAGGACGAATCCATCGGCCTCGAGGCGCAGCCGCGGGAAGACTTCGGCAGCGCCCTCACGTTCGAGCGACTCGGCGAAAAGGAACGTGAAGTCGCCCTTCGTCGCGCGCCGCGCGACGGAAGGCGGGAGAAGATCCCACGCCGCCCGACGCAAGATGAACTTGGTCTCCGTACCGCGCCATCGCTGCTCCTCCGGCAGCGCCAGGGCGAACTCGATGAGACGTCGATCGTTGAACGGGAATCGGCTCTCCATCGACTGGCGTCTCTCGAATCGGTCCACCATCTCGTACTCGGCGGCGCTCCACCCGCTCTGCAGCTGACGAGCGATCGCGCGTTGGGCGAGCGTCGCAAACCGAGGCACGGGGACCTCCCGGGCGAGCCGATCTTGAAGCGCGACGCGTCGGGCGAAGTCCGGTGCGATCCAGTTCGGAACGTCCCATCTCCGCAGTCGCCGCACCAGCCTTTTGACCGGCCGCGGAACGAGCGGAAACACACACGACCGCACCGCGTCGCCGAGGCCGACCGGCGGGCCACCCAGCCGATTGAGCGAGCGGATGTCGTCGCGGATCCTACGCGCGAGCGCGAGCAGACGCAGCCGGCGGAGCAGGTCGGCGCAGTGCGCAGTATCCCCGGTCAGCCACTCGTCGCCACCATATCCCCAGAGCGCGACGCGACTGCCCCGCTCGCGCGCCTGATGGAGCAAGAGTCCCCAGGGATGAGTGTTGGGCAGATCAGGAAAGTCTCGGAGCGCGGCGACCTGCGTGGCCAACGCCGGCGCACGAGTGGCGTCCGCGCTCACATGCGTCACCGACAACTGCCACAACTCGGCAACGTCGTCGACCCAAGCTCGCTCGTCCGCGGCCGCATACCCGAAGTCGAGAGAGTATGCTTCGAACCGGGGCGCGTGGCCCGTGCCGTCTCGCGCAAGCCGAGCCGAAGCCCCGACGATCGCCGAAGAGTCGAGCCCGCCGCTCAGGAACAACGCGACGGGACTCAGGCTCCGAAGCCGACAGCGCACAGCCTCTCGAAAGATTGCGCTGAAGTGCTCGGCGTACTCGTCGTCCGTCGAGTACCGGATTTCACGGCGAGGATCGACGTCGAAGTAGCGAGCCGTCCGGACGCCGCCGACGTCGACGGTCAGGACATGGCCGGGCGCCAGTCGTAGGATCCCGCAATAGAGCGTCTCCTCGAGATCGACGAGGCGGCTGCTCAGATACTCACCCACCACTCCCTCGTTCGGCCGCGGGCCGACGGGCAGAACGTCGAGCAGCTGGCGAAGCTCGGAACCCCATACGAAGGTTCGGTCGTAGATGCAGTAATACAGCGGCCGGATGCCCAGCGGATCGCGGGCGCAGAAGAGCCGGCGGCGCCGGCGGTCCCAGATCGCGAAGGCGAAGTCGCCAACGATCCGCGAGACGCAGCCGTCGGACCAAAGACCGTACGACTGCAGCACGAGCTCCGCGTCGGAGTCGGTCCGCAAGTGGACACCCGCGGCGCGCAGCCAGGCCGCGAGCTCGTCACGATTGTCGACTCGACCGTCGAGCGCGAGACAGAGCGTCTCACTCTCGTCGAGCAACGGTTGCTTTTCGCTCAGCGATTCCGGCGTCGTTCGGAGGATGCGATGCCCGAGGCCAGCGGGACCGTCCGTCCAGTAGCCCTCGCCGTCCGGGCCGCGGTGAGCGACCGCGGCTGTCAGTTTCCTGAGAAGCCCGGCGTCGACGGCGCGACCGTGGAGACCGTAGACGCCGGCCAGACCGCTCACGGCGTGCGCTCGGCTCGGAGGAAGGTCGCGAGATCTGGTGGCCGGTCGGGTATGCGGGCCAGCACGGCGTAGCGCGCGAGCCCGTGACTCGCGCCGACGGCGGCACCGCCCAGCTCCACCCAGGCGTGTCCCTCAAGCGTCCCGCCAGTCTTGGCGACCCCGACGACCAGCTGCGCCGCCCGACCGCGCCGTCTGAGCAATGACGAGACAACGACCGCTTTCGCGAGACAGGCGGGCCTCGGCCACAGGCCGCGGGCGGCGACGTCGACGAGCCAGGCCGTGCGCGTGGCGCCTCGGACGCCGTCGGCGACGACGCAACGGCGTGCCGCTGGTATGGCGGCGATGAGAACGAGCACGCGCCGCAGTCCGAAGAGGCGTAGACCTGCGCTCACGAGAGGCAAGAGGATCAGTGCGCCGAGGAGGAGCGCCCAGTCGTGACGCGACAGCCCGCTGATGCGGAGAAGCGCCTGCCTGGGCCCCGCGCTAAGCCGGCTGCACGGCGACATGCGTCAGTCCCTTCGCGCACAACTGGTCGACGAGCTCGAGAAGATCACGTTCGAGAACCGCCGGCGCCGCGTCGTACTCGGAGCGAAGCATTGCCAACACCGTACCGAGAGCTCCGTGATCTTCGATGAGTCGCCAGATTCGCGCGCCGACCTTGTCGAGTCCGAAATAGACGCCGGTCTCGAGATTGAGGATCACGATTTCACCGCCGAGCTCGCGGAACGTGACGTCGGGATCAATCGTCACAACGGAGGCCAGCGTGGGCCTGCTCATTGCCTCGAATCTTCCACGTTTCACCGATTGAAATCAAGGGAGCCCACGCCGCCGCGCGTTGCGCCGCCAGTTTTGTGGCACGATAGGCGCACGATGGCGGGGCAGGGGTGATGCGCGGACACGAGCTGCGGCATACGCTGCTCTGGTATATCGGGCGCGTCGCGGGGCAGGCCGCGATGCACGCCGCAGCACGGCGGCTCCGACTCGATGATTTGCGGGGTGTCATCGTCCTTCCCTCTTCGGGCGTGGCGGTCGAGCTGCCAGGCCGCGTTGATTCGTTCATCTTCTCGTGGCGCTGCAACCGCAACGTGCGCAGCGACGTCGGCACCGCTGTCCTCGTGGCCGAGGCGTGACGACGCCCACGCGATGGCGCGAGACCCGCGCCACACGCGGGATCGTTGCCACGCCACACGTGCTGGCCTCCCGGGCCGGACTGGCGGTGCTCGAGCAGGGCGGGAACGCGCTGGACGCCGCCATCGCGGCCGGGGCGGCGATCTCGGTCGTCTACCCGCACATGAACGGCGTCGGCGGTGACAGCTTCTGGCTCATCTACGACGGCCGCAATGGCCGGCTGCGAGCATTGAATGCTGCGGGCCGCTCGGCGGCGGCCGCTGACCTCGCGACCTATCGCGCGCGCTTCGGCGCGACGATTCCCGTGCGCGGTGGGGCGGCCGCGCTGACCGTGCCCGGCGTCGTGTCCGGATGGGGCGCGGTCCACGCGCTGAGTCGCGACACGATGCGCTCGCCGATCCCGTGGCGCACGCTGCTTGAGGCGGCGATCGTGCTCGCCCGCGACGGCTTCGCGCCGTCATCGAGCCAGCAGCGCGAGACCGCGGACGCGACGGATCTCTTTGGTGATGCCGCCCCGGCGGTCCTTCGGGACCGGCTGTGGCCGGTCTTCCATCCCGAACGTCGCGAGCGCGACCGCTGCGTTCAGGCCGAGCTCGCGTCGACTCTCGCCGAGATCGCCGAGGCCGGCGCCGACGCGTTCTATCGCGGACCGCTGGCTGGCAGGCTCGCGCGCGCGGCTGGCGCCGCCGGCAGTCCGCTGACGGCCGACGACCTGGCGCACCACCAGCCCGAATGGGTAGAGCCATTGCGCGCACCCTACCGGGGTGGCGAGGTCGCCAGCTTTCCTCCGCCGACCCAGGGGTTTGCCGCGCTCGCGATCCTCGCGCTCCTCGAGGGTTTTGACGTCCGCTCGCTCGACGAGGCCGACTACGTTCATGTCGTGGTCGAGGCGACGAAGCTCGCCTTCGAAGACCGCGACCGCTATCTGACCGACGGGACGTTCGCGCCGGTCCCAGTTGCTCGCTGCCTCGATCCGAGCCGCCTCGCCAACCGGCGGCGGCGCATCTCACGACGGGCCGCGATGCCGCTGGCGGGTCCCACGGCAACGGGTGGCACGATCGCCGTGGTCAGTGCCGACCACGACGGGAACGCGGTGTGCTTGATCCAGAGCCTGTACTGGGAATTCGGTTCGGGCGTGATCGCCGGCGACACCGGCGTCCTGCTCCAGAATCGGGGCGCGTTCTTCTCTCTCGATCCGGGTCACGTCAACTGCCTGGCGCCCCGAAAACAGACGGCGCACACCTTGATCCCATCCATGTATCTGGTCAAGGGCCGCCCGCACCTCGTCTACGGCACGATGGGCGGGGAGGGACAGCCACAGACGCAGGCGGCCCTGGTCACGCGCATCGTCGATCGCGGGCTCGACCCACAGGCGGCGGTCGAGGCGCCACGCTGGCTCTTCGGTCGCACCTGGGGCGAAGAAACCCGCTCGCTCAGGCTCGAGGACAGGTTTGACGACGATGTGCGCGAATCGTTGCGCGCGCGGGGCCACGACGTCGAGGTCGTCGAAGGCTGGAGCGATTTGATGGGGCACGCGCAGCTGGTTCGCGTCGACGTCGACGGCTTCATCGGCGCCTCGGATCCTCGCGCCGACGGCGGCGCGCTGGGCGTCTAGCTCAGCGGAAGATCGCGCTCGAAGACCGTGAACGGCGAACGGCGCGCCGCGTCGAGGGCCTGGCGGATCTGGGCCTCGCCGCGCCCGGCGCCCTGTCGCAGCAAAGTCTCGAAGAACGCGACATAGAACGCGTCGGGCTCGACGACGACCGACACCCGCGCGCGGAGCCCGGGCGAGTCGAGCTTCATCCGATACGCGAGCGCGGCCGTCTTTCCGGGCAGCAGGCGTGTGTCGGAAATCTCCCGTGACAGGTCGAGGGCGACCTCGCGCCCGATAACCACCTCGCGCCGGCTGCCGGCCACACGCTGACCGGCGCCGTCGATCAGTTCGGCGCTCAGCACCACGCGCGGCGTCACATAGGTCGGAAACGCGTGGCCGACGCGCGTGCTCGTGACCCGCAGTGTCACGAGCGCGACGTCGCCGGGCCGATAGCGCGCGGCGCCCGTGCCGGCCGTGATCATCAGCCCTGAGCGGACCATCTCGGCGTCGTGAATCCCTCGCCACCGGTGGCGGCGATCGGGCATGTGGCAGTCCTGGCACTGCACGCCCTGCCGCCCGAAGCGACTGGCCTTCCACTCGTCGTAGGTGCTCTGGAGCAGCTTGCCGTTGAGGGCGAACCCGTCGGGCTCGAACTGATGGCAGCTCTTGCAGAACTCGGCCTTGAGAAATGCGGGCGTGCGGGTGACGCCGTTGTGCGGCAGGCTCTGGCGCGGTGCGGCCGACGCGAGCGAGCCGTCACGACGCGGCGGGCCGAACCGTTCGTGGCTCCGCACGTGGCAGCCCGCGCACGGCACGCCCTTGCCCGCCAGCGCTTCGTCGTAGTCCGGGTTGGGCTTCAGCTGCCGTCCCTCGGCGACGAACGGCCCCTGCTCGGCGAGCGGCGCATGACAGACCAGGCACGCATGCGCGGAGGATGGATCGCTCTCGCGCATCTCGACGAGCTGCCCGGCGACGCCCGGTCCACTGGCGGCGGCGTGTACGCTCTCGCGCCAGTCGGCCAGCTGTGCCGGATGACAGGTGCCGCACGACTCGGGCTGCAGCGACGCCTCGATCGGCGAGTAGCGGGCAGGCGGCGGACCCTGTAAAGCCAGCGGCTGGCTCCAATGGCGTCGGATGAACTCTTGAATGGGGTCGCCGCCGCCGGCCGCCGCGGCGGCGAGCAGCACGGCCGTCGTCGCCGCGCACGCGGCACGAAGGCGAAGTCGCATCGACGGAAGCATGATAGCGCGGGCCGACTGCTGTACAGTATGAACCGCAGTCATCCTGATCGCTTCCGGAGAACGCTGTGGATCCGTATCGCCTGCCTCGACACGTCCGGCCGACCCGCTACGATCTACGCCTCGAGCCCGACCTGACGACGTTGACGTTCGCGGGCGATGAGACGGTCACGCTCGAGGTCGAGGAAGCGACCGCCGAAATCGTCCTCAACGCCGTCGACCTCGCGTTCGGCGAGGCCACCGTGAGCAACGCGCGCGGCGAATCCTTGCGCGGAACGCCGATCCTCGACGAGGCCGCCGAGCGCTGCCGCATCACGTTTCCCTCGCGCATCACGCCCGGGACGTGGCGCCTGCACCTGGCGTTCACCGGCACGCTCAACGACAAGCTCCGCGGCTTCTACCGCTCGAGCTACAAGGACCCGAACGGCGAGGCGCGGCTCATGGCGGCCACGCAATTCGAGGCGACCGACGCGCGCCGCGCGTTTCCCTGCTGGGACGAGCCGGCCTTCAAGGCCGTGTTCGCGGTGACGCTCGTCATCGATCCCACGGTCACGGCGGTGTCGAACACGGCGATCGTCGGCGAGCGCGTCGAGCGCGGGCGCAAGGTCGTCACGTTCGCCGACACCATGAAGATGTCGACCTATCTGGTCGCGTTCGTGGTCGGTGAGCTCGAGTCGACCGACGCCGTGCTCGTCGGCCGCACGCCGGTCCGCGTCTGGTGCGTGCCCGGCAAGCGCCACCTGGCCGCCTTCGGACACGAGATCGGCGTCGCCTCGCTGCGCTTCTTCGAGGACTACTACGGCTCGCCGTATCCGAGCGACAAGCTCGACCTGCTGGCGATCCCCGACTTCGCGGCCGGGGCCATGGAAAATCTCGGCGCGATCACGTTCCGCGAGACGGCCCTGCTCGTGGACGCTCGCGCCGCGTCGCACACCGAGCTCGAGCGAGTCGCCGACGTGGTGGCGCACGAGAACGCCCACATGTGGTTCGGCGACCTGGTCACGATGACGTGGTGGAACGGCATCTGGCTCAACGAGGCGTTCGCCACGTTCATGGAGATCCTCGCGGTCGACGCCTGGAAGCCCGAATGGCAGCGCTGGACGACGTTCGGCGTCTCGCGCGGCGCCGCGCTCTCGGTCGACGGCCTGCACTCCACGCGGCCGATCGAGTTCCACGTCGAGGCCCCGCGCGACGCCGACGCGATGTTCGACGTGCTCACCTACGAGAAGGGCGCTTCGGTGCTGCGCATGCTCGAGCAGTATCTCGGTCCGACGGTCTTCCGCGACGGCGTTCGCGAATATCTCCGTCGCCACGCCTACGCCAACGCCGAGACCGGCGATCTCTGGGCCGCCCTCGGACGGGCCGCGAACCAGCCGATCCCCGAGGTGATGGACGCCTGGATCTTCCAGCCGGGCTATCCGCTCGTGAGCGCCCGGCTCGACGGCGGCCAGCTCGCGCTGAGCCAGCAGCGGTTCACCTACCTACCCGAGCCGCTGCCGGGATCGGCGCCGACCCCGAAGAACCAGCTCTGGCAGGTTCCCGTGCAGGTCCGGGTCTCGGCGGCTGCTGGCTCGTCGACCGAGCGGCGGTTGCTCGCGGGTGCCGAGGCGCGACTGCCGATACCCGCGCGTCTCGACTCCGTCCTCGTCAACGAGGGCGGCCACGGCTTCTATCGCGTGCGCTACAGCGGCGACCTGCTCGAGCGGCTCCTGGGCCGGCTGAGCGAGCTGGCGGGGATCGAGCGCTTCAACCTCGTCAACGACGGGTGGGCGGTGACCGTCGCCGGCCACATGACGCTCACCGACTATCTCGAGCTGACCGCGCGCTTCCGCGGTGAGCGCGACCGCAACGTGTGGTCGGTCCTGCTGGCCTCGTTCGCGATGCTGAACCGCATCGTTGCCCCCGAGCACCGTCCGCGGCTGGCCGCGCTCGTCCGCGACCGCGTGGCGCCGGCCTTCGCGGAGCTCGGCTGGACCCCGCGCGCCGGGGAAGACGAGCTCACGCGGCAGCTGCGCGGCGATCTCGTGCGTGCGCTCGGCGCGCTGGGCGACGATCGCGCCGTGCAGGCGCGCGCCGCCGAGCTCTACACCGGCGGGGCCGGCGACATCGATCCCAACGTGCTGCCGGCCATCATCGGCGTGCTGGCCCACGCCGGCGACGCCGCGCGCTTCGAGGAGTTTTCCGAGAAGTTCCGGTCGGCCGCGACGCCGCAAGAGGAGCAGCGCTATCTCTACGCGCTGGCCGCCTTCCGTCAGCGCGAGCTCTTGACGCAGACCCTGGCGCGCGCGATCAACGGCGAGTTCAGGACTCAGGACGCGCCATTCGTCGTGCGCTCGCTGCTGACGTCCGTGTACGCGCGCGAGCTCGCCTGGGAGTTCGTGAAGACGAACTGGGACACCATGGAGCGTCAGTACCCCAAGGCGGGGCTGCGCCGGCTGGCCGAGGGCGTCATCGGTCTCGCCACACCGGAGCTCGAGCGCGACGTGCACGCCTTCTTCCAGGCGCG
>Ga0075425_100001141_pt1 | contig 25750 bp, 23 predicted proteins | sample SoiMethybrSBSTD4_FD_75300 | JGI IMG/M metagenome (GOLD analysis project Ga0075425, IMG submission 75300) | Bulk soil microbial communities from a Populus tree surrounding site in Tennessee, USA - Soil MetaG P. TD hybrid SBSTD4 | ecosystem: Environmental > Terrestrial > Soil > Tree plantation...
ATCGTTCTTCTTCTTCCCGACCGGTGGATTCGTAACGTAAACATCGCCGAACGAATTCTGCCAGCCCATCCATTTGTTGATCTTGGTGACTGTGCCGACATCGAAAGTGGCGCGGTATTCACTTGTGTCCTGGAGATTCTCAAAAAAGTATGCCTTTTGCATGATCACAGTCGACTTTGTAAGTTTGTGAGTTAACTCGTCCCCGATCGTACCGGACGCGAAGTTGCGGATCAGCCTGGATTGAAAGCCGGGTGGCGCCGGCACGGGGGCGATTTGGGTATAGTTCTCTCTGGTGTAGTTAAAGCCCCCCAGAATATCGAGGGTTGTACTCTCGCGCTTGATTGCGTGCCATCCCAAGCCGCCTCCAAATACTGAGCGCAAATTCAAGTCCTGCAGGGCGTCGGTGGCGAAGTCTGCATTCACAAAGCCGAACAAGCGCGGCCGGATGTCACGATCGTAGCGAATGCCTCCTTTGTTGTTGTAGGCGGTGAGGTGGGGACTTGCATCCGACGCATCGTTCGTCGAATATACCGTTCCTTCATACATTGTGATTTTGTCGTGAAGGCCGGTCCGAATGCCATCGAAAGCCAAGGCCAGACTCTTGGTCTGACTATTTCCGCCCGTCAGTGCGAAACCCAGATTGAGACCGCCTGTCCAGCCCTCGAGCAAGCCTGGATGCTGAGACTTTTCCCACGCCAACTGCTGTGCGTCATTACGCATGACGACTACGTCCTCTTTCGCAGTCTCCTTAGTGCCGGCAGTTTTGGTCGAAACTTCAACCTTGCCGGAACTGGCTGTAACAGGACCAACTACCGTCTCTCCACTCTTAAGTCCCACGTGCAGTTGCTGGTCCGACTTGAAGTCTTGCACCGCGTCCCATTGAATGGTGACTTCCCCAGCAAACTCGGTCTTCATAACGAGCGTTTTGTCATCCGACTTCTCAATCGTCCCAGTGAGGCGGTCGCCATTTTTAAGAGTGATCTGATCAGCAAAGAGAAGAGGGCAAACGACCATTAGGGCAAGAACGGCTTTGGCTGCAAACACGACTTCCTCCACTAGAAACCACAGGTTGAAATCAGCTATTCAGCTTGCGGATTGGACAACGAGTCACAGCAGTCTCTCGCAGCGGCGATGGGATATTTAGAAACCGTGCAAATGGCCGAAAACTAGGACGGCAATTCTACAACTTGTCAAACGAGTGGGTCCGGAAAGGGCACGACGTCAGTCCTGCCATGGGAGACCCGTGGACATTGGGCTTTAGCCCTCGGGTGCTCCCTCCGTCTCAGGAACCATTTATGGGACCAGTTGCAGACTACCGTTACGACAAGCTGACGAGAGCGTGAACGTAGAACTACAGCGACTAGCTTTTTTTGTCGCCATCAGGGGTCTTGGTGGCTTCAGGTGGCTGCTCCTTCAAGCTGTCCTTCAAGGAGCGGATGCCCTCACCGATACCTTTGCCAAGCTCGGGCAACTTCTTAGGTCCAAACACCAGCAGCGCGATGAAGAAAATCACCAGCAGATGCATGGGTTGGAAAAGACCTTCAAACATAACAACCTCCTGACGCCCCTGTGCCTATCAACGTTACCGGACGCAGGTTCCATCCGTCAATTTGGATTCCGGAGAAATGCCCCGGGTCTGGCGCACGAACGTAGCGCCGGTATCCTGCCGGCTGTCCCGATGGCGTCCTCGCCCTCCGCGCGGCGGGCGCGACCCCTACCCGACGGATCACCGCGCCGGTGTTAAGTTTGCGCGCGCTTCACCAATAGCCGGTTTCTGTCAGACACGCTGGTTTGCGGCCCCGGCGAAGCGGGTGCTATCATCACAGAACCTTGTACTCCGCGCAGGGTGGATTTCAAGATTGATTCCTAAGGTGATCACTATGGTTTGGACAGCCCCGGTTTTCGAAGAAATCTCACTGTGCTGTGAAATCAATTCCTACGCGAGCGCGAAGTAATTCTCGTCCATGCAGGTGAAAATCCTCGGCTCTGCAGCCGGAGGAGGGTTCCCACAGTGGAATTGCGCCTGTCGTAATTGCTGCCTTTTGCGCGCTGGGAAATTTCCGGGCAAGTCTCGCACGCAGGCACAAGTTGCTATCCGCTGCGATGACAATGCCTGGTTCCTTCTGGGAGCATCCCCGGACCTGCGTCAGCAGATTGAGGCTACTCCGGAACTACATCCTCGACGGGAACCGCGCGATTCTCCGATCGCAGGTGTCGTCCTCCCTTCTGCCGAGCTCGACCACGTCGTGGGACTTCTTCACCTGCGCGAGCTCCAGCCCCTCACCGTGTACGCCACACCGTCCGTTACTTCCATCCTGCACGAGCAGAACACCATGTTCCGGATGCTGAATCGAGCGTCGGAACAAGTGTTTTGGCAATCTGTGTGGCCTGGCGAGGAATGCGAGTTGAAACCGCCCTCGGGGAAAGCATCAGGCATCCGCTGCGAAGTAATTGGGATTCCTTCTCGCTTCCCATCGTACGTTTGTCATCCTGAAAGCCTGAATCCTCAAGAGGCAACGGTGGGACTGGTTCTCATCTCAAAAGAGGGATGCAGCGTGGGCTATTTTCCCTCAGTCCGGTGCATGACTGACGACTTGAGGAATGTCTTTGAGAGACTAGACTTGCTCCTGCTCGATGGAACATTCTGGAGTGAAGACGAATTGATTGGCCTGCAAGCCTCGGGTCAGCGAGCGCGAGATATGGGTCACATGCCGGTCGGAGGCGAAGAGGGAAGTCTGCGGCAGCTCGCCACGATTCGTCCCGGACGTAAGCTGTACATCCACATCAACAACACAAACCCCATGCTGAATGAATCTAGTCCCGAATACCGGGCCGTACGTGATGCAGGATGGGAGTTGGCGGAGGACGGGTGGCAGGTCACACTCTAGAGTCGCGAGAGTTGCCACCGCTGTCGTCTGCTGAGTTGCGGGCTGCCCTGCGGCAAGTTGGGGCCGAACGTTACCATCACCAGCACCCATTCCATCTGTTGATGCATGAAGGCAAGCTGACTCGCGGCCAATTGCAGGCGTGGTCGCTGAACCGGTACTACTACCAGAGCATGATTCCGATCAAGGATGCGATCATCCTCTCGCGATCTCAGGATCCCGAATTTCGGCGTGCATGGCGCAAGCGGCTGGTCGATCACGACGGCGATGGCATTGGCGAAGGTGGCATCCGCCGGTGGTTGAAGCTGGCCGAGGGCACGGGATTGGACGCCCAACGTGTCATCAGCGGACAGGAAATCCTACCAGCCACGCGCTACGCTGTTAACGAATACCTGAACCTGGTTCGCTCGCGTTCGTTCCTGGAGTCGGTTGCATCGTCGCTCACCGAACTGTTTTCCCGTGATCTTATCGCCCTGCGCATGGGCAAGCTGCGGGAGCATTATCCCTGGCTTTCCGACAGCTTGGACTACTTCGAGGCCCGGCTCCATCAGGCTCCTGAAGACGTGGCATTCACGATCGATTACGTCGAGCAGCACGCCAAAACCCGAGAAGATCAGGAGAAAGTGATTCAGGCCCTACGCGACAAATGCGACATCCTCTGGGCGCTATTGGATGCGTTGTATTTCGCGTACGTGCAGCCGGGATGGCCGCCGCCTGGCGCGTTTCGAATCGAGGCATAGCCGTGGCTGCACCACTAAACAGCAGCAAACCCAAACTCGCACTCGGATGTCGCTGGGGAGGTACGGAAGCCGAGCGCGTGGTTCTGTTTCCGGAGGGCGCCATCCGCGTTCAGGGTACAGGCCGCCAGATTCTGGAGCTGTGTGATGGAACGCTCACGTTCGAAGAACTCGTGACACACCTTCACCAACAGTACTCTCTCTCCGACGACCAGCGAATCCGCGAAGATGCCGCGCGTTTCCTTGAGCAACTACACGACAAGCGCATTGTGGACTACTGATGCTCGCGAATCCCCTCGCTCTCATCGCTGAGATCACGCATCGTTGCCCTTTGCATTGCGTGTATTGCTCCAACCCAGTGGTCCTGAGCAGCGCCAAATCCGAGCTGCCTACAGAAGCGTGGCTGCGCGTGTTTCAGGAAGCAGCCCGCCTCGGCGTCCTCCACGTGCACTTGACCGGAGGCGAACCGGCGGCTCGCGCAGACTTGTGTCCGCTAATCGCCGGAGCTCACGGCTTAGGTCTCTACACTAACCTGATTACTTCTGGCATCGGCATTTCACGCGATCGCCTTAAAAATCTCGTCGACACAGGTCTCGATCACATTCAGCTCAGCTTTCAGGATTCGCGAAATGAACACGCTGACTCGGTTGCCGGCTCCAGAGCGCACGAGCACAAGGTTGAGCTAGCGGGGTGGATTCGAGATCATCAAATCGCTTTCACGGCGAATCTGGTAGTGCATCGGCAGAATCTCGATCATCTCGAAAAGATGATTGCCTTTCTCGAGACTTTGCAACCCAATCGTATCGAGATTGCGCACACGCAGTACTACGGATGGGCTCTCGAGAACCGCGCTGCACTGATGCCCACTCCCGCTCAGTTGGGAAGCGCACAAAAGGTCATATCAGCTGCCCAGGCCAGGCTGAAGGGAAAGGTCCGTATCGATTCGGTAACGGCAGATTATTACGCGACCTACCCCAAAGCCTGCATGGGGGGATGGGGTCGCCGGCTGATGTTGATCGACCCCGCCGGAAGAGCCCTGCCGTGTCACGCTGCGGGCGTTATCCCCGGCCTCGTCTTCGACAGCGTTCGGGAACATCCTCTGGAGTGGATTTGGCACGAATCCACCGCGTTCCAGAAGTTTCGAGGAGAGTCCTGGATGCCTGAGCCTTGCCGGAGCTGCGAGCGACGTAGCGAAGACTTTGGCGGCTGCCGCTGTCAGGCCTTTCTCCTTACCGGTGACGCAAGTGCGACCGACCCGATCTGCTCGCTTGCTCCAACTCGTGGTGTCGTACAGCAGGTGCTGGCCGCCGCATCCACCGCGAAGCCTGTATCCGCTCAACTGCGGAGCCCATGGCTTTACCGGCCCAATCCGAAATAAAAGCCGTCGTCTCACAAACGTCCTGTGTCATTGTGACTAAGTCTGGACCTTGAACCCGTGGGTGCCCCACCCTACCCGCGTTTTTGGCGGGAGGGTGGGTTAACGTCTCCGCCATCGATGACTCGGATCAGAGACTCGGTATGAGTTCGACTACGTCTGCTCCTTGAAAGGGACCGCCTTTAGCCGTCCGTATCTACCGCGAAATCATTGCGGCTTTAGCCGACGGACTTAAATCAAGGTCTCCCCTCCGCCGCTTTTCCCGCCAATCGGACAGTATTCCCGTGTTACCTCCGTGACCTATCGAGCATTACCGCTGCGGTCTATCTTCTTTTGTAGACGACGCGCAGACCTCCCACTGCGCCCAAGGAGTCATCCGTGAGGCGTCCATTTCTGGCCCTTTTCGCTTTCCTGTTCGCGGTCCTCACCGCGTGCTTTGGAGACGTCTCCAGCGTTCGCCCAATTGACCGCAGCCAATTGACTGCCTGGTTGGCCGGCGGCATTTCGAATGCCCGTCTGAGCCGGCTGGCTCTGGAGCGCGGTATCACGTTTTCACTGTCGGTGGAGAGTGAAAAGCAACTGCGCTCTGCCGGGGCCGACTCCGCACTGATCAAGACTCTGCGTGGAGCACGACTTTCTAGACCGTCGAAGTCGACCTGTCCTAAAGCACTCGAGAAAGCGGCGGAACTCGTTCATCAGAAAAAATACGAAGCGGCTGAAGGCCTTTTGGAGGATCTCATCCGCAACGATCAAGACAACTCAAACCTCCATTTCGCGCTTGCCCAGGTCCTGCGCCAACAGGAGCTTTGGGAAAGGGCGATGGACGAGTTCACCGAATCTGCGCGCCTGATGCCGGGATTTCCCGAAACCCACAACCGCTTGGCGTATCTGTTCTATCGCTCCGATGATGCGGACAACACCGTTGCCGAAGCCCGCACCGCCCTCAGCATGGATCCGCGAAACGCGGAGGCATACCGCTATCTTGGACTCGGGCTTTACGCTTTAGGTAAGTACGACGCAGCTCTCCATGCCTACGAGCAATCGCTCATCCGCGAACCCGAAAACCCCGACGTCTACTACGACCTGGGCATCGTCCTGCGCGACCGCGGCGATCTACGAAATGCCGTAATTGCTTATCGCCACGCACTACGGCTGAAGCCGGACTTCTGGGAAGCGCACAGCAACCTGGGCATCGTCATGCATGATTTGGGCCGCTTGGATGACGCCATCACCGAGTATCGCGAAGCCAAGCGACTGGCGCCGGAAGAATCGTCCATCCGCAATAATCTGGGCAACACCTACTGCGACAAAGGACAGTACGATGCTGCCATCGCCGAGTTTCGCGAGTTGTATCGCGTGGATGCCGGCTGGGAGAGAGGCCACACCTGCATGGCGCGCGCTTACATGGCAAAACGCGACTACGCAAACGCCATATCAGAATTGCGTATTACCGTTCGCCAAAATCCCACGGGCGCCTCCGAGCATCGTGTCCTTGGACAAGCATTGTTACTGAGCGGCAAACTCGAGGAAGCTCTGCAGGAGTTGCAGGCGGCCGTTTACCTCGATCCCGACTCCGCCCTGGCTCATCATTATCTGGGCACTGCGCTCTTCGAATTGCAATCCTTGGAGGAAGCAGAAAAGCAATTTCGCGAGGCTTTGCGCCTCGAGCCGACCGCCAGCAATCACTACTCTCTGGCCGCTTGTCTGATGGCAATGAATCGCAACGACGAGGCCTTGGGAGAGTTGGAAACAGCCTCGCGTCTGGACCCCGGCCAGACCCTCTATCGTGCCCGCAAGGAAGAATTGATCAGGTTGATGACTCCCGGAACCCGGCCTTAACGACACTCTGATTAAGTCTGCTCTTTTTGAGTCTGCTCTTTGAAAGGGCCGGCCTTCAAGCCGCCCGTACTTCCACAAAATCACTTGCGGCTGTAACAGGCTGCTGAAAAAGTTCTGTAGCATCATAAAAAGGGAAGGGCACGAATTTATTCGTGCCGTAAACCGTTCAAAATCCGTCTGCGCTTTAGCGCCTGAGGTTCTCTTTGCTGACGGCGCATGGGTTTTTCCGCAGCCTGTTTAAGCCGCTGGGGACTGCGCTTCGACTTTAATCAGCGTCTCCTTAAAATGTGCAGTCTCGTCCACGATGACCCAAATAAGACCATCCCCTGTACCATCGGACGCGCTGCGCATAGCACTCTCGTGCAGTCGTGATTCTCGGCAACCCTCCTAGAATGTGAGTACTCCACAATCGTCCAACGCAACCGAGGAACACGGCATGGATTCCACGCGCATGGTTCAATCTGTCGGCGGTGGCGCAGCCGCCGTACGAGCCACAATCAAACCCACGGCTGATCTTCGCCGCGGTACTGCTCCTGCGGCTACTCCGCATGACGGCCCTGCCCCTAAACCGGTTGGCTACGGACTTCCTTGCGCAAAATGCAAGACGTATTACCTTGCGAATTTGACTGTTTGTCCGGTTTGCAAGTCATCGGAAAGAGTGTCCCCCGTGGTTACGGTTTCGGGGAGCCATCACGCCGTCGAGCCACAACCCGACGGCGCAGCTCTGGACGAAGAGCGGGAGCGTTTCCTCCGGGAATTCAAGGCGAAACTGTATGCGGCTCACATGCAGATCAATCCTACAGCCCAACTCCGCTGCCGCTTTGCGGACGAGCGCAATGGCGTTCATGAGGGCGCCACCGTCTGCCAGGATTGCTACGACGACGTCCAGACACGACTCGACCATTGCGAAGCCGCCTTGCACATGGATCTGAACGAAGCCGCGCAGGTGATCTACGACGCCGTGTGGGCTGATACGTCGGACTCGGATAAGACCTACCTGAACGCCGCCCAGGCGTTACTGCGAACCCTTCGCCAGCGGGCGGGTATAAAGACCATTCTCGGCCCACACCAGCCTCTGCCCCACTAAAGAAACTCGGAGGGGATCACTTCATGGGAACCTCTGATGGGAAAACCTCTGACAGGAAACACCTCTAAGAGGGTACCTCTGCGAGCGAACCTCTGAGCAGTGGACGTCTGACATCGAACCTCTGACAAGGGAAGGAACCCCTAACGGGACTTGATCAAATCTTGATCTTTGAAGGGGGCGGCCTTCAGGCCGCCCGTATCCGCACAAAATCATTGCGACTTTACAGGCCTGCGGAAAAAGTCGTAGCAACGAAAAAAGGAAAGGGCACGAATTTATTCGTGCCGTAAACCGTTGAAAAGCCGTCGGCGCTTTAGCGACTGAGGTTCGCTTTGCTGACAGCGCATGAGTTTTTTCCGCAGCTTGTTTTGCCGCTTGAGGTACCGCTCTTCGAATCAGAGGTTCCTTGTCTAGCCGCCCTGGCTCTCACTATCCCTTATCGCTGCGAAGCGCAACCTTCCCAATGCGCTTGGGACGTGAAAGTTCGGCTGCGGTGTATGGGTCGGCTGCCAGGCGTAATATCCACGCGGTTCTTGCTGCCCTTCGACGCGAAAGAAATTAACTCTCCAAACAGAGCCAGGATCAAATTTCGTGGTCAGCGCTTTCATTGGAATCGCTAATTCAGCCGCCCACGTATGAGCCCGCTCGTCCAGAACCACCGAACGCTGCATCCCACTTTTCAGATCGGCCTTTCCACCCGGCGAGATGTCCAGGTCGATCCACAACCCATTCGGGCTGATCTCAAATTCCTTGTAAGCTCTCGGCTGCGATGGGTCCGGCTGGAGAAAGGCCTCGGCCACATCACGATCCCAGAGCTGATCCCGCCGACCATTGGGATCAGAATCTTCGAACAGGTGAAGCACACGATACCTGCATTCAAAACGAAGATAGAGCGTATCGAGTGACCACATCACGCGAACCCGTGTTTCGCGGTTTGGGTCAGGATTCTTCCCCTGCCAGTCAGAACAAAAAGTTACGGCAGCCGCCATTTCCCAGTCCGCTGCGGGCTGCGCGGCATTCAGAAGAATTCCGTTTGGCGCTGGCGAGGCCACTGCCTCAGCGGAGTCGCGTGGAGTCGAAACAATCATCTGGCTCATCATATGAAGCAGGAGAAGCAGGGTACCCGGTCGAATAGAGGTATCGCCAACTACCAAGCGCCCCAGCATCTTGCCGGAAAACTTGGTTTGACCGCAAGCTCCGGATAGTTCTCGTGGCCGCCTTGCCCTATCTTTCCCATCATGACAACCAATGCGATACTCAATTCGGAAACTGATCTGATCATGACTGGAATCTCGGAGAAAACGTGGTGGGACGCGGTTCTGACGCGCGATGCCCGTCACGACGGCGAGTTCTACTTTGCGGTTTCAAGCACCGGAGTGTACTGCCGTCCGTCGTGTCCGGCCAAGCGCCCACGGCGTGAAAATGTCACGTTTTACCGCCGCTCCGAGGACGCCGAGAAGGCCGGCTTTCGTGCGTGTCTGCGCTGCAGGCCCCGATCCGCCAGCCGCAATGCGCAATCGGACACGATAAAGAATATCTGCCGTTACATTGAGCAGCACCTCGATGAACCGCTCACACTCGAAGTCCTCGGCGAGGCGTTTGGCCAGAGTCCCTTCCATCTCCAGCGGACCTTCAAGAAAGCTCTGGGTATTTCTCCCAAGGCTTACGCCGACTCCTGCCGCATGAAACTGCTCAAGCGCAATCTTCAGTCGGGCCAGAGCGTGACCACTGCGCTCTACGACGCGGGGTACAGCTCGAGCAGCCGCCTATACGAAAAAACTGCGTCCCAACTGGGCATGACGCCCGACAAGTATCGCCGGGGCGCCGTGGCGGCGACGGTCCGCTACACCTGTACCGATTCTCCTCTGGGACGCATGCTGGTGGCGGCTACCGAGAAGGGAATCTGTTCCATTCAATTCGCCGACACTGACGACGAACTAAATGAAGGTCTGAAACGCGAGTTCCCCTTTGCGATGCGCAAGCGCGACGACGAGTCTATGCGTCGGTGGACGAGCGCTGTTCTGAACCAGATGGCAGGCCACAAGCTGAATCGGGCCCTGCCGCTCGACATCCAGGCCACGGCTTTTCAGCGTCGCGTCTGGACCCACCTGCGGTCCTTGCCGTTCGGCGCCACGCAGTCCTATGGGGAGGTCGCCAAGGCGATCGGACGCCCGACCGCGGCCCGCGCCGTTGCCCGAGCCTGCGCGACCAATCCTGTGGCTGTTGCGATTCCCTGTCACCGCGTAGTTCGCGAAGACGGCGCCATGGGAGGCTACCGCTGGGGCGTGGAACGCAAACAGGCTCTACTACGCCTCGAACAGCAGGGCGGAGAAGCACAGCCGCACGTAAGTTCTGGACGTTAAGAAGACTACGTTAAGAAGACTCTGATTAAGTCTGCTGCTTGGGATTCGGGAAACTGGCTCTGTTTCTTTGCCACGCTGTTTAAAGGGGCGGCCTTTCAGGCTGCCCCACTTGCTCATAGTCATTGCTTGAGTCGCTGAGAAAATATAATTAAATCACCACAGTGGTTCTGCTTGTTCCAAAGTGGTTAGTTGGCGAGATGGACAATAACGCTCATTGATTTCCGAACGGCCAGGCACGTGTTGGCTCATCCACCGCCGGGCAGCGCGGCCTGGGCAATGGCATCTGGGCAAAGTCGGCTCATATCCATAATCAGCAAATCTTTTCATCTGTTCGAAAATCTTCGGGAGTTCCAAATCAACAATTTAGGAATTGTAAGAGTGGTCTCCCGCCTGCTCGCTACCAGGCTAAGGTCCATGCGAACCGTAGTTACTATGTTACTTCTGTGCGGGGCGGCGGCTTTCGGTCAGGAATTGCCGGATGCCCCATCCTTCTCGAGGACTAACCAAAATCGAACGGTTGACAAGGCGTTTTGGATCACTGCTGGCGTCTACGGCGCATCCATTGCTGGAGATGCGATTACGAAATCCCTTTGGGCTGGACAAAGTTCGACGTGTCCCCGCGATGGCGTTCTCTCGGGGCCTCTCGGGAAGTCTCCTACCTCGGCCCGTGCCGGCCTAATTATGGCCGGAGAATTTGCGATAGCATCGGTCGTAGGTTACGAATTCAAGAAACATGATCTCCGCGTTGGAAAGGTTCGACTCTGGAAACTGCCGTTCCTAGCTCGAACCTATGCTCACGGCCACAATATGTTTAACAATCTTGCTGTCTGCCACTAATACTGAAAAGTTGAAACCCGCGGCGTAAGCCGCGGGTAAGCATTGGTTCAATAACAAGCCGCGTAGCGGCGAAAGAAAACCCTACGTCACAGTTCCTTGCGCGAATGGCACAAATCCAATCGCCAGTTAACGCAGTTTCTCGTACACCCTGCGGCCTTGGGCGAGCTGATCGAGCACGGTAGCCTTCTCGAGTTCGTTATTCCAATCGCGATTTGCCTGAACACCTGCCCGCAGCCGGTCAATCCACGCAAGAAAATACTCCGCGTCTTCCTTCGCCTGGATCTTCGATCCCTCAACCGTAACGTAGATCGGACTGGTCGTTGCGTAGGGATACATGTCCAAAACCGGATACACCGCCTCGTCATTCGAGGCCCGCAGGAGGCACCACCCACTGCTCGAGATCGGCAGCGTTCCCTCCACATTGGCCGTGTCGCGATTGCCGGTGAGCTTCAGGTCCCGGGCGACTTTGCCATTGCAAATGACCTCGAGATGATCCACCGGCACAATCGAACGCAACCACGCTGAGAACTTAACTTCGTGAGTTCCAGCAGGAAGCCGTAGTTCGTCGCCGATCTGTTTCCCACCCAGAGAAAAGCCGAGCAACGGACCATTTGTGGCGAATGTCCGCCCCTTTTTCAAGTTCGCCAGCCAGGGCTCAACATCCAGTCGTCCCTTCGGTACGCGCACGTAGACTCGATTGAGCCCTACGGGGCCGCGCAGCGATGAGAAGTTGGCCATCGCGTCCGTGCCTGCCGCTGTGGGCAGACGAAATCCGCAATTCAGCAGTTGATACCAGACCTTGGCCGTCGACTTGTGGTCGGCAAACCCCAGCACTTCGATGTAGTCAACTCTGCCGAGAGCCACGTCGACCGGTAATTCGTTCGTGAGCGCATCTTTTAAGGGATCGGGATAACTGTCGAAAGGGTGAACGTACCCGACGAGACCTTGTTGGGCATGCGCCAGGTCGGCAACGTTCGCATTGCTCGGAAAGAGACTTGCCGCGGCCGTATTCGGGTAAGCAACATAGTCCGGGATCAGAAAATTCCGTGTCAGGTGAAGCAGTCCAAGGTGACCCCAGTAGCTGGTATGGAACTCCTGACCATGCAGCAGGAGATTGCTTGACGTCGAAGCAGGGTCGGGCGTAGTGCGAAAGTATGCAATATCAGGAATCCTCTGCTCCTTGTTGACCACAAGATCCTGAACAATGCGGAGATTCTCGGCAGCGGCCTGAAAGACCAGGTGTGCCGGCGTATTCCGGTATGCCCCGCCGTAATTCATGTGCACATGCACGTCACCACTCACCCACTGAGACTGTGGCTCCGCGGGCAGGGCTAGCTTTCGCAGCCGTGTCGTCACCTGCGCTGTCTGGCCCGCTTTCACCCCGATCGTCTGACGTTCCACGCGATGCTCGAATCCTTTCATGACTTCCAGCGTCACACGTCCCGCCGGAACCGTGAGTTTCCCTTTTCCGGTAGTGTGGAAGTAATGCGCCTCGAAGCGCCGCTCGGTGCGATCAAAGCTGTCATCCGCGTGCATCCAGGCATGGTGGGGAGCATATGCTCGCCCGTCTTTTCCGGTCACGAACACGCGAGCCGGAGTCACTTGGCCGCTCGCGTCAAGCACACTGAAGATGACCTGCCCCGTGTCAGCCAGATACCGCCGCTCTTTCACCAAAAGGTCATGCTGTGCCCCACCAGGCACCTGTTGAATCCAAAGCGACGTGTTTCCGTCGCGATTCGAAATAAACGCGATTTTCTGGCCGTCCGGAGACCAGCGCGGATTGATGTTGTCGAAGTCACCATAGGAAAGCGGGAAAGCATCTCCGCCCTCCGCTGGCATCACCCAGAGTTGATGCCATGCCCGGCCAAGATACGAGGCATAAACGATCCGCTTGCCATCCGGTGAGAAGTCCGGACGCGCTTTCCACGTAGTCTCTTCATAATGAATTTCGCGCGCTTCCGCCCCAGCCTCTGCCTTCATCCGCCAGAATCCACCCGTCCCGTAAATGTGCCCGCGATTCGAAACGAATAAGAGTTCGGCCCCATCCTTGGACCAGACCGGGCTGATCTCGTGATCAAACGCGCTGTAGTAATAACGGGGCAGCGTGCTGCGATTTTCCCCTGTAACCCGCTCCACGTCGGAAAGCTGGCCGTTTTCGAATCGACCCACGAAGATATGAAATCGGCCGTGTAACGATGTCGAAACGAAGGCAATTCGTCTACCGTCCGGGGAAAAGCGTGGCTCGACATTGACGGAACCATCCTGAGTCAAGGCATGTGCTTTCTTGCTGGTCAGGTCAAGGGCCCAAAGCTCCGCCGCATCTTTGTCGTACTTTGCATAGACAATCCACCGCCCATCAGCCGACCAATCGGGCTGATAGTCGTAACCGGGACCATCCGTCAGTTGCTCGGCCGTGGCGGAATCGGTCTTCTGCCGCCACAGAGAGCCAGCCATCGAATACACGACGGATTCTGAATCTGGCGCCCAGGCCAGCGAACTTGGCCCCGTGGTCAACTGCGGCAAATACATCTCGCGGAAGTAGTAGGGATGCGGGACATCGATTTGCTTGAGTACTGGGAGTCGCTGCGCCGCGGGCGAGGCAGCGACTGTTAGAAGAACGACGAGGTAGGAGATCCAGTGGCGCGTACGCAATACCCCTCCGATGGCTTATAGCCGATTTGTGTGAACAAGAAACTTGCCTCTGTCAAGCTATCTCATAGGAGACTGTCAAGGTATCTCTCATAAATGGCTTTGGGAAGGGCCCGGCTTCAGCCGGGCCACTGAAGTCCGCGAGAAATGGGGCCTCAGCCCCTGAGGAACGCTCCGTTTATGAAATACTTTCTGTGTCCTCATTGTGCAACGACGGGCAGCAACACCCGTGACGCATGCCCAGCGTCGTGGTAGATGCGAACGCTTGCCTTCTGCATTTTCGAAGAAACGCTTTCCGACTCCCCATTCTGAAGATTCCGCGAAAAATTCGGAAAGAAGCTTCCCGAAATCTGCACGCGCATCCGATGGCCTTTCTTGAATACGTTGCTGGTAATCAACCGGTCCAAAGTCAGCTCGTAAATTTGTTCCGGATTCAACAACTGCCTGCCGCGTTTCAGATCGCGATAGCTGGCGCGCTGCACATCCAGCCCCGGGCTCATGAGATTGAATGCCGTCGCATCGGGAGCGACGTCGAGCAGGCGCACCCACAAATCCAGATCCCGGCAATCGCAGGAAAAATACATCTGCGCCTTGATGGGACCGGTTACTTCCGTATCTTGAGTAAGAACCGCGGAATCGAAGGTCAAAACATCGCTGCGTTTCTGCAAGTGGCGGTAGTCGTGCGCACCCGAGTATTCGTAGGAATTTCTCACTGGATTCGATGGGTCTGAAACAAACGCACTGAACTGCTCCGCTGCTGTTGGAGCCTTCGGGGCAAGCCCCCCCGTATGCCTTGTATCGGCAACTCCGTTCAGGTAGTACGAAGTCTCATTGGCCGCCGGCGGCCATGAGTCCGCCTCATGCCATTGATCTGCACCCATGACGAAATAACGGACGGGCTTCCTTCGCTGCACCTCTTTCTCGACATCCCGCAGATAATGGTCCATCCACTTGAGAACAGCTTCGTCGTAGTCGATTGCCGCGCTTGCTCCGAACTCTCGTTCACCCGCCTTCGCCTTCGCGGTCTCGTCAACCCCATGAACCCATGGCCCCAACAGCAAGCCAGTTTCCGTCTTCTCGTCCTTGGCTCGAGCCTCCAAGAGTCCAGCGAAGTTGGTCGTTGCTCCCTCCGGCCCGTAGTTGTCGTCGTACCATGCAGAAAAATTCAGAACTGCAGCGTGAACCCGGGAGTACTTGTTGCGCAATTCGCACCAATCCCACCAGGGATCTTCGGCGGGATGGCTGAGCCAATCGAAGTAATAGGGCGCTACACCCTTTAATTCGCTGACATCACGCAACGGCAATGTAGTTTGCATTCTCGGTCCAACGTCCTTCCACGCCGCCAACGCCTCACTGTACGTCTTTGGTCCCGGCAGATTTTTCTTCACCCTCGCATCGTAGGCAATGTTGTCCCAGATCCAATCCAGCCACGACAGATCCCACGTTCCGCCGGCATAGAAGAAATTCTGCGGCGTCGAAAACGTCATCGCCGGAACCATCGCCCGCAAATGTGGAGGATCCTCGACCGCCGCTAGCCACTGCACCGCTCCCGGATATGACAGTCCGAACGTCCCAATCTTTCCGTTCGACCACGGCTGCTTCGCCGTCCACTCGATGGTGTCATATCCATCTCGTCCTTCGTTTTCATAGGGTCGAAATTCGCCGGCGGACGCGTACCGGCCGCGTACATCCTGGACCACGACCGCGTAGCCTCGGTCTACCGCGTGGCGAAAGGTGGTGTACTCTTTCAACGCTTCGTGCTTGCCGTATGGCGTCCGATACACCAGCACAGGGAAGGGCGCCCCGCTCTTTGGGCGAAGAACGTCCGCGCGCAGCACGACCCCGTCGCGCATGGGAACGGCAACGTCTTTTTCTGTTACGTACTCACCAACGTCGGACCGCGGATTTTGCTGTGAGAAAGAGTTAAGGGAGACGAGAGTGGCTAGACCCCAGAGAAGCAAACAGGAACCGGGCGATTTCATGGAGGCGCACAGCCTAGCATCCCACCGACGCAGGAACAAGGTATGACGTCTGAAGCAAGCTCGTGCAATCCACGCGACTCGGTCTTGCGTACTGAGATCGGAGATGGCTTCGAACGATGACCTCCAGTCAGCGCGTATTTATCACCGGCGGCACCGGATACATGGGAAGCCGTCTGATTCCCCGACTTTTCGGTCGGGGCCACGAGATCCGAGCCCTGTCACGCCCTGAGTCTCAGGCAAAACTCCCGCCCGGATGCACACCGGTGCTCGGGAATGCCTTGGACGCCAAGTCCTATCAAGAAGAGGTTAGCCCAGCCACTACATTCGTCCAACTGGTTGGCGTAGCCCATCCCAGTCCGGCCAAAGCTGCCGAGTTTCGCAGCATCGACCTGGTGGCTGGCCGGGAAGCAGTAACCGCAGCCGTCGCGGCCGGCATCCGCCATTTCATTTACGTTAGCGTCGCGCACCCCGCGCCCATGATGAAGGCATATATCGCCGTCCGGGAAGAATGCGAATCGATGATTCGCAACAGTGACCTAAACGCAACCATCTTGCGCCCCTGGTACGTGCTCGGCCCCGGTCATCGCTGGCCGTACGCCCTTCTACCTGCGTACTGGTTACTCGAGCGCTTGCCGTCCACTCATGACGGAGCGTGCCGTCTGGGCTTGGTTACTTTGGAGCAGATGTTACGCGTCTTAGTTGCAGCCGTCGAAGATCCCTACAAAGGCGTTCGCATTCTCGGCGCACCAGAAATCCGTCGCTGTACTTTCGATACGCCGTCGATCGTCGAAACCCTCTGAAACCGGCGCCAAATGGGCCTTTTTGACTTAGGTAATGCAGAATTACCAAAGCTCATGCCCGTGGGACATCTGTTCGCCCTTTTTTGCCGATGAGATGGTGAGCTTGTATTACACGGGCCCCTGGGCATGGAAAAGAACGACTACCTCGAAGATGTTCATCTGCGAATCCTGCGCGTGACCGACGATCTGCGTGCCATTCAACGAGAACTCAACTGTGCCGCCATGGAGGCTCCCGGCAATCCGGAACTCATGGAAGCCCTGAGCGAGGTTCCAGAGTTGGAGTCTCTCGAAGTCCTCAAAACCGCTCTCGATCAGATGCGTCACTTCCTGTGGTTCTACCTGCAGGTCATGACCAACGAATCCGAGTTCGGGGAAAAGCTGAGGGAAACGATCCGGCAGAAGCCATCGAACGATGCCTCCCGTCTACAGCGCCCGAATCCCCTGAACGAGCGCATCCGCAGTGCAGCTGAAGCCATGATGCTGCAATATCTGGCCGAAGGAAAGACCCGCAAGCCAAATTAGAACTTGTCTGATAAATAGGTCTGCGACGGCCACGACTTCCCAGGCTGCGGAAAAACTTTTGTTGGAAGTCGATCTGGGAAGGGCACGACTTCACAGACTGCGGAAAAAATCCTGTAGCAACACAATAAGGGAGGGGCACGAATTTATTCGTGCCGTAAACCGTCGAAAAGCCGTTGGCGCTTTAGCGCCTGAGGTTCGCTTTGCTGACGGCGTCTGAGTTTTTCCGAGACCTGTTCAATCGTACCGCTTAGGACCCCATAGACACTGGGCTTCAGCCCCTGAGGCGAAGTCTCGTGACCTTCAGGAACCAATTACGGCAGCAGTTCTACTAAATCCTCAACTTCCTCTAATTACTGGTGTGACTCGTCCACCTCAGGCACTCGCTCTTGACGCGCCATAGCTTCCGCCTGAAGATGGGACGCCGACTCCCGGCATAATCTTTCCAGGAATGCATCCACGGCTCAAGTACGCAGTCGCAGCAGTTCTCTTCGCAGCGCTTCTGTCTCCTTTGCACGCGGCGGAGCGCACAGTCATCTTGCTCGATGGCACCTGGGAGATCGAGGACTCGAAAGATCTCGACGCCATTCCACTCAAATGGACTCACAAGGTTCCAGTCCCGGGCCTTGCGCACTCCGCACAGCCGGGCTTTCCCCAGGTCGACGAGTTCGACAGCCGTCAACTGATCCTCAATCGTGCTCGCGACGGAAAGGTCCCGCGCAGCGCCATCGTGCATACCGCCGGCGTCTCCCGTCAGGACCGTAATTATTTCTGGTATCGCCGCACCTTCGATGTTTCCCGCCTCCGGGAAGTCGCGACCCTGCGCATCAACAAGGCGCAGTTCGGTACGACAGTGTGGCTGAATGGCGTGAAAGTCGGCGAGCACCCGCCCTGCTTTACAGCTGCAATTTTCGACATCAGCCAATCGATACATCCGGGCCGAAACGAATTGATAATTCGCGTCGGAGCACACCCGGGTGTGCTCCCGCCCACGGTTTCCGCTGGCACCGACTTCGAAAAAATACGCTGGACGCCCGGCATCTATGACAGCGTTTCGATTGCGCTCAGCGACAACTCCGTCATCGAGAGCGTACAGGTTGCGCCACGAATTTCCGACAGCTCCATCGTCATCCAAACTGCCCTACGAAATTTTGGGAAGAAGCCAGTTTCATTCGACCTCACCCAAAGCGTCCATGCCTGGAAGTCCAATGTCACCGTGGCAACGTCGCAGCCGATGCGCCTGACGCTGCCCGCTGGCGAAGCCAAGATACTCGTTCAAAGCGTATCCCTGCCGGGAGCCCAGTTATGGTCGCCTGAATCGCCACACCTCTACATGCTGGAAACGAACACCAGTGGAGACACCGCTTCCACTCGTTTTGGCATGAGGGAATTTCGCTTCGATACCGCCACAAAACGCGCCTATCTCAATGGCCACGTCTACTTCATGCGCGGCTCGAACATCACTCTGCACCGCTTCTTCGAAGATCCGCTGTCCGGAACCCTGCCTTGGGACGAAGCCTGGGTACGAAAGCTGCTCGTCGACATTCCACACGACATGCACTGGAACAGTTTCCGCTTCTGCATCGGTCCCGTCCCCGATCGCTGGCTCGACATCGCCGACGAAGCCGGACTTCTGATCCAGAACGAGTACTTCGTGTGGACAGGACAGAACTGGCATGGTGCGGAAAATCAGGTCCACTTCGACAGTGACCAGATGATCCAGGAATACAAAGAGTGGATGCGCGACAACTGGAATCATCCGAGCGTGGCGATCTGGGATGCAAACAATGAAACCTGGGATTCGGCGTTCGGCGACCAGATCATCCCGGCAGTACGAAGCCTGGACCTGTCGAATCGCCCCTGGGAAAACAGTTACAACCCTCCCCAAGGCCCGGATGATCCCGTCGAAGATCATCCCTATGAGTTTCAAACCATGGCCGACGGAGGCCCGCCTTTTAGCCTAACGACGCTCGAAAGTCCCGGCGGAATGTCTCCCGGTGCGCCCACCGGACATGCGCTCATCCTCAACGAGTATGGATGGCTCTGGTTGAACCGCGACGGCTCGCCGACGGAACTCACCAAGAAGCTTTACCCCGCCCTTCTGGGAAAAGACGCCACCGCGGATCAACGCCTCGCTCTCAACGCATATCTCCTCGCCGGTATCACGGAGTACTGGCGCGCTTACCGCCGCTACGCGGGCGTGCTCCACTTCGTTTACCTTACCAGCAGCGATCCCGCCGGCTACACCTCCGATCATTTCCGGGACGTTAGAAGCCTGGAGTTGCAGCCCGAATTCCGCGACTACATAAGCAACGCGTTCGCCCCCGTCGGGGTAAATCTGAGCTTCTGGCAGCCGACGGTTGAGGCGGCAAGCTCCCGATCGATCCCGGTGATGCTGGTCAATGATGAAGACCACGACGTCGAGGGCACAGTCACGTTGGAACTCGATAACCAGAAAGGTGACCGAGTGGCGCAGCAAAAGGCACATTTCAAAGTCGCTGCGCTTGGTCAGCAGACTCTATACCAGGATTTCCAGTTCCCTCCGATGCCAGGCGATTTCGTATTACGGGCGATCATTCACTATGTCGAGAATGACCAAGACGTATTCACGCAGAGCCGTCGCCAAGTCCAGATTATCCCGGCTTCGAAGGGGCCGAACCGACATACGTCTGGATCATTGCACTAACGGATCCGAACGCGACGGCGCAGTGATCGTCAACGACAGGTGACCCACGTCTCCATCTTCATGAATAAATGAAAGGGCGCCCCATGTCCCGCGTTTTCGAGACATGGGGCTTCTCCGGTCGACATTGAATCTTACGACGTCGCGGGAGTCTCATTTGCCAATGCTGACGACCAGCGACCGATGACAAACGACTGCCTAACGCTTACTTCAGCACAATCTCCTGCAGCAACTCCGAACTAATAATCTCCCGAATTTCCTGCCGCTTCTCACCCAGCGACTGCGCTTGCGCTTTCCCGCCCAGGATCTTGTCGCGCACGGCTTCGGTCTTGGCGGTTGCGCCATCCAGAGCGGCCCAGTTCTTGAACTGCACGGCCACACAGATGTCCCAGTCTTGCGGGCCATTGTTGGTTTCTTTCAGGAAGACCTTGTAGTCCGTCACCAGTCCCTGTTTCTTCTCTTCTTCCAGGAACGGCTTGGTCGATTGCCGCAAACTGGCAAGGTAGGCGTCCATCTGCGTCGGCTTCACGCGGATTAACTGGATCCGCCAGATCGGACCCTCGGTGTAATGCTCCTGCGCTAGCATCCCCGGAACAGCCAGACACACGAAAGCCAATAGCCCATAAAGCTTCTTCATAGGGGTCTCCATCGTTCGAAGTTTCAAACGCGGAAGATCATACTCGCCGCCAGACGCTTTTACGAACGACCGATGACAGACGACAAAAAGTCGTTTCCGCAGGACTTTTTTTCGGGCATGAGGGAAATGTGTCCTTTTTTTCGCATGAATGGGTAAGGAGGAAGACGCCCAATGAGTCCGCTCAAGAAAATTCTTTCGCTATCGGTCGGCCTGGTGGTTCTCGGCACCTTGCTGATCGTGATCAACATCGGGACAGGCAGTGCGCAGAACCTGCATCTCAACGATGCGGCTGCGGCGCCTACGATTCCTGCCATACCTGTTACGGTGGCCAGCACGCCGTTGCCGGTGACGGGAACGTCGCAGCCAATATCAATGGCACGCCGACGGTGAACGCCAACATTAACGGCACACCCAACGTGAACGCCACCATCGTTAACCCATCTTCCAGCCCGTTGCTGGTGCGCGACGTAGACGCGGGAAGGAGCCCGTTCGAAATCAGGCTGACCTTTAACATCGACGACGGAAGCGCAGTGAACCAAACACGATTTGACGTGCCCTCGGGGAAGCGGCTGGTGATCGAGCATGTCTCCGCACGTGTACAAGGGCCAGCTGGCCAGAAGTAATATGCATTCCTGCAAACCCATGTGTACGAGAACGGATCAACGGCTCTCGACAACAACCTGGTGCTGAACTATCAAGGCACATTCTCGGGAATTGACCTTTACACTGCCAGCGATTCGCTGAAGACCCACGCCGAATATAGCTTGCCTGCAACGATTTTCATCGTTACTCGTACAGACATCACCGGGACGGCCTTCGCGGAGGCGGACATCTCGGGGTATTTGGTGGATCAGTAAATTACGGCGCACACTATCGTGGTGTATTTCTGGCCGCACACAGGAAAAGCCTTCGTGGTTAACGAGGGTCTTATGGCACGGGTGGCCCAAGTCTCCCTCCTCAAATTAATGAGGGAAGGGGGTGCCCCTCGTCTCGCGCTTTTCGAGACGTGGGGCTTTCCGGTCGACTACATCAAGCTCGAACCTAACAAGGGGCTCCTGATCCGACCGACGAGCCAGAATCGCATCAATAGTCTCCACGATAAGAGCTGTTCCTAACTAGCTGCACCCACTCGTTGATCCGCAACTCATGCACCGATAGCACGACCCGTTGCGCGTCATGATCGCACCGCAGTAGTGGCAACTCGGCGCATCACCGAGATCGACAATGGACGACAGCGCGTCCGAAGCGTGGATCGATCCGGCCCGCGACTCACGTGTCTCTGTTGAAGCTTGCAGCTCGACACCTTCCGTCGTGGCCGCTGCTCCGCCCGAACGCAGCCGCAAATTCTCGAACAACATCTGCTGCTGCCCGGTGAGAAAACGCAACTGCAGCCATCGGAAGATGTAATCCATGATCGACTTGGCAAAACCAATCTCGGGATTGTGCGACCAGCCGCTGGGCTCAAAGCGCGTGTGCGAGAACTTCTCGCAGAACAGCTTCAGCGGCACTCCATGCTGCAACGCAATCGAGACGCCCAAGGCGAAGCTGTCCATCAGACCGCTGACGGTCGAGCCTTCTTTGGCCATCGTGATGAAGAGTTCGCCCGGGCTGCCGTCGGGGTAGAGTCCAACGGTGATGTAGCCTTCATGGCCCCCAATGTTGAACTTGTGCGTAATAGAGGCGCGCTCTTCCTGCAGTTTGTGGCGAACAGCGCGCGGCGGCCCATTGAGGTTCTCTTCTTCTGCCTGTGGCACGGGCACTCCTGCCCGCGTTTCATCCTTCTTCGAAAGTGCCGTTGCTGTTCCGGCCGCCGACAGAGGTTGGGACTGCTTGCAGCCGTCGCGGTAGATGGCTACGGCCTTCAATCCAAGCTTCCAGGACTGAATGTAGGCTTCCATGATTTCTTCCACCGAAGCCGAGTTCGGCAGGTTGACGGTCTTCGAGATCGCGCCCGAGATGAACGGCTGCGTCGCGGCCATCATGCGCAGATGGCCCATGTATGCGATCGACCGCGTCCCCTTCGCCGGCTTGAACGAACAATCGAACACAGCCAAGTGCTCGTCCTTGATGTGCGGCGCCCCTTCGATCGTCCCCGTCGCGTCAATGTAGCTCACGATCGCGTCCGCCTGCTCGTGTGTATAACCCAATTTAAACAACGCGCTCGGCACAGTATTGTTGACGATCTTAATCATCCCGCCACCAACCAGCTTCTTATACTTAACCAGAGCCAAATCCGGCTCCACGCCAGTGGTGTCGCAGTCCATGAAAAATCCAATGGTGCCTGTAGGCGCAAGAACCGTGACCTGGCTGTTGCGGTAGCCGTATTTCTCGCCGCTGGCGAGGGCTTCGTCCCAGCATTGTTTGCTGGCTTCGTAGAGGGCGGCGGGGACGTTGGTTTTGTTGATGTTGTTGACCGAGGCGCGGTGCATGCGGATGACGTCGAGGAACGGCTCGCGGTTGATGTACCAGCCGGGGCACGCGGCACCGGGCATGGCGACGGGCAGGATGCCCGTCGCTCCACTGGCAACGCCGGAGCCAAGGTTTGTTTCGGAGAGGTTCTTCTTGGTTGCTTCGGTGGCAGGCACCAACGGTTCGCACTGCTCCGCAATCCGGCTGCTTTGCAGGTAAGCTTCGCCGCACATGATCGCCGTAACGCAGGCAGCGTAGTCGCGGCCGGCGTCGGAGTCGTACGGATGACCTGCGGCCATCAACAGAGCGCCTAAGTTCGCGTAGCCCAATCCCAGCGGGCGATAGTCATGGGAGTTCTTGTTGATCATCTCCGTCGGATAGCCGGCGTTGTCGACGATGATCTCCTGCGCGGTGATGAGGATGTCGACGGCATGACGATAAGTCTCGACGTCGAAGGTGCCGTTGGGAGCGAACTTGAGCAAGTTCAGACTGGCCAGGTTGCAAGCCGAGTCGTCCAGGAACATGTACTCGCTGCAGGGATTGCTGGCATTGATACGGGCCGTGTTCTTGGATGTGTGCCAGCGATTGATGGTGGTGTCGAATTGCATTCCGGGATCGCCACACTGCCAGGTGGCTTCGCTGATATTTTTCAGGAGCTCTTTGGCCTTGTAGGTGGTGACTACCGCGCCATCACGAATGGCTCGCGTGGAAAAATCTGTGTCGCGGACAACCGCGTACATAAAGTCATCGGTCACACGAACCGAGTTGTTGGCATTCTGGAAGAAGATCGAGCTGTAGGCTTCGGAGTCAGGTGAGGAGCCATCGTATCCGGCTTGTACGAGCGACCAGGCCTTGGCCTCTTCCTTGGCCTTGCACTCGATGAAGTCGACGATATCAGGATGGTCGATGTTAAGGATGACCATCTTGGCAGCGCGCCGTGTCTTGCCACCGGACTTGATAACGCCGGCGAAAGCGTCAAAGCCCTTCATGAAGCTCAGCGGACCGCTGGCGGTTCCACCACCGCTTAGGCCTTCCGTCGAGGAGCGCAGTGTAGAAAGGTTTGTACCAGTGCCGCTGCCCCACTTGAAGAGCATGCCTTCAGTCTTGGCGAGCGTGAGGATCGAGTCGAGCGAGTCCTTTACGGAATTGATGAAGCACGCGGAGCATTGCGGCGTGGTATATCCGGTGATTCCAAATTCCACGCGCGCGGTCTTCGGGTTCCAGTGCCAATTCTGGGCGTCGGAGTTGGGTTCGATACGGTCGCAGCCGACATTGAACCAGACGGGCGAGTTAAAGGCTGCGTACTGGCGCAGGAGGATATGAGCCAGTTCGTCGTGGAAGGTTGCGGCGTCTTCTTCACTACGAAAGTAGCCGCCCACTTTGCCCCAGTCGCGGATGGTTTCAGCCACGCGGGTAACCAACTGGCGCACGCCGGTTTCGCGTTCCGGCGTCCCCAGCGTGCCGTGCAGATACTTGCTGGCCACGATGTTGGTGGCGGTCATGGACCAGTCCTTGGGGACCTCCACGTCCTTCTGTTCGAAGATCACGTTGCCTTGTGCATCGGTGATCTGAGCGGTGCGGAGTTCCCATTCGATCTCGTCGTAGGGAGAAACGCCCGGTTTGGTGAAACGGCGGCGGAACTGCAGACCTTGGGCCTTCTTCTTGGCCTCGACTGCAGGCAACGCGGGGCTCGCGGCTTTTGCTTTTTCAGTCACTTCTGGCATGGGGCTTCTCCTATATTAGATTCCTTGACGACAGTTCTCGGTTCTCAGTTCTCAGTTACGCCTAGAACCCGGCGGGCAGCGGCGGAGGCTCATTTTGCGGCGGGCCGGAGTCGCTGGTTTTCTCGGGAGCACGATCTCCGGGATCCGCCTGGGGCGCCGGTGGGGCTTCCCGCATCATGATGGTTTCTTCCGAGGCGGAGAGCCACCGGTTCAAAGATTCGCAGGCTGCCTGCCGCCGCTGGGGATCGGCCACTAAGGCGAAGCGCACGAAGCAGTGGCCGCTCGAAAGTCGGGCGCTGAGCGGGTTTCGTGGGGCAAATAGTCGGCTCAGAGCGACGCACAGGTCTTCGGTTTCAGAGACCTGGAAGACGGCCAGCATGCGCTTTCCGCCCGTGGACGGGACTTCGCCCGGGGCGATGACCTCTTCCGCCAGGGCATACACTCCCGGCGTGCTCGGGACCAGCAACAGGCTGAAGCTGGACTCACAACGGAACCAACGCGACCATTCCAAGCGACGGTCCACCGGTGCAGCGAAGCCGTGGCGGGCCAGCGAATCGGTGACGATGCGAGTTAGATCTTCCATTGGGGCTCCGGAAATCAGTTGTCAGGTGTCGGGTTTCGGGTCTTAAGTTTCAGCTATCAGCTTCTAATGGTCCTTCCCGGAAACCGACGTCCAATGCAAAAGCGAACGACTAAACTGTTTTGGTTCTCGGAATACCCACCAAGAACCTGATGACTGGAAACTGATGTTTTCAAGCTAACGTTCCCCCAGGGGATGTCCGGGTACCGACCGAACGGGGGAACGGCCACCGCACAAGTTGTCGTCCGTCAGGACGGTGACGTGAAAGGCCCCCCGGGAAAAATGCATTCCGGAAAACCCGGCTTACTGGACGATGTCCATCACCTCGCCGACCTTCGTCTCTTCTTCCCTGACTTGCCACCGTAACCGGGAGCAAGAATTCATTGCTTATGGGATCGCAACAGTACGCCTGTATGTTGGGGCTGTCAAGAGGGTAGCCCTACCTATTGTATCCCAAGCGATTAACCCTTCGGGTGCAGCTTTTTTCCACAGGCCACCTTCTCTGCATCCGCTTTGGTGTCTAGGGGTTAGACCTTAACGGCGCTGCCTGTGCATAAGGCTGTGCATTGTCAAAGGCAGCCACTAGCTCCTCCCTTAAGCTGGTAGCTCCTCCTAGACCGACGATCAGATCTGGTCTTTTCTTGCCG
>Ga0075425_100001144_pt1 | contig 25726 bp, 18 predicted proteins | sample SoiMethybrSBSTD4_FD_75300 | JGI IMG/M metagenome (GOLD analysis project Ga0075425, IMG submission 75300) | Bulk soil microbial communities from a Populus tree surrounding site in Tennessee, USA - Soil MetaG P. TD hybrid SBSTD4 | ecosystem: Environmental > Terrestrial > Soil > Tree plantation...
ACGAAGAGCCGCTTCGTGAGCGAACCGAAAATCGAATTGAAGATCTGGATCGGCAGCGACGGCCTGCCGCTCGCTGCGGAACGCGTGTCGAACTTTTCAGCCGGTGTCGGATTTGTGAAAGGGGAGAACACGCGAACGGAACGGTGGGCGCTCGCCGCCTATGGCGACCGACTATACGCGACGCGCTACGAACAGAGCGAGGACGCGACCGCGGCCGGAAAGCACATCAAGAGCTCGCGCACGGTCACGTACGCGCGGAAGTGAGCATCAGCGTCGGATCGGACCAGGCGATCTGCAACGTCACTGCGACTTGAACCGATGCTTATCGATGTGCAGTGAGCGGATCTTCGATTCGAGAGTGGACCGCGGAATGTGCAATCGAGCCGCGGCGCCGTCGGGACCGGCGATGCGGCCATGCGACGCTTCCAGCGCGCTCTCGATCAGTTGCTTTTCTTCGTTCATGCTGGGCCGGCCGAGTCCCGTCGCCCGCTCATTGCGCCGCGTCGGCTTGCTCTCGAGCCACGCTTGATCGACGACGAGCGTGTCGTCGTCGCAGAGGATCACGGCGCGCTGAATCACGTTCTGCAGCTCGCGCACGTTCCCCGGCCACGAATAGGCCGTCAGCAGATCCATCGTTCTGCGGCTGACGCGCGTGATCTTCTTGCCGGCTTTCGCGGCATATCGCTGCGTCAGATATTCGATGAGCAGGGGAACGTCTTCAACGCGCTCGCGCAGCGGAGGGACATGGATCGGAAAGACGCTGAGGCGGTAATAGAGATCGCTGCGAAAGACGCCGTCTTCGATGGCCCGGGCAAGGTCGCGATTCGTCGCGGCGATGACGCGCACGTCCACCGGCATCATGCGCGTACCGCCGACGCGCTCGAACGTCCGTTCCTGCAGAACCCGCAGCAGTGCGATCTGCGTCTCGGCCGGGAGCTCGCCCACTTCGTCGAGGAAGATCGTTCCGCCGTCGGCCAGCTCGAAGCGGCCGAGGTGACGCTGCATGGCGCCGGTGAATGCACCCTTTTCATGGCCGAAGAGCTCCGATGCCACGAGCGACTGCGGAATTGCGCCGCAATTCACCGACACGAACGGGCGCGACGCGCGCGGCGATCGCTTGTGAATGGCGCGCGCGATCAATTCTTTTCCGGTTCCCGTCTCGCCGGTGATCAGAACGGTCGAATCCGATCTGGCGACTTTCGCCACAAGCATCAGAACTCGACGTAGCGGCTCCGACGAGCCGATGATCTCCTCGAACATCGATGCCTCGCTGACCGCGTCGCGAAGGGCGATGTTCTCGTGGTGGAGTTGCTCCTTCAGACTCCGCAACTCACTGATGTCGACCGCGGAGCCGATCCAGCGAAGGATCGTTCCGTCGGCGTCGCGCAGTGGCCGCGTGTGCACGAGCATCCAGCGATACTCGCCGCGCGCGTTCTGATATCGCGCTTCGGAGATCACGTTCTCTCCCGTCTCCATCGCTCGCTGCCAGCGTTGCACGTGTACGTCTCGATCGTCGGGATGGATGAAGTTCATCCACTGCCAACCCTCGACCGATTCGAACGGGAGTCCGAGATATTCGAGCCAGGTGCGGTTCACGTAGTCGACGTAACCATCTGCGCGGCCCGTGAAGATGAAGGCCGGAACGGTGCCGAGGATGGCGTCGACATCATCGCTGAACACGTTCGTCACACATCGTCGCCCAACTCGGAGAGCCGCCCGGGCGGGCGCAACAATCCAATGTACTCATGCGGCCGGTGATCCGCCAGCGAATAACGCGATGGTTTCTTGCGCGCGACCAATTCGAACGCCGCGAAGATCGAGCGCGGAAGCTCGCGCAGATTCTGAAGCTGTTCGACCGCGGCGTCCGCGAGTCTCCACTCGCCGCCGGCGTTCCGGTATTCGTGTCCGAAGCGGGTGAGACGACCCCACGCGGCCGCGGGAAGCGCTGGGATCACGTCACGAGCGCTGACGTGCCGAAACGTTTTCTCGCCGATCGCGGCGACCCTCGGCGGGAGCGTCTCGCCGACGGTCAACGGCTGACCGAAGGTGTAGATCGCGCGCAGACGGCCGGCCATGTCGCGAGTCGAATCATCAGCGGCGATCGACAGCGCGAACAAGACCGCCATCGCACCGCCGAGGCTGTGGCCCGTCACATACAACGCCTGCATCGGCTGCTCCACGCTGCGTTCCTCATCGAGCAGCGACTTGCCCGCCGCGGCCTTGCGCAGTTCTTCGATGACCTGCCATCGCGTCGCGCGCATGTTGCGATGAAAGCCGGCGTGCACGCGCAGCGAGTCGTCGCCGCACTTCATCGCGGCGGATCCGACGTCGGCGTCCGCGAGCCAGTTCCCGATGTTCGCCGGCTCGGTGCCGCGGTAGGCGAGGATGACCACGCGTCCGCAGCTGCTCTGGATCAGATACGCGGTCGAGAAGATGGTCATCGCGTCGACCGTTTGCGCGACGCGCACGCACGCGCCCAAGTCGAATCCGAGACGGCTCATCATCATCGCGACCGTGGGCGCATCGGAATACGAATAGCCGGCGCAGACGGCGAGTGCGTGTGCGACTGTCGCATTGCGCGCTCGTGCATCCTCTGCATGCGCGCTCACGAACTCATCGACCAATCCGCGGTAAACGGGAAACGGCGCCGCGCATGCGGAGCCGCTCAGACGCTCGATGATCATGATTGCTCCCGATTTGGATGAAAGCCCGCCGTGAACTTCCACGGCGGGCTTCCTGAACGGACTACGCGTTTGCAAGACGCTCGAAGCTCGCTACATCGTGGTGGACGGTGGCAGCGACGATGATGCGCGTGATTCCGGCGAACAACACGCCGGCGCCGACCATCGTGCCGACGACCCAGGGGGAACTGACGGGCCATCGGAAGACGACCATCACTCCGAGGGCGAGGCTCGACAGTGCGTCGAGGAGCATCCAGCCCCACGGCAACTCCTTGCGATAGAGAATCGCCAGCCCGAGCTCGATGCCGGACTGGATGACGAGCATGGTGCCGAGGGCGAGCGCGAGCGCGGCGGCACCGAGCAGCGGATTGACTACCAGACCGATGCCGGCGACGCCGTACACGATCGCGAGCAGGACCTTCACGAAGAACGGCCCCGCGCTCGGTGCAGTGAAGGCGAAGATGAAATTCGCGACCGCGGCGATGATGAGCGACCATCCGAAGAAGATCGTCGTCGCCGTCGCGGTGGCGAACGGATAGAGGATCATGAAGGCGCCGATGATGACGGTCACGACGCCCATGACCATCGCCCAGTCGGAACGTTTCCGAATCGTGGAAGCGACAGTGTCAGACATTTTCGTTTCTCCTATTTCTTCATTCGTCAGATCGGAGTGGTGGCGAGCTCTTTGAGTGCGCGCCCGGCCGCGGCGGCGTTGTTCTTGAGGACTTCACGCTTCGCGTGAGCCTGTGCCTTGAGCGCGTCACGGCGCTCTTTCAGTTTGTTCTCGCGCGCCTCGATCTTCGCCTGAAGCGCCTCGACCTTCGCCTGCAGCTTCTTCTTGTTTTCCGCATTCGTGTTCTGAATTTCCGATTTGAGCTGCGCGAGATCGGCCTTCATGGCGGCGGTCTCCTCATCGTCGACCTGGTCGCGCACTTCCCACAGCGCGCGGCGAAAGACGACGCCGCCCAGCGCCTGCATGCGCGTGTCGACCGGCGTGGTCCACTCCTCGTCGATTTCGGCGATGAGCGCGACTTTGTTCGGCGCGAGTGCGCGCGAGACGTCTTCGACGTAGTCTTCGCCGACGCGGGCATTGTCGATGTCGACGAGGCCTCCGATCAGCAGACCGGCCGTTGCGCCGGCTGCGACGCCGACAGGTCCGCCGAGCAATCCGATGATGGCGCCGGTCGGTGTGCCGACGAGCGTTCCGAGCGGCGGCGCCACCGCTTCATCCTTGACGCTCACCGAGCCGTCGGCGTGCTTCAGAACGACGGCCGACGCATACAACGCGATGCTCGCTTCCTTCTCGAGCTGGCGCAACGCCGACTTCCCCTCGTACGCCTTGGTCTCATGATCAAAAACAACGACTAACATTCTGTCCATGGTCTTCTCCTCTTTTTCTTTCTTTACTCGAGATCACTGATGCGCCGCCGCTCGACGTCGATCCAAGCCCGCACGTGAGGGCGGCCGTTGCGCAGCTCGATCCCTCGCATCTCGAGTGTCGCGAGGAAACGCACTGCATCGAGATTGATCAGATCGACCTGAGCGAGATCGAGCGCGCACGGGAGCTGGGCTTGTTCCATCGACACTTTCAATGTCTGCACGTCGTCCGATCCGATGCGGCCGGTGAGCGTGAGAACGTGTTTCGAGTCGCTGCGTGTCCGTTCGATCTTCAGCACGATTTGATCAACCTCTGGGCGTCCTCAATCGCAACCGAGCTGCCATGTGAGGGTCGTTGATTTCATGAGACTTAGCTGCGAAGGACGGTGGCGAATGACGACAGATGGCGAACCTCGTCACTCGTCGCCGGGACGAACGGGTGTACAAACGGAGCGGTGCTGCGCATCGCTCACATCTCCGACTTGCACGTGCTCTCGCGGTCGGGCACGAAGTGGCGCGAGATGTTGTTCAACAAGCGCATCACCGGATACGCGAATACGCTGCTGCGCCGCAGCCGCGTGCATCGACGCGAATTTCTGCTCGCCGTTCTTCGCGCGGCTGCGCAGGACGCGGATCATGTCGTCGTGACCGGCGACATCACGAACCTCGCGCTGGAGAGTGAACTCGAGGAAGCACGCGCTCTGCTCGATGCGATGCGCGCCGACGTCACGGTCATCCCGGGGAATCACGACATCTATCTGCCGTCGACGCACCGCGAGCGCCGCTTCCCGCATCACTTCGCGACGTTCATGCGCTCCGATCTTCCCGAGCACGCCATCGATCTACCTGCCGGCGCGTTTCCGTGCGTGAAACTGCGCGGCTCCGCCGCGATCATCGCGCTCTCCAGCGCCGTTCCCCGGCCTCCCTTCATCGCCGCCGGTCTCCTCGGACGCAACCAGCTCGAAGCATTGCGCCGCGTCCTCGAGCACCCGGACGTGGTGCGAAGGATGCCGGTGCTCCTCGTGCATCACTCGCCGATCGATTCGCGCCCCCGCTGGCAACAGTTGCGCGACGGCCTCGTCGACGCTGCCGCGTTGCGCGAGACACTCATGCCGCTCGAGCGTGGCCTCGTGCTGTTCGGCCACATCCACGTGCGCGTTCGGTGCACGCTTCGCACGAAGGCGGGTGCGCTCGACGTCGTCTCGGCGAGCGGCGCCGCGCTCGACCATCCTGACCTCTCGATTCGCGCGGGTTTCAATCAGTACGACATCGACGACGAAGGGCGCGTCGTGCGCATCGCGGCGATGACCGTCGATCCGTCGAACAGCTCGATGATGACCGCGAACATTCGTGAACGTGCGGAGTGCGTATGAACTACCGGCGTGTTCTTCTGCTGCGCAAGAACGATGGCGGCGGCGCTGATGCATTGCTGGCGCGGATCGCGCCGGCGGCCGAAGTTCTAACCGTCGATGCGAGAGAGGACCTGACGCCGCTCGATCGCTCCGCCGGCATCGACCTCGTCGTCGCCGATCACCTCTCCGTTGCGGATCTGCCGATGATTTCGGAGATCCGGAAGCGGACCGGCAGCACCATCTTGTGGATCCAGACCGCTGTACCTGCGACGGGCGCCGAGCTGCACGTCCTTGGTCTCGCGGCCGGCGCGCGCGCAACGGCTGCGGTTGCGGCGTTTCTCCGCGAGCATGGTGACGCGACGTTTCGGGCGAGAGTCGCCGCAGCGATTCCGCCGCCGGGCGCGGAGACGATCGACCTCATCGTCGTTCCGCGGTTTCCCGGCCTGCTTCTTCAGCTGCTCGCGCAACGGGCGCCGGTCCTCGTTCTTCCGCCGCGCGAAGTCGTTCGCGCACCGCTGGCGCGTGACATCGATGCGCCGGATGTGATCGATGACCGTGGCGTCATTCGCACGACCATTCGATATGCGACCGGAGTCGGACGGCTCGAGCCGATCCCCGATCAACAGTTGGAGATCATTCTTCACGACGGCGTGTTTGCGACCGTCGAGTCGCACGACGGCGCGGTTGAGTTGAGCGCCGAACAGGTCGACGGCGCGATCGGCATTCATCGCGCCGGCGTCGCGCATCGCGAAGTCGAGATCGATCTGATCAAGCCCGGCTCACGGCCGCTCGTCCTGTTCGACGCGGCGATCGCGAACGCCGATCTGGCGACCATCACGCGCGCGGCGGATCGCGACATCGACGTTCTCGCCGTGCGCGTCCGTCCGATGCAAAGCTGCCGGTCGATTCGCGCACGACTCATGCGTGCCGGGATGTCGCCGCAAGTCGTCGACGCCAGCGCGGTGCTCGACGAAGGCTCTGCGCTCGACGTCGGCATGCACGTCGATGCCGTGCGTCTCGCACGAGTGGCCGCGCGGATGCGTGCGGCGGGATTTCCCGTCGCCGCGATCGTGCACTCCGCGACGCGTGTGCCTGCGACCATCGGTTTCGCGGCGTTGCGCGCGAGCGACTTGGCGTCGGCGGAGCTCCAACACTTCGCCGTTACTCCGGCACACACGATCACGCTCGCGGAACGGTTGGACAACGTCACCGCCACGCGCAGCATCGCTGGCAATCGCATCGAGCTCGAGATCGACAACGCGAAGGCGCGGCGGTGGCTGGTCGATGCGATTGCCGCCGCGAAAGAGCGCGTCCATCTGCAGCTCTACATGGCTGCTGATGACGACGTCGGCAGAATCGTGGAATCCGCGCTCACCAATGCCGCTGCGCGCGGCGTGAAGGTGCGGATCGTGGCCGACTCGCTTCACGCGCTCGAAGGATCGTTCGGCATGCACAACCCGCTGCTGCAGCGGCTCGCATCGCATCGCGGAGTCGAGCTGCGTTTAGGCGCCCCACTCATCACGCCGCCGTCCGTCGAAGAATTCAAGCAACGCGACCACCGGAAGCTCGCCGTCTTCGACGGCACACTCGCGCTCCTCGGCGGCCGCAATCTGTCGCACGAGTACTACTCCGGTTTCGACGAAGTGCCGCTCACGACGAAGTCTTCGTGGCGCGAGGTGCCGTGGCTCGATGCCGGTGCGCGCGTCGAAGGTCCGGCGGTCGCCGCGCTCGAGCGATCGTTCCTCGATGCATGGACCGCCGCGGGCGGAACCGCGTACGAGATCATCGCGCCTCCGGCTGCGGGATCGGTCGCGGCTCGCGTTGCGATGCATCACGGTCTGCGCGATGCGCGCACGCTCGAGGCATACGTTGCTCTGATTGACAGCGCGCGATCGCACGTTCATGTCGTCAACGGGTTTCCGTTGATCCTCGAGATCCAGCACGCGCTCTTGCGCGCGTTGCGCCGCGGCGTTCGCGTGCGAACGCTGTTCGGCAACTTGACGCCGACGCACGCAGGCCAGCCGTTCGAAGGCGCGTGGAGCTCGGCGCGTGTCGAGGCCACGAACCTCGTGCATTCACGGATGGACACGCTCGTCGCTGCCGGCGCCGAGGCGTACGAGCTTGTCATCCCGCGGCAGACGCGGTGGAACGAAGACGTCGGCGATATTCATCCGCACGTTCACGCCAAGCTCTCATGCGTGGATGGGCGGGTGTGCAGCGTCGGAAGCGCCAACCTCGACGTCACTGCCGGATATTGGGAGAGCGAGTTGATGCTGATCGTCGAAGACGCTGCGATCGCCGCATCGTTCGAATCGCGCATCGAAGAATTCATGGCGCGGTCGCAGCGCATCGATCGCGACGATCTGCAGTGGCAGGAGACCGCGCGCCGCCGGCAGTGGATGCGCCACTGGCCCGGCGTGTTGTCGATCTAGTGGAGGATAGGCGCCCGCGCCTGTCCATCGAGAAAGAGAACAGGCGCGGGATGTCTTAGTGCAGCTTCAACGTCGGGTCGCCGAAGAGGATGAACGTGCGGCGGACGTCGCTGTCGGTCGTGACCTGCTTTGCGGCGCGAATCGCGTCGCCGATCGCTACCGGCGTCGTGGCGAAGAGCTGGCGATTGAGCTCGAGGTTTACTTTCATCTGCTGATCGGGGGCGGTGAGGGCGGACGATGCGAAGACGCTGATCGCTCCGCCGTTCGCGTTCTTCAAGAGCGCCTCGGCCATCGACTCGGTGTAGAGATCGTGGAAGTAGCCGTTGAGGCAATTGAGCGTGACGACGAACGGCAGGCGGTCGCCGTTCGTGAGCGCGGCGGCGTCTGTGGACGTGAAGACGAAGTCGCTCCACGTTTCGACCGAGCCGTGGCCGATGTAGTCGGTCAGGATCGAGCCGCGCGTGAAGGCGTTCGCCACGGCCGGGGCGCCGGCGTTGCTGAACGAGATGCGATCGGTCGTGAACGGCGCAGGAATGGCCGCCGCGGTCGTGTCGCCGGCTTTGTCGAACGGCACGTCGCTGGCGTAGTCGCTGACGATCTCCGCGATCTTCGCCCATGAATCGGCCGGCGGCGCGGTGCGTCTCGTCAACTTGTTGACCACCGCGTTCGCTTCGTCGAGCGTGCGCACCGGAATGCGTCCGATGTCGATCGACGAGATGCCGCTGTTCGTGAAGTCGCCGAACCAATCGTCCGACGCGGTCTTCAGGTACTGCGTGGCCACCATCTTCGTCGGCACGTAGTCGAAGCTGCCGACGCCGAGGTAGTTGCGCGGATCGCAGCTCGCATCGCCGAAGAGGATTGCGTAATGCGGAGCGGTCGCCCAGCTCGCGGAGCGCTGCAGGAACGTCTTGATCGCATCGGGTCCGTGGGTGCCGTACGAGAACTCGTCGTAGAGATTCTGCACGTCGATGACCGCGGTGGAGATGCCCTGCGCGTCGCGCGCGGCCTTGAGCGCGTTGGCCGCGGGGATGAACTGCTTGTTGGTAATGATGACGAGGTTCGCGGCGTTCGTCGTCGCGTTCCACTTCGACGGCTCGTTGTAGACGATCTGCGCCGGCGACTGCACGCGATCGTCGCCGAGGGCGAGGAGCGTGCGCGTGCCGCCGTCGGGCGTCGTGAATGTGGCCGACTTCGTGCCGTCGCTTGCCGTCGCGATCGACGGCGTCAGCGTCAGCGTCTGCGACGGATCGGTGAGATCGACGACGCGGATGTTCGACGTCGTGAAGCCGGTGACCGTGATCGACGTCGACCCCGGCGCGTTGAACGCGAGCGCGTTCTGATCGGCGCGATACGTGTGCGGATAGATGATGCGCGCGGTCTCGACGACGGAGACGTCGTCCCAACCGTTCGCGGCGGTGAAGGTGAGCTGGTTCTCGCCGTTCACGAGCCAGGCGACCGGCACGGCGACGTCGGTGACGCTGCGCGACTGGCCGCGGAAGCGGATCGGTCCGAGCTCGTGGCCGTTGAGCGTCGTGGAGACGACGTGATCGTAATCGTCGGTCGCGCCTTGCAGCACGATGCGAAGCTGCGCGTTGCCGGTGGTGTCGACGTTCGACACGGTCAACGTCTCGCTTACCGGCTCGGTCGTGATGATCGCGCCGAAGAAGCTCTCGCGATCGCCGGTGTTCGTGAGTGCGGCGAAGAAGATCGTGCGCTCGGCGCGATCGAACTCGTACGCGAAGCTCGCCGGCGCAGCGGCGCCGCTCTTCGTGTTCGCCGCTTTCGCGCGCAGACCTTGTCCCTTGTTGATCGTGACGTAGTAGACGTGGCCGCCGGCGGTCGGCGTGTCGATGCCGGTGGCGTAGAACTCGATCGAATCGTTGACGTCGAACTTGCCGGACGACGCTTCGTTGACGACGAGCGGCACTTCGATGCCGTCCGCGAACACGTCGATGAGACGGCTGTTCGTGCCCGGATCGAATCCGGCGGCGAGGAGATCGCTCTTCTTCACGCGAACCCAGCCGGCCTGCGTGATGATGAGCTTCGCGTTCTTCGTGGAAGCGAGGTTCCACTGCTGCGCGAGACGGGTGGTGTCGCTCGCCGTTGCGGCGGGTGGCGTGACGCCCATGCCGGGCTGCGTCGTGAAGATGCCGCCGACGGAGCCGATGGTTGGATCAGGATCGGTCGTGACGTCGGTCGTCGTGTTCGACGTGACGAGCTTCGGCGTGACGGGACCGTGCATCGTATGCACGCCTTTGAGGTCGACGTCTTCGATCCAGTACTGCACGAAGCCTTGCGGAGGTTTCGCGTCGACGAAGCGGTAGCTGCGATTCGACGCGCTCTTGCCGCGCGCGAAGAGGGCGGAGCCGTTGATGATGTGCGTGGAGACTTTCTCGCGCGCGCCGTTTGCGGTCTCGCGCCAGACGTAGAAGCCGAGGTTGTCCTGTTCGAAGGAGGTCTTCCAGTTGATGGTGGCGTTCGACTTCGACTGTGTCGCGTCCATCGTCAACATCTTGACCACCGTCGGCGCGAGGACGAAGACGTTGTCGACGCCGTTGTCGTTCGACGTATTCGTATCGATCTCGCTGTACGTCGGCGACGCGGTGTTCGTCAGCGTGACGCTGTCGGTCGTGGCCGTGCCGCTGATGGTGATGAGCGGCGTGTTCGTGTAGCCGGAGCCGGGCGCGGTGACGGTGAAGCCGGTGACGGCTCCGCTCGAGACGGTCGCAGTGGCGGTCGCGCCGCTGCCGCTGCCGTATGTGCCGATGGCGATCGCCGGCGCGCTCGTGTAGCCGCTGCCGCCGCTGGTGAGATTGATGGCGGTGACTTGTCCGCCGGAGACCTTCACGACCGCGGTCGCGCCGGTGCCGCCGCCACCGCCGGTGATCGTGACGTACGGCGTCGGATCGAGGTTGCCGATCGTGCAGGTGAGCGTCGTGGTGGTGCTGTTGTACGAGCAGCTTCCGGTCGAGATCGACGATGAGCCGTAGCTGTAGCCGAACGGCATCGGATCGCTGACGACGAGGTTCGTGGCGCGCGACGGGCCGGCGTTCGACACGACCACGCTCCATCCGAGCGCGGTCGTGAGGTTCCGGTTCAGGTAATGGCGGCCGAACGACGGGTTGTTCGCGTCGTCGTCCTTGAAGAGCGCGGCGTCGATGCGGCGCAGCACCGAGGTGGTGGCGCTGTTGGCGTTGTTCGTCGCGTCGGTGTCGCCGGTCGTGGAAACGGAGACGTTGTCGGTGATCGTCGAGTTGTCGGCGAGCGTCGGATCCACCTTCACGACGAACGTGAAGTTGCCGGTGTTCGCGCCGCCGGCGAGCACGTTGCTCGTCGTGCAGGTGAAGCTGCCGGTGCCGCCGACTGCCGGCGGCGTGCACGACCAGCCCGCGGGCGGCGTGATCGAGACGAACGTGGTGTTCGCCGGAATCGTCTCTGTCAGCGTGATGGTACCGCTGGTCGCCTGTGTGCTGACGTTCGTGACCTTCTGCGTGTAGGTGATGTTCTGGCCGGTGTACACCGGATCGGGCGAGTCGCTGTCGGTCGTCATCTCGAGATCGGGCGCGCACGCGAGCGTGAGCGTGACCGTGTTCGACGTCGTGCTGCACGACGCGCTGGAGACGATGACGCGGAAGAACTTCTGGCTCTCGCCGGCATTCGCGGTGTAGGTGTAGCTGTTGGTCGTCCCGCCGCTGCCGGTGGTGACGTTGTTGAACGTGATGTTGTCCGTCGAGATCTGCCACTGATACGACAGGCCGGTGCCGCTCGCGGTGACGCTGTAGTTCACGGGGGTCGAGCCGGCGCCCAGACAGATCGTCTTCGACGACGGCTGCGTCGTAATCGTGGGCGCCGCGTTCACCGTCACATTCGCGTTCGTGCTCACCGAGCAGCTTCCCTCGGTGATCGTGACATTGATCGTTGCGGTGCCCGCGGAGCCCGCGGTGTAGATGATGCCGGTGCCGCGGGTGGCGGTTGCAGTGGCGCCGCTGCCGACGCCGCTGATCGTCACGTTGGGCGTCGACGTGTAGCCGCTGCCGCCATTCGTGATCGTGATCGCGGTGACGACGCCGCCGGAGACGGTGGCGGTCGCGGTGGCGGTCGTTCCCGACGCCGGCGGGTCGATGGTCACCGTCGGCGCGACGGTGTAGCCGGTGCCGCCGCTTCCGATGTTGATGCTCGATACGTAGTAGTACGCGGAGTTCGTGATCGTGCCGTTGGTGATCGACCAACTGTAGGTCGCCTGCGGACGCAGCGCGATCGTGGCGGTGTTGTTCGTCGAGCCGGCGCAGACCGCGGGCGCGCTGATCGGCGGCGCGCTGTCGCAGACGTGGACGTCTTCCTGCGTCGTCGACGTGAAGTCGAACGTCAGCGACGGCACCGACGACGAGACGACGATCTCGTTGTCGTACGTGCCGGTCGGAACGCTCGATGCGACGTTCGCGTCGAACGCGATCGTGAGCGTGCCGCTCGCGGCGATGTTGAGCGACGCGCCGGACCACACCGGCGAGCCGGTGCTGCCGACGATGCTGCCGCAGGTCGCGGTGCACGGATCGGCGGCGGCGCTGCCGTTGACGACGGTCGATCCCGCTTTGTACGTGAAGCCGGTCGGGAGATTGTCGCGGACGACGACGCTCGATGCGGTCGTCGACGTCAGCGGATTCTGAACGGTGATGATGTAGTGCGCGATGCCGGTGCCGTTGACGACGCTCGGAGTGGTCGTCGACTTCTGCGGGTTGAGTGCGCCGTAGGTCGTCGATGCGCTGGCGTAGGCGTTGCGCGTGTCGAGGCCGCTGCCGTCGCTCACGGTCGCCTGGTTCGTGTATTGGCCCGGCGCGGTCGGAACGACGAGGATCTGCACGAATCCGCTGTTGCCGTTAGTGAGCGAGCCGATGTTCCACGTCACGGTGCCTGTGACTCCGATGGCAGGCGCAGTGGTCGGCGCGGTTCCGCCGGTCGGATAGCCGGCGTACAACAGCGTGCCGGGGAGGATGTCGCTCACCGTCACGTTGCTGCCGGTGGCATTGCCGATGTTCGAGTAGGTGAGCGTGTACTTCTCGACCGGCAGAATGGATGTGCCGTTCGCCGCGGTGATGGGCGTCGAGAGCGTCACGGTCAGGTTGTTGATGCCGGTGATCTGCGCGATCTGATAGACGCCGCCGTTGACGATGGCGATGTAGTCGCCGAGGTTGAGTTGGAGCGAGGAGGCGACGAGGATCGTCGTGGTGTTGATGGAGTTCGTGGCGACGGTCGTGAGCGGATCGCCGAGTGCATCGCCGCTCGGGCTCTTCGTGATGCTGTAGCGCGGCGACGCTCCGGTGTTGAACGACGAGCTGACGCTGGTCGGCGTCGGGGCCGCGTTCGTCGACGTCGCGGTTCCGGTTTGCGGAAGCGCGGTCACGCCGGCCGGGAGCGACGAGCCGACGGTGACGACGTAGGTGAGCGTCGATGATGCGCCGCCGGCCAGTGTGCCGACGTTCGAGAAGACGCTGCCGGCGTTGAACGTGCCGCCGCTCGTGTACGTCGTGTTGTTCGGAACGGTGCCGTTGATGACGCAGCCGGTGGCGTCGGCGGCGCCGGTGTTCGTGAGCGTGATGGCGTAGGTGATCGTGTCGCCCGGCGCGGGGCCGGTGGTCAACGTCGCCGTTGCGCCGCCCGATCCGGTGAAGTTGATGAGCATCGGTCCGGTGCATCCGGCGCCGGGGCTGACGACGGTCACGCCGGTCACGCTGTACGTCGCGCTCGACAATCCTGCCGCGGGCGAGGTGCTGACTTCGACGACAGGCGGCGTGCTGCAGCCGCTGACCGTCGCAGTCGGCGGCGACGTGTACGAGCCGCCGCTGGTGACGTTGACGTAGACGAGGCGCGTCGCCGACGGCGTCGCCGTTTCGCTCAACGTGAGATTTGGATTCGCGGTGATGGTGACGATCGCACTCGCGGTGCGCGCGGTGGTGTTGTACGCATCGACGACCGAGGCGGTGTTCGTGACTTGGTTCTGTCCCGCGGGAAGTCCCGTGCTGTTGACTTTCACCGTCACGACAAACGTCGCCGTTGCGCCGATGGCCATGTTGCCGACGTTGAAGGTGAGATTGTTGCCGCTCACCGTGACGCCGACGAGCGTTGCCGTCGCCGTTGCGGTGGTGCCGGACGTCGGCGGAGCAATGGTCACCGTCGGCGTGCTCGTGTAGCCGGTGCCGCCGTTGGTGATGACGATGCCGACGACGGAGCCGCCGGAGATGATCGCGGTTGCCGCCGCGCCGGTTCCGCCGCCACCGCCGCCGAACGAGACGAGCGGTGCGCTCGTGTATCCGCTGCCGGCGCCGGTGATGTTGATGACGCCGACGGTGTTCGTCGACGACGTGTAGTTCTGCACGGTGAGATACGACGGAATCGGATCGGTGACGACGACGCTGCTCGCGGCGGCGTTGCCGGCGTTCACGGCGTTGATCGTGTACGAGAAGGTGTCGTTGGCGACGAAGTTGTTCCCGCTCGCGCTCTTGGCGATGAGAACGTTCGGGCTGGCGACCGTCACCGTCGCGCTGGCGGTGACGTCCGGCGTGTAGTTGTCCTGCAGCGTCGCGGTGTTCGTCTTCGTGCTGCCGGTGATCGACGTGGTCACGTTCAGGTTGAGCGTGAAACTGGCGGTCGCGCCGGCGGCAACGGTTCCGATGGTCCACTGCACTGTGCCGTTCTGGCCGACGGCCGGAGCGCTCGATGGAGCGAGCGAGGAAGACACGTACGTCATCCCCTGCGGAATCGGATCGGTGATGACGACGCCGGTGACTGGGAGCGTCGTCGACGGATTGCGGTACTGAATCGTGTAGGTGAGCGTGTCGCCGGTGGCCGCGACTTCGAGCTTGCTCGGGATCTTCGTCAGCGACATCCCGATCGGCGTCATGCAGACCGTGCCGTGGCTGTTGAACGCGCCTGCCGCGCCGTTGTAGAGGAACTGAACCTGCGTCGAATGGTTGCCGTTCGTGTCCGCGGCGGAAATGATCCAGATGAGACGATGTCCGGCCTTCAGCACGTAACCGGGTGCCGTAATGGTGTAGGTGAGCGTTTCCGTGAAGTTGGTTCCGGCGTTCGCCTGCGGCTGCGTGACTGTGCCGATGTCGGCTCGGGTGTTATTGATCGGATCCCAATCGGCGAGCACGACCTGATAGGTGAGCTTCGTCCCGTTGGAGATCATGTTCCAGCCGGTCGTGACGCTGGCGCTGGTGATGAGATTCGCGGTCGTGTTGTTGGCGGGATCGCTGTAGAAGCGGAAGAGCTCGCGCATTGAGCCGATGGTTTGCGTTGCGGACGTCACATTCGCGGCGCCGGCAGTTGTCTGCGCGAGGAATTGATTGTCGGTGAGAACGGCCGTTGCCGCGGCCAGAGTCGTGAAGCCGCCGCCGGTGAGGACGACGGTCGGCGGCGCGCCTGCGGCGTAGCCGGTGCCACTCGTGGTGCTGGGCGGGGGGGTATTGATGTTGACGCCGAGGATCTGGCCGTTGCCGGCGCCGCCGACAGCGGTCGCGGCTGCGAGGCTGCCGGTGCCACCGGTGAACGAGACGGCCGGCGCGCTGGTGTAGCCGGCGCCGCTGTTCGTCATGTTGAAATAGCCGATGCCATATCCGTTCGCGCCGGTCGACACCGCTCCCGTCGTACTGCGGAAGTAGTAGTTCGTCGACGTGCACGCGGACGACAGCGTGTTCAGCGTGAAGGTCGTCGTCGCCGACGCGGCGTTCGAAGCATTGATCGTCGCCGTGTTCGTCCCCGCGGCCGGTGCGGCGGTCGACACCGCGAAGCGCAGCGTGATCGTCGCCGTTGATCCGGCGGTGAGCGTGTTGTTGATGTTGCAGGTGACGGTCGTTCCGGTCTGTGTACATCCCGCGGTCGTCGGCGCGCCGGTCTGCAGCGTGAAGCCGGTTGCCGGCAGCGCGTCGGTGAGCGTGGTGATGTTCGCAGTGGCGTTGCCGATGTTCGCGTACTCGATCGTGTAGTCGACGGTGCCTGCAGGCGTGATCGTCGACGCCGTCGCACTCTTGAAGATCGTGAGCAGCGGTCCTGACACGAACAAGTTCGCCGTCGCACTCACCGGCGCCGCCTCGGTCGACGTAACGTTGACGATGTTCGTGCTCGGTCCTGCTTGTCCCGCAACCGCGTCGATCGTCGCGCTGAACGATCCGCCGTTTGCGGCGAGCGTCAGTCCGCTCCACGTGACGTGGCCGTTGTTGCCGACGCCGGGATTCGTCGACGGCGCAGGCGATGCGGTGACGTACGTGAATCCGGGAGGGAGCGTGTCATCGACGAGCACGTTCGTGCAGGCGGTCTGCGAGTTGTTCGAGACGGTGATGGTGTAGCGAACCGTGTCGCCGCGGCTGACGACGCTGACGGGCGACGATGACGTCAACAGCGCAACGCTCTTCGTCACGGTGAGCGCTGCGGTCCGCACGGTGACGCCGGTCGTGTCGGTGCCGGTGAGCGTGCCGACGTTCGTCGACATGTTCGCGCTGTTGAAGAACGTACCGCCGCTGGTGCCGGCGAGCACCTGGAAGGTGAAGGTTCGCGTCGACGTGCCGGGGATCGTCACGGAAGGGGAGAAGTTCCAGGTGATCGTGCCCGACGTTCCTGATGACGACGTCGGCGTGCCGAGCGTGCCGCTCGTCGCCACGAGGGTATTCAGCGTGAAACCCGCGGGCAGCGTGTCGGTGATCTGCGAGACGGTGATCGGCGTGCTCGACGTGTTGTTGACGGTGAGCGTGAAGTTCACCGCGCCGCCTTGCTGCACGCTGCCCACATCGTGCGTCTTGACGATCGCCGGCGGACTCACGCCGCACGCGCCGCCGATGACGACTTTCTGATAGCTGATGCCGAGGGAGTTTGCGGAGAGGCCGGAGTAGGGGAAGGTGACGGCGAACGGAGGAACGTTCGTGTAGAGATGGCGCGTCGATCCGCCCGGGCCGTTGCTGTCGGTGCCGAACGGCTGCGTCAGCGTCGCCGACGATTTCCCCATCCACGTCTGCGTCGTGTGACCGCGGTTGTCGGTGATCTCGAGCGCGATCAGGTACTGGCCCTGGATGAGATTCGCGATGTTCCAGTTCGCGGTGACGGTGGTGCCGACCGGCGTGGTCGGATCGCCGATGTTGATCCAACTGCCGCCGTCGTCGTCGAGGCCGTTGCCGTTGATGTCGTAATAGAGCTTGAACTGCGCTTGAACGAGCTCGCTCACCGTTTGACAGTTGGTGATGTTGAGCGCGTCCATGATCTGCGCTTTGACGGGAACGACGCATCCGCTCGGCGCGCCGGCGGTGATCGACGTCGCGATCGGCTGCGGGATGATGCCGCCGGCGAGCGTGAGCGCGTCGCCGAAGGGGCCGGGCGACGTCGCGTCGCAAACGTACGGTCCTTCGAGCACGACGTCTTTCTGGAACGGGTTGTTGAGACTGTTCGCAGTGGTGAAGAGGAACTGGAACGGCGTGTCTTTCGTCAGCGTCGGTCCGCTGTGCGATGCCGCATTGAGCATCGACAGCGGGATCTCGTAGTCGACGTAGTACTCGCTGCACGATCCGGTGCTGATGTTGATCGAGCGCGTCGTGCCGTAGTCCCAGACCGTCTCACTTGCGCCATTCGGCCACTGCGAGACGGAAGGGACGGCGTTGGCGAATTGCAGGAGCTGTCCGTTGACCGATGCCGCGAATGCAGTCGGATTGGTAAAGAGACTGTAGATGCCGGCCGTCGCGGCGTAGTCGATGGAGTTGCTGCTGGTGTTGCTCCAGATCGTGCGCAGGACGTCGATCGGCGCGGCGGGTGATCCGCTCGATCCGTCGAGATGCGCGGCGAAGTCGCGGAAGCCGTCGCCATTCAGATCGAAGAAGACGGTCCAGAGCGCGGAGTTCCACGGGCTGCTCGAGCTGTACGCGCCGGCGCTCGGTCCGGTGGCGTAGTTGTTCGCGATCTGTTCGACGCGCCAGCGGAAGAAGACCATCTGATTCGTGGCGTCGAAATAGAAGTAGATGCTCGGCAGCGAAGTGTCGGGGCAACCGGAGCTGACGTTGACGTAGTTCTGCGGCGTCGTGCCGCCGTTGGAAGGATCCTGCACGCGCTGATCGGCGATGGCGTGATCGCCGACGGGATCGGGATACGTCGTTCCCCACGAGTACGGAATCCACTGCGCCTCCGACGGCCACGGCACCGGTTTGATGGCGGCGCTGCCGTTGTCGTTCGTTGGATTGCCGTTGTTCCACAGCGGCGGGTTCTGCGCGAAGGCGGCTGGCGCAATCAGACAGAGCAGCAGGAGAATCGGAAACAGCGTGTGTCTCGCAATGAATGCTTTTTTCAACGTGGCGTCCTTCGGCGGTAGGGAGAGGATTCGACTGGCGATGCGACGTGCGTACGTGCGGCTGCGCGTCGGCGCCCCGCCGACTGCGATGGGACGGCCGCCGCGCTCGATATGAGCGACGCGGCCGATGACGGAATGCTTGTGAAGAGGGGAGTCGTGAAGGATGGCGTTGTCGCCGCGCATGACGATCGAGTCGTCGCGCATCTTCACGATGCGATGCGCGGTCAGTCCGCGTTTGGCCCGCGCGAGAACGACGTCGCCGACTTGCAGCGACCGCTCGCCGACCGGCGCGACGCAGACGTGCTCGCCGGATTGGATCGACGGATACATGCTGTCGCCGGTCGCGCGGAAGCGCACGGCGTGTCCGCGCGAGAGAAGATCGACCACGGTGGATTCGAACATTCCACCGTGACGCACACGACGACCGGGGGTTCCCCCCGCTGTTTTCGGCATTACTCGATTTGTCCGGACCTTGGACGCCGACTAAAGTAACACGCCGAACGCGTCAATAACATAGTTCGGCTACGCGAAAAATCCGCAAAGGACTGGACTTACGTTGCGCGAAAGGCTGCTGCTATAATCCGCCGCGACTCAGGCAATTTTTTCCGATGAACGGACAAGACGAATCGACCGAAGTCGAGATCTTCGGAAACACGTACAACGTTCGCGGAGAAGGAAACCCTGACTATTTAACGGAGCTTGCGCGGTTAGTTGACTCCAGGATGCGCGACGTCGCAGCGCAGGTCGCTACGATCGATCCGCTGAAGATCGCCATCCTGGCGGCGTTAAACATAGCCGACGAGTTTTCGAGGTATCGGAGACGACGGGAGGATGCCGTCGGAATCTGGATCGAGAAAACGGAGGAAATTTCGGGACGGCTCGACAAGGTAATCGGTTGAGCCACACGACGAGTGTTGGTAGCTGCTCTTTCGGAGTCCCTGCAGAGTGCGTGATGAATGATCTAACGCTTGAACCGATGCTTTCTTACTTCGGGTGCTCGCGTCTCGAGTCGCGTGCACGCCTTCGCCTTGTACGACACGATCGTATCGGGCATCAGAAGGTAGCCTAAACGGCAAGAGTAGGGCGCCCACCTGCTTGGCAGGTTCAAGTAAGAATCCCTCACACGGCTCAGGCGGGGTTCTCCGAATTTCCTTCCGCTGCGCAAGCCTCCCTTGGGGAGGTGCAGTTTGAACGTGATCATCCTGGGAGTGGTGGCCGGCATCATCGCCGGCGCGGTCGCGGCCGCGCTGATGTGGGGTGTCGTCTACCGGAAACGTGGCGAAGCGCAGCTCGTTGAGGCGCGGCGAAATGCCGAACGTCTGATCGAGGACGCGCGCAAGTCCGCCGAGGCGCGCGGCAAAGAAGCCGATCTCGAAGCGAAGGAGAAGCTGCTGCAGATGCGCAGCGACTTCGATCGCAAGGCGCAAGAGCGCCGCGACGAGATGAAGAAGTCGGAGCAGCGGCTTCAGCAGAAAGAAGAAAATCTCGACAAGAAAACGCAGCAGGTCGAATCGCGCATCGCCGAAGTGGAGAAGCGCGACAAAGCCATCGACGCGCGCGAGAAGAACGTCGAAACGCGCGAGAACGAGCTCGCACAACTCATCGAGGATCAGCGCCACAAGCTCGAACAGATCTCCGGGCTCACCATCGAGCAGGCGAAGCAGGAGCTCATTCGCGGAATCGAGAATGAAGCGAAGCTCGAAGCGGCGCAGATCATCAAGCGCATCGAGAGCGAAGCGACGGAGCTCGGCAACCTCAAAGCGAAAAAAATCCTCGGCATGGCCATTCAGCGCATGGCCTCGGATTACGTCGCGGAGAACACCGTCTCCGTCGTCGATCTCCCGAGCGAGGACATGAAGGGCCGCATCATCGGACGCGAAGGACGCAACATACGCGCGCTCGAGCTGGCCACCGGCGTCGATCTCATCGTCGACGACACGCCGGAAGCGGTCATCCTCTCCGGCTTCGATCCGATCCGCCGCGAGATCGCACGCATCTCGCTCGAACGCCTCATGCAGGACGGCCGCATTCATCCTGCACGCATCGAAGAGCTCGTCGACAAAGTGCGGCAGGAGCTCGATCAGAAACTCTTCGAAGAAGGTGAAGCCGCCGCCTTCTCCCTCGGCATCACCGACATTCACCCTGAAGTGCTCAAACTTCTCGGCCGCCTGCGCTATCGCACGTCCTACGGACAGAACGTGCTCGTGCACTCGCTCGAAGTCGCGCAGCTCGCGGCGCTCATGGCAGTGGAGCTCGGCGTCAACGACACGATCGCGAAACGCGGCGGTCTGCTCCACGACATCGGCAAAGCGATCGATCGCGAGATGGAAGGGACACACCTCGAGCTCGGACGCCAGGTGCTCGACAAGTACGGCGAGAAACGCGAAATCATTCACGCGATGGAGTGCCACCACGGCGACTACGATCCGAACACCGTCGAAGCGGTGCTCGTGAACGCGGCCGACGCGCTCTCCGCCGCGCGTCCCGGCGCGCGCCGCGAGATCCTCGAGAACTACGTCCATCGTCTGGAGCGACTCGAAGGCATCGCCAACTCGATGGAAGGCGTCGCGAAGAGCTTCGCCATTCAAGCAGGGCGCGAGCTTCGCATCATCGTCAACGCGGAGAAGATCAGCGACGAGCAATCGATCTGGTTGTCGAAGGACGTCGCGAGAAAGATCGAATCCGAGTTGCAGTATCCAGGACAGATCAAGGTGACGGTGATTCGCGAGATGCGCGCGACGGAGTACGCGAAGTAGTGATTCGCGTCCTCTACATCGGTGATGTCGTCGGCCAGCCCGGCCGTCGCGCGCTTCATCAGAAGCTCGAGACGGTCGTCGACCGCGAGCGGATCGACTTCACGATCGTGAACGTCGAGAACGCGGCGGGCGGGTTCGGCGTGACCGAGGCGATCATGGAAGAGCTGTCGGAGCTTCCGATCCACGCGTACACGTCGGGCAATCACATCTGGGACAAGAAGGACTTCGTCGACAACTACGATCACTACGAGCATGTCATCCGTCCGGCGAACTATCCGGCGGGAAATCCGGGGAAGGGGAAAGTCGTGCGGCAGACCGCGGCGGGAGTGAACGTCGCGGTGTTGCAGCTCATGGGCAACGTCTTCATGCCGCCGTGCGACAACCCCTTTCACTGCGCCGATCGCGAGCTGAAAGAGCTCGACGGCGTGAAGGTGATCATCGTCGACATTCACGGCGAAGCGTCGTCGGAGAAGCAGGCCATGGGACGCTATCTCGATGGCCGCGTCTCCGCCGTCGTCGGCACGCACACGCACGTGCCGACCGCGGATGAGCGCATTCTTCCGAACGGCACCGCGTATCAGACGGACGTCGGCATGAGCGGCGCGTATGACTCGGTGATCGGCTTTCGTCCGGACGAAGCGCTGCATCGTTTTCTCTACAACACGCCGCGGAAGCTCGAAGTGGCAAAGCGCGACATCCGCCTCTCCGGCGCAATGATCGAGATCGACGAGACGACCGGCCGCGCCAGCTCGATCGTCCGCATTCACGAGCGGCTCGAGGAGTAGCGCTGCAACTCTCGGTCGTCACCCTCGGCCACATCCACGCGGAAGATCTCACCGCCCTCACGCCGCACTTCACGAAGCTCGAGCAGCTCGTTCTCGACATCGCGCCGCACGACGATCTCGCGAAGCATCATGCGGAGCTGAATCGCGCAATCGATGCGGCGAGCGATGACTGGATTTTCATCGTGCGCGAGCGCGAGACGATCGACGACGCGCTGGCGAAGGAGATTGCCGAGGCGATGACCGCCGCGAAGGCGCGCGGCTTTCGCATTCGCTCCACACCGATTTACGCGGGCAAGCCGCTGCTCATCAATGCGTTCAATGTCGACAAAGCAGGCGAGCTGCGTCTCTTCCATCGCCGCTACTTTTTGCGACGGGGCGAGCTGGCCGTGCAGGGAACGGTGATCCGGCTCGAAAACGAGTTGCGCTCGATGTCGTTCGAGAGCGTCGCGCAGCATCGCGAGTATCTGGAGAAGAACTCGGTGCCGCATTCGTCGCTGCGCCGCGCGCTGCTGTTCATTCGCTATGCGATGAGCGCGCGCACGTTCGACGCGAACACGCTTCGCTATCTCTGGCTCGAAGCGGGATTCGACAGCGGCGGCACCCGCCGATAGACGAGCCACGTCCAGCCGGACGTTCCGCCGTACGGGAAAATTCTTGCGAGCGTGAAGTCGTGTCCGTTCGCTTTGATCGCGCGCGGCATTTCGGAGAAGTCGCCGAAGGACTCGACGAGGTACCAATCGCCGTCCGACGCGTAGCGAATCCCTTTCACGTAGCGGCTGTAGAACGCGATGACGGTGCCGTTGCGAAAGTCGTTGTCGCCGCTCACGACCGCAGGCGACATGAAGCGCATCGCTTCGATGTACGCGCCGCGACCGAAGCGGAAGAACGGCATCAGTTGCATCGACGTCGCGAGAATCCAGACGGCGACGATCGCCACTCCCGCTTTCGTATTGCGCGACACGAACGACGCGAGCAACAGCAGCGCGAACGGAATGCAGACGAAGAAGTAGCGCGCGCTGACGTATTGGCCCGCCGCGCCGATGGCGATTGCGGGCATGACGACGAGCGCGATGATGAAGAAGAGCTTGTCGTCGCGCTTCGTGATCTCGAAGACGAGGATCACGATCGCGAGCAGGGCGGCGACGATTCCGCTGCCGCCGAGGATGCTCGCCGCGGCTTCGATGGAGATGGCGAGCTTCGACGTCGCAGGTCCGCCGCCGATGATCTCGTTCGTGGCGAACGAAGCGAAGAGCCATGCCGCGACGGCGAGCGGGATGATGTACGCGATGAATTTCTTCCGCGTGACAACAAGCAGCCCCGCAAAGATGAACACCGAGGTCAGATGCGCGAGCATCGCCAACGCAATCGCGATCGCGGACACCCATTGCTTGTCGCGATACACGTACGCAGCAACGCACAACATCGCTGCCGGCGCGTAGCCGCGCGCTTCCGTCGCGTAGACGATCATCGGCAGCGACAGCGACGCAAAGACTGCAATCGCGATCCGCTCAGCGTCGTTGCGTGCCGCGCGAATCAGCAGCGCGATCAACGCGATTCCGCAGGCGAACGACAACGTGCGGTACCAGATCCAATTCGGTTGATCGCCGAGGACGTGGAGGAAGAGCGTGTTGAGCGGGTGGTTGTTGTCGTGGTGGACGCGCGTGAAGATCTCGATCCACGAATGCACTTCCTGGGCGATGCGCAGCGACCAGATCTCGTCGAGCCAGAACTCGGTGAACAGCGCGCGGATGCGCAGGAGCACACCGATGACGACGACAACGACGATCGCGATGCGAGACCGCATCGCGTGAGTATCGCAGAGCGCTTACGCCATTTGCGGCGCCGCGATTCGCCGCGCGATCGGATTGCGCATCGTTCCGTTCACCCGGAACTGCCGCGGCGACATTCCGTAGCGCTGGCGGAACTGCTGGCGGAAGTAGTTCTCCGAATCGAATCCGCAGCGCCGCGCGATTTGCGACACGCGCAGGTTTCCGTTCTTCAGAAGCCGCGCCGCTTTCTCGAGACGCTTCTCTTTCAGGAACTGGCTGAGAAGACGTCCGGTGATACGGTGGAAGCGGCCGGAGATGTACTGGCGCGTGTAGCCGAGCTCGCGCGTGACCGCCTCCACGGTGACTTCGTCATCGTCCCGCAGGCGCCGCCTGACGGTTTTGATGAGCGAACGAAGCAGGCCATCCATAGCGCGCCTCCAGTCGTTGAATGACTGCACGACCCGCTGTATCTTCAGCGGGACCGCCTATTCAGCTTTTAAGGATGGAAAAATCATAGCGCAACTCGGACGCGGAGGGTTGAAATGGAAGAAACTTTCCTCAAGAGTGTGACGCTGTTTGCCGAGTTCGAGCCTGCGGAACTGGAGGCGCTCGCCAAAACGCTGCAGTTGTCGCAATACGGCGCCGGCGACGTGATTCTCGACGAGGGACACGCCAATCGCGCCCTCCACATTCTGAAGAGCGGGCGGATTCGCGTGTCGCGCCGCGTCGATGACGGCGAGGTCGCACTCTGCGATCTCGAGGCCGGACAGACGTTCGGCGAGCTGTCGATCATCGAAGACGGCGTCGCCTCCGCCTCGCTGCGTGCCACTGCGCCGACCGAAGTGCTCTCGATCTCGATGCACGATCTCGCGCGCTTCCTCCGCGAGACGCCCGCCGCCGCCGCAAAGTTCTGGCGCGCCATCGCCGTCGATCTGCGCCGCCGCCTCATCCAAACGAACGACGTCGTCCGCAGCTACTTCGAAGTGAACCGCGCCCTCGTCGAGAACCCGACGTTTCGACAGGCGTATGCGATGTGTAATCGATGAAACACAGGACTGAGGACTGAGGACTGAGGTGAAAGGGGATCCCCTCTCAGTCCTCAGTCCTCAGTCCTTTCTACTTCCACCGATCAATATCCCTCTCATACAACTTGCGAAGCAGTTTCTTCCACGCTTCATCCATCGAAATCCCGAGCGCGTTCGCGAGACAGACGAGCACGAACAACAGGTCGCCGATCTCGTCGGTGATGTCGCCGGGATCTTCGCCGGGCTTTGGTTTCTTTTCGCCGTGGTGATGGCTCACGGCGCGCGACAGCTCGCCTAGCTCCTCGGTCAGTCGGGCCAGCATCATCAGGGGCGTGAAGTAGCCGGGCGTATGTTTCTGAATCCATTCGTCTGCTTCGCGTTGGACTTGTTCGAGCGCCATAGGCGGATTCTGCCGTGTGCTACCATCGCCCCGCAATGCGCACCACTGTCGTAGTGATCGCGCTCGCTGCAGTTGTCGCCGCATCCAGTCACGCCGAGGTGCGGTTGATCGTCGGGCGGGACGGGAAGAAAGTGATCTCGAACCAGGGATCGGGATCAGGCGGCCGCTACGACGATCTCAGCTCGCTCGCGCGGATGCGCAACCGCCGCTCGCGATACGACTCGTTCATCGAGCAGTACGCGTCGACGTACGGCGTCGATCCGGTGCTCGTTCGCGCCGTCATCCAGGTCGAGTCCGACTTCAATCCGCGCTGCGTCTCGCGCAAGAACGCTCGCGGTCTGATGCAGCTCATCCCCGAGACGGCGCGCCGCTACGGCGTCGCCGACGTCTTCGATCCCGAACAAAACATTCGCGGCGGCGTGAAGTACCTGGCGGAATTGCTGTCGATGTTTCCCGGCGACCTGCCGCGCGCGCTCGCGGCGTACAACGCCGGCGAAGGGGCGGTGCTGCGCTACGGCGGAGTCCCGCCGTACGAGGAGACGTCGACGTACGTGAAGCGCGCCATGACGGTCTATTACGGACGTCCCTACGGCGAGGCGACATGGTTCGCCGGCCGGAAGGGCGGCATGAAGCTCAAGGGCGGATTCAGCGCCGAAGTGGCGCCGCTCGCCAGCGCTGTGCTTCCCGGCATGCGTTATCTCGGCACGCAATAGGTACAATCTCCCCCCGATGCCCGACCCCGTCGTCGCACCGCCGTTCGACCAAGGCGTTTTTCTCCTCCATTACAACCGCGGCCGCGAAGCGTTTCAGGAAGGACGCTACGCCGAG
>Ga0075425_100001147_pt1 | contig 25700 bp, 20 predicted proteins | sample SoiMethybrSBSTD4_FD_75300 | JGI IMG/M metagenome (GOLD analysis project Ga0075425, IMG submission 75300) | Bulk soil microbial communities from a Populus tree surrounding site in Tennessee, USA - Soil MetaG P. TD hybrid SBSTD4 | ecosystem: Environmental > Terrestrial > Soil > Tree plantation...
GGACGACCGCTTCGCCCGCGCCCAGCCCCTGCGCCAGCCCGGCGCTCCGACCACGCCCTAGCGCGTGCAGGGCACGCCCTCAAGGTCCAGGGCGCGGCACGGCGAACGCAAGCGCCCCCCGTTCAATCAAGGAAGGCCCGTTCAATCAAGGAAGGAGTGTGTGCCGTAGCGGCCGGCGCTGAAGATCAGCGGCTCGCCGTCGCGATAGCTCGCACGCTCCACGCGGCCGAAGAAGACCACGTGATCACCGCTCGTGACGTTGGCCTCCTTGCTGCACTCGAAGGTGGCAAGCGCGCCGAACAGCAACGGACAACCGCCGAGACCGGGGGCGTGCACGATGTTTTCGAACTTGTTGGGCATCCGCTTGGCGAAATGCTCAGAAAGGGCGAACTGCCAGGTTCCAAGCACGTTAACGGCAAAATGGTTGGCGTCCTGGAACGTGGTCATGAGGGTCGACGACTGCCGCAGGCTCCAAAGGACCAGCGGTGGGTCGAGTGACACGGCCGAGAAGGAATTGGCCGTAAGTCCCTCGAGCCGGCCGTCCGCGGTGCGGGTGGTAATGACGGTGACCCCCGTCACGAACCGGCCAAGCGCTGTGCGAAAGTGGCGCTCGTCCATCGGGCTTCCATCGACAGCCATGGGGAGACGGGGTTCCTGCAGGGGTTATCCCTGCAGCATTTGCATCAGAGCTGCCTCCCGCCAAGCCCAAAAATTGGGGCGCAAACTTCCGGCGCTAAAATTCGAGCGCAAAAATCCGGACCCAAATTCGAAAAACGGCTGGACCGACTCGCCGACGCTACCGCGTTCGCCTGTCCTCTTGGCGCGCCCACGCCGGCGCGTGGCGAAAGGCAGCGGATTGGCGAGAGGCGCGCAAGGCTCCGCTGCGCGGTAACGCCCTCACCGATGCCGGCTCGATCCTGGCCCGATCCTGGCTCGATCCTGGCCCGATCCTGGCCCGATGCCAGCCTGGCCGGCACCCGCCGGGCGTGCCCCGTCCGGAGGGAGAAAGACACCCGGCCAGCGGGGCGAGACGTGTCCTGCGGGCCTCAGATCACGACGGAGCACGGCGGAGTTCGCGACGGCGCAGGCGGGGGCCCTGCATCCCTCGCGCTGCAGCGCCCCTCTGCAGGGGCAGACCCCTGGGGCGGCAGCTCCGGCGGCGCCCCATGGAAACACGTGCTGGCAGCGAAGTGCCTAACCCCAGACCCGAAGTCAGACCCGAAGTCAGACCCGAAGTCCCCTTGAGGCCTTTGCGAGGGTGATCGCGGCACCAGGGGGGCTCGGGTCGTCCCGCCGGCAAGCCTCGGCACGCCTGCCAAACAAACGTCGCCTTGGCCGTGCCTACCTGCGCGTGGCGGAGGTGCCTGCGAAACGAGCTGCCTAATGAGTGGGCAGCAGGCAGTCTGCATAAAATCTAGGCAGAACGCCCGGTGAGGGCGACCCAAAACATCCGTCATCCCACAATTTATTGAAGATTAACAAACTCTTAACGCCGGGTCGGGCGCTGGCACGACGGTTGCTCTTAGCACTGGGGGGCTGCGGCCTCCACCTGGGTAGGCAAATCAAAAGGTGGTGTTCAGCACATGAAGAGCTCTTTCCTGCGCGCAGCCGCGGCGGCATCCCTTGCCGCGCTTGCGACGTTGCCGTCGGCCGGCACGGCCTCGGCACAAGAGACGATCAAGGTCGGCATTTTGCATTCGCTCTCCGGCACCATGGCCATCAGCGAGACGACGCTCAAGGACGTCATGCTGATGCTCATCGAGGAGCAGAACAAAAAGGGCGGCCTGTTGGGCAAGAAGCTCGAGGCAGTCGTCGTGGACCCGGCGTCCAACTGGCCGCTGTTTGCCGAGAAGGCGCGCGAGCTCATCTCCAAAGAGAAGGTGGCTGCGGTGTTCGGTTGCTGGACGTCGGTGTCGCGCAAGTCCGTGCTGCCGGTGTTCAAGGAACTCAACAACATCCTCTTCTACCCCGTGCAGTACGAGGGCGAGGAGAGCGAGCGCAATGTGTTCTATACGGGCGCCGCGCCGAACCAGCAGGCCATTCCCGCCGTCGACTACCTCATGAAAGAGGAAAAGGTGCTGCGGTGGGTGCTGGCGGGCACGGACTACGTCTATCCGCGCACCACCAACAAGATCCTGGAAGCTTACCTGAAGTCGAAAGGTGTGGCACCCGACGACATCATGATCAACTACACGCCCTTCGGCCATTCCGACTGGCAGACGATCGTGGCCGACATCAAGAAGTTCGGTTCGGGCGGCAAGAAGACGGCGGTGGTCTCCACCATCAATGGTGATGCCAACGTGCCGTTCTACAAGGAGCTCGGCAACCAGGGCGTGTCCGCCAAGGACATTCCCGTGGTGGCGTTCTCGGTGGGCGAGGAAGAGCTCGCCGGCATCGACACCAAGCCGCTCGTCGGCCATCTGGCAGCCTGGAACTACTTCCAATCCATCAAGAACCCGCTCAACGACGAGTTCATCGCCAAGTGGAAGGCCTTCACCAAAAATCCCAAGCGCGTCACCAACGATCCCATGGAAGCCCACGTGATCGGTTTTGCCATGTGGGTCAAGGCGGTCGAGAAAGTTAAGACGACCGACCCCGACAAAGTGATCGATGCGCTGCCCGGGATCGAGGCGCCCAACCTCACCGGCGGCACCTCAAAGATGCTCCCCAACCATCACATCACCAAGCCGGTGTACATCGGCGAGATCAAGGGTGATGGCCAGTTCGACGTGGTTTGGAAGACGAGCGGGCTCGTCCCCGGCGACGCGTGGTCCAAGGAGCTCGATGGCTCCAAGGACCTGATTGGCGACTGGGTTGACAAGAAATGCGGTAACTACAACACCAAGACGAACAAGTGCGGTAGCTAAACCCGGCGACCGCGCCTGAGCATGGGAGGCGGCGGTTCACCGCCGCCTCCGCTCCATCCGGGGACCTGAGCCGGGGATTAGAGCATGTGTGACTGTTGCGAACGCTGTGCCGGCCTCGTCGTAGCGCTCGCTCTACTGCTGGGGAGCGCATTTGCCGCGAGCGCCCAGAACAGCGCCGAGAGCCCCGAGCACCTGAGCTTCGAGCAGGCGCTCGAGCGATTTGCAGCCGACACCTACAATGACACCGACGCCGCGATCGCCGGCGTCGCCGGCAGCGGGAACCCGCTGGCCACGCACATCATCGAGGGGCTGCAGGACGGCCGGTTGCTGTTCAGCGCCGCCGACAAGAAGATCTATCTGCGCGAGGCCGCGAGCGGCCTTCTCGATGCGAGCACGGGCAAGCCGATCGCGGGGGCCGAACCTGCCGATCTCAACCCGGTGCGGATCAACAACCGCATACGTCGCTCAATCGAGGCGGCACTGGGTGGCCTGACCCTGCTCTCCCCCGATCCGGCCCGGCGCCTGGAGGCGGCCAAGGCGGTGTTCAAGTCGCGCGACGCCACCGCGCTCGGCGCGCTCAAGACGGCTATTGATAAGGAAGCCGAGCCGCGGGTGAGGCGGGCGCTGGAAGAGGCCCGTGCGGCCATCGTCGCGGGCAAAGGCGACGCCAAGGAGGCCGACCGGATCGCGGCCATCCTCCTCCTGCGCGACCGGGGCGATCAGGATGCCCGCGGCGTCCTTGCCGGCATCCCGAGCGGGCAGCCGCCGAGCCTGCAAAGGGCGCTTTCCGATGCCATCACCACCATCGATAACCGCCTCGCCGCCTGGAGCGTGGCGCAGAACTTCTGGTACGGCATTTCGCTAGGCTCCGTGCTGCTCCTTGCCGCCATCGGGCTCGCCATCACCTTCGGCGTCATGGGGGTCATCAACATGGCCCACGGCGAGATGGTGATGCTTGGGGCCTACACCACGTTCGTGGTGCAGGAGGTCATCCGCACCAGCGCGCCTCTTCTCTTCGACTACTCGCTGGCGATCTCCATCCCACTGGCATTCCTCGTCGCCGCCCTGGTTGGCATGGCGATCGAGCGTGGCGTCATCCGTTTTCTCTACGGTCGCCCCCTCGAGACGCTGCTCGCCACCTGGGGCATCAGCCTCATCCTGCAGCAGGCGGTGCGCACCTCCTTCGGGCCGACCAATCGCGAGGTGGGTGCCCCCAACTTCATGTCTGGCGCATTCGAGCTCGGTGGGCTCACCATCACGTGGAACCGGCTGTGGATCATCGTCTTCGCCGGCATCATTTTCGCGGGTCTGTTAGCGGCGCTGCGCTATACCGAGCTCGGGCTGCAGATGCGCGCCGTGACCCAAAACCGGCGCATGGCGAGCTCGATGGCCATCAACACCGGCAAGATCGACGCCCTGACATTCGCGCTGGGTTCGGGCATCGCCGGCCTCGCCGGCGTGGCCCTTTCGCAAATCGACAACGTCTCGCCCAACCTCGGACAGAGCTACATCATCGACAGCTTCCTGGTGGTGGTGTTCGGGGGTGTCGGCAATCTGTGGGGGACACTCGTTGGCGCGATGTCGCTGGGTGTCGCCAACAAGTTCCTGGAGCCCTATGCTGGCGCCGTGCTCGGCAAGATCGTGCTGCTCGTGATCGTGATCCTGTTTATCCAGAAGCGTCCGCGTGGCCTGTTTGCGCTGAAGGGCAGGGCCGTCGAAACATGATCGCGCGCAAGCTCATCGAGGCGCCGGACGGCCGCGGCAGGATTTTTTTGGCCCTCCTCGCCGCCGCCGCGATTGGGGTGCCCTGTCTCAACTTGGCTCTGGAGCCGTCCTCAGCGTTCCACGTTCCAACCTCGGCTGTGGCGCTGTGGGGCAAGTACCTGTGCTATGCGCTGCTCGCCCTTTCGCTCGATCTCGTGTGGGGGTATTGCGGCATCCTCTCCCTCGGTCACGGCGCGTTCTTTGCCCTCGGCGGCTACGCCATGGGCATGTACATGATGCGCCAAATCGGCACCCGCGGCGTCTATGCCCATCCGATCCTGCCGGACTTCATGGTGTTCCTGAATTGGCAGGAGCTGCCGTTCTTCTGGTGGGGCTTCAATTGGTTTGGCTACGCCGCGCTGATGATCGTGGCTGTGCCCGGGGTGCTCGCCTTTGTGTTCGGCTGGTTCGCCTTCCGCAGCCGCGTCACCGGCGTCTATCTGTCGATCATCACGCAAGCGCTCACGTTTGCGCTGATGCTGGGCTTCTTCCGCAACAACTTCGGCTTCGGCGGCAACAACGGCCTGACCGACTTCAAGGACATTCTGGGCTTCAACGTGCAGGCGCAGGCCACGCGCGCAAGCCTCTTTGCCCTCTCCGCAGTCGCACTCATCCTCGGCTATCTCGCGGCCCAGGCGGTGGTGCGCTCCAAGGCCGGCAAGGTCCTGATCGCGATCCGCGACGCGGAAAGCCGCACGCGCTTCATCGGCTACCGTGTGGAGCACTATAAGACGTTCGTGTTCACGCTTTCGGCCTGCATGGCGGCCGTCGCCGGCGCCCTCTACGTGCCACAGGTGGGCATCATCAACCCCAGCGAGTTCGCGCCGGCCAACTCCATCGAGTACGTGATCTGGGTAGCGGTCGGTGGCCGCGGCACGCTGGTGGGGGCGGCGCTGGGTGCGGTGCTCGTCAACTACGCCAAGACCACCTTCACCACCGGCTTGCTCGCGCCCTACTGGCTGTTCGCGTTGGGCGCGCTGTTCGTGCTGGTGACCATCTTCCTGCCCAGAGGCATTCTCGGCCTAATCCCGACCAGGCCGGAAGCCTCCGCGCCCAACGGAGCTGCTGCAGCCGGCCCGGCGGCTCAGCCCGCGGAGTGAGCGCCATGGCCCGCTCCCCACAACAGACCCCCATCGGATCAGCCGTGGCCAAACCCCACGACATCACGCAGAGTTTGCTCTATCTCAGCGGCGTGACCGTGAGCTTCGACGGCTTTCGTGCCATCAATGACCTGTCGCTGGAGCTGGCGCCTGGCGAGATGCGCGCCATCATCGGCCCCAACGGCGCCGGCAAGACCACCATGATGGACATCATCACCGGCAAGACCCGGCCGGACGTCGGCGAAGTGCTGTTCGACCGCGGCACCATCGACCTCACAACCCAGGACGAGGCCGCCATCGCCCAGCTCGGCATCGGCCGCAAGTTCCAGAAACCCACGGTGTTTGAGAACCATACGGTCGAAGACAACGTGCTGTTGGCCCTGAAGGCCGATCGCAGCGTGCGCGGCAACCTCTTCTGGCGTCCCAACGGCGACGCCCAACGCATCGCCGAGACGCTCGAGACCATTGGCCTTTCCGCGCACCGCCACCGCCTGGCGGGCTCCCTGTCGCATGGCCAGAAGCAGTGGCTCGAGATCGGCATGTTGATCGCCCAGGATCCCAAACTGCTGCTGGTCGACGAGCCGGTTGCCGGCATGTCGGACGCCGAAACCATGACCACGGCCGAGCTCCTCAAGGACATTGCCAAGGACCACACCCTGATCGTTGTCGAGCACGACATGGAGTTCGTGCGCCGGCTCGGCGTGAAGGTTACGGTCCTGCACGAGGGTTCGGTATTGGCCGAGGGTTCGATCGACGAGGTGAGCGCCAACGAGCGCGTGGTGGAGGTCTACCTTGGGCGCTAGCCGCACCCTCGCGATCCCGCCGGGCGCGGTTGTCGAAAGCCACCTTCGGGCCCGAGGGAGGTTGAACCGTGCTCAGGGTTGAGAGCATCAATCTGCACTACGGCGCGGCCCAGGCCCTGCGCCGCGTGTCCCTGACGGCGGAAGTCGGCAAGATCACGTGCGTGCTTGGCCGCAATGGTGTCGGGAAGAGTTCGCTGCTGCGCGCGATCGTCGGCCACCAGCCCGTCAGTTCCGGCAGGATCCTCTTTGACGGTGCCGACATCACGCACGTGCGCGCCCACGAGCGCGCCCGGCGCGGCATCGGCTATGTACCGCAGGGTCGCGAGATTTTCCCGCTGCTCACGGTGGAGGAGAACCTCGAGACCGGCTATGCCCGTCTGCCGCGAGCGCGCCACACCATCGCCGAGGAGCTGTTCGAGCTATTCCCGGTGCTCAAGTCGATGCTGGGTCGGCGCGGCGGCGACCTCTCGGGTGGGCAGCAGCAGCAGCTGGCGATCGCCCGCGCGCTCGTGATGCAGCCCAAGCTCATCGTGCTTGACGAGCCGACCGAGGGCATTCAGCCCTCCATCATCAAGGACATTGGCCGCGCCATCGCCTATCTGCGTGATCAAGGCAAGATGGCGATCGTGCTGGTCGAGCAGTATTTCGAGTTTGCCCGTGCGCTGGCCGACCGCTACGCCGTGATGGAGCGCGGCGAGGTGGTGCTCGACGGCGAAGGCTCAAGCATGGTGGAACGCGACGTTCGCCGATACCTTACCGTCTGACAAACGGGGCGATGACCCTGCTGCAATCGCGATCCTGGCTGCCGCGGACGGAGGGTTCTGCCCGCCTGGGGTTCATCTGCCGAGACGGGCGAACGCGTCTCGACGTCTTGCACCAGCAAGGCGCTGCGCGCGTGCGCTTTCCAAAACCGGCCGAAACGAGCTCACTGGAGGCCGTGCTCCTCAACACTGCGGGCGGGCTCACGGGTGGCGACCGCATGGACATCGACGTCAGGCTCGGCGCCGGTGCCGAGGCGGTGCTCACCACCGCTGCCGCCGAGAAGATCTACCGCGCACGCGACGGCAACACGGCGATCGCCATCGAGCTTCGGCTGGGCGTCGGCGCAAACCTCGCCTGGTTACCGCAGGCCACGATCCTGTTTGACGGGGCGCGTCTCGATCGGCGCACCGAGGTTGAGCTTGCGGACCAAGCCCGTTTCCTGGCTGTGGAAATGCTGATCTTCGGTCGCCAGGCGATGGGCGAGGAGGTGCGCCACGGGTTCTGCCGCGACGCCTGGCGCATCCGCCGTGACGGGACCCTCGTATTCGCCGACACGTTTCGCTTGAACGGGGACATCGCTGCGGCCCTGGAACGACCGGCCACCCTCGCTGGCGCGCGCGCCGCCGCCATGATCATCTATGTGGCCGCAGACGCCGCGTCCCGCCTGGACTTGGTGCGGTCCATGCTGGCAGGGGCTGAGAGCATGGCAGGGGCGAGCACGTGGAATGGGCTGCTCATGGTGCGCGCAATCGCCCGTGAGGGCCGGACGCTGCAGGGAGACATTGCGCCGCTCCTGCGGGCGCTCAGCGGCCGACCGCTGCCGCGTGTGTGGCACTGTTGAGGGAGAGCCATGTCGAGGGGACGCCCATGATTTTGACCGCCCGCGAGAAGGACAAGCTGCTGATCTCCATGGCGGCCATGGTGGCGCGCCGGCGATTGGAGCGCGGGGTGAAGCTCAATTACCCCGAAGCTGTGGCGCTCATTTCCGATTTCGTCGTCGAGGGCGCACGTGATGGACGCACGGTGGCCGATCTGATGGAAGCCGGCGCCCACGTCGTCACCCGCGACCAAGTGATGGTGGGCATCGCCGAGATGTTGCACGACGTGCAGGTGGAAGCCACCTTCCCGGACGGGGTCAAACTCGTCACCGTGCACAAGCCCATCCGCTAGCAACCGTTGGGGATCGCGCACGCGGCGCGCCCGTCAGGCCGGCACGAACTTCATTGCCACCCCATTGATGCAGTAGCGCAAGCCCGTAGGCGGCGGACCGTCCTCGAACACGTGGCCCAGATGGCTGCCGCAGCGGCTGCAGTGCACCTCGGTGCGGCTCATGCCGTAGCTGGAATCGACCGAGGTCTCCACCGCACCCGCCTCGGGCGCGTTGAAGCTGGGCCACCCGGTGCCGCTCTCGAACTTTGTCTTTGCGACGAAGAGCGGCTGATCGCAACCCGCGCAGAGGAAGGCGCCGGCGCGCTTCTCGTAATTGAGCGCGCAGCTGCCGGGCGCCTCGGTGCCGTGTTCGCGCATGATGGCATATTGCTCGGGCGTCAGCAGCTTGCGCCACTCCGCCTCGGTTCTGGTAACGGGATATGGCTTGGTTGTCATGGTGAACTCCTGAACGTTGACCGGGCGTCCTTCAGCGGGCGATGGCGAGCGCGGCCGCCACCAGCAATTTGCGCACGCGCATGGCTGGTAGGGAAGGCCTCGCTGAGCGTTCGAGTCAGGCCGGCGAGCATCAGCGCCGCTTCGGCGATGAGGCCGCGCTGCCTGAAGTTGAGGGCCTGAGCAAGGCCGGCGGCGAGGGCAGCGTCGACCTCGGCGGGCGTGAGCGCACCCACCGACACCGTCACCGGTCTGCGCCGCAGATCGCTGTCGGGATCGAGCTCACAGGCGGGGCGGCGAAGAATGGCCGGGCTATCGAGGTTGACGGCGTTGGCGACCAGCGTCGCGGCCGCGTCGGCCGCGGCAGCGGTGGGCGCGAGCGTCGTCACCGCATCGGCAATTCCAAGCGAAAAGGAGCGCCCGCGCGCACCGGAGGTGGCGATGCCGCCGATCCCCGACACCGCCTCAAGACGGACGGCGCCGTTGAGGCGCGGGACCGGTCCCCGTGCGTACGCGCCGGCCACACCGATATCGAGCAGGTGGCCGGGCGCCAGCATCACGGCGATGTCGCCGCCGTCGTTGACGAAGGCGCGCCAGAGGGGCGCGGCGGCCGTCATGTGCGCCAGCAGCTCGTCCGCCACCGCGCCGGCAACGGCCGCCATGGGCGTTATGAACACGCCGGCGTGGGGCTGGCAGGCGTCCACCATGCGCCGTGCCACGGGGCCTGCGACGCTGGGGTGCTCGTCCATGGGTGTGCGCAGCATGGCGAGCTCCTCGCAGAGCTCCGGCAAGATGCCGGGAAAGCGCCGGCAGGCCGCCGCATAGGCCGCGCGCACGGCCTCAGGTGGACCCCAGGCCTTCAGCACCACGTCGATGGGTCCCTGCGAAAGGTGCAGGCGCGCACCGGCGAGCTCTTGGATCACGGGCGGGGCGAACGCGGGCACGGGCTATCCTATCTTGGCCAACGCGGCGAGGAGTGCGTCCGCCTCGGCGGGTGACAACCGCCCAAGCGTGCGCTGTGACACCTGTGCAGCGACGGCCTTCATCTCGCTGACTGCGGTGCGACCCGATGGCGTGAGCCCCAGCAGCACGAGGCGGGCATCGTGGGCGTGGGGCGACTGGCGCACGAAGCCGCGCGCGATCAGCCGTCCGACCACGCCTGAGATGGTGGCAGGGTCCATGCGGGTCAACCGGCCGAGCTGGTTTTGCGACACGGACCCCAAGTCATCGAGCTTGGCAAGCGCCGCAAACTGCGTCGGCGTCACCGCGAAGCGCGCCATCACCGCGCTGAAATCCTCCGTTGCACTCTGGTGTGCACAGCGCAAAAGAAAGCCCACCTGCGCTTCGAGCACGTAGGGGATCTGCCCCGGCGGATCCGCTGCCGGTCTCTTACGTGCTCTGGCGATGCGCATCGCTCTTTTCCTCAATCCTGGGCACAGCGGCACCCTCCCATCGTTCCTGCGCGATGCCTTCGGTGCGATCCCATGGGGGGAGCGGGCGGCCGGCGCTCACGTCTTGGTTTTCCCGGGGAACGGCCAGGGATTGTCGGCCCGCCAGCCCTCGACACGGGCCGTGGGGCCGACCTCGCCGATGACATCGGCAACGTTGATGATATCGCCGGCGTGCCCGCCTAAGCCCTCGTAGAGCGCGCGCGGCAGCGTGAACTCGATCGGGGCAACAATTGCGGGGGTGGGCACGTAGCCGAAGGCGCGCTTGGGGATGCGGGTTACATCGGCCATCACGGTAATGCCGCCGCCCGGCCACACATAGGTCGGCGCGCCGCCCATGGTGACGCGCGTCTCGCCCTTTGCGACCGAACGCGTCAGCAGCACCGGATTCTCGGTCACGCCAGCGCGCAACGACCCGCCCGCGCCCGCCATGAACAGCACGGTGCACAGCGACGGTTCGCAGTTCTCGCCGATGCGCTCGACAACGGCGCGCACGGCCGCGGGCATGTCGGCCGGCACGGGGCGCAGGCTCTCATCGAGCACGCAATAGAGCGCATCCTCGCCGGTGGTGGAGGTCAGCAGCAGGCGCAGACCGGGCCAGGCCAGCTTGGGGTCGATCTTCTGGATCAGGGACAGGGGCTCGGTGATGTCGGTACCACCCCAGCCAAGGCCCGGCTTAGCCACCTGAAAGTAGCGGCCGGGCGTGGACTTGCGCCCACGCACGCGGATGCCGGTCGGCGGCATGTTGAGGACACGCCCCGACTGGTGCTCGGTCAGGACGCCGGTAATGTGGTCATCGACCACGATCACCTCGTCGAGGTGGCCATACCACTGGCGGGCGAAGATGCCCACCGTCGCCGAGCCGCAGCCGACGCGCATGCGCATCTCGGCCTGGCCGTCGACGATGGGCGCCTGGCCGGCCTGCACGAGCACCGTGTGCCCGCCGTCGATGTTGAGCTCCAACGGTTGGCCGGCGCACAGCTCAAGCAGCGCATCGCAGGTGACGTTACCCTCCTTCTTGGAGCCGCCGGTCAGGTGTCGCACGCCGCCGATCGAGAGCATCTGCGAGCCGTATTCGGCCGTCGTCACGTGACCGACCTCTTCGCCCTTGACGCGGATCGGCGCCGTCTCGGGGCCGAGGTGGCGGTCGGTATCGATCTTCACCTTCACGCCGCAGTAGCTGAAGATCCCCTCGGTCACCACGGTCACCGTGTCCACGCCCTCGTGTTCGGCGGCGACGATGAAGGGAGCGGGTTTGTAGTCGGGGTAGGTGGTGCCAGCACCCACCCCGGTGATGAACGTGCGGGTCGGATCGAGCGGCGCGCCGTCCCACTCGGAGCCCGCAAAGGCGGTGAGCTTGCCGCCTTCGTCGCGCGTGCGGCGCATTAACAGCACCGGGTCGGTGCGCACGAGCTGGCCGTTCTCGTTGGCATAGCGGGCGCAGGCCCCGGCGCGGTTTGGCCGGATGCGGCACAGCACCGGGCAGGCGTCGCAGCGCACGATGCCCTGGCCTTCGGCTGCCCCGAATTTCTGCGACCTTTGGGTGCGCGTCGGCTGCTCCCGGCTCATGCCACTACCTTGCGCTGAGGGCACCCGCGCTGGCGAGCGGCCGCGCAAGCCCTGGTGAACTTGGCGATTGATCTCCGCGGGGGTCGCGCTCTTTGCGGCCGGAGGGGCCGCGCTTGGGCCCCGACGCGTTCGATCCCACGCATCACGGCGCCATCCCCCGTTGCTGGAGCGCTTGCCATAGCCGGTGCGGGAGGACGGGCGTGCGCTCGAGGCGCACGCCGGTGGCGTGGCGGATGGCGGAAAGGATGGCCGGCGCGGTGGCGATCAGCGCCGGCTCGCCAACGCCCTTGGCCCCGTAGGGGCCTTGCGGCTCTCTGTCCTCGATGAGGTAGGTGCGGATCGGCGGGACGTCGCCGGCCGTGGGGATCAGATAATCGTGCAAGTTCTCGGTGCGGCCAGGGAGAAACTCCTCCATCAGCGCCATGCCGAGGCCCTGGGCGATGCCGCCGTGGATCTGGCCTTCGACCAGCGTGGGATTGATGGCGCGGCCGACGTCGTGGGCAGCGACCATCTCCAGGACCTTGGTGGTGCCGAGCAGGAGGTCCACCTCAACCTCGGCAAGCTGCGCGGCAAAGCCGTAGGCGGCGTAGGGAATGCCTTGACCATCGGCGTCCAGGGGCATCGTCGGAGGGTCCCAGGTGCCGACGCCTTCGAGTACGACGGCGCTGTCGGCGTCCTGGGGGACGCGATCGCTTGCATCGCCGGCCGGCCATTGCGGCATGGCCGGGCCGGCTTGGCCGGGTGGCAACCTTCCCATGAGGTGGGCCGTTGAACGGCTCGGCTCGGCGCTGGCATCGGCGGTCGAGGCCAGCGCTGCCAGGTCGATGATGCGCGAGGCTTCGCCATCGCCGATCGTGAGGCGGGCGCCGCTCAGCGCGAGTTTCGCCTGCGGGCTGGCATTGGCGAGCAACAGGATCTTACGGCGCAGGTCCTCGGCGGCGAGGCGCGCGGCGTTGCCAGACACCAACGTCTGGCGTGAGGCGGATGTCTTGCCGGCATCGGCGGTCAAGTCGGTGTCGCCGACGACCATGCGGAAGGCCGCCAACGGCAGACCGAGCGCGTCGGCGGCGATCTGCAGCAACACGGTGGAGGACCCTTGGCCGATGTCGACGGCGCCATTGCAAAACGTGAGCGTGCCGTCGCGCGCGAGCTTGATGCGCATCGTGGAGGGGTTTGGTAGGCCCGTGTTGCCGCAGCCATACCACATGCAGGCGATGCCCACGCCGCGCCGGCGTCGCCCGCTCTTTGCGTTGTGCCTTGCCGCCCGCGCCAGGGCGTCATCCCAGTCACCCTTGAGCGCATCGAGGCACTTGACGAGACCAACCGAGTGCTGGAGCACCTGCCCCGAACATGTCGCATCGCCTTCCTTGAGCGCATTGATGCGGCGGATGCGCCAACGATCCAAACCCAGCCGCTCCGCCAGATCGTCCATCAGCGTCTCGTGCGCGATGGCCGCTTGGGGCACGCCGAAGCCACGGAAGGCGCCGGCGGGCGTGGCGTTGGTGTAGACGGCGCGTGTGGCAATCCGCGCGTTGGAGACCTTGTAGGGTCCCATCCCGTGCACGGGCACGCGATTGGCCACCGTTGGTCCCCAGGAGGCGTAGGCCCCGGTATTGAAATCGGCGTGCATCTGGAAGGCCGTCAGTCGACCGTCGGCGTCCGCCGCGGCTTTGGCACGGATGCGCGCGGGGTGGCGCTTGGTGGTCGAGGCCATGGATTCGGTGCGCGTGTAGACGATGCGCACAGCGCGCCGTGTGACCCACGCCGCCACCGCCAGCAGCGGCTGCACGGAGACATCGAGTTTGCCACCGAAGCCGCCGCCACACGCCGTGGGGCGGATGCGCACGCGCGCGCGGTCGATGCCCAACACGCGGGCCGTCTCCTCCAGGTCCAAGTAGGGTGCTTGCGTGCAGGCCGCGACTTCGATGCGCCCGGGGGAAGCCGCTGGGCCATCACCGACCGGCACGGCGTAGCCGGCCTCGGGTTCGATGTAGGCGTGTTCGACGAATTGCGTTGTGAAATCTCCCTCGGCGGTGGCCGCGGCGCATGCAAAGCCTGCGTTGACATCGCCGCACTTCAGGTGGCCTCGCGTGAGGACGTTATCGGGGGCGTTTGCGTGGATCGCGCGCGCCCCTGGAGCCAATGCAGCATCGATCCCCGAGTGCGCCGGCTCGGGCTGCCAGGCGATGGGAAGATCGGCGTCACAGAGGCTCTCAACGGCGGTGCGCGTGCCGATGAGTGCCAGCACCGCCTCGCCGCGGAAGCGCACGCGGCCCTCGGCCAGCACCGGTTGGTGTCTGGTTTCGGGAAAGACGCCGAAGCCGTTTTCGCCCGGCACGTCCTTATGCGTGAGGATGGCAACGAGGCCCCGGGTGCGCGCCACCTGCAGCGACAAGTCGCCGAGCGTGAAGCGAGCGCACGCGTGAGGCGAGCGTACCACGCGCATCCAGAGCGCGTCGGCAGGCGCCAGGTCCGCGCCGAAGCGATCCGTGCCTGCAACCTTTGACCAGCCGTCGACGCGCGGGAGCCGGGCACCGACGAGGGGACCGTCGGAGGGGATGGGGTGAGGCCCTTGGGTGCTCGGCCGCAAACGCTGGGAGCGCTGGCTCAGCGCAGCATCGAGCACCGCCTCAGTGATCTTGAGATACCCGGTGCAGCGACACAGCACGCCACCGATGGCATCCTCGACCTGGCTCTGGGTGGGCTCGGCCACGCGCGCCAGGAGATCGGCTGCCGCCATCAGCATGCCGGGCGTGCAGATGCCGCACTGCGCCGCGCCCCTTGCAAGGAACGCGCTGCGGAGCCCGTCGATCAGGTCGCCCGGGCGAGGACCTTCGCCAGGACCTTCCCCAGGACCTTCCCCAGGACCTTCCCCAGGACCCTCGCCAAGACCCTCGGCAAGATCCTCGGCACGACCCTCACCTGGGCCCTCAACGGTGTCGATGCGGGCGCCGTCGACCTGGGCCGTCGCCACGAGGCAGGCGCACACCTGCTCGCCGTCAAGAAGCACGGTGCAGGCGCCGCAGTCTCCCGCCTCGCACCCAACCTTGGTACCGGTCAGCTGCAAGGCGTGACGCAGGGTGTCGGCGAGCGATGCGAAGGGCTGGGCGGTGGTTGTGGTCGGCCTGCCGTTGAGCGTGAACGATACCGTCGCGGAGGGCGGCAGGCCGCGGGGCAAGTGCTCGGGCGGGGATTTCAGCATCAGGCCGCCCTCCGCCGCGCATCGCGCGCAAGATCGCTGAGGAGATCGCGCGTCAGTGCCAACGCCGCCGCGCGGCGATAGGCCGCCGAACCGCGAATGTCGTCGATGGGCGTTAGGGCCTCGCAGTGGGAGGGCGTGGCCAGGTCGGCGGCCGCGGCGAGCGGCTGTCCCAGGAGATCGGCCTCAAGGGCCAACAGCCGCGTGGGTGTCACCGAGCAGGCTCCAACCGCCAGCCGCGCCGCCGCGATACGGCCGGCCGCGTTCGTCGCGACGACGCCGGCGACCATCACGATCGAGATCACCAGATACTTGCGCGCTCCCAGTTTCAAAAAACGGCTCTGCGCCCTGCTGTTGGCGCAGGGCACGAGGATGGCGGTGACAATTTCATCGGCTCGGCACACGGTGTGACGATAGCCGTCGATGAAGTCGGTCATGGCCACCGTGCGGTACCCTGCAAGGCTTGCAAGTTCGATCCGCGCGTCGAGGGCCAACAGGTTGGGCGCCCCGTCGCCGGCCGGCGAGGCGGTGCAGATATTGCCGGCGAGGGTGCCGCGGTTTTGGATCTGGACGCCTCCCACCTCGCGGGCCGCGAGCTTCAAGCCGTCGAACAGGGGGGGTAGATCGGCGCGAAGAAGGTCTGTCCAGGTGGTGAGCGCGCCGATGCGCCAGTGATCGCCGACCATGGCAACGCCGCGCAGGCCGGGAATGGTGGTGATGTCGAGAATATCGGCGTGCGCAAGATCGCCCCAGCCGATGCGCGCCGCCCGGGCCGGGTAGACATCGGTCCCTCCGGCCAGCACGAGAACCGGCCGCGATCGGCGCAGGGTGAGCGCCTCCTCAAGCGTCCTCGCACGGTAGTAGGCGGCCATCAGTTGCCCCCTCCCCGCGTCATGTGCCCCAGGGCCTGCCGCATGCGCGTGCCCGTTGAGCGCGTGCGCGGCGCCCCCGCTGGGGGCAGCTCTTGGAACCGCCCGATGCACCCTCCTAGGCACCTGGTATCCATCCTGGGGCTTTGCGCCTCCGCTATGGGCGCTGAAGGTTGCGCCGATCCACGCCGCTGCTGGCCGAGATTGCAGCGCATGCCTGGCTCCTTAGGCCCGTGCGTCGTGCGCGGCCTTGCGCAGTTGATCGGTGGCGGCCCTATCGACCCTGCCGTCCTCCTGGAGCGCGACCGCAAACAGCGCACGCGCCTCCTTGCGCGTGTAGTAGCCGCGGCTCACGTCGCGCGCGACCAGGCCCGCCTCGCGCGCGAACGGATTGCCGTACCCTCCGCCCCCCGGCGTCAGCACCTCCACTCGATCCCCCGGGTTGAGCGCAATGTCTTGGTCCTTGGACAGATGTTCGGGGACCAGCGTCGCCCCGGCGCGGTGGACGCGCACGACGTTGGGCGCCCCGGCGGCCCCGCCCAAAGCCCCCGGGGGCCCGAAGCGGCCGTGGTCCATCACGAAGGAGGCACGTGCCTCACCGCGCAGCAGCTCCACCTCGTAGTGCACGCCGAAGCCGCCGCGCTGCGCCCCCGCCCCGCCGGAACCCTCGCGCAGGGCAAAGCGCTTGAACAGCACCGGATAGTACTGCTCCAGCACCTCCACCGGCTGGCTCTTGGAGATGCCGATGGTGGAGCAGCCGTTGGTGAGCCCGTCGTGATCGGCGTTGCCGCCGTAGCCCCCACCCGAGATCTGATACATCACGTAGCCCCTGCCCTTCGCGGGATCGAAGCCCCCGAGCGCGAAGTTGCCCGACGAGCCCGCGGGGGCGGCCGTCACCTTGTCGGGGATGGCCTCGACCAGCGCTAAGAACACGGCCTCGGCGATGCGCTGCGAGACCTCGGCGGCGCAGCCGGATACGGGCCGCGGATAGCGCGCGTCGAGGAAGGTGCCCACGGGGCGGGCAATTACCAAGGGCTCGAAGGCGCCGGCGTTGAGCGGCACGTCCGGGAAGATGTGCCGCATGGCGAGGTAGACGGCGGAATAGGTCGTGGCCACCACCGAGTTCATGGGTCCCTTGCAGGGTGGCGAGGAACCCGCGAAATCGAAGCGCAACGCCTCGCCCGCCTTGCTGACGGTGAGCGCTATTCTGAGGGGTTCGTTCACGACCCCGTCGGAATCCACGAACGCCTCGGAGCGGTAGGTGCCATCCGGAATGGCGGCGATGTGGGCGCGCATCAAGCGCGCGGCGCGCGCATGGATCTCCACCGCGGCTGCGGTCACGACGTCGCGACCATAGCGCTCCAGCAGTTCGGTCAAACGCCGCTCGCCCACCTTCAACGCCGCTGCCTGGGCCTTGATGTCACCGATCCGCTGCTCGGCAATACGCATGTTGGCGTTGAGGATGGCGAAGATCTCGGCATCCATGGTGCCGCGCTTGAAGAGCTTCACCGGAGGCAGCCGTAGCCCCTCCTGCTCCACCTCGGTGGCCTTTGCGGAGAAGCCGCCGGGCACCATGCCACCGATGTCGGGCCAATGGCCGGTGTTTTGCAGCCAGCAGTAGGGCTCGCCGCGATAGTAAAATGGCAGGACGAAGCGCACGTCCATCAGGTGGGTGCCACCGAGATAGGGGTCGTTGAGGATGTATATGTCGCCCGGTTGTGGTGCGCCGGCCTTGCCTTCCCCGATCAGCCGGATCAGCTCGGCGGTGGAGTACTGCATTGTGCCCACGAACACCGGCAGCCCCAGCTCGCCCTGGCTGATCAGCGCGCCCGTCGTTTGATGGTAGATCCCCGACGAGCGGTCGTCGGCTTCGGCGATCACCGGGGAGAACGCCGCGCGCGAGAAGGCGATATCCATCTCGTTGCACACTTGGCCAAGGGCGGCCTGGATCACGGCCAACGTGATGGGGTCGATGGCGCTCATGGGGCACTCCCCACACGGATTTGCAGATTGCCAATGCCATCGACGCTGGCCGCGGCACCGGGCTCGATGATGGTGGTGGCGTCCATCTGCTGCACGATGGCCGGGCCGGTCAGACGCGCCCCGATCGGCAGCCGGGCGCGGTCGAACACCTGGGCCGTTTGCCAGTGCCCGTCCGCAAAGAGCGGCCGCTCTCCCACCACTGCGTCCTCTACGCGAGAGGCGCGCAAGGTGGGATCCAACAGGGCGGCGATGGGAAAGGCCGGCCTGCGGCCGATCACCGAAGTGGTGAGGTTGACGAGCACGGCCTCGATCTCGGGCAGCCGCACCTGGAAACGAGCGTGATAGGCTGCCTCAAACAACGCCTGCACAGCATTGCGTGAAACCTCGGGGCCGGGGAGCGCCACGCGGATCAGGTGCGTCTGCCCACGGAACTGCATGTCGGCGCCGTAGAGCACGATGGTCTCGACGATCTCGCTCTGTTCCTCGGCATTGATGGCAACGCCGCGCTCCCTTTGCTCGATCAGAATAGCTTTCACCTGGCTCATGTCCGCGGCCTCAAGCGCAACGTTGAGCGTGTTGACGAAATCTTGCCGCAGGTCGGCGACGAGACACCCCAGAGCATTGGTAAGGCCGGGGCGCGCCGGCACCAGGACCTGGGGCAGTGCGAGCTCCCGCGCCAGCGCCACGGCGTGCAGTGGCCCAGCGCCGCCGAAGGCGAACAGCGTGAAGTCGCGGGGATCAAGGCCGCGTGCCAGCGACACCATGCGGATGGCGCCCGCCATGTGCGTGTTGCCGAGCCTGATGACGGCCGCGGCCGCCGCATCGATGTCGATGCCAAGCGGGCGGGCGAGCTTTTGGGCGAAGAGGTGGCGCACGTCCGCCACCGTCACCTTCCGAGATACCGCCAGAAGTTCTTGGGGATGGAGCCGCCCAAGCACCAGATTGGCATCGGTAATCGTCGGCTCGACCCCGCCACGACCGTAGCAGATGGGCCCGGGATCGGAACCCGCCGACTGCGGCCCGACTTGGAGCATCCCCGCGGCGTTGATCGAGGCGATCGAGCCGCCGCCGGCGCCAACGCTTTTGACATCCACCATCGGCACATGGATCGGCAGGCCGTAGTCGATGGCGATCTCGGCCGACACCTGCGGCACACCCCCGTGCACGAGCGCGACGTCCGTGGAGGTGCCGCCCATGTCGTAGGTGATGGCGTTGCGAATGCCCGACTGGGCCAACGTTGCGGCGGCGGCCATCACGCCCGAGGCCGGTCCCGACATGATGGTCTTTGCCGCATCGCGCGCCACGACACGGGCCGCCACCGTGCCGCCGTTGCCGTTCATCACCAACAGATCGCGCCCGAAACCCGCTCTCTTGAGCTCGCTCTGCAGCCGCCGCACGTAGCGGTCGAGGATGGGTTGCACGGCAGCGTTCACCGATGCCGTGGTGGCGCGCTCATACTCGCGAAACTCCGAAAGGAGCTGGTGGCCAAGCGTCACGTAGGGGTTGGGCCAGAGCCGGCGCGCGATCTCGCCTGCTCTGAGCTCGTGGGCCGGATTGGCATAGGCGTGCAGGAAATGGATGAGGAGGCTTTCGCAGTCCATGGCCAGCAGCCGACGCACGGCCGCGTCGAGTTGGCGTTCATCGAGCGCGACGACGACCCGGCCCGTTGCGTCGATCCGCTCGTCGACCTCGAGGCGCCGCTCGCGCGCAATGAGCGGCTCGAAGGTGCCGGTCATGCCATAGGCCCGAGGGCGCGTGCGCCGGCCAAGCTCTAGCGTATCGCGGAAGCCGCGCGTGGTGACGAGCCCTACCCGCGCCACCTTGCGCTCGAGCACGGCGTTGGTGGTGGTGGTCGTGCCATGGATGATGAGGTCAAGCGCGCTGGGCGCCACGGCCGCTTGCGCGATCGCCGCCAACACGCCATCGGCCTGATTGGCGGCGGTGGTCGGGATCTTGGCCAGTCGGACGCGAATGCCTTCGGGCCCTGCCTCATGGAGCAGCAGGTCCGTGAACGTCCCGCCGACGTCGACGCCAGCTACCCGCCGCATGCGCGCCCCGGCACCTCGGCCGCTCCAACCTTGACGTCATTCGTATACAAACAGTTCATTAGCATACAAACAATCGGTGCTTTGTCCAGGCGCGAGGCGGCGATGGGCTAGACCTGGGGCGGATCGCCCGCACGGCGCTGCTGGCCCGGGTCCGCGGGCAGGAGAGCCCCTTCACACTCCGAGGTAAGCCTCGCGAAGGCCCGCATCTGCCACGATCGCGGCCATGGGCCCCTCGTGGCGGATGATGCCCTTTTCGATGAGGTAGGCCCGATCGGCGACGGCGGAGCAGAAGTGGAGGTTCTGCTCCGACACCAGCACGGCGATGCCCTCGGCCTTCATGCGTGTCACGGCGGCCGCCATGTCCTGGACGATCACCGGCGCCAGGCCTTCGGAGGGCTCATCGAGCAGCACGGCCTGCGGGTTGCCCATCAGCGTGCGGGCGATGGTGAGCATCTGCTGCTCGCCGCCGGACATCTGGCTGGCGCGCCGGCCTCGCATTGGCGCGAGATTGGGAAAAAGCGCATAGAGCCGCTCGGGCGTCCAGGCCGGGCGCGCCTTGCCGCCGATGGCGGGCTTGGCGGCGACCGCGAGGTTCTCAGCCACGGTGAGGTCGGTAAAGATGCGCCGCTCCTCGGGCACGTACCCGAGCCCCAGCCGGGCGATGCGGTAGCTCGCCATACCCCGGATGTCGTGGCCGGCAAAGCGCAGGGCGCGCGCCCGCGCGGGCAGCAATCCCATGACGGCCTTGAGGGTGCTCGACTTGCCAGCGCCGTTGCGACCCATCAGGGCGACGACCTCGCCGCGCCGCACAGAGAGCGACAGATCAAACAGGATCTGGGCCAGACCATAGGCGGCATTGAGGCCCTCGATTGCAAGGATGGCAGGTTCTTGCATTGGCTCCCTCAGCCCGCCGGCATGCTCGCGTGGGGCAGCTCGGGTGAAGGCCCCAGATACACCTCGCGCACGCGGGGGTTGGTGCGCACCTCCTGCGGCCGGCCCGCAGCAACGATCTCGCCGCGCACCAGCACCACGATGCGATCGGCGTGGGCGAACACGGCATCCATATCGTGCTCGGTGAAAAGCACCCCGATCCCGCTGGTGCGTGCAATGTCGCGCACCAGCTGCATCAGCTGGGCCCGCTCCTTGGGGGCCATGCCCGCGGTCGGTTCGTCCATCAAGAGCAGTTTGGGTGCCCCGGCGAGCGCGATGGCGAGCTCAACGCGTTTCACATCGCCGTAGGCCAGCTCGTTCGATGGGCGGTCGGCCTCCCCGCCCATCCCCACGCGCTCGATGAGGCCAAGCGCCTCCCGCCGATGCAAACTTTGGGCGGCCGGCCACCAGGCGCGCGTGCGCTTGTGATGGCTGATAAGCGCCATCTGCACGTTCTCGACCACCGTCATCGACACGAAGGTTTGCGCCACTTGGAATGTGCGTCCGACGCCCAGCCGCCAAATGCGGCGCGGGGCGAGACCGGTGATGTCCTGCCCAGCCAGGAGCACGCGCCCGCTGTCTGGCTTCAGCTGGCCGCCCACCATGTTGAAGATCGTCGATTTGCCGGCACCGTTGGGGCCGATCATCGCCAGCAACGTGCCCGCCTCGAACGCGAATGAGACGTTGCGGGCCGCGATGACGCCGCCGAACGACTTCGACAAGGCCTGGACGCTGAGGAGGCTCATGGCCCTACCCTCGGGCGCGCTGGCAGCGCCTGCCAACCGAGCCGCGCGCGCAGGATGAGCGCACCGCCGACGATCCCGCGCGGCATCGCCAGCACGATGGCGATGATGGCAAGACCCAACAACGCCCGCCAGTGATCGGTGAGCGGCATGAGAACATCGCGGATCGAATGGAACGCGCCCGCGCCGACGAGGGGGCCGGCCACACTCTCAACGCCACCGAGCAGGGTCATCACGAGGAAGTCGATGGACATCGGGATGGAGATCAGCGTCGGATCGATGGAGCCCTTGGCAAAAGCGAACAGACCCCCGGCGAGCCCGGCCGCGGCCCCGGCTATCGCGAAAGCCAACCAGCGGTGCGTGCGCACGTCGATGCCGATCGCATCCGCGCGCGGCCCTGAGTCGCGGGCGGCCCGCAGCGTGTAGCCGAACGGGGCGTAGATGCCGCGGCGCAGCAGCACGATGGCGCTCGTGCTGACGGCGAGCGCCAAGTAGTAGTAGCTCGCGCGGTCCGCGGCCCAGCGCGAGGGCCAAACGCCCACGACGCCGTTGTCGCCACCCGTGAGCTCCACCCATTGGAACGCGACCGCGTAAACGATTTGCGCAAAGGCGAGGGTCAACATCGCAAGATAAATGCCCGACAATCGCACGACAAAAAAGCCAAACAGTGCCGCGCCGAGACCGGCCACGACGGGGGCTGCCATCAGCGCCGGCTCCATGGCCACTCCAAGCCTCGTGACCAGCAGTCCAGCAGCGTAGGCGCCAAGACCGAAATAGGCGGCATGACCGAAGCTGACGATGCCGCCGACGCCGACCAGAAAGTTGAGGCTGAATGCGGCGAGCGCAAAGCTCAGCACTTCGATCCCCAACTTGACCGTATAAGCGTCGCCGAAGAGCGGCAGGGCCAACAGGAGGAGGCCCAACGCAAGCAGCGCGATGGTACCGGCACGGGAGAGCCGCTCCAGCCGCACGATCCCCTCGGGCAGGCGGGCATGCACCTGCCCGGTCTCGGGTCGACCCATCAGGCCCCAGGGCCGCACCACCAACACCAATGCCATCAGCAGGAACACCAGCACCAGGGTGATCTTGGGAAAAATCAGAATGCCGAAGGCCTGCAGCTCAGCGATCAGCAGCGCCGCCACGAATGCGCCTGGCACCGAGCCCATACCCCCCACCACCGTGACGACGAACGCCTCGGCGATGACGGAGATGTCCATATTGGGATTGGCGGCGAGTTTGGGTGTCTGCAACGCGCCGGCGAAGCCCGCCAGCGCAGCACCCAAGAACAGCGCGCCCGTGAACAGCCGTGCCTGATTGACGCCCAGCGCGCCCACCATCTCGCGGTCCTGGGTGGCGGCACGCACCAGCACGCCAAAGCGCGTCCGGTACATGATGAGCCACAGTAGGGCGAGCACCAGTGGGCCCACGGCGATCAGAAAGAGCTCGTAGGTGGGAAAGCGGTGGCCGAGAATCTCGACGGCACCCTTAAGCCCCGGCGCGCGCGGACCTAAGATATCGAGCGGGCCCCAGACCTTCAGCACCAGGTCCTCCACGACGAGCACGACACCGAAGGTGGCGAGCAATTGAAAGAGCTCGGGCACCGCATAAATGCGCCGCAGCAGAACGAGCTCCATGGCGAGGCCGACAATCCCGACGACCACGGCGGCCGCCAGCACGCCGGCAAGGAAGGTGGGAAAGGTGCTCGAGGCCTCGAGCAGGCGTGGGATCAGCGTGACGCCAAAGTAGGCGCCTAACATGTAAAACGAGCCGTGCGCAAAGTTGACGATGCGCGTGACGCCAAAGACGATGGTCAATCCGGCGGCGATGATGAACAGCGAGGAGGCGCTGGCGAGCCCATTGAGCGCCTGCACAAGAAGGAAGGAGACATCGGGCAAGCGAGTGCCTCGCGAGCACGGGTGGAGGGGCTCGAACGCTGCGAGTTGGTTTTGGGGTTTTGCCCTATTCCTTGCGCGCGGCCCGCACCTCAGCTTCCGGGAACAGGTACTTGGCACCGTCCTCGTATTGCCAATTCTTCATGCTGCCCACCTTGCCGTTTCGGGTCGTCTCGCCCACCCAGGCGCCCATGGTCGACTGGTGATCGAGCGCGCGAATTGAGAGAGGACCCGCCACCGACACGAACTTGAAGTCTTGCAGCGTTGCGAGCAGCTTTTCCGTATCGGCGGAGCCGGCCTTGGCCAAGAGATCGCGCATCATGTAGCCCACCGAATAGCCCAGAAACGAGCCGAGCCGGGGCGTATCGTTGAACTTGGCGCGATAGGCGTCGACGAAGGCCTTGTGCGCCGGTTCGCTGATCTGATCCCAAGGATAGCCCGTGACGATCCAGCCCTCCGGCGCCTCTTCACCCAGCGGCAGGAGGTACTCGGGCTCGCCCGTCAGCAGGCTCGCCACGATGCGTTTCTCAAAGAGCCCGCGCGTGTTGCCCTCGCGGACAAAGGTCGTCAAGTCGGCACCGAAGAGCACGTTGAAGATGCCATCGGGCTTGAGATTTTCGAGCGCAGCGACGGTGGCACCGGCATCGATCTTGCCCAGCGCGGGAAACTGCTCGCCGGCAATCTCGGCCTCGGGGGTTGCCGCCTTGATAAGTTTTTTGAAATTGGCAGCAGCGGACTGACCGTACTCGTAGTTGGGAGCAACGATGGCCCACTTCTTCACCCCCTTGCCCTTGACGGCCTCGACCAGCATCTTGGTCTGCATGTAGGTGGAGGGGCGGATGCGGAAGGTGTAGCGGTTGCCGGCGCTCATGGTGATGGCGTCGGTCAACGGCTCGGTGGCGATGAAGAGCGTGCGCTTCTGGTTGGCGAAGTCGGCGACGGCCAGCCCCACGTTGGAGAGGAAGGTGCCGGCAAGAAACGCCACGTTTTCGCGCGTAAGCAACTCCTCCGCCACGCGCACGGCGTCGGAAGGCGTTGCCCCGTCGTCGCGGAATATGATCTCAAGCTTGCCGCCCAACACGCCACCTTTGGCGTTGATCTCGTCCTGGGCGAGCTGCATGCCATTGCGATAGGGCACGGCGAAAGCGGCAAAGCGGCTGTAGGAGTTGAGCTCGCCCACCTTTACACCTCCCTGGGCCCCGGCCGGAGAAGAGGCCAAACCCGCAGCCGAGGCGCCAATCCCAGCGGCGAGGATCGCCGCCAACGCGATCCGCCCCGACGCAATCTTTGCTTGCATGCCACACTCCTTCCGTCCCGCCGCAACCAGCGGCCCGCGCGATCGGGCTATGGCACCCAAGCTTAGCGGTCCCGTCCCATCGAACCAAGGACCTTGGGGCTCGATCGCCGGGGGGTGGCAAGGGAGCGGACGGCCAATGGCGCTTCTCGGATAGGCCGCGCCCGATTGGCTCGGCTATTCTCAGGACCCCTAAGGGGTGACGCGCGAGGAGATCGCCATGGCCACACGCATTGGATACCTGTTGCCGACCCGCGAGCAGGTGATGGCGGGGCGACCAGAGGCTGCGCCGCTCATCGCGCTTGCTGAGCACGCGGCCGATCTTGGTTTCGATTCGATTTGGGCCGGCGATTCCCTGCTGGCGCGGCCGCGACATGACCCGCTGACCCTCTTGGCTGCGGTGGGTGGGCGCGTGCCCGGCGTCTGTCTTGGGACCGCGGTGCTGCTGCCGGCCTTGCGCAACCCGGTCGTGCTGGCCCAGCAGGTTGCCACGCTCGACCAGATCAGCGAGGGCCGGCTGATCCTGGGCGTCGGCATCGCCGCCGATCTTCCCAACATTCGCGCCGAGTTCGCCGCCGCAGGCGTGCCCTTCGAGAAGCGGGTAGGGCGATTGCTGGAGGGCGTGCGCCTGTGCCGCGAGCTGTGGACGGGCGCCCCTGTGTCATGGGACGGTCGCTGGAGGGTCGAGGGCATGCTGGGGGTGACGCCGCACCGTCCCGAAGGCCCACCGCTGTGGATCGCCGGTGCGCTGCCCGCGAGCCTGGAGCGCGCCGGCCGCCACTTCGATGGGTGGTTGCCGAACGGACAAGACGCCAAGACTTGGGCGC
>Ga0075425_100001150_pt1 | contig 25646 bp, 22 predicted proteins | sample SoiMethybrSBSTD4_FD_75300 | JGI IMG/M metagenome (GOLD analysis project Ga0075425, IMG submission 75300) | Bulk soil microbial communities from a Populus tree surrounding site in Tennessee, USA - Soil MetaG P. TD hybrid SBSTD4 | ecosystem: Environmental > Terrestrial > Soil > Tree plantation...
TCGCCGGGCTGCTCGCCGGCATCGCTGGCCATATGTATGCGATGAAGGAAGGCTTCGTGAACCCGGAGCTGGTCGGCTGGCACCGCTCGGCCGAGGCGCTACTGATGATCCTGCTGGGTGGCCTCGGCACGCTCGGCGGTCCGATTTTCGGCGCACTAGCCTATACCGCGATCGGCGAGGTCGCCCAGCTCGTCACCGAGCGCAAGCTCCTGGTCGAGGGCCTGATTATTCTTGTGGTGGTCTTGTCGCTCCCCAAGGGCTTGAGCGGCATCGGGCTCGGCTGGCGCAAAGTCCGGGAGCAGCCGCCCGCGGCCGAGGCCAAGCCGTATGACTGAAGCGCGCGCCAGCCGGGCCGCGGTCCTGGCCACGCAAGGGCTTAGCCGCAACTTTGGCGGGCTTGCTGCCGTGCGCGATGTTTCCATCGCCTTGCATCACGGCGAGCTGCACGCCGTCATCGGCCCCAACGGGGCGGGCAAGACGACGCTCGTCAACATGCTCTCGGGCATGCTGGCGCCGAGCGGCGGGCGCATCCTGCTCGAGGGCCGCGACGTCGCCGGAGAACCGGTCTGGCGCATGAGCCAGCTCGGCGTCGGCCGCTCCTTCCAAAAGACCAACGTCTTTCTGCCGCTGAGTGTGTTCGAAAATGTTAGACTCGCCGTGCAGGCGGTCGAGGTCGGCCTCAATCCGCTCAAGGCAGGCGGGCGCCGGGGGGCCCTGGTCGAGCGCGCCGAGGCGAGCCTCGCCCGGGTTGGGCTTTTGCAGCTGGCGAGGCGCGACGCAGGAACCCTGTCGCATGGCGAGCAACGCCAGCTCGAGATCGCGATGGCGATCGCCGGCGGCGCCAAGGTGCTGTTGTTGGACGAGCCGCTGGCCGGCATGGGCGTCGAGGAATCGCAGCGCATGGTGGACCTCTTGCGTACACTCGCCCGCGAGCACGCCGTACTGTTGATTGAGCACGATATGGATGTCGTGTTCGCCGTAGCCAATTGGATGACGGTCATGGCGGAAGGATCGGTGCTGGCGGAGGGTACGCCAGTGGCGATCCGCGCCAACCTCAGCGTGCAGGAAGCCTATCTCGGAGCCTCGCCCTGATGCAGCCCGCCTCGCCTTCATCCGCGCCCCTGCTCGAGGCGCGCAGCCTCGACACCTACTACGGCCAGCGCCAGGCCCTCTACGGTCTGTCCTTAAGGATCAGCAAAGGCGAGACCATTGGGCTGATGGGCCGCAACGGCATGGGCAAGACCACGCTGGTGCGCACGCTGGTGGGCTTGTTGCGACCCCGCCGCGGCCAGGTGCTGCTCGACGGCGAGGATATCACCGCACTGCCAACCTACGCGATCGCGCAGCGGGGCGTCGCCTATGTACCGGAGGGCCGAGGCATCTTCGCCAACCTGAGCGTTGCGGAAAATTTAAGCATCGCCGAGGCGGGGAGCACCCCGGGGGATTGGACCTTGCCGCGCGTGCTTGAGCTTTTTCCCCGCCTCGCTCAGCGGCTTACCCATCATGGCGATCAGCTCTCCGGTGGCGAGCAGCAAATGCTGGCGATCGGCCGTGCCCTGATGATGAACCCGCGCCTGCTCCTTCTCGACGAGGCCACCGAAGGTCTGGCCCCGCTGTTGCGCGAAGAGATCTGGCGTACTATCCGCCTGATCCGCGCCACCGGCATGACCACGCTCCTGATCGACAAGACCGTGGCCGCCGTCACGGCCATCGCCGACCGTACCCTGATTTTGGTCAAGGGCGAATTTGTCTTCGAAGGCACCCCACACGAGCTCAAGGCACGCCCTGAGCTCATGCACCGGCACCTCGGCGTTTAGTGTCGGCCGTGGTCCTGCGGTTGGCGGTGAGCGCCCGCGAGGCATGACTTGGCGCCACCCTGGCCATGCGCCGGCTCAGCTGCTTGACCTTGGCAACCTGGCGGCCGAGCTTGGCGACGCGCGCCTGCATCTCGGCGAACTTGCGGCAACTCGCCAATTTGGGATTGCAGGCATGCCGCACACGCAGCGCCCGCGACACCGGGCGTGGCGAGGCGACCGGGGCCGGCTGTGCCACGGCCACGCGCACCTGCGCCGGCACGTCGACTTCGCTGGCACTTTCCCCTACATCGCGCGCCGTCTTGGCGATCAAATTGCTGGTGCTCATGCGCGCCATAAAGGGATTGGCGCGGACCACCGCCGACCCCAAAACCTCCCCCACCGGCGTCGCCGGCGCGGCCTGCAGCACGCGGGCGGCGGCATAGGGCCCAACCAGGAAAGCCAGACGCAAGTGGCCAAAGGTCGGCTGCAGCCCCTGCTCGGCCAGGAAGGCAAAGTTTTCACGCGAGTAGGTCTCCGCGCAGCGACGCGCGAACGTGCGGTCCGTGCGCAGGCGCAAAATCTCATCCTCGCTCAGCTCCTGCACCTCAACCCCGAAATGTCGGCGCGCCAGGTCCAGGAAGGTCGACTTGATAAACTGGTAGGGGCCTAGCGCCGTGGAGCGGGGATTGGCGGCCGTATCACGCCCGCCCGATTCGGCCCGCATCAAGCGGTCGAGAAACATCTCGAAGCCTGATCTATCCGAGGCGGCCGCCGCGGGCACCGCCTTCTCCGCGGCTAGCGGCGGCGGCGCGCTTGGCTCCGCCGTGGGAGCTCGATCGATGGCGGATGTTTCGATTTTGGAAACGCTCTCGCCGGCAGGTTTCGGTGGATCGGCGATGACGTCCTCGACAAGCAGAAAGGCCAACAGCATGGCCGCGGCCGCGCCACGGCGGCCCACGCATGAGAATGACACCTGATTGCTTCCCTAGCTTTGAGGATTGCTTCCCAAACCTTCTTGAGGCGCACCCCAGCTTTTTTTGCGCCTCACCTCACGACATCGCACCTGCACGAGTATGCCGGTTCCGTCAACCATTGAGCTCCGCCCTGAGACAAGTGGAAGCTCGGGCTCGACCGCCTAGTCTGAATGCCTATTCAGATAGGTGTCAGAATGGGGCGATCGAGTGGCAAATTGGGGGAGACTTGACGGCTGGGGCGCGGGCGCAGGCCGGGCCTCGGGGCGCAGAACGTATCAGCCGCAAGGCACCTTCGAGGATGCGCGCGGCAAGCCCGGCCGCGGCAACAAGCCGTAGGCTGAGGATTGTCGGACGGTGCCTATCAGGCGGCGCAGGCCCGAAATCTGCTAAGCTGATGAGCTGCTCGCAACGCACAGCGCGGCACCAGGAAAACTTATGCCCTTTGCCCTCATTGCCCAGCGGCGGATTGCCTATCGCTCGATCCCCGGCGCGCGTGGGCGCCCGCCGTTGGTGTTCCTGCACGAGGGTTTGGGCTCCGCCGAACTTTGGCGCGATTTTCCCGATGCCGTGGCGGCACGCCTTGGCGCGCGTGCGCTCATCTACTCGCGCTTCGGCTACGGGCACTCCGACGGTCTCGACGGCAAGCGCGCCCCGCAATTCATGCACGAGGAGGCATTGACGGTCTTGCCGGCCTTGCTCGATGCGACCGGCATCGAGCGCCCATTGCTGATCGGCCATTCGGACGGCGCCTCTATCGCCCTCATTCATGCCGCCTGTGCCCGACGCCCGGTGGCCGCACTGGTGCTGATGGCGCCGCACTCCTTCGTCGAGCCCGTGTGTGTTGCGAGCATCGCCAATATCCGCGCCACCTATTGCTCGACCGCCGACGATGCGGGCGGTCTCAGGAACCGGCTCGCCAAATACCACGCCAGGGTCGACGACGCCTTCCTGGGCTGGGCCGACGTCTGGCTGGCACCGGAGTTCCAAACCTGGAACATCGAAGACCTCACCCGTGCTGTCACCACGCCGATCCTGCTCATCCAAGGCACCGACGACGAATATGGCACTCTAGCTCAGCTCGACAGCATCGAGGCACGCGCGCAAGGCCCCGTTTCGCGTTTGGTGCTAACGAACTGCGGACACGCCCCGCATCGCGACCGTGCCAGGGAAGTGCTCGACGCCATCGTCACCTTCGCCCGCGACAAGGCTCAGTAGAGCGTGTCGCGATAGGCCTTCTCCAGCCGGCTTTGCGAGGCAACCTTGTCGAGCCCTTTAATCTGGTCGGCGAGCGCCTCGGCGAAACTGGCGAGGCCATCGAGCGGCGGCCAGCGCTCCAGCTGCCAAAGCGCCGATCGGAGCAGCGCCTTGCCGCATTGGAAATAAACGCTACAGGCGGTGACCTCGAGGATCGCGCGCGCCGGTTTGCCCGCCACGGCATGCCGCGCGCACAGCTCTGGATCCGTCAACAGGCGAGCGGTGCCGTTGACGCGCAGCGTTTCCAGGCGCCCGGGCACCAGAAAAAGCAAGGCAATCTTGGCGTTGCCCAGCAGGTTCTGGAAACTGTCGAGCCGATTGTTGCCGGGACGGTCGGGTAAGTGCAGGTGCTTCTCGTCGAGGACGGTGACGAAGCCCGGCGCGTCGCCACGCGGGGAAGCGTCCGGCCAACCGTCTTTGTCCGCCGTCGCAATCACCACAAAGGGGGCGCGGCCGATGAATTCGCGGCTATGCCGGTCGATATGGTCGAGCTCCTTGCGCAGGGCAAGATCGCTCGGCCGCGCGTAGACCTGCCGCAACTTTTCGAGGTTGCCGATCTGCGTCATGGTTCGCCTCGCACGTCCTTTGCCGCCTCGAGCACGGCGGCGACCGAGCGCCGCCAGCCGGTATATTTGCGCTCCCGTTCGCTTGCCGACAACTTCGGCGCGAAGGCGCGTTCGAGTTTCCACTGCCGGGCAAAGCCCTCTGCGTCGGGCCAAACGCCGGCCTTGTGCCCGGCAAGCCAGGCTGCGCCCAGCGCCGTCGTTTCGCTGATCGTCGGCCGTTCCACGGGCCGATCGAGAACGTCGGCCAAGAACTGCATGGTCCAGTCACTCGCCACCATGCCGCCGTCAACCCGCAATACCGCCCTGGCGCCGCTCCGCCAATCCTGCTGCATGGCCTCGAATAAGTCGCGCGTCTGGTAGCAAACGGCCTCGAGCGCGGCGCGGGCAACCTCGTTGGGCCCTGTGGCCCGCGTCAGCCCGAACAGCGCGCCGCGCGCGTGTGGCTGCCAGTAGGGCGCGCCCAGCCCCACAAAGGCCGGCACAAGGTAGACATCCTGGGCCGGATCCGCCGCGCCGGCCAGCCGGCCACTCTCCGCCGCCGAGGCGATCAAACGCAAGCCGTCGCGCAGCCATTGCACGGCGGCGCCGGCGATAAAAATCGAGCCCTCGAGCGCATAGGTGCGTTGGCCGCCGAGCTGGTAGGCCACCGTCGTGAGGAGCCTGTTGTGCGAGGCCACCTGTTCGGTGCCCGTGTTGAGCACAGCAAAGCAGCCGGTTCCGTAGGTTGCCTTGACCATGCCGGATGTGAAGCAGGCCTGCCCGATCAGTGCCGCCTGCTGGTCACCGGCAACGCCACAAATCGGCACCGCGGCACCCAGGATCGACGGCTCGGTCAACCCGAATTCGGCATTGCAATCGAACACGTCGGGCAGAATCGAGCGCGGCACCTTGAAGAGCCTGAGCAGATCGTCGTCGAAGGCGCCCTTGCCGATGTCATAAAGCAGCGTTCGCGAGGCGTTGGTGGCATCGGTCGCGTGCACGCGGCCGCCGGTCAGGCGCCAGATCAGAAAGGTGTCGATGGTGCCAAAGGCGAGATGGCCGGCCGCCGCCAGGGCACGCGCACCCTCCACATGCTCGAGGAGCCAGGCGATCTTGCTCGCGGAAAAGTAGGGATCGAGCAGGAGGCCCGTGCGGGCGGTAATCTCCGGCTCGTGCCCTTGCCGCTTGAAAGCGGCGCACACCTCGGCCGTGCGCCGGTCCTGCCAAACGATGGCACGATGGATCGGCTGGCTCGTGCGCCGGTCCCACAGAAGGCAGGTCTCGCGCTGATTGGTGATGCCGAGCCCGGCGATGCTGGCGGGGGAACGATCGGCGCCGGCGAGCGCCTGCCGCGCGGTCTCCACCGTGGTGCGCCAGATATCCTCGGGCTCGTGTTCCACCCAGCCCGGGGCCGGGTAGTGCTGGGTAAACTCGCGCTGGGCAGCGCCAAGCACGCTCAAGTCCGACCCGAAGAGGATGGCTCGGCTCGACGTCGTGCCTTGGTCGAGAGCCAAGATCGCGCTCCGATCTGCCATTGTGCCGCCTCTACCTCGCGTCCCATGGGATGGCCTAAGATCAACCTAGGAGAAGTCTGGGCCCGGTCGCAAGCTCGAGAATGGGGCCCGCGCAGCTGCGCACGCACAGGACGCTGGCGATGCGAATTTATAGGCCCATGATGTGTATGAGCATGAGAGTGCTGTTGGGCGCCGCAGCCTTATTTTTTACCTTGCCAGGCCTCCACGTCGCGCTGGCTGAAAGCGAGACGGTCATGGAAATCGTCAGCCGCAATCAGCGGATACGCGCCTTGCTTCACACGCCGGCGCGGCCGGTGGGCAGTGTAATCCTGCTCGCCGGCGGCCATGGCAATTTGGCCCTCGGTCCGGATGGAACGATCGGCTGGGGCGCCGGCAACCAGCTCGTGCGCACCCGCGCCGACTACAGCAAGGCTGGCTTTGCCACTTTGGTGCCGGACCTCGCTGCGGACTTGAAGCAGGGCAATGGCGGCGTCGCGGGCTATCGCTGGTCGGGTGCCTATGCCCGTGACATTGGTGCCTACGTTGCCTATATGCGCCGCATCGCCGCGCCGGTCAGCCTGATCGGCACCAGCCGCGCAGCGCTCTCGGTCGCCAAAGCCGCCGCCGAGCTGACGCAAGGGGCCGAACGCCCCGACGCTCTTGTGATCACCTCCGGCATGCTGATCCACATCAATGATCGTCAGCCCTCCGTTGAGCGCAACGTCGGCGGTCTTCACCGCATCCGCCAGCCGATCCTGCTCGTTTTTCACGCCAACGACGGCTGCCCTTATACACCTGCCGCCGCGGCGAACCGGGCGCAAAGGCTCCTGCGCGGCGCCAAGAGGGTCGACCTCGTCCGCTTGACGGGCGGCTCGGCGGGCAGCGGGGAGCCGTGTGAGGCGCGCTCACACCATGGCTTTGCAGGTCAGGACCAAGAGGTGGTGAAAACGGTAACGGCCTGGCTGCGGCGTTTGTGACGGTGGCGACCTGCCGGCGGCGCAGGCGGGCGATGTTGCGCGCGGGGCCCTGCCGCAAAGGCGGTACCGCCTTTTTCTACTCGGCGGCAGCCCGCGGCCCAAAGCCCCGCGCCGCATTGAGCTTGTCCAAAAGATCCGCGGCGGCGCTTGGGATATTGGTACCAGGCCCGAACACGGCCTGGGCGCCCGCCTGAAATAGCGCCGCGTAGTCGGCCGGCGGAATGACGCCGCCGACCACAATCATGATGTCGCCGCGCCCCTCCTTAGTGAGCGCCGCCGTCAACTCCGGCACCAGGGTCAGGTGGCCGGCCGCAAGCGAGGAGACGCCAATGATATGCACATCGTTCTCCACGGCTTGGCGGGCGGCCTCCTCCGGGGTCGCAAACAGCGGCCCGATATCGACATCGAAACCCAGATCGGCGAAGGCCGAGGCGATCACCTTTTGCCCACGATCGTGGCCGTCCTGGCCCATTTTCGCCACCAGAATGCGGGGCCTTCGCCCGTCGTTTTTCTCGAAGTCTTGGCACATGCTGCGCACGCGCTCGACAGCTTTGCTCATGGCGCCTGCCTCTGCCGTGTAGACCCCCGAGACAGCCCGTGCCTCGGCGCGATGCCGACCCCAGACCTTCTCCATCGCCTGCGAGATTTCCCCGACCGTCGCCTTGGCGCGGGCGGCAGCAATGGCGGATGCCATTAGATTGCCTTCTGCGCTTTGCGCCGTGGCGGTCAGCGCGGCGAGTGTTGCCCCCACCGCGGCAGGATCGCGCTCGGCCTTGAGGCGCTCGAGCTTGGCGATCTGCCGGTCACGCACGCCCTTGTTGTCGACCCTCAGAACCTCGATCGCGGCCGCGTCGCCAACCCGGTATTTGTTGACCCCGACGATGGTCTGCGCGCCGGCATCTATGCGTGCCTGGGTGCGGGCAGCGGCTTCCTCGATGCGCATCTTGGGAATGCCGGCGGCAATCGCCTTGGCCATGCCGCCAAGCCCTTCTACCTCGGCGATGTGCTCTTGCGCCCTGCGCAGCAACGCGTAGGTGAGATGCTCCACATAATGGCTGCCGCCCCAGGGGTCGATCACCCGGCAGGTGCCGGTCTCTTGCTGAATGAGCAGCTGCGTGTTGCGCGCGATGCGGGCCGAAAAATCGGTTGGCAGCGCAATGGCTTCGTCGAGCGCATTCGTGTGCAATGACTGGGTGCCCCCGTGGGTCGCGGCCAGCGCCTCGATCGCGGTGCGCGTTACGTTATTGAAGACGTCCTGCGCCGTCAGGCTCCAGCCGCTGGTTTGGCAGTGCGTACGCAGTGCCAGGGATTTGGGGTCTTTCGGCTTCGCCGCCGCCTTGATGAGCTTCGCCCATAGGAGGCGCGCGGCGCGCATTTTGGCGATCTCCATGAAATAGTTCATGCCGATCGCCCAGAAGAAGGAGAGCCGCGGCGCAAAGGCGTCGATGCCGAGCCCGGCGGCGAGGCCGGCGCGCACATACTCAACGCCGTCGGCCAGCGTATAGGCAAGCTCCAGGTCCGCCGTCGCCCCCGCCTCCTGCATGTGATAGCCGGAGATGGAAATCGAATTGAACTTCGGCATGTTCGCGCTGGTGTAGGCGAATATGTCCGAGATGATCCGCATCGAAGGCTCGGGCGGATAGATATAGGTGTTACGCACCATGAATTCTTTGAGGATGTCGTTCTGAATGGTGCCGGCCAGGCGCTGCGGCGGCACGCCCTGCTCCTCTGCTGCCACCACGAACAGCGCCAATACCGGCAGAACGGCGCCGTTCATGGTCATGGACACGGTCATATCGGCCAGCGAAATGCCGTCGAACAGCGTGCGCATGTCGTAAATGGAATCGATGGCGACACCGGCCATGCCGACATCGCCTTTGACGCGAGGATGGTCGCTGTCGTAACCGCGGTGGGTCGGCAGATCGAAGGCCACCGAGAGGCCCTTCTGACCGGCGGCAATATTGCGCCGGTAGAAGGCATTGGAATCCTCGGCCGTGGAGAAGCCCGCATACTGGCGGATGGTCCACGGCTGGGTGACATACATGGTGGGATAAGGCCCGCGCAGGTAGGGCGCGATGCCCGGATAACCGTCGAGAAAATCGAACTTGGCGCTGTCGACGGCCGCATAGGCGCCTTTGACGGCGATGCCCTCGGGGGTGAGCCAGGGCTCACCGCCACCGAGCCGGCGCGTCGATGGCGTCGCGGCAAAGCCAACTTGCGTGAAATCGGGGATTGCGCCCATGACGCCTTGCCTATCTGACCCTAAAGTCTGCCGCTTCGATCCGAGCCGCGCCGTTCGGCCGTGGCGCGGGAAACGGGCTTGCGGCGGTGCCGCCCGGCACCGTTTCCAGGCGGCTCGCCTCAATCTCCCCGTGAATCTAGTGAACTCAGGGCGGCAAGGCCAGTAGCCGATTGCAGCCGCCCCGGCAGCAGCGGGCGATAGAGCCCGGGCCCCAAGGGCATGAGGCCCGGAGGAGCATCAGGGCCCGAGCCCAGGGGGAGCGCACGGCCCCAAGAACGGCCCCAAGAGGCGTGGCGGCCAAAGCGGCCAACGAGGACCGAGAGGGCGAGGGTGCGGGATGGGGCAACGCCGCCAAGACGACCGAACTGCCAAGCGTACGCTCCGCCAGGGGCTCGCCGTTGCCCCCACGCCGGACCCATCCAACCGCCGCGGCGGTGTCGCACCGCCGCTTGCTGGCCAAGGCCGGCTCGAAAGCCCCGCCACGCCCGAGCTATCGGCCCTGAGCGGGGCGCGCCATTGGGCACCGCTCGCGCGTTTGATCGTGCAGGAGGCACGTATCGGTGCCTGGGCCGAACGCCGGCGCCACACCCTCATCTTCTACGAATTCGTGCGCTTCGGTATCAAGCAGGGCTGGGCCTCGTTGTTTGGCGGGCTGTTGCTGGCCTGCCTAATCGGCACGCACCTCTTCTATCCACCCGCGGCGCGGCTCGCGCGCTACGACTTTCTCGTGCTCGCCGCCGTCGCCATCCAGGCCATCATGCTCACCGCCAAGCTCGAGACCTGGGACGAGGCCAAGGTGATCTTTGTCTTCCACGTCGTGGGCACGGCAATGGAAGTCTTTAAGACCTCGGTCGGCTCCTGGATCTATCCGGAGGCCTCGCTTCTGCGCCTGGGCGGCGTGCCGCTCTTCACCGGCTTCATGTATGCCGCCATCGGCTCCTACATCGCGCGCTGCTGGCGCCTGTTCGATTTCCGCTTTAGCCACCACCCTCCGCTCGGCTGGGTGGCTCTGTTGGGTGTGGGCATCTATGCGAACTTCTTTGCCCATCACTACGTGGCCGATCTACGCCTTGGCCTGTTCGCGGCCACCGCCCTCTTGTTCGGTCGCAGTTGGATCTACTTCAAGGTCTGGCGCGTGTGGCGGCGCATGCCGCTGCTGCTCGGCTTTCTCCTGGTCGCCCTCTTCATCTGGGTGGCCGAGAACATCGGCACCTTCACGGCGGCCTGGATGTACCCGCATCAGCGACACGGCTGGGCGCTGGTGCCCTCGAGCAAGCTCGGCGCCTGGTTTTTGCTGATGATCATCAGCTACGCTCTGGTGGCGATGCTGAACCGACCGCAGCGGCCGAGCGAAGCGCTCGGCGCGAGGCGCGTGCAAGGTCACCTCGAGGCGGTGACCGCGCGCTTCAGTTCTCCTCCATCTTGAGCGCGGCGATGAAGGCTTCCTGCGGGATCTCCACCTCGCCGAATTGGCGCATGCGCTTTTTGCCCTTCTTCTGCTTTTCGAGCAGCTTGCGCTTGCGGGTGATATCGCCGCCGTAGCACTTGGCGAGCACGTCCTTGCGCAGCGCGCGAATGGTCTCGCGCGCGATAATGCGGCCACCAATCGCCGCCTGGATCGGGATTTGGAACATGTGCGGCGGGATCAGCTCTTTCAGCTTCTCGCACATGGCCCGGCCGCGGCTTTCGGCGCGCGCGCGATGCACGATGATCGACAGGGCATCAACCGGTTCGGCGTTGACCAGGATCGACATCTTGACGAGATCGCCCACTTCGTAGCCGCTCAGGTGATAATCGAAGGAGGCATAGCCACGGCTGATGGACTTGAGGCGATCGTAAAAGTCGAACACGACCTCGTTCAGCGGCAACTCGTAGACCAATAGCGCACGCGTGCCCGCGTAAGTGAGGTTCTTCTGCCGCCCGCGGCGGTCTTGGCACAGCTTCAAGACCGAGCCCAGGTGCTCGTCGGGGACCAGAATTGTGGCCTCGATCCAGGGCTCTTCGATCCGGTCGATCTGCACGGGATCGGGCATGTCGGCGGGGTTGTGCATCTCCAGCCGCGTGCCATCGTTGCAATAGACATGATAGATCACGCTCGGGGCGGTGGTGATGAGCTCGAGGTTGAATTCGCGCTCCAGCCGCTCGGTGATGATCTCGAGGTGCAGCAAACCGAGAAAGCCGCAGCGGAAGCCGAACCCGAGCGCGGCCGAGCTCTCCGTTTCGTAGGAAAAGCTGGCATCGTTGAGGCGCAGGCGCGCCATGGCCTCGCGCAAATCCTCGAACTGGGCGGCATCGACCGGAAACAGCCCGCAGAACACCACCGGCTGCGTCGGCTTGAAGCCCGGCAGCGGTGTGGCCGTGGGATTCCTCTCGTCGGTGACGGTATCGCCAACGCGCGTGTCGGCAACTTGCTTGATGGCGGCGGTGAAGAAGCCGACCTCGCCCGGGCCAAGTTCCGCCAGCATCTCCTGTTTGGGACGGAAGATGCCGACGCGTTCGATCTGATAGTCCGCCCCCGAGGACATCAGCGTGATCTTTTGCCCCTTCTTGAGGTGGCCATCGATCACGCGCACCAGGACCACCACGCCAAGATAGGCATCATACCAACTGTCGATCAGCAGCGCTTTCAGCGGAGCCTTGGCGTTGCCCTTGGGCGGCGGCAGGCGCTGCACAATGGCCTCGAGCACGGCGGCCACGTTCTCGCCCGTCTTGGCCGAGATCGCAATGGCATGGGAGGCGTCGAGCCCGATCACCTCCTCGATTTGTTGTTTGACGCGCTCGGCATCGGCCGCCGGCAGGTCGACTTTATTGAGCACCGGCAGGATCTCGAGGTCGTTTTCGAGCGCCTGGTAGACGTTGGCCAAGGTCTGCGCCTCCACCCCCTGGCTCGCATCCACCACCAAAATCGCCCCCTCGCAGGCGGCGAGGCTGCGCGAGACCTCATAGGCAAAATCGACGTGGCCGGGCGTATCCATCAGGTTCAGCTGATAGGTTTTGCTGTCCTCAGCCCGATAGTCGAGGCGCACGGTCTGTGCCTTGATGGTGATGCCACGCTCGCGCTCGATATCCATAGAATCGAGGATCTGCTCCTTCATCTCGCGCAAGGAGACGTTGCCGCAGAGCTGGATCAGCCGATCCGAGAGGGTCGACTTGCCGTGATCGATGTGGGCGATGATCGAAAAATTGCGGATCAGGTTGATATCCGTCATGGTCGCGGTGCTTAGCATCGCGTTCGTCCGGTTTGAACCGGCAAAGGCGCGCGCACAAAGAAAAAAATTTGCAGCAGCACCGGCCGGGCCGGCCGCGGCCGAGCCCGCGACGCGCGCCCGCCCCGGCCGCCGATCCCAACTTAGCCGTTTTGTAGGATAGGTGTGTCCAACAGACCCATAGGTCTCCAATAGATGGGAAAATTTGAGCCCCTTCTCCAACGAAAATAGAGAAAACAGGCTACCCCACCCCAGGCCTTGGGATTACAATCTGTCCGAATTTTGCCAAATGGCGCGTTGATGGTTGCCGTCCCCGCTCCTGCCGTCCGGGCCGAGTTCGCCAAGCGGTTGCGCGCGCTCAGAGCGCAGCGGGGCTATGAACGGGCCCGCCATTTCGCCCAGGCGCTCGGCGTCGAGGAGAACCGCTATACGCGCTATGAGCGCGCGGAAGTCGAGCCCAATCTCAGCCTGCTGGTCGAGATCTGCCAAAAGCTCGCCATCACGCCGAACGAGCTGATGGGCTTTGCCGACGCGGCGGTGGACGGCCGGCCGGCCGGTCTCCTCGCCGGGCCGCCCGCCCCGCGGCGTGAGGCCCGCGGCGCGCCGGGGCCATTCCCTGCGCCGGATTTGCGCGCGCTCGCCTGGCAGCTCGCGGCGGAGGCCGCGCGCATCGAGGCCGAGCTCAGTGGGCCGGCAAAGGCCGCCTTCGATCCCCTGCGCCTGGTGCGCGAGACGGGCCGGCTCTACGCGCGCCTGGAGCAGGACCCCTTCGGCACGGTCGCCGAAATCGTGGCAGATCCCGCGCTGCAGGACCTGGCTGGGGACCGCAAGGTCAGGCTCGCGGGCCTGATCGCGGCCTACACCGAGGCGCTCGGCGCCTGAGCGCGGCGGGTGGCGGCACCTCACTTGCGGATCTCGCCGCCCGTTGCCTTCTTCACCTCCGCCACGACCTTCGCCGCGACCGCCTCGATCTGCGCATCCGTCAGGGTCCGCTCCGTCGGTTGCAGGGTGACCTCGAGCGCCAAGGATTTTTTCCCCGTGCCGAGGCTTTCCCCCTCGAAGAGATCAAACACGTTGACGCTGCTGATGAGCTTTTTGTCGGCCGCCTGTACGGCCTTGACCACCTCGCTCGCCGCCACCGAGGCCTCGAGCACAAAGGCAAAGTCACGGCGCACGGGGAGCAGATCGGAAAGCTTAAGGGGGGGCCGGGCCGCGCCTTTTTTCTTCTCCGGCGGCACGGCCTCAAGATAGACCTCGAAGGCGGCGGCGGGACCCGTGACGTCGAGCGCAGCCATCGCCTCCGGGTGGACTTCGCCGAAGTGAGCGAGCACGAGCTTCGGTCCCAAGCGCACGACGCCGGAGCGCCCGGGATGGAACCAGGCCGGCGCCTCGCGCGCCAGCTGCGCCCGGTTGGCATCAAAGCCGAGGCCCGCCAACAGCGCCGCCACGTCGGCCTTGGCATCGAACACGCCGGCCTCGCCAGCGGTTCCGCTCCAGTGCCGGCCACTGCCGGCCAGGACCGCGTTGCCCAGCCGCACGCCGGCGGCCGCCACCACTTGGCCTTGGGGCGTGTCGTCGCGGTAGATCTGACCCACCTCGAACAGGGCCACGTCGCTGAAGCCACGGTGGCGATTGCGCTGCCCGGCGGCCAACAGGCCCGGCAGCAGGCTCGGGCGCATCGAGGTCAGTTCGCTCGAGATCGGGTTGGCCAGCTCGAGGGCGCGAGTACCGCCACCAAACCGGCGCGCCGCCGGCTCGGCAATGAACGACCAGGTGATGGCTTCCACCATGCCGCGGGCCGCCAACTCGCGGCGGGTCCGGCGCACGCGGCGCTGGGTCTCCGTCAGCAGCGCCCGCGCCACGCCACCCCGCCGCGGCATGGGCGCGGAAGGCACCGTGTCGAGCCCGGCGATACGCACCACCTCCTCGACGAGATCGGCGGCCCCGCCCACGTCGGGGCGCCAGCTCGGGACCCGAACCTTCAGGATCGGCGGTTTGCCGGCAAGCGTGAACCCCAGGGCCTCCAGCGTGGCGCGGATTTTCTCCGGCGCAATGACGATGCCGCCCAGCTTTTCTACCAGCGTCAGCGGGAAGTCGATGACGCCCCTGGCCTCCGGCGGTGCACCCGCGATCTTGGCACGCGACGGCGTACCGCCTGCCACCTTGAGCATGAGCTCGGTGGCGAGGTCGAGGCCCCCTTTGATGAAGGCCGGGTCGACACCGCGCTCGAAACGGTAGCGGGCGTCGCTGACAATCCCGCTCTTGCGGCCCGTGGTCGCCGTCCGCAGGGGGTCGAAATAGGCGCACTCGATCAGGATGTTTTTGCTCTCGTGCGTGACGCCGGTGTCCTGGCCGCCGAGAATACCGCCCAACCCCAGCACGGAGCGATCGTCGGCGATGACACACATCTCCTCGTCAACCTCGTGCGTCTTGCCGTCGAGGCCAAGAAAGCTTTCGCCCTTGCGGCCGAGGCGGGCACGGATGGCCCCCGTGAGCTTGTCGGCATCATAAACATGCAGCGGCCGCCCGCGATCGAGACTGATGTAATTTGTGACGTCGACCAGCGCATTGATCGGCCGCAAGCCGACGGCGGTCAGCCGCTGCTGCATCCAGGCCGGAGCCGAACGGTTGCTGACGCCCGAAAGATAGCGACCCGCAAAGCAGGGACAGGCATCGGCCGCCGCCGGCGGAAACTGGAGCTCAATGGCAATGGGGCAATCGAAGCTGCCTTCGACGCCGCGCGGCGCCGCCTCGGGCTTGAGCGCTCCCAATCCAGCGGCCGCCAAGTCGCGGGCGATGCCCCTGACGCCCGTGCAGTCGGGTCGGTTCGGGGTCAACTTCACCTCGATCACCGGGTCGGCGAGCCCGGTCACCTCGGCGAAGCGCGCACCGACGCGCTGGCCAAGATCGGCTGGCAGATCAATGATGCCGTCCGCGTCATCGGAAATCTCGAGCTCGGCCCCCGACAGCAGCATGCCGGCGGACACGACGCCGCGCACCGGGCGCGCCTCGAGTGTCAGCTGCTTGCCGGGAATGTAGCTGCCGACCGGCGCAAAGACGCCGATCAGCCCGGTGCGGGCGTTGGGTGCTCCGCACACTACCTCGACGATGCCGTTGCCAGTCTCAACCTTGCACACCCTTAGCTTGTCGGCATTCGGATGCGGTTTGGCCTCCAGCACGCGCGCGATGGTAAAGGCTGCGAGCTTGGCGCCACGGTCGTCGACGCCTTCGACCTCCAGACCAATCGACGACAACTTCTCGGTCAACTCCGTCAGGGAGGCGGAGGTGTCGAGATGGTCCTTGAGCCAGGCGAGCGTGAACTTCATGGCGGCACCCGAGAACTAACCCGATACGCCGCCGGCCAGCGTCGGCACGTCGAGCGCGGCGAAGCCGTAATGCCGCAGCCAGCGAAGGTCGGCCGAAAACATGTCGCGCAGGTCGGGGATGGCGTATTTCAGCATGGTGATGCGGTCGAGGCCCATGCCGAAGGCGAAACCCTGATAGCGCTGCGGGTCGAGCCCGCAATTGGCGAGCACGTTGGGGTGTACCATGCCGCTGCCGAGGATCTCGAGCCATTGTCCGGGTTTGCCGATCGCCGCCGCGTCGATATCGACCTCCATCGACGGCTCCGTGAAGGGAAAGTGCGAGGCACGAAACCGCATGCGCACCTCGTCGACCTCGAAAAATGCCTTGCAGAACTCCTCCAAGCACCATTTGAGATGGCCGAGATGGGTGCTTTCGTCGATCACCAGACCCTCGATCTGGTGGAACATCGGCGTGTGTGTGGCATCGCTGTCGATGCGGTAGACGCGGCCCGGCACGATGATGCGTATCGGTGGCCTCTGCGCCAACATGGTGCGAATTTGCACGGGACTAGTATGGGTGCGCAGCAACAGACGCCTTCCATCCGCCTGGGGCTGAAAATAGAAGGTGTCATGATCCTGCCGGGCAGGATGTTCCGGAGGAATATTGAGCTTGGTGAAGTTGAAGTCGTCGGTCTCGATGTCGGGGCCCTCGGCAATGGCGAAGCCCATATCACCAAAGATCTCCGCAACCTCGTCGAACACGTGGCTGACCGGATGGATGCGCCCGTCCTGCACCGGCCCGAGACGCACCGGCAGACCGATGTCGGCGCGCTCGCTGGCAAGCCGGGCGCGCAACAGGGCGCGGTCGAGTTCGAGCCTCCGGCCCTCCAAGGCCTCACTCACGCGTTGCTTGAGCCCGTTGACCGCCTGGCCGAAGCTCTTGCGCTCCGCGGGCGCCAGCGTACCGAGCCGCCCCATCAAGTCGGCGACACGGCCCTTACGCCCGAGCGCGGAGATGCGCGCCTCTTCCAGCGCCTTGAGGTCGCCCGCGCCGCCAATTTCGGCGAGCAGGGCGCGCTCGAGCGCGGCAATGTCGATGTCCTGTGCCATTCTCTGCTGACCGGGACCTTAGCCCCGGGACCCAACCTCCCCTCGAGACCCGCGCTGGACACGCGAGGTGACGCTTGTGGCGTCCGTTGCCGCGGCCGCGTCGGCCGCCGCTGAGATGACGGCTAGGCCGCCCGCAACTGTGCGGCGGCTTGGTCGCACAAGGTCTTGAACCCGGCGGCATCCTTGACGGCGAGGTCGGCCAGCACTTTGCGGTCGATGGCAATCCCGGCCTTGTTGAGGCCATCGATAAATCGGCCGTAGGTCATTCCATGCTCGCGCACGGCCGCGTTGATGCGCTGGATCCAGAGCGCGCGGAAGGTCCGCTTCTTGCGCTTGCGGTCGCGGTAGCCATACTGCATGGCCTTTTCGACCGCTTGTTTGGCGACGCGAATGGTGTTCTTGCGCCGGCCGTAATAGCCTTTGGCCTTCTTCAGGATTTTCTTGTGCTTGGCATGGGCAGTGACGCCGCGCTTGACGCGTGCCATGGCAATACTCCGTCAGCTGTCGATGAACGAGCCGCGCTGCGCGGCGGCTCAGCGGTTGTAGGGCATATATTTTTTGACGATGCGGGCATCGCTGTCGTTCAGCACCATGGTGCCGCGCGCGCTGCGCACAAATTTGGTCGTGCGCTTGATCATGCCGTGGCGCTTGCCCTGCGCCTGCGCCTTGACCTTGCCCGTGCCCGTCATCTTGAAGCGTTTCTTGGCACCACTCTTGGTCTTCAACTTGGGCATTTTGCTCTCCTCGATCGCCCGCGCACGGGCCCTGGCCGGGGCCAGACAGCGCGGCTGGTTTGAAGCATGAAAAGCCGCCACGGCATGCCCCGCCGGGCGGCTTTGCGGTTGCTCTCATACGGCGATCGGGCGAGGCGCGCAACGACTTTCCGCCGCCGCAGAGCCGGACCGGCGGGGAACCCCGAGGCCCTGGTTAGCCCTGCGCGATGGGCCGCGCTGCTAGCGCGGGGCCAGCACCATCACCATCTGGCGGCCTTCCATGCGCGGCTCGGATTCGACCTTGGCGTGCGGTTCGGTGTCCGCCTTGACGCGCTGCAGGACCTGCCAGCCGAGTTCTTGATGGGACAGCTCGCGGCCGCGAAAGCGCAACGTGACCTTGACCTTGTCCCCATCATCGAAGAAGCGCTTCATGGAGCGCATTTTCACGTCGTAGTCGTGATCGTCGATGCTGGGTCGCATCTTGATCTCTTTGATCTCGACGATCTTCTGCCGCTTGCGCGCCTCGGCGGCCTTTTTCTGCTCTTGGTACTTGTATTTGCCGTAATCGAGCACTTTGGTCACGGGCGGGTTGGCATCTGGCGAAATCTCAACCAGATCGAGCCCCGCGGCCGTGGCACGCGCCAGCGCGTCGGCAATCGGCACCACGCCGACATTATCCCCATTTTCATCGATCAATCGCACTTCGCGGACCCGGATGTCCTCATTCATCCGTGGACCAGCGGGCTCGCGCTCAGGCGCGGCCCTCATTGGGCGTCGTATAGGGCAGTCTCCTTCAATAGTTTCCGATGCGTTCGCAGCTCTAAAGCTTCAGGTGAGCACATACGGCACCCCTCAGGGTGCGCCAAAAACGCCCAGCCAGCGGGCTGACATTCGAAAAGAAAGCGCCGCAAGTCAAGTATCCGGGCCAATTTACCCCTGCCCATCGCTTTAACGCCAATGCTCGGCGATCCAGGGCGTGGCCCGAACGTGCTTGTATAACCGCTTCCAAGGGCTTTTTACCGGCCAATGCCCGTCGCGCGCTTCATCGGGGTCGGGTTTGCCGGTGAAGGCCACCACCTTGGTCCCCGCCGGCAACTTAGGCACCACGAAGAAATTGAGGGGCCAGCGCGGCAGCAGCGAATGCTTGAAGCTGAGGCACCATTCGGGCGGCCAAAACGCCATGTCCTTGGCTTCCCCGGAAATGTATTTTTGCGAGTTACGGTAGCGCGCTAGAAAGCGTTCCCCATCCCGGTGAAACTCGTCGAAAATGTAGGTCATGCGCCCCACCGGAAAGCGGTAGACCGAGGTGTTGCCGACGCGCAGGTGTGGCTCCGACCAGTTGCGGGCGACGCAGTAGCGCCCCGGCTCGAAATCGAAAAACTCATCGAGCGAGCCGGTGATGACCACGTCGAGATCTAAAAACAAGACATCGCCGGCCAGATCGAGCAGGGGAGCCTGCCACAGCGAGATCTTGCGCCAGCCCAACCACTGCACGCGCTCGGGAATATTGATGGGCGGCAGCGGCGCGGTCTCGACGCCTGCCTCGATGCCGTGCGGTTGCTCGGTAAAGCAGATGATGCGCGTCGGCCGGCGCGTGTGGCGGCGGATCATGGAGGCCAGGCGATTGACATAGTCAACGCCATAGCGCGTGCCCCACTTCATGCAGATGATGGTTTGTTGTTGCATCGGCTTGACCGCTGGCTGAGCTCTGGGCGCGCGCCCCTCATGACTGCGGGCGGGAATGGAGGAGGGATGGTCGCCCTGTCAAGGGGTGAGCCCGGCGCCGAAGCGGTCGGCCAAGCGCGTGCCGAGCAGACGATCGTAGACCGCCAGCGTCAGGCGCTGCAGCTCGCGCACGGAATAATTTGCCATCACGAACGCGCGCGCCCGCTGCCCCATGGCCTGGCGTGCCGCCGCCGGTAGCGCCAGGGCATTGAGAATCGCGCCGGCGAGCGCCTCGGCATCCCCCGGGGGCACCAGCCATCCGGTTGCCGCGGCCTCGCCGACCGCGGAGGCGGCGCGCACCGCCTCCGGCAGAGCGCCGATTTCCGAGACAATGACGGGCCGGCCCATGGCTTGCGCCTCCGCCGCAACGCGGCCGAAGCCTTCGGGTTCGGTCGACACCATCAAGGCCACGTCGGCCGCCGCCAGACCGGCCGGCATATCCTCGAGGTGACCCACAAGGCGCACCCGGCCCTCCAGCTCGGCCGCGCGGATCTCAGCCTTCAGACCGGCAGCATAGCCCGCGCGCGGTCCCGCATCGCCGGCGAGCACAAAGACAAGATCGTCGCCAGCCCCTGCTGTTGCCAGCCGCCGGGCCGCCTCGATGACAACCCCCTGGCCCTTGAGCGGGGTGAGACGCGCCGCATGCAGGATGACACGTTGCGAGGGCAGCACCCCCCAGCGGTGTCGCAGCTCGGCAATGCGCTCTGGCGCCACCGCCTCGGGTGCGAAGCGCTCCAGGTCGACGCCACGATAAATGACGGCAATGCCGTCGTCGGGCTTGCCGTAGCGGCCTTTGATTGAGCGGGCCGTATAGCCCGAGTTGGCAATGACGACGTCGCCGCGCGCCATTACGCCGTTGTAGAGGTTCTTGAGTCGGCTGCGTTCCCGATAGGCCCCATGGTAGGTCGTCACCAGCGGCAAGCCGAGGCTGCGCGCGGCGAAGAGCGCGCTCCAAGCCGGCGCGCGGCTGCGGGCGTGCAGCAGGCTCACGCCCTCGCGCCGGGCCAGCGCCTTGAGACGGCGCGAATTCGCCAAGATGCGCGCGGGGTTTTTGCTGGCGACCGGCAGCCGTTCGAGCTCACCGCCAGCCGCCACGATGCGCGCGGCCAACCTGCCGCCTTCGCTGACCACCAGGGCGCGGCCCCCGGCTTTGACGATCGCCTCCGTCACCTCCACGCTGGTGACCTCAGCGCCACCCGCGTCAAGGTTGGGAACAATTTGTGCAATCGTGGGCCGCGCGTCAGGCAAGGAGGCTCCCTCGCAGGATGAAAGGCTCGCTGGTTTCAAGCACGGGCCTCCCCGCCCCGCAAGGGCGAGGCGGCGCTGCCCCCAGCGTTGCCGCGGATGGACAAGCCGTCCCCTTCAATGCCATAGGAGGCCCGCGCCTCCGGCCGATCGCACCCTCCGGCGTGCGGTGCGGGAAGGCGCGGGGATGCGCAGGTGCCAAGAGGTCGCAGCCTCCCGATTGGAGCCACACGCACGGCTTTTTGATGGACCCACAGGCAGAGCTTCGCGCCAAAATCGCCTCCGGCACCGCCGTTGTCGGCATCTATGGGCTGGGCTACGTCGGTTTGCCCCTCGCACTGGCAATTCATGCGCGCAGCCGCTACCGCGTGATCGGCTTTGATATCGATCAGCAGAAGATCGACAGCCTGAACGAGGGCCGCTCCTATTTTCGACATCTGCCGTCCGAAAGCATCGCCCGCATGTGCGCGTCAGGACGCTTTTCGGCCACGAGCGAGTTTCAACGCACGCGCGAGGTCGATGTCGTGCTCATGTGCGTGCCGACCCCGCTCAATCGCTACCGCGAACCCGATCTCTCCTATGTGACCAACACGGCGCGCTCGATCTTGGAGTACGTCCGTCCGGGTCAGCTCCTGGTGCTGGAATCGACCACCTATCCCGGCACCACGCGCGATTTGTTGATGCCGATCTATCGACAGCGTGGGCTCGCACTCGGCCGGGATGTGTTTTTAGCCTATTCGCCTGAGCGCGAAGATCCGGGCAATGCCGAGTTCGAGACTTCCAGGATCCCCAAGATCGTCGGGGGTGACGGCGAGCCGGCGCGCGATCTGGCTGTCAGCTTCTATAGCGCCTTTGTCGACAAGGTCATCCCGGTGTCGTCGACCGCCTGCGCAGAGGCCGTGAAACTGACGGAGAATATTTTCCGTGCCGTCAATATTGCGCTCGTCAACGAGCTCAAGCTCATCTACGGGGCGATGGGCATCGACATCTGGGAGGTGATCGAGGCCGCCAAATCGAAGCCGTTTGGCTATATGCCGTTCTACCCCGGTCCAGGACTCGGCGGCCATTGCATCCCGATCGACCCGTTTTATTTGACCTGGAAGGCGCGCGAGTATGGCATCTCCACGCGCTTCATTGAGCTCGCCGGGGAAATCAACACCGTCATGCCACGCGTGGTCATCGAACGCCTGGCCGAAGCGCTCGATCGCCGCCTCGGCCGGCCGCTCTCGGGCAGCCGCGTCCTGATCATCGGCCTCGCCTATAAGCGCAACATCGATGATCTGCGCGAAAGCCCTTCGCTCAAGCTGATCGAACTTTTGCAGGCCCGCGGCGCCACGGCCGACTATCACGACCCCTACATCGCCAGCATCCCGAGCACGCGGGAACATGCTGAGCTGGCCGGTCGCGCCTCTGTTTCCCTCGCCAGCGCCGACCTCGCCGCCTACGACGCGGTCTTGATTGCCACCGATCACGACGGCATCGACTACGGCGCGCTGGTGGCCGGCGCCAAGCTTGTGGTCGATACGCGCAATGTCTGCGAGCGCAGCGGGATTGCGGCCGATAACGTCGTGAAAGCCTGAGGCACCATGGGGCCGGCGGACGATATCGTTTCGTTTCTGCGGGTGGGCAGCGGGGCCGCCGAACGCCGCATTGCCTACCTGAGCGGCGCGGGGCGTACCCCGGGCGTGCTCTGGCTGAGCGGCTTTTGCTCGGAGATGACCAGCACCAAAGCCTCGGCGCTGGCCGCGTGGGCCAAACAACAGGGGCTTGCCTTACTGCGCTTCGACTATTCGGGCCACGGACGCTCCGGCGGGGAGCTGCAAGAGGGCAGCATCAGCCGCTGGCTTGAGGAGGCCGAGGCGGTTTTCACACAGCTGAGCCGCGGCCCCCAGGTCCTGGTCGGCTCCAGCATGGGCGGCTACATCGCCCTTTTGCTGCTGCGGAAGTTGCTGGCGCGGGCCGCCAGCGAAGCAGAGCGCATTCGTGCCTTGGTGCTGATCGCACCGGCCTGGGACATGACCGAGTTGATGTGGAACAATCTGCCGGCGAGCGCGCGGCAGACCATCTCATCGACCGGCGTTTACCTGCGACCCTCGCGCTACGGCGACGGCCCCTATCCCATCACGCGGAGCCTGATCGAGGATGGCCGCCGGCATTTGATCGCCGAAGCGCCCTTCGACCCGGGGCGCCCGCTGCACATTCTGCATGGGCTGCAGGACCCAGACGTGCCCTGGGAGCACACGCTCGATCTCGTCGCCCACCTCGCCGGCGACTGGACGCGGGTGTCGGCGGTCCCCGACGGCGAGCACCGCCTGTCACGGCCGCAGGACCTCAGCTTGCTGCTCGAGATCGTCGACGACTTCACCCGCGCTTGACGCCCTGAGCCTCAGCGCCCCCAAGGGCGCGCAAACTCGGCCGTGTCGAGCGCCCCGGCGCCGTCGGCCAGCGCACGCTGCAAGGCGACGGAACCGGCAGCCACCGCCAGGGGCTCCGGCACCACCCACACGGCATAGTCTTCGGTTGCCAGCGCATGCTGACAGGAGAGGCGGCCGACATCGAGCCGACAGCTCGAATCGGCGCCGACGGGCTGGCCACGCCGGCGGTCGTGTTTCAGAACGTGCAAATCGACCGGCTGCAGGTAACCGGGCAGACGCCCCAGATCGATCGCGCGAAATACGCAGGCGAGTGCGTCGCGGCAGGCCCCGGCGCGCTCGCCCCAGGTGTTGATGAACCCCAAGGCGCGACGGCCCGGCAGAAATCGCGCTGGGCGCTCGGCGCCACGGCTGACGTAACATCCATCAGCCACGCACAAGATGGGATCGGCCGTGCGGTAGCCGCGGCGGATGCCATAGCTCCCCGGCGCCAACCATAACAGGACCGTCACCTCCGTGTCCTGCAACCGTCGCGATCGAGGCTCGTCCGCGGCGGGGGGCTCAACCTCACCGCGGCCAGGCGCGGGCGTCTCCGCGCGCGGGGCGTCCCAGCCCGGTTCCATGGCGAGGCGCAGTCCTGGTGCCAGCGTGGACCGGCTCCCCTCGGCCAATACCTCTCGCTCTGCGCTAGGGCCCAATGGCGCGGCGGCCGCAGCGTGCGCCAGCAGGTCCGCCGCCACGGGTCGCGGCGCGCTGGCGGGCCCAGGGCGCGCTTGGCTCTGCGGCTCGCCGCGTCCCGACGCGGCCCAGGCTGTGACGGCGAGGAGCGCGATCCCCGCACGACGACCCCATCCCGCCATGGTCACCCCCCGAAGTACTCCTGCTCCGGCCGGCGCATCGCGCTCTGGCCGCCGCCATCGCCGAGCCGCCTTGGCGAGCGCGGCTGAGTGTGCCTGGCGTTTGCGGCGGAAAGCAGGAGCTGGCCGCACGTCCCGCGCACGGCTCAAACGCCGAGCAGGGAGCGCAGGCCCTCCCGGTAGGTGGGATAGAGGAGCTCAACACCCAGATCCCGCCGCAGGCGCTGATTGCTGACGCGCCGGCTCTCCGTCCAGAAGCTGGCCGCAAGCCCCGTCAACCCCGCCTCTGCATAGGTAATCTCCGGCGGTGGCGGTAGCCGCAAGAGCTCTGCTGCATAGGCAACCACATCCTGCGGCGGCGCCGGTTCGTCATCGCTGACATTAAAGAGGCGATGGCCCGTGTCCCGGTCGATCGCCGCCGCCAGCGTACGGGCAATGTCGTCGACGTGGATCCGATTGAAGATCTGTCCCGATTTAATGATGCGCCGCGCCGTGCCGCTTTTGAGGTTGTCGAGCACGCTGCGCTGCGGCCCATAGATGCCCGCCAAGCGAAAGACGTCCACGCGCGGGCCACCGTCCTGGCTCAAAGCGAGCCAGGCGGCTTCGGCCTCGAGCCGGCGCAAGCTTCGCTCCGTGGTGGGCCGTGTCGGGCTCGTTTCATCGACCCACGCCCCCTGCCAATCGCCATACACCCCCACGCTCGACAGGTAGCCGATCCAGGCGAGCTGCGGCAGGCGGGCGAGCTCGTCGCGATAGTGGCGCAACACCACGTCGCCTTCGAGGTCAGGCGGAATGCTGACGAGGGCATGCGTGGTGCCCGCGAGCGCGCGCTTGACCTCCTCGGAGGCTCGGTCTCCCGCATAGGCCACCAGGCTCAGACCCGGCAGCGGCGGCGCCAGCGCGCGCACAGCCGTTTTCGTGCCCGCGTACGTCATGTCGCGCGGAGCCAGCCGACGCACCAGGGCCTCGGCGGTGTAGCCAAATCCGAAGCAGAAGAGCCGCATTACGGCGTCTCCGCAGCCCACTCCGTCAAAACCGCTCCGTCGTGCTCGCGCGCTCGGTGACGGGCGCGGGCCTGCCGCCACACCTCGGGTGCGGCAAGCCGCTGCAGGGCCCACACGGCCATCGCGCGCACCAGCGGAGAGGCATCCTCCAACAAGCGCTCGATCAAGGGGACGAGATGGGGCTCGCCGGAGTTGCCTGCGGCAATGAGGGCGTTGCGCAGCACGCGGTCGCGGCCCGTGCGCTTGACCGGCGTCCCGGCGAAACGCCGGCGAAAGGCGGCATCGTCGAGCGCCAGTAGCTCCGCCAGCGGCACCGAGGCGGCGCCGGCCTCTGCCGCCAGCCGCGTTGCCCGTGCCGCCGTGGCGAACTTGTTCCAGGGGCACACGGCCAGGCAATCGTCGCAGCCAAACACGCGATTGCCCATGGGCTGCCGGAATTCCAGCGGGATATGGCCCTTATGCTCGATCGTCAGGTAGGCGATGCAGCGGCGGGCGTCGAGCTGATAGGGCGCCGGGAAGGCCGCGGTCGGGCACACCTCCATGCAGCGCTGACAGCTGCCGCAATGGTCGACCTCGGCGGCATCGGCTTCCAGCTCCGCGGTGGTCAGAATTGCCCCCAAAAACAGCCAGGAGCCAAAGTCGCGCGACACCAAGTTGGTATGCTTTCCCTGCCAGCCGAGGCCCGCCGCCTCGCCCAGTGGCTTCTCCATCAGCGGGGCCGTGTCGACGAAAACCTTCACCTCCGCTCCGCCCTCGGCTGCCAGCACGCCGGCAACACGTTTGAGCCCGGATTTGACGACGTCGTGA
>Ga0075425_100001151_pt1 | contig 25646 bp, 18 predicted proteins | sample SoiMethybrSBSTD4_FD_75300 | JGI IMG/M metagenome (GOLD analysis project Ga0075425, IMG submission 75300) | Bulk soil microbial communities from a Populus tree surrounding site in Tennessee, USA - Soil MetaG P. TD hybrid SBSTD4 | ecosystem: Environmental > Terrestrial > Soil > Tree plantation...
ATATTCCAAGGCGAGCTATCGCTGGAACAGCTGTTCTTTTTGCGGCCGGTGCCTGGCTGGGCCTATTACAAGACGCCGATCGAGAGCCTGTATATGTGCGGGTCGGCGACCCATCCGGGTGGCGGAATTATGGCGGCGCCGGGGCGGATTGCGAGCCAGGTGATTTTGAAAGAGTGGAAGGGCGGTTCGTCGGGCAAGAACCATTCTTCGCGGCCGGCGGCGCCCGCCGCGGCACAGGGGAAGTGACGATGCCACTGGGACAAAAAGTGGTCATCGTTGGCGGCGGGCACAACGGATTAATCACCGCGTTTTACCTGGCCAAGGGCGGATTCAAGCCGGTGGTGCTGGAAGGCCGCGAGATGGTGGGCGGCGGCGCGGTCACCGAGGAGTTTCACCCGGGATTTCGTGCTTCTACGCTGGCGCATACGCTCGGGCCGCTACGCGCGGACGTGGCGCGCGACGTGGGCGTGGAGAAATTCGATTGCCAGATTTTCGAGCCAGACCCGCGAGTGTTTTCTCCTTCCCTGGACGGCCGCGGGCTGCTGTTTTATTCCGACGCTGCGAAGACAGCGGGCGGCATCGCTCGCATTTCTGCGAAGGACGCGGAGAAGTACACACAATTTGCCGCGGCGCTGGAAGAAATCGCGGGCGTTTTTGCGCAGCTCGGTTCGATTACGCCACCGGCGATCGACAAGCCGACGCCCGAAGATTTATGGAACCTGTTCAAGGCCGGGCGCGGAGTACGCGGACTCGGGAAAAAGAGGATCTTTGATTTGTTGCGATGGGGTCCGATGGCGGTGGCGGACTTCGTGGCGGAGTTTTTTGAAACGGAACTGATCCGCGCGACGATTGCGGCGCGGGGGGTTTTTGGTACGGCGCTCGGACCGTGGTCGGCGGGGTCGACTGCGGTGTTGCTGATGCGAGCGGCTGCGGATGCGAACCCGGTCGGTTCGGCGTCGTTTGCACGGGGCGGACTGGGGAATTTTTCGCGGGCGCTGGCGGAAGCGGCCAAGCAGGCCGGTGCGGAGATTCGCACGGATGCGGAAGTGCAACAGATTCGCACCAAGGATGGAGCAGTCGTTGGTGTGGTGCTACGCGACGGCGAAGAGATTGCGGCGGAAGCGGTGGTATCGGGCGTAGATCCCAAGCGCACTTTTTTTGATTTGCTGGATCCGACGCAACTGGACCCGCGATTCGCGCAGCGCATGAAGAATGTGCGGATGAAGGGCACGGTCGCGAAGGTGAACCTGGCTCTGGGCGATCTGCCGTCGTTTCCTTCGCTGGCGGATGCGATCGGTCAAGATGGCTATTTGCGGGCGCTGTCGGGGCGCATTCACATTGGACCGGAGATTGATTATCTGGAACGCGCGTTCGACGTTTCGAAGTACGGCGAATTTCCCAGCGCGCCGTGGCTGGATGTGACCATACCGACGATTCTGGACCCTTCGCTGGCTCCGGATGCCAGGCATGTGCTTTCGGCGTATGTGCAGTTTGCGCCGTTCGCGCTGAAGGATGGCAGCTGGGATGTGCGGCGCAAAGAACTGGGCGAAGTAGTGGTCAAAACGCTGGTGCCGTATGCGCCGAATCTGCCGGGGCTGGTGGAAGGAATGCAGGTGATTACGCCGGCGGATCTGGAGAAGAGTTACGGATTCACCGGCGGGCACATTTTTCATGGCGAGCTGGCGCTGGACCAGCTATTCACGATGCGGCCGGCTCTGGACTGGGCGCGGTACAAGACACCGGTGCGCGGATTATTCATGTGCAGCAATGGCACGCACCCTGGGAACGGGTTGACCGGCGCGAGCGGAGCCAACGCCGCGAAAGAAATTATTCACGAACTTAGATAGCCGAAACAATCTCCATGATATTGCAACTTCTGCATTGGCTTGGATTTTTGAAACTGCGGACCGCCGTAGGTTATAAAGGCCAAATTGCGTTCCAGTGGCCCGCCTCTTCAGAGGCGGACTATCACTTGTTGTTGGCTATCGAAGAAGCGATCACAACCGGATTAGGACCAATTGGTCTAGTCGGTGTCCACGATATCGGTGGCGGAGAAATGAATGTGTTCATCCACACGAATGATCCCACGACTGTGTTGGGAAAGGCCATGTCTCTGATTCACGGCAATTACAACGGGAAAGAACTGATGGTGGGATACCGAAAGTTTGCAGAGGACGACTATACCCCGATGTTTCCACCTGGATGGACTGCATTCCAGGTCTCCTGAGGTGAGATTTTCCGGACGATGACGATCGATCGAAATCATCTACTTGAATTGAGTCGCCGAGAAGAGCAGAAGTTCATTGCGGAACATCCTCAGTCGGCGGAGCTGTACGCGCGGGCCAAACGTTCGCTGCTCGGCGGCGTGCCGATGAACTGGATGAACAAGTGGGCGGGAGCGTTCCCGGTGTTTGTGGCGAAGGCGAAGGGTGCGCATTTTACCGATGTGGACGGGCGCGAGTATGTGGACTTGTGTCTGGGCGATACGGGCGCGATGACGGGACATTCGCCGGATGTGGTCGCCGCTGCGATTGCGAAGCGGGTTCGCGAAGGCATTACCTTGATGTTGCCGACCGAGGATTCGCTGTGGGTTGGGGAGGAACTGAAGCGGCGGTTCGGTTTGCCCTACTGGCAGTTCGCGCTAACGGCAACGGACGCGAATCGGTTTGCGATTCGAATCGCGCGGGAGATTACGCAGCGGCCGAAGATTCTGGTCTATCACTACTGTTATCACGGGACAGTGGACGAGTCTTTTGCAGGGCTGCATGACGGCATAGTCGGGCCGCGGCGGGGAAACATTGGGCCGCCGGTGAACCCGGCGGAGACGACGCGGGTGGTGGAGTTCAACGACTTGAATGCCCTCGAAGATCAGCTGAAGCATCACGATGTGGCAGTGCTGCTGGCCGAGCCGGCGATGACCAACGTTGGAATTATTTTGCCGGACGCCGGCTATTGGCAATCGGCGCGGGAACTGATGCGTAAGTATGGGGCGCTGTTCATCGCGGATGAGACGCACACGATTTGTGCGGGACCGGGCGGCTGCACGAAGGCGTGGGGACTCGATCCCGACTTTGTGGTGTTCGGCAAGCCGATCGGAAGTGGAATTCCGGGCTCGACGTATGGTGTGACGGAAGAAGTAGCACAGCGGATTTCGGCACGAATTGCGCTGGAGGACTGCGACGTGGGCGGGATCGGTGGGACGCTGGCGGGGAATGCACTATCGCTGGTGGCGATGCGCGCAACGCTGGAAAATGTTCTTACGACCAAGGCTTACGAGGTGATGATCCCGCTGGCGAAGCGTTTCAACGATGGGGTGGCGGCCGAGATCAAGAAAGGCGCACTGCCGTGGAACGTAATTCAGCTAGGCGCCCGAGCGGAGTATCACTTTTCCGAGAAGGCATCGCGGAATGGCGGTGCGTCTGCCGCAGTGGCGGATTTTGACTTGGAACGGTTGCTGCATCTTTACGCACTCAATCGCGGTGTTCTACTTACACCATTTCACAACATGGCTCTTATGTGCCCGGCGACTACCGCCGCGGACGTGGACTTGCATACGCGAATCTTTGGCGAGGCTTTAGCCGAACTTACAGCCTAGAACGCTCGACCGAAGTACCCGGCTCTGAAGAGCGGCAGGCGCGCTAGCGAGAACCGGAAGCCACGCTGTAAACTAGATATTTGCGATAGGCGGAGGAACGAACATGGCGACGGCGGAAGCGAAGTTGCACAAGGCGGAATTTGCGAACGAGCCGTTCGTGGATTTTACGAAGGCCGAGAACAAAGCGGCTATGGAAGCGGCGCTTAAGAAAGTGGCGAGCGAATTTGGCCGCGAATATCCGATGCACATCGACGGGCAGGAAGTCCGCACGGCGGAGAAGATCAAGTCCACGAATCCGTCGCACCCGTCGCAGGTAATCGGCATCGTGCAGGGCGCGACCGCGGAACAGGCACGGCAGGCGATTGAATCGGCCCACGCGTATTTCGCCACATGGAAGAAAGTACCGGCGGAGCAGCGCGCGGAAGTGTTATTTCGCGCGGCAAGTATCATTCGTCAGCGTAAGTTCGAACTTTCCGCGCTGATTTGTTACGAAGTGGGCAAGTCATGGGCGGAAGCGGATGCCGACGCCGCGGAAACAATCGACTTCCTGGAATTTTATGGGCGCGAGATGCTGCGGCTAAATGGGCCGCACAAGGTTACGCCATACCAGAATGAGCGCAACTTCATGGTGTACATCCCTTTGGGCGCGGGCGCGGCGATTCCGCCGTGGAATTTTCCCGCGGCGATCGCGACGGGAATGACGGCTGCGGCGCTGGTCGCGGGAAATACGGTGGTGCTGAAGCCTTCGGAAGAGTCTTCGGTTATCGCCGCGAAGATGGTGGAGATTTTATACGAAGCGGGAATTCCGAAGCAGGCGCTGCAATTTGTTACCGGACTGGGCGAAGTTGCGGGCGACGCACTGGTGAAGCATCCAAAAACGAGGTTCATTGCGTTCACCGGCTCGAAAGACGTAGGCCTGCTGATCAGTGAAGCGGCGGGCAAACGGCAGCCGGGACAGCTATGGATCAAGCGCGCCGTGCTGGAGATGGGCGGCAAAGATGCGACGGTTGTAGATGACGAAGCCGACGTGGACGCTGCGGTTGAAGGTGTGGCGCTGGCTGCGTTCGGGTATCAGGGCCAAAAGTGTTCCGCATGTTCGCGCGCGATCGTTACGGAAAAAGTGTACGACGCGTTTGTGCAAAAGCTGGTGGAGCGCGCGAAGAAAGTGACCGTGGGGCCGGCAGAAGATCCGGCGAACTACATGGGTCCCGTGGTCAGCGAAGGCGCGATGAACGGAATCTTGAGTTACATCGAAGTCGGAAAGAAGGAAGGCAAGGTAGTGCTGGGAGGAGGACGCGCGCCCGGAGATGGCTACTTTGTTCAGCCCACGATTATCGCGGACGTGAACCCGAAAGCGCGAATTGCGCAGGAAGAGATTTTTGGACCCGTGCTGGCGGTAATCAAGGCCAGAGATTTTGATGAGGCGCTGCAGATTGCGAACGATACGGAGTTCGGGCTGACGGGCGCGGTGTATTCGAAGAACAAGGCGAAGCTGGAGAAGGCGGAAGAGGCTTTCCACGTTGGCAACTTGTATTTGAACCGCAAATGCACGGGCGCGATGGTGGGCGCGCATCCGTTTGGTGGATTCAACATGTCGGGCACGGATTCGAAGACGGGCGGCAAGGATTACTTACTGCATTTCCTGCAGGCGAAATCGATAGCAGAAAAGGTGCAGTGAGGTTACGCTGCTGCTGCGCGATTCGACAGGAATTTCACCACCCGGAAGATAGGATAGCTGGCGACGAGGATGCCCAAGGCCCAGGGTGTGTTCACACGATCGGTATAGACGGCACCGGCGAGGAAGAGCAGGGAAGCCGCGAGTGCGGCGCCGGTGGTCCATGGATAGCCCCAGGCGCGATAAGGTCGCGGCAAATCCGGCTCTTTAGAACGCAGGCGAAACGTCGCAATGAAGGAAAGGGTGTAGTTGGCAACGAAGAAAAATGCCAGCATGTCAATCACGCGGATGAATTTCTGGAAAATGCAGAAAGCCATGCCGACAGCAGTGCTGAGGACGAGCGCAAGGACCGGAGTTCCGCCGGGATTTACACGAGAGGCAGCCCGGAAAAACAGGCCGTCGCTGCTCATGGCATAAAGAGTGCGCGTGGAAAAGAGCTGGCAAGCGTTTATGCAGCTGAGCAGTGACACCAGCATGATCGAACGAATGACCGGGTCGCCATAGACTCCAAAAATCCGCGTAGCGGCTGTGCCCAGGGCAAATCCGTTGCCGATAATTTCGTTCATCGGAAGAACATAGGCGACGGCGGCGCTGAGCAAGAGGTAAATTCCGATGATGGAGAAAACGCTGCCGAAAATGGCGCGCGGAACATCACGGCCCGGATCTTTGACTTCTTCGCCAAAGTAAATCACTCCGTCCCAGCCATCCACTGTGTAGATTACTTTTTGCAGCGCCATCATGAAGCCGGCGACGAGCAGCCATCCGGTCGGCAGGGGAGGAACTGCATTTGGGTTTCCCGCGGCCTGGTGCGAAGGCCCGCCGAGGACGAAGCAAGCTATGACCAGAATCAGGAACGCCCCGGTCTTGATCGCTGCAGTAACCAACTGGGCCAGGCTGCCCGATTTGATGCCCCGCCATTGCAGCAAAGCGAAGGCGAACAGAATCGCCACGGCGATAGTTGCGTCTTGCCCCGCCAGCGCCGGAAAAAGCACGCCTATGTAGTTTCCGATCACCAGCGCGACTACCGCATTGGTGCCGCAAGTGGAAATCCAGTCGCTCCAACCCACGATGAAGCCGGCATATTCCCCGAGCGCGCGGCGCGAATAGTTGTATTGGCCACCGCTGCGCGGAATGGCGGCGCCCAGCTCCGCGAGAGAAGACGCTCCGCAGAGCGCGTAAATGCCGCCGAGTATCCACACGCCGAGAAAAAGCCAAAGATCCGGCAACAACGCAGCGATGTATCCTTGCGCGGCTACGATGCCGGCGGCGATCGTATTGCCGATGGCCGCTGCGATTCCGAACCACATACCCAGCACTTGCAACAGCCGCCCGCGGGTCGGACGGGCTGTGGCTGCCCTGGAAGATGCATCTAAAGTAGTGGACAATGAAGGTCTCAGGTTTTCTGAGATGCGCCATGATACTGGCGAATCCCGAAAAAGCAAATCACGCATAATCATCAGAGAGTACGATTGGCATGTGCACGAACAAATATTCTTCCGTTCGCCTGAGGTGAATTTCTGGAGACTAAGCGCATTCCCACTCTACATCCCCAGATGGCGCAGACAGCGACTGACTCAGCCACGGAGGCGGTGGACGTATCGGTGGTGATACCGTGCCTGAATGAAGCAAATTCGCTCGGCATCTGTATTGAAAAAGCGTTGAAAGCCTTCCAGGATGCCGGGCTAAGCGGCGAAGTCGTGGTGGCCGACAACGGCTCAACGGACGGTTCCATCGAAATAGCGCACAAATCCGGAGCGCGAGTGGTTCCGGTGGCGCAACGTGGTTATGGGGCGGCTTTGAAAGCAGGAATTCGCGCGGCGCGCGGCCCATTCATCGTAATGGGCGATGCGGATGACAGCTACGACTTCAGTGAGGTTCCGCGATTCGTAAGCGAGTGGCGCAACGGCAGCGAAGTGGTGATGGGCAACCGGTTTGCAGGCGAAATCAAGCCGGGCGCGATGCCGTGGCACCACAAATACATCGGAAATCCGGGATTGACCGCGCTCTTGAACGTGTTGTTTCGCTCCGGCATCGGCGATTCGCATTGTGGGATGCGTGGTTTTACGCGCGATGTTTTTGAGCGCATGGATTTGCGGAGCAGCGGAATGGAGTTTGCGTCGGAATTCGTAATCAAGGCGGCGCAAATTGGCGCGAAGACTTCCGAAATTCCGATCACGCTCTGGAAAGACAAGCGCGGACGCCCGCCGCACCTGCGAAGTTTTCGCGACGGGTGGCGGCATCTGCGATTCATGCTGCTGTACGCGCCGAACTGGTTGTTCCTGTTGCCCGGCGCATTATTGATGGCGCAGGGGCTTGCGCTGGTGTTCTGGCTTTTGCCGGGCTCGCGCACGATCGGCCACCAGGTCGTGCTCGACATTCATACCATGATCTTTGGCGTGATATTTACCTTACTGGGCGCGCAGATCCTGGCCATCGGTGCGTTCGCGAAAGTCTTCAGCTACGCGGAGCGCTTTGATCGCAACACGGTTTCACTGAAACGAGTTTTGAAGCGCGTTTCGCTGGAAAAAGGATTGCTGCTCGGCGGATTGCTCTTCGTGGCTGGATTCGCAGGCTGCGCTTACATCGCGTGGCAATGGGCAGCCAGCGGATTCGGCCCCCTCGCGCAAGTGCGCGCTGTACTGTTCTGGTCCATGTGGCTGTTCCTCGGCGTGCAGATCATTTTTTCTTCGTTCTTTTTGAGCATGCTAGGCATTAGCCGCGGAACCTACATCGGCGACTACGATCTTTCCGCCGAAGAGAAAAATGCCCCTGGGGCCGCCGGCGAATAAATGGCTTACACGCAACTGGATCACTTCATCGCAAAAATGAGGTTTCGGGCGGCATACCCCTACCTGAGGCCGGATGCACGTGTATGTGACCTGGGGTGCGGCCTGGAAATGGCCTTCCTGGATTTTGCGGAGGACAAGATTGCGACGGGGGTCGGCGTCGACGATCAAGTCGAAAGCGGAACGCACGGCCGCTGGCAACGCGTTCATGCCGACCTGCGTGCCAGGCTGCCATTTGATGATGCGCAGTTCGACCACGTCGTGATGCTCGCCGTGTTTGAGCATCTGACACAGCCGGAAGCCGTGCTGCGCGAAGCCTTCCGCATCCTCGTGCCGGGCGGTTCGCTCATCATGACGTGGCCCGCCGCTCTGGTCGATCCGATCCTCAACGTGATGCACGGATTTCACCTGATCAGCGACGAAATGGAAAGCGATGAGCACCAGAAGCGCTTGCCAGCCGGCGAAGTCTTGAAAATGGCTGAGCGGGTGGGATTCGGCGCGACGGTTCACCGGACTTTTGAGATGGGTTTGAACAACTTGATGGTCGCGACGAAAATCAACCCATAAAGCAACGACGTAACCAAGTAACGAGAGTCGTCAGCTTGTCTTTCCTTAACTCGTTATTTAATTACCTTGCTGTCTCCATCCTTCGCTAATGTTCGTGGCGATCGCTCGGCGAAGTGTAGGGAGCGAGGTAGCTGTTGTCGTCATCCGGGGTAACCAGCCAGACTTTGCGGTCACGGAAGTAGTAGAAGAGTTTGGCGTCCTGATCTTCATCGATTTCGCGTGCCCAAACGATTCTTTGCGAGTCGATGTCCGCGCCGTTGAAAACCCAATCGTCATGAATGTTGTGATCCTCGCCGTAACGCACCATGACCAGATGTTTGCCCGGCAACGCTTCGAGTTTCCTCTGAACCACCTGACGGCTGACGTCGCCCTGACAGGTCCAGTAAAAGGTGTCGCACTGCTTGCGCACGAGAGCGGTGGCGGTGTCAGCGAGAAGCAGCAGGACGGACGTTCGCGCGAGGAGCGCTCCCCAGCGCCAGCTTTTCCGGCGCATCGGCCTGACATAGCGCAATGACTGCAAATAGAGAAGAACCACAATACCTACAACTGGCGACGTATAGTGCGCATTGGACCAAACCACGGCGTAGGCGCCCGCCGCGACCAGTGCCACTATGATCCAAAGCAGCCGCATGCGAGGATTGCCAAGGGCGTAATAAACTCCCGGCGCGGCAAGAAACATTCCCCACCAGCCGAAAGCTGAAAAAAAACGGACCGTTTTCAGCCAAGTCAGGCACTTCACGCTTTCCCAAGTGTGGTCGTATTCCTCCCGTTCCCAGCCGTTGTAAAACTCTTCGAACTGCTGATTGCGGTAGTGCAGCGGCGGCTTGGAGGCCTGGAAGAGAAGCATTGGGGCAGTGTGGTACGTGCGGACGTTGAGTGTTTCCGGGAAAAGCATAGCGTGCCCGGTCAGATCGCGGTTGTAGGCGGCCATGCCGGCGGCAGTAAGAGTTAAAACAACGAGAATCGGGAGCAAAATGATCTTCCAGCGCGCCGAAGAAGTGAAACGCGGGGACGCCGTGCCGAACAGCCAGTAGAGGAGGTAGAGGCCGGCGGGCAGGCTGAACAGAAGGCCTTCGTAGGGGCGGCTGTTGGCGAGGATCGCGAGCCCGAGCGCCAACAAAAAGGCGTCACGAATAGCGGGCTTGCGGCGAATCCTGGCAAGTGCGCCGAGAACAAGCGCGCCGCCAACGGCTCCGACGGCTCCGCCCCAGTAGCTGTTGATCCAGTAGCTGGTGATGCAGAACTTGAGCCACACAATTACGCCACCGAGCAACGCCCAACGTGATGGCACCCAGGCCAGCAGCATCCAGTAAATTGCTGCGACCATGAGGCCGCAGCTGAGGAGCACGCCGATCCATGGATCGCCGAGAAGCTGGCCCCATGCGAGCATGATCCCCTGAGCGGGCGGATACATCGAGGCGTAGCGAGGAAAGAAGTTGACGTGGAAAGTTTCCAGGCTGATCCACATCGGATGCGGCGGATTGGAGAGTCGTCCGTGCGCAAACGTATCGGCCATGAGCAAGTAACTGAACTCGTCGTGGATACCCGGGACGGGAACGGGAAAGCGCGAGAGCAGAGCAACACGTAAAACGACGACTGAAAGGAAAAGGACAGAGCCGCACAGCAAACGTTTATGGGCGACTGCACCGAGCGTCCGCCAAGCGAGGGCGGTAACTTGTGCAGTGGCGCGGGGAAAAGCCAGTTGCACGGCGGGCAGGATGGCTGCGCCAACCAGGGAAAAGAGCAGTGTTTGTCCAAGCGGCTGGAGATCAGGCGGGTCGGGACAAATCATCGGCAAGAATCATACAGGATTCGCAGCCGCTCACGCTGAAGGGCTGATTACCGTCCTGCGCGTGGAGCTTTCCGCCGATAGGACGATGCCGTCGATGATTCGAGGCGTATTCATTGAATTGAGCTTGCGGAGAGCGATTCGCGCGAGATGGGTTTACCGTGGAGGAAGATGGTAGAGATGGAATCGTAGGCGTCGAGGGATTGCAGCGGAGACTTGTTGAGGAGAAGGAGGTTGGCGATTTTGCCGGGTTCGATGGTGCCTAGCAGTCCATCGAGTTTGAGTTTGCGCGCGTTGTTGATTGTGACGGCCTTAAAGATTTGGGTCAGGGACAGGCCGGCTTTGTGGAGTTGCTGCATTTCGAGATAGCCGTTGAGGCCGGGAAGGTTTCCGTAGGTGGGGCCGGAAGGCGTGTCGGTTCCGAAAACGAAGTTGGCATCCTTTTGCGCGAGGTAAGCTGTGGCCTGGCGGACGCGGCGGAGCGGGCCCTGGTCGTAGATTTTGCGAAATTGTTCGGCGGGCAAGTGATCTTCATTGATTTCATTGCCGAACCATTGACCTTCGGGCGAGCGGAACCAAGCCAGGAGTTCCCTGGGCACAACTTTGGCGACGTCCGGAGACCCTAGAAATTCGGGCTCGAAATAGACACGTTCTCCTTCGAGCACCTGGATGGTGGGCTGATAGCCGATTTGAGCTGCGGCGATTCCGTCGAGAGTGGTTTTGATTTCGGCGGGCAGTTGCGGCTCACTGTCGAGCACTCGGTCGCGGTCTTTCCAGTGCCACATGCCGTGCGCAATGACGTCGACGTTGCCGGCGAGGCCGAATTTTTGCGATTCGAAGGAATTGCCGTGCAGGAACAGCACCAGATTGGACTGCGTGGCGGCGCGGCGCGTCTCCGCGATCATTTCCGGGATGATTACGGGCAAGCGGAAATTGTCGGCGAAGCCGCGCTCGAAGAATGTTTTGACGCAGATGGCGCCGGAATTTTTGACGCGTGCGACGTCCGCAGCGGGAGTGTGGTCTTCCGGCTTGTACTCATTGGGAATTTTGGCAGCCTGCGCGGGGTCGTAAATAAAGTTGGGAAATTGCTTGAAGCGCTGTTCAGCCGGCCAGAAAGACATAGGGTAGCCGTTGGCCAGGGGCAAAGATTCACCGCAATCGTAAACATCGGGATGCAGGGGAGATTGTCGAACGTCTTGCAGAACTTTTTGGCTGAAGACCGCCAAATCTACGACGGTCGTGTAACCGTAATAAAGGTAGGAACGCGGAAGTTGGCGGCGGTAGGCTTCGATCATTTGTGACTTGCCGGCTTGTTGATCGGAGTTCATGCCGGGGACGGAAGCGAGGTGAACATGCGAGTCGATGAGACCCGGGATAAGGTACTGGCCCTTGCCGGAAATTACGGTGGTGCCGGCGGGAGGCTTGGGCGGCGGATTGCTTCGATCGATGCGGAGTATGCGGCCGTCTTCGACGACGACGGTGCCGGCCGCGACTTGCTCGAGGGTTTCGGGAGAGACGATGATGACATCGGTGATCCAGGTTTGGATGGTCGACGAGGATTTCGAAGGCGATTGAGCGAACGACGTCGCCGCGAAGAGCGAGGCGAGAAGAAGAATAGCGCCAGATGGATTCGGTTTCATTCGCATGAAACTAGGTACGGAATCGGAGTAAGAAAGGTTCCGGGAGCCTGGTCAGGCGACGCGACTGCCAGGGAAAGATGGGTTCGCCGCCGCAAATTGCAGGGTCACGAAGAATGCGGTCGCCAAACTTGCATTGCGATCGGGTTATGCAGAGGAGAAGACTCTCCTGACCATACACACTCGCGCACTGAGCATCACGGGGCGTCGAAGCTCAAGAGGCAAGGATGACCAAACCTGCAGCCGTCAGTCCCACTCGAGTCTGGTCCAGGAGCGGGAGTGCGCGGATTTCTGGATGGCATCGCAGAGCAAGAGTTCGTCGTGGCCGGTGGCGAAGGTGGGAAAGCGGCGAGGAGCGTTGAAGTCGCCCGCGGCGATATAGTTGTAAAAGTCGTGGAAGAGCTGGACAAAGGTGTCTGGATAGCCTTCGGCGTGTCCCCCGGGGTAAGCGGCATAGGGACGGGCGGCCGGGCTGAGCAGGGACGGGTCTTTGATCAACTTGCCGTTGGGTTCGTTGCGGCGGCCGATCCAGAGCGTGTTGGGATCTTCACCGTTCCAGGATAGCGAGCCTTCGCTGCCGTTGATTTCAAAGTTCAGGGCGCACTTGCGGCCGGGGCTGACCTGGGAAACGGTGAAGACGCCGTGGATGCCGTGTTCGAGATGGACAAGCACGGAAGCGTAGTCATCGGTTTCAATGGGGATTTCATCAGTGGCGACGTTCTTTGCGGAAGAAAAAGATTCAACGTGGCCGCGCGGCTTGTGGCGCACGGGAACGACAGTGGCGAGGTCTGCGCAGAGTTCTTCCACTTTTTCGCCGGTGATCCATTGAATGAGGTCGAGCCAGTGCGTGCCAATGTCGGAGACGGCGCGCAGTTCGCCGCCGAGTTTGGATTCGAGGCGCCAGTTCCAGTCGGTGGGATAGGTGAGCCAGTCCTGCAGGAAGCCGCCATGGACGAGGCGGACCTTGCCGATGGCGCCGGAGTCGACGAGCGCTTTGGCCTGGATGCAGAGCGGATAGTAACGGAGATTGTGCGCGACGCCGTCCACCCGATCGGTTTCCTTGGCGAGGGCGACGAGTTGCGCGGATTCCCGCGAGTCCATCGCTAGGGGCTTTTCACACATGACGTGCTTGCCGGCACGGAGCAGCGTTGCGGACTGGCTGAAGTGGACATAGTTGGGCGTGCAGATGTGAACGGCAGTAATCTCGGGGTCAGCGGCAATTTCCTCTACGCTCGAGTAAGCGCGTTCGAGGCCAAGAGCTTTGGCGGCGGCGGAGCTGCGGTCGTTCGAACTGACAAGAGTTCCTTTGACGCGGACGGGGATGCGGCGCAGCGCTTCAATATGAGCTTTGCCGACGAATCCGGCTCCGATGACAGCAGCTACATGGTTCATGAGCAAGAGTCTCCAAAAGTGATATGAGTTCGGCGGCGACAGGCATTCTACGACAAGAGGGGGTAGGAGATGCTAGACGGGTCGGTCGGCTCCTCATCCGCCAAAAATCCTGGGCCCCGACTGACGAAAGGGGTATAGTGAGCGCAGCGAATTCTTCGCAACCCCGGCTCGAACCCAGACCAAACAGCCTTTCCTCGTCGAAGTGCAAGTTTCGGACGATCGAACACGTCCGAACATGAGTGGTCCAGCCGGAAAGAGACAGAAATGGGAAGCAGCGCCTCGATTGGATTTCCAGGTCAACGTGTCACTTCAGCAGTCACCGATCTAAAAATAACTACCTGTCCGTTATGCGGTTCGCAAAACGGCATTCCGCTCTTCACGCAACGCGCTTACACGCTGATGCACTGTGAAGCATGCGACCTGGCGTTCATTCATCCTTATCCAAAGAACGCGACGCAACATCACGAAGCGGTTTCGGAGTACGACTACGCCGAGCTGGAAGTGGTGCGCTGCGCGAAGCAGTATGAGAATGAAAAATTGTTTTACGAAAGATATTTTGAACTGATTGACGGTGAATGCCGGAAAGCGTCATCAGTCTTGGATGTAGGGTGCGGCTGCGGACACTTGCTGGAACGACTGGCGGTACACCGTCAGCTGGAGCGGGTGGGAATTGAATTGAACCGCGAGAGGGCCGAGTTCGCGAGGAAAACGGCGCGGTGCGAGATTTTCGAAGCGCCGATTGAAGAGTTTGGCGCCGAACGGCGTTTCGATGTGATCGCGCTGATCAATGTGATTTCGCACATCCCCAACATTGATAGCCTGTTTCAGAGGCTGCGCTGCCTGCTGAGGGAAGGCGGGAAGGTGGTCATAAAAACAGGAGAGATGAAGCGTGACGTAAAGAAAAGCGCCATTTTTGATTGGGAATTTCCGGATCACCTGCACTTTCTGGGCTGGAGAACACTCGAATATATTTGTGCGAGGCATGGATTTCGGGTGCACAAGCATTTGAGGACCACACTAGCGAAGGAACGTTTTGCTGCCAGCACCTGGAGAATGAAAGGGCGAAGCGGGATGCGCAATGCGATCAAGGCCGGAGTAGCCCGTATGCCTTTTGCACTTTCGGTACTGGCGAGCTGCTACGAGGCGGTACATCACGGCAGCATCTCTTCATCGTTCATCGTGTTGCAGGCGGAGTAGTCGAGAGCACAGCGAAGGATTGTCGTGCGCCCGCGCCAGCATCTCTTCGGGGACTAGTCCTTGCCAGAGGCGAGGGCCTTGCGGACCTGTGCCAATTCCTTCTTCTTGTCGTCGTCAACTTCAGGGAACTGGAGGTTGAGAGAGTGTAGGGTGTCGATGATGGCGCCGGCGACGGCGAGCCGCGTGAACCATTTGTTGTCTGCAGGGATGATGTGCCAGGGCGCATACTTGGTCGCAGTGTTCTGGATCATTTCCTCGTAGGCGTGTTGATAGTCCCTCCAGTAGGCACGTTCTTTCACGTCGGCCATGGAAAACTTCCAGTTTTTTTCGGGCATTTCCAGGCGTTCGAGGAAGCGTTTTTTCTGCTCGCTTTTGGAGAGGTGCAGGAAGAACTTCATGACGATCACGCCGTTGTGACCCAAGTATTTTTCGAAATTGTTGATGTCCCCGTAGCGCTCTTCCCAGATGTGTTTGCTGATGAGTTTCTTGGGGAGCTGCTGGGCGCTGAGAAGTTCCTGATGAACGCGGACGACGAGTACTTCTTCATAATAAGAGCGGTTAAAGATCCCGATTTTGCCGCGTTGAGGGATCGCTTTGTGGGCGCGCCAGAGGTATTCGTGGTCCAATTCCTCTTTGGAAGGCGCTTTGAAGGAAGTCACGTCGCATCCCTGCGGGTTGATGCCGGACATGACGTGCTTGATGGCGCCGTCTTTGCCGGCGGCATCCATGGCCTGAAAAATCAGCAGCAGCGCCCAGCAATCCTGGGCATAGAGTTTTTCCTGGAACTCGGAGAGCAGCTCGACACTGTGTTCCAGAGTTTTCTTGGCTTGCTTTTTGTCCTTGACGCCGTTGGTGTCACCGGCGTCGTAATCTTTCAAACGGAAATTGTCGCCTTTGGTGACCCGATACGGTTTTGCAAGGTCCGCGGATTCCTTCACGAGTTCTTTGAATTTCATAGGTCACAGTCTAGTACACAGGCAGGGAAGAGGTCGTCGCCTTTTTGCGGGGGAAAAGGGTCCGGCTCGTCGAGTCGGACCCTTTCCTGTTGTCGATTTCGGTCTTCGGAAAATGTTGAACGGACTGTCTAGTCTTGGTCGGAACCGGACTTGTCTTTCCTGAGGATTTCCCAGGTGTTGTTGTCGCCATGCTGCTGGGTGAAGAAAAGGCGCCAGCCGGCGCGGAACGGAGTAGGGATTTTGGCGCCCAGCAGGCCGTTGACGGTGGGATCGCCGTCGGATTCATGCCAGCCGGTGATTTCGTTGTCGCCGTCGTTCTGGAAGCCCGGTAGCCCGCTGAATTGCGAGTCCAGAGTTGCGGGAGCGTCGCGGCCCTCGGCGAGGATACGAATCGGTTTATTCGACGGGTTTCCGTAGTCGGCGTTCAAATCGAAGAGATAAGCGGAGTCGAGAGCATTGCGCTGTGCGTGCAGCGTGTCGCCAGCGTCCTCAACGAAAACAACACGGTTCTGGTCCCAGAATCCACAGTTGTCGAGGCCGGAGTGAGCGACATCGCTGCGGTACACCAGGGAGAGCAAGCCTGCACCGCCGGCTAGTTGGAGTCGGAAGATGGCGCCGAAGCCACCGAATTCGGAACCAGCTTCGGTAAGTGCGTTCGTGTCGCCGGTGGCATCAAAGACGAATTCCGAAAAATTCGTGCCGGGACGGAATTGGCCATTTTCCGGGCGCTTAAAAGGAGTGCCGCCGGCGGCTTTCGCCGCCGCATTGGCGTCATAAGGCGATGAGCCTTGTACAGCCGTGTCATGGATCGTGACCCAGGTAGTCTGAAAAATGTTGCCGTAAGTATGCAGATCCTTTTGGTCCTGGGATTTGATGTCGCCATCCACATTGGCGCCGCCAAAAACGATGGCGCCGGCGTGAGCCTTCGATTTCACCTGCAAGACTTGCAGTTTGCCTCCGGCCTTCAGATCAGAAGGGTTGTTGGAAAGAAAGCGATAGACAAAGCTGTTGGGCTGTTTGGCGTGAGGAAATGCAGAACCGGTTTTTCCACCGACGTCTTCGACGAGGATCAGGCGACCCCAATGATCGGCTTGGACGCCTTCGTATCCCGCGCGGCCCAGGATTCCGGAGATATCTTCAACCTTGGAAGGAACATCGAGCGTTGCCTGCATGATGCTGGCGTTGGAGCCGCTCTCCGACGTGAACAGTAGGTGCCCCGAAAAGGGATACCAGGTAGAACCATCGAGGGTGGGGAGAGGCTGATCGTTGACGTCTTTTTCGGCCATTAAGGTGACACGGTGAGCGCCGTCGGCGTCGAGATTGATGCGGGTGATTTTGCCGTGGCCGCCGGGCCCGTTCTCGTGACCCTGGAAGAGGAAGTGAGTGCCATAGTCATAGCTTGGATCGGAGCCCTTTTGGTTTTCGAGGACCAGGTAGGTGTTTTTGTCGGGCTCGGTTTTTGTAGCTTCGACTTTGTGGACTGCGGACGGCAGATCACCAGGCGCGGGCACCGGGGGGCCGTCGTTGCCGTAACCGTAATAGCTCTGCTCCCCGGGATTTTCCAGTTTCCAGGAACCCTGGGCGGCGATGGTTTCGTTCAGCTCCGGCGAAAGAATATTCGGCGCCGAAACACCAACGGCCTTGGGATTGGCCGATGAGACCGAAGTGACCTTGCCTGGCTTTCCGTTGGGGCCGTTGCCGTCGCCGGCAATAGCAGGTGAGACTTGCAGAAAGCTCACCGCCACAGCCGCCAACATGGACATACCTTTTCGCAAACTTTGATGCATAACTCTGCTCTCCTTAAGAACTCAAACGCGAAATATTTCGCCGTGTGAGCGTGATTTGTGAGGAATACAGCAGAGACGCTGCGCAGCGTGTGCATGACCTGGACACGCCGCGAGCCTCGTCCGTCTGAGTCAGTAATAGGTCGCACGTGTTATTGGCGCATGAACGCCGCGTCAATTCTGGCCTGTTACCAGGAAGGTGAGTACAATGCCCGCTCGTCCATGACGCAGCAGACGAGACAACTGGCGCGCAATCTGGGTCTGCGGGACTACTTCGCGCTGGCGTTTGGCACGATGATCGGCGTGGGCTGGCTGGTGTTGATGGATGACTGGCTAGGCCGCGGTGGTCCGCTCGGTGCGATGCTGGCGTTTGGAATTGGCGGCCTACTGCTGCTTCCGGTAGGTTACGTATATGGCGAGTGGGTGAAGCGGTTGCCGGATGCGTCCGGCGAGGCGGCGTACACCGCGCAGGTGTTTTCGCCGGTGGTGAGCTACTTCACTGGCTGGATGATGCTGCTGGCGTACTTCATTGTTTGTCCGTGGGAAGCAGTGGTGGTGGGACGGGTGGCGGCGTACTTGCTGCCGTCGCTCAATTCGATCGAGCTCTATCGTGTGGATGGGCATCCCGTCTATTTGCCGCGGCTGGCGTTAGGTATCGCGATGACGGTTTTCTTGGGCGTCCTGAATTATCGCGGAATACGGGGAAGCGCCACGTTTCAGGGCTGGGCGGCGGGCACCGTCCTGGTGTTGTTTGCGGTGGCGACGGCGATGGGCGCCGGGCACGGCTCCTTGACGAATTTTCAGCCGGCGTTTCGTGCAGCGCCGCTGGTATCGGTCCTGCTGGTATTGCAGATCGTGCCTTATTTCCTGACGGGATTCGAATCGGTGCCCAAAGTGGCGGAAGAAGCGCACCGAGGATTTCCTGCGCAGGGATTTTTTCGCGCGATTGTGATGGCGCTGTTTGTGGGCGCCGGATTCTATGTGCTGGTGGTTGCGGCGGTGTCGTATGTGGCGCCGTGGCAGACGCTGTTGGGGCAACGATTTGCGACGGCGGCGGCGTTTGGTCAGGCGCTGGGAACGCAGTGGCCGGTGCGGCTGATCCTGATCGCCGCGGTGTTCGGATTGTTGCAATGCTTCAACGGTAATTTCGTGGCGGCCAGCCGGATGCTGTTTTCATTTGGGAGGCGAGGAACAATTCCGGCGCGATTTGGAGCGGTGCACGAAAAGTTTCAAACGCCGTCGGCAGCAATATTGGGCGTGACGGTGGCAACGGCAGGCGGATTGTTCCTGGGCGACGCGCTGCTGGTGCCGGTTACGGAAGTCGGATCGATGGCTGCCGCGAGCGGGTGGTTTGCGGCGTGCCTCTCGTTTTTTCTGGTGGAAAAACGCGCGGCGCCGCGATGGATCGCTGCGCTTGGTGCGCTGGTGGCCCTTCTGTTGGTCGCCATGAAAGTGGTACCCGCGTTTCCCGGACATTTTTCGCGGCCAGAATGGATTGCCCTGGCCTGGTGGCTCGCAATCGGAGCCGGCTTGCGCTTGCTGGGCGGTCGAGCCGCAACGCGAGCGTCGGAAAGCGCTCATGTATAATTTCGTTGAGGTTGACTTCGCCGGAAAATGATCCCTTACCTGCACATCGGCCCCTTGTCGCTTCCTAGCTTTGGCCTAATGGTGGCGACGGGCTTGCTGGCCGCATCCTATATTTTGCAAGCGGATCTCCGACGCCGCAGCATTCGGGCTGATGCGTTTTTGATCATCGGAATTGCCGGACTGGCGGGAATTGTTGGCGCGCGGCTCTATCACGCGCTGGAATCACCGGCGGAGTTTTTTGCCGACCCACGCTCGTTCATTTTTACACGCTATGGATTCGCGTGGTTTGGCGGCTTCCTGGGCGGATTCGCAGCGCTGCTGATCTTGGCCCGGCGCGAACAAATCCCTGCGCTGACCTTTCTGGATGCGTGTTCTCCTGCGGCAGCGGTTGGCTATGCGATTGGGCGCATTGGATGTTTTCTGAGTGGCGACGGCGACTACGGAATCCCCACGAGCCTGCCGTGGGGAATGAGTTTCCCAAATGGAGTGGTACCAACGACGGAGCGTGTGCACCCCACGCCGCTTTACGAATTCGCGGTGTGGATGCTGATCGCGTACGTGCTGTGGCGGATCGGCGCCCGCTTTCTGCAGGAGGGCAAGCCTTCAGGGCGCGTGTTTTGTGCGTATCTGATTCTGACCGGGGTCGCGCGATTTCTAGTGGAACTCATCCGGCTGAATCCGCGATCGTTTTGGGGCATGTCCAACGCGCAGACGGCGAGCGTAGCGTCGATACTGCTGGGCCTTATTGTGCTAATTTCTCGCAAACCTGGAGCGTTGCCCGTGCCGCAGGACACTCAGACCAGATGACGCCAAAATTTCTCTACAAAGACCATGCGTAGCTCTTCAGCCAGAACAGCGTTGATCGTTCTAAGTGGCCTTTTTGCGGGCGTTGTGGCTGCCAGTATGACAGCGCTGACGCCGGTATTTCTTGCTCTCGTTGGTGTGCGCATTTTTAGCTACTTGGGCTGGACGCGCGCGAAAAATCTTGCTTTAGGCGTTTCCACTTACTACTCCGTCTTTCTTGTGTTGGGCGTGGCAGTAGGCTTGACAGTATGTTTGCGTTTGTGGGGACGGCGCTTCCGAAAAGAATCTGATTCACCGCAATAGCCGGCTACTGCTTGTACACCACACCTTCTTTCATCACGAACGTAGCGTGCTCGAGTTGATGAATGTCGGCGATGGGATCGCCATCGACCGCGATGACGTCCGCAAATTTTCCAACGCGAATGGAACCGAACTGTTCCGGCTTGCCGATCAGTGTCGCGGCATTGATGGTCGCGGACTGAATGGCCTGCATCGGCGTCATCCCGTATCTGACCATGAACGCGAATTGGCGTGCGGCGACGTCATAGGGGCACACGCCGGCGTCGGTGCCGAACGACATCTTCACACCGGCCTTTACCGCTTTGGTGAAATTGCGACGCTGGATTTCGCCAAGGTCGCGGTCGTGTTCGAGAAAATCAGCGGGAATTTTATTGGTCTTGCCGGCCGCCTGGATGCACTCATCGTCATAAATGTCCATGTCGAGATAGGTGCCATGCTGCTTGGCCAGGGCGATGCCTTCGTCGTCAATCATGGTGGCGTGTTCGACGGAGGCCACGCCAGCGAGGATCGCGTTCTTGATTCCTTGCGGCGAGTGTGCGTGCGAAGCGACGCGCAAGCCGAAATTGGAAGCTTCACTGACAGCTGCCTGCAGCTCTTCCAGCGTAAACTCTTGTGTGTTGGGATTGCTGCCGTGAGTCAACACGGCTCCGCTCGAAAGTAGCTTGATGTGATCCACGCCGTCGTGCGCCAATTGGCGAATTTTCTGGCGCACTTCCCACGGGCTATTCGCTTCGCCGTAGTTGAAATCCCAGGGCAGCCTGATGTCGGGCGCTTGTCCGGTCATCGCACCGGCGCCGCCGGTAATCGTGACGTACGCACCTGCGACGAACATGCGCGGGCCGACGATATAGCCCTTGTTGATGGCGTCGCGCAGTGCGACGTCGTTCAGAGCGCGATACACGCCGACGTCGCGCACCGTTGTAAATCCTGACTCCAGCGTCATCCGCGCGTTGGGAACGGATTCGAGCACAACCTGCGAGGCCGTGCGTTTGAGCTGTGACATCGGGTCGCCGTTGCCATCGTGCGCGCCGTCGGCGAGATGAGTGTGGCAGTCAATCAGTCCCGGTAGCACCGTCTTGTTGGAGAGATCAACGACTCTGGCGCCAGGAGGGATTTTAATGTCGCTGCCCAGAGCTTCGATTTTCTCAGCGCGCACCAGGATCACTTGCTTGTCGAGCACGCGGCCGTTTTCGACGTCAATGACGTGCCCGGCCTTGATCGCAGTGACGGAATCTTGCCCAGATGGCTGCTGCTGAGCGCCAGCGCTTCCCGCGAGAAAGCAGAGTGGGAAGGCAAGAAGAATCCGGCTGAAGTTCACACGCGCCTCGTCTTGTTTCGAGAGTTATGCACGAAAAGTCTCGCGCATCATAAACAGGAGCGCCAGATTCTTCAATGGCGGAAAATGTGCCGCGGCTAAATCATTTGTCGCAGCACGTAGGTCAGAATGCCGCCGTGCCGGTAGTAAGCGACTTCTTCCGGCGTGTCCACACGCGCGATCGCGGTGAACTTCTTCTCGCTCCCATCTGCAGATTTCGCGGTAACGCCGATCGTGGCACGTGTCGAAAGGGAAGTGACTCCCGTAATTGCAAAAGTCTCGTGCCCCGTCAGGCCAATTGTCGCGGCGGTCTCGCCCGATTGGAACTCTAGCGGCAGGATTCCCATGCCAACCAGATTGCTGCGGTGAATACGTTCGTAGCTTTCTGCGATGACCGCGCGCACGCCGAGCAATTTCGGCCCCTTGGCAGCCCAGTCGCGCGAAGAGCCCGAACCGTATTCCTTTCCCGCGATGATGACAAGCGGCACTCCCGCTTCGCGATATTTTACCGAGGCATCGTAGATGCTCATCTGCTCGCCATCCGGTTGGAAAGTAGTCCAGCCGCCTTCCGTTCCGGGCGCAAGCTGGTTCTTAAGGCGAATGTTAGCGAACGTGCCGCGGGCCATGACTTCATGATTGCCGCGCCGTGCGCCGTACGAGTTGAACTCGTGCGGCTGGACGCCGTTAGTGATCAGATATTTTCCGGCGGGCGTGTCCACGCCGATCGAGCCCGCAGGCGAAATGTGATCGGTCGTGATGCTGTCGCCCAGCACCGCCAGCACTCGGGCGCCATGAATGTCGGCCAGCGGTGGAGCGGTCTTTGTCATATTCTCAAAATAGGGCGGCAGCTTTATGTACGTGGAATGGGAATCCCACTGATACAGATCGCCCGCTGGCACGGCCATTCCTCTCCAGTGTTCGTCGCCGTCGTAAACCGCGGCGTATTGCCTTTGATATTGCTCTTGTGTCACCGCCTGGCGTACCGTGGCCTCAACCTCCTGTGGCGTCGGCCAGATTTCGCTCAAGAAGACTGGCTTCCCGGCTGGGTCGTAACCCAGCGGTTCGCTTGTAAGATCCACGTCCATCCGTCCGGCCAGCGCGTAGGCAACCACCAGCGGCGGAGAAGCGAGATAATTCGCGCGCACCAGCGGATGAATTCGGCCCTCAAAATTCCGGTTGCCGCTCAGCACTGCCACCGCGACCAGATTGTTTTCTTTAATCGCGTGACCAATAGCATCGGGCAGAGGGCCACTGTTGCCGATACACGTCGTGCAGCCGTACCCGACAAGATTGAATTTAAGTTTGTCGAGATAAGGAGTAAGGCCGGACTTCGCCAGATAGTCGGTGACAACTTTCGATCCGGGCGCGAGACTTGTCTTGACCCACGGCTTCACCTGCAGCCCGCGTTCCACTGCTTTTTTGGCGAGCAACCCGGCGCCAAGCATCAGCGATGGGTTTGAAGTGTTCGTGCAGCTGGTGATTGCGGCAATCACGACCGCGCCGCTGGATAGCTCGAACGAATCGCCGTTGTTCTGCACGTGCGCGTGCTTTGCGGGTGCGCCCTCCACAATTTTCGTGAACGATGTTTTAGCCTGCCGGAGCGGTACGCGATCCTGCGGCCGTTTTGGTCCCGCGACCGTGGGTTCGATTGTGCCGAGGTCCAGTTGCAGGGTGTCCGTAAATGATGGATCAGGCGTCGCATCCGTACGGAACAATCCCTGTTCCTTGCAGTATGCTTCAACCAGCGCAATCTGCTCGTGAGGCCGCGCCGTGAATTGCAAGTACGCCAACGTCTCCGCGTCAACCGGAAAGAAGCCCATCGTTGCTCCGTACTCCGGGGCCATGTTGGCAATCGTCGCGCGATCGGGGACGCTCAAGCTGGAAAGCCCGCTGCCGTAGAACTCCACAAACTTTCCGACGACTCCTTTTTTGCGTAGCATCTCGGTGACAGTCAACACCAGGTCCGTCGCCGTCGCGCCCTCAGGCAATTTTCCATGCACCTTAAATCCAACTACCTGCGGAACCAGCATCGAACTCGGCTGACCGAGCATCGCCGCTTCTGCTTCAATGCCGCCGACGCCCCAGCCGAACACGCCGAGCGCGTTCACCATCGTGGTGTGTGAATCCGTGCCTACCAGCGAGTCCGGATACGCTTCGAACCGATTACCGGACGGCACTGCGCAGACCACGCGGGCAAGATACTCCAAGTTGACCTGGTGGCAGATTCCGGTTTCTGGCGGCACCACCTTAAAATTCTGGAACGCAGTTTGTCCCCAGCGCAAAAACGCATAGCGCTCCACGTTGCGCTGAAACTCCAACTGTGCGTTCATGCCAAACGCATTTACGTTTCCGAAGCTGTCCACTTGCACCGAGTGATCGATCACCAGCTCCGCGGGGAAGAGCGGGTTGATGCGCTTCGGATTGCCGCCCATTTTCTTGACCGCTTCTCGCATCGCTGCGAGGTCGACAACCGCGGGTACGCCGGTGAAGTCCTGCAACAAGACGCGCGCTGGCATGAAGGCAATTTCTTTTTCCGCGGCCTTTGGCGTCCAGTTTGCCAGCGCCTGAATATCTTCCCTGTGCACGAATCGCCCATCCTCGTTGCGCAACAAATTTTCCAGCAAGATACGCAGTGAAAAAGGAAGCCGGGCCATGCTTCCCGAACTTTGCCGCTCGAGATGCTCGAGCCGATAGATATCGAAAGACTGTGCGCCGACGTTCAATTTGTCGCGCGTCCCAAACGAATTTGTGGCAGAGATGGCCATCTGCGGTCCTTTCGGGCGTTCCGAACCTCCTATAATAACCGAACTCGGAGTGTGCAGCGTGAGCGACGGCGGAATGTTTCTGGCTGTCGCGTTATACTGGCTGCGTCGTGAAGATCCTGCTGCTTGCCACTTATGAATTGGGCCGCCAGCCCTTCGGATTGGCTTCCCCTGCCGCCTGGCTACATAAGCACGGACATCTCGTGCGTTGCATCGACCTTTCCAGGCAATCGCTTGACGAAAACGCGGTACGCGATGCGCAGCTTATTGTTTTCTATCTGCCAATGCACACGGCCACGCGGCTGGCATTGTCATGGGTCGAAATCGTTCGCGCGCAAAATTCGCAAGCGACCCTCTGCGCATGCGGGCTGTACGCGCCGCTGAATGAATCCCGCTTACGTGCCGCTGGCTTCTCCTGGGTCCTGGGCCCCGAGTTTGAAGCGGACCTCGCCGCGCTTGCCGGGGACATATCGCGGCCGCTAATTTTGCCAGCCACGGAAAACGGCCACGTTCCTTTGCCGCGCCTGGCTTTCGAATTGCCCGATCGCTCGGACCTGCCGCAATTGAGGAAATATGCTCACGTCGTACTTCCCGGGGGCTCGCATCGTACCGCCGGTTACACCGAGGCTTCACGCGGCTGCAAACATCTGTGCCGGCATTGTCCAATCGTGCCGATTTATTCCGGGCAATTCCGCGTGGTCTCGCGCGACGTGGTTCTTGCCGATATCCGCCAACAGGTCGCAGCCGGCGCACAGCACATCACTTTCGGGGATCCCGATTTTTTTAATGGCGTTACCCACGCCATCCGCATCGTGGACGAACTGCACTCCGAATTTCCGCGACTCACCTACGACGCAACCATCAAGGTCGAGCATCTTCTTCGCCATTGCGATGCGCTTGTCAAACTCTCGCGGACGGGATGTCTGTTCGTCACCAGCGCCGTAGAATCGCTCGACGATGAGGTTCTGCGCAAGCTTGACAAGGGGCACACGCGCGCCGATTTCTTCCGCGCTCTCCAACTTTGCGCAGATGCTGGACTGACCCTGCAGCCGACGTTCGTTCCCTTCACACCATGGACAACGCGTGAAAGCTATCGCGATCTTCTGGAAGTGATTGCGGACCGAGACCTAGTTTCGGCTGTGCCATCGGTCCAGCTCGCGATACGATTGTTGATATCGTCGCGTTCCCGGCTCCTCGAGCTGCCGGAAATCGCGGCCATGGTCGGCGATTACGACTCAGAGAAACTCGTGTATCCCTGGAACCACTCCGATCCCGCCCTGGACGATCTCTCCACGCGCATTTTTGCCGTCGTGGCCGGTGAAGAAGGGCAAAATTCGTCGCGCGCTTCTATTTTTGAACGCATCTGGCAATCCGCGGCAGAGACCCTCCCCGGTGGCTCGTTTCCTCGTCCCGTCTCTCGCCCGCAGCGCACTGTCCCTTTCCTCAGCGAACCTTGGTACTGTTGAGCGGAGCCCACCGGGGACCAGTTGGTTCCCATAC